>Ga0187892_10006673_pt1 | contig 16987 bp, 11 predicted proteins | sample MA1701073metaG_FD_139345 | JGI IMG/M metagenome (GOLD analysis project Ga0187892, IMG submission 139345) | Bio-ooze microbial communities from a basaltic lava cave in the Kipuka Kanohina Cave System on the Island of Hawaii, USA - MA170107-3 metaG ... | reverse complement strand
CGCCGGGCTCGTTTCCTAAATTTCTCCACCCATGGCTTCCCGCGACGACATCGCAATCACCAGCCAGGCCCGCTTGCGTCCCATCGTGGACGTGGCGTGCGACCTGGAACTCCCCCCGGACGCGCTCGAACTGTACGGCAATCACAAGGCCAAAGTCCGCCTCGATGCCGCCGCTGACCGTCCGCAGGACGGCAAGCTCATCCTCGTTACCGCCATCTCGCCGACGCCCGCCGGCGAAGGCAAGACCACCGTCTCGACCGGCCTCGCCCAAGGTCTGAAACAGATCGGCAAACGCGGCGCGCTTTGCCTGCGCGAACCGTCGCTCGGCCCGTGCATGGGCGTCAAGGGCGGCGGATGCGGCGGCGGACGCAGCCAGATCCTGCCCATGGAGGACATCAACCTCCATTTCACCGGCGACATCCACGCCGTCAGCACCGCGCACAACCTGCTCGCGGCGATGATCGACAACCACATCTATTTCGGCAACGCGCTCGAACTCGACCCCAAACGAGTCCTGTGGAAACGCGTGCTCGACATGAACGACCGCGCGTTGCGTCACGTCATGATCGGCCTCGGCGACAAACACGGCGCCTCGCGCGAGACCGGCTTCGACATCACCGCCGCCAGCGAAGTCATGGCGATCCTCTGTCTGTCGCACCACTTGCAGGAACTCCAGGAAAAGCTGCGGCGAATCGTCGTCGGCTTCAACCTCTCGGGCGAGCCGGTCTATTGCCGCGATCTCAAGGCCGACGGCGCGATGACGGTGCTGCTCAAGGACGCCATCAAGCCGAACCTCGTGCAAACGCTCGAAGGCACGCCGGCATTCGTCCACGGAGGGCCCTTCGGCAACATCGCCCACGGCACCAGTTCGATCGCGGCGACCAAGATGGCATTGCGGCTCGCCGATTACGTCGTCATCGAAGCCGGGTTCGGGTCCGATCTGGGCGCGGAGAAGTTCTTCAACATCAAATGCGGCTACGCCAACCTCACGCCGCACGCGGTCGTGCTTGTCGCGACCGTGCGCGCGCTCAAGATGCATGGCGGCGTCGGCTTGAAGGAACTCTCGGCTCCCAACCCCAGGGCAGTCGAGGCCGGGTTGCCGAACCTGCACAAGCACGCCGAGAACATCCGCAAACTGGGTCGCGAGCCGGTCGTGGCCATCAACCGGTTCACCGCGGACACGGAGGACGAAATCAAGGTGATCCTCGACGATTGCCGCAGCCGCAACATTCACGCCGTGCCGGCCAACGTCCACGGCGAAGGCGGCAAAGGCGCGGCGCAACTGGCCGAAGTCGTCACGGCGGTCGCGGACAAGGCGGAGGGTTGGCACCGGCCGCTTTACGATTGGAACGCGCCGATCGAGCTCAAGATCGGCACCATCGCCCGGGAAATTTACGGCGCGCGCCAGGTGCGCTACCAGGTCGAAGCCCAGCAGGACATTCATCTGCTTGGCCAGAACGGCTTTGCCAAGCTGCCCGTCTGCATGTGCAAGACGCAGTCGAGCCTGTCCGACGATCCGGCGAAGGTGGGCCGCCCGACGGATTTCGTGATCACGGTCCGCGAGGTGGCGCTCGCCGCGGGCGCGGGGTTCATCGTCCCGATCACCGGGCCGATCATGCGCATGCCCGGGTTGCCCCGTGTTCCCGCCGCGGAGCGCTACGAACTGGCAACGGATGGAACGATCAAGAACCTGTTCTGAGGGAACTCGAAGAATTCCAGACGCGGCAGAGTCCCGGTCCCCGCAGGCTCCGCGGCCAATCTGTGCCAATAAAAAGGTCTTACAATCGAACTTGCCCCAAGTTCGGCGACCCGTAGATTTCGCGCGCTGTGGAGCACCCATCCTCGGCAGCTCGGATTGATTGCCACGACAAGTTTGGGAAGGGGACAACACGATGCACGACCGAACGACATTTCTCGAAGCCTTTCGCGCAATTCCTCATCGCACGAGGCCGTGGCCGTTTTCATTCGTCTTCGACGGCAGGGTGAGCGGCGAGTTTCTCGACGGCTGGCGGTGCGAGATCGAGGAGGAACAACTCGACGCCGACCGGACGCGACTGGTCGCGCGCTGGACGGATCCAAAGACCGGCCTGCGCGTGCACTGCGAAACCACCCGTTACGCCGATTTCCCCGCCGTCGAATGGTTGCTGCGGTTTGAGAATACCGGCAAGGCCGACACGCCCATCATCGAAAACGTCCAGAGCCTCGATCTGTTCCTGGAAGATCCGATGACGGACTACATCGAGCGCCCGACCTATGATCTCGATCATCCCTATTGGCTTACCAAAACCAACGGGGCACCGGCCAATGACACCGACTTTGCAGTCCGCAGGACGCACGTGAATCCGTGGACCGAGCGTCAACCCGGTATCAACGATCAGCGTTTCATACGGATGAGCGGCGAGGAAGGACGATCCTCGAACAAGGATTTTCCATTTTTCAAAATCGAAACAGGCTCCGGCTCGCTGATCGCTGCGATCGGTTGGTCGGGTCAGTGGCAAACGCGAATCCGAGTGCCCTTCGCCATCAACAACGATCCCAAACAGATTCTCTGGCCGAAGCGTCAGCCGCTTTGGATCACTGCGGGTTTGGAAACGTGTCACTTCCGGCTTCACCCGGGGGAGAAGGTGCGGATGCCGCGCATCCTCCTTTTCTTTTGGAAGGGCGAGACGCTGGAAAGCAACGCGCAGTTTCGCCAGTTGATCTACAAGCATTACACGCCCACGCGCGCGGGCAAGAAACCGTTGCCGACCTTGTTCTGCAACACGTTCTACACTCGGTGCACGGACAAGTGGCTGAACGACTGCAACGCGGAAAATCAGATTCCACTCGTCAAAGCCTACGCGAAACTGGGCGCGGAAGCGGTCATCACGGACGCGGGTTGGTACGAAACGCCAGAATCTGGATGGGGAAGCGTCGGCACCTGGCGCGTGGATCACAAGAAGTATCCTCAGGGGATGGCGCCGCTCGCGGCTGCGGCAAAGGAGGGAAGAACGATTTACGGTCTCTGGTTCGAGCCGGAACGCACGGTGCCGGGAACCGAACTGCACCGGGAGCATCCCGACTGGTTGCTGCCGGCGGGCCCGGGACCACAAACAGCTTACATGGTCAACTTTGGTCTGCCGGCGGTGCAGGATTATTTCTTTCGACTGGTGAAACAGTTCATGGACATGCCGGGGTTTCGAGTCTATCGCCAGGACTTCAACCATCCGCCGCTCGATCACTGGAAGCACAACGAACCGCCGGACCGGCAGGGAATCACTGAGATGAAATACATCGAGGGTCTCTACGCGTTCTGGGACCGCATCGCCGGGAGATGGCCGGACAGTCTCCGTCAGGAATGTGCGGGCGGCGGACGGCGCATCGATCTGGAGACCGTCATGCGCATGCACCTGCATCAGGACAGCGATTGCCATCTCGTTGACGAAATCGACCAGTCGCAGGTCTGGGGTCTCAGCCAGTACCTGCCGAACAACGTTTTCACCACCGCGCTCACGCAATTGGACGACTACTCCTTTCACACCGCGCTGCCGCACTCGATATCCCTTGGCTGGCCCGCGGATGCTCCCGACTTTGACTGGGCGCGCGCCCGGCACCTGGTCCAACGTTACCGCGAGTTGCGGCATCTCTTCATCGGGGCGTGGTATCCGCTGCTGCCCGCCTCGGTCAGCCCCCAGTACTGGATGGCCTCGCAATATCACCGACCCGACTTGAACGAGGGCATCGTCCTGGTCTTCCGACGCAGCGAGAGTCCGTTTCCCATCGCGGACCTGTCACTGCATGGCCTGCAGGCCGAGGCGACGTACGAACTGCAGTACGAGACCAGCGGCGAAAGGGGAACTGCGACCGGCGCGATTCTTATGAATCAGCTACGCGTCACGCTGCCCCAGAAACGCAGTTCGGAGTTGATCGTGTATCGTCGAATCGGCACGTCGCATTCCAACGCTACCCGCGTCTTCCCATGAAACAGGTTGGAAGATTGAGGTTGTCCGCCAGCAAGGCGACCGTTGAGAAAGTGATCCCGTTTTCTCAATCAGAAGTGGGCTGCTCAAGGAGCTGAGATGCACCCAGACAGTTCAGTTTTCTGACTTCCTCGACTGCGGGTACCGCAACCCTTCATCCCGGCCCTCTTCCGCGGGAGAGGGAAAAGTGGCCATCCCGGGCTACTTCTGGGCCGCACCTCGCAAGTTGCGCATTGCCGTGTCCCGTTTTCGCATTTTTCCTGAAAGATCGGCCCTCAACTGCCGGTTTCTATATGGAAACCATGAACAGATACGAAAACAGAAAGGGACTCCGGATGAAAACGAAACTCTCCGCCAAACTTTTCCTCACATCCGCCACCGCCGCGTTGTCGCTGGTCCTGGCGCTTCCCGCGGTCGGCTCGGTCGAGATCACCCCGATCGGCAACCCGACGTGGGAGCCGGTGGACTTCCACCTTTTCTCCGCGCCCGTCGGCACGCCGGAGACTGGCTTCATCGAGTTCGCCCTGACCGCCATGTCCATCCTCGCGCCGCCGGGTCACGTGGGCCATGACCAAATCGGGATCGGGCCGGGCGCCCCGCATGACCCGCCGTACGACAGCGAACTGGCGGACGGCCTGGCCAATCTCGGCATCGCGGACAAGGAAGTGTTCACCGTTCCCGAATTCAGTTTCCCCAATGCCGTTTGGTTGGTCTGGATGGTCGTGCCGGCAGCGGGTGCGCCGACGGGTTCTTCGCCCGATTTCGACAACGGTCCGATCATCCCGAACAGCATCTGCCCGATCACCTTCTCGGGGGTGACGCTGCGCAATGGCGAGTTGTTCGACCCATACTGGGCATCGGAGACGCCGGCGTTGAATGTATTGGATCCACCGTATGAGGGGGACGGGCATAGCCACTTCCCGGAGTTTAATGCCGACGCCTGGGAATTTGGCGTGATCGCAACCGACCCCGACGGGATGTACGAGTACCAGTTTACCGTCGTGGACAACGCCGGGAACGGTTGGAACATCATCGCGCGCTTCGAGGTCGTTCCGCCGCCGGAGCCGCACGATTTCGCGGTCACCGCGTTCAAAGCGCCGACGAAAATCAGCCTGTCGCCCGGCAAACCGCCCAAGCCCGGCAAGCTGCAAGTGACCATTCAGAATCTGGGCCCGCATGCCGAAACCATCCCCGACCTGGCAACGCTGGAGGAATTGGTGACGTTCGACATCGAATCGCTCGGGGATTGCCCGTCACCGGTGCCGACGCTGGTGCCGCCCAAGTCGTTCCCCATCGTGCTGGCGCCGAACAAGACGCTCAAGCTCAGCTACCTGGTGACGATCGACTGCCCCAACGATCCGCTCCCCAGCGGCAAGACCGATTCCGCTCATGCGGACTATCGGTTCACCGTCCGAGTCGATCACGTCGCCCTGAATGGCGAGGCCGGCACCAACCCCGGCAACGATGATTGCCCGCGTGCACCCAACGGCGACGACCCGGGCTGTGGCGGCAAGAACTCGGACGGCACCCTTGGAGCGCCCCTCCTCGCCGACGTGGCTCAGAAGTAGCCGGAGTGCGCGGACGGGAGCGTCCCGTTGTCAAACGACACCTGACCGGCTCCTTACCGCTTTTTCTTCCTGCCGTTCTTGCCGTTCGCGCCGAGCACGCCTTTGAGGATCGCGTCAAACTCCTTGCCGGTGATCAGGTCCTTTTTCTTGATCGAAAGATCCTTGACCCGCATCACGATGTCGAGCTTTTGCTCGTCGGTGACGCCTTTCACGCGACGCTTTTCGAGGAACTCGTCCACGCTGGCCACGCCGCTGCCTTTGCCGAGGACGATCTCCATCTTCGGCAGCCCAACCAACTCCGGCGCGAATGGCATGCACTCCAATGGCTCGACGGACCGGCACCGGCGATGGAACATCGCTACGATGCCGGACTCGACGCGATAGAGCGATTCGCCGACGATCGGCTTGTTCGGCATGAGTTTGAACTTGCCGACCTTCTCCACGAGCCGCGCCAGGCCGAACAGCCTCTCGGTCTTGATGCCGAGGTCCACCCCGTACAACGTCTTCAGCGCCAGCACCACGCATTCGAGCGGGACGTTGCCGGCGCGTTCGCCGATGGCGCCGACGGTGACGTGCGCAACCGACGCGCCGTTGGCCAACGCCGTGATCGTGTTCGCCACGCCGAGGCCGTAGTCCTCGTGGCAATGAATCTCGATGGGCTTGTTGAAGCGCGCCTTGAGTTTCTTGAACAGCAGCGCGAACGAATGCGGCGTGCAACCACCGAACGAATCGGCCACGGTCAACGCGTCCATGTGGCCCTTCGTCGCGACTTCATCGACGATATCCAGGTACCGGTCCATCGGCGTGCGCGTGCTGTCGATGGTGAAGAACACCGTGTACAGCCCGGCCTCTTTCGCCGCTTGCGTGGTTTCGATGGACGACTTGATCGCCCAATCCATCGTCTTGCCGTAGGCGTTCTGGATGATGTGATCGCTCGACGGGATCTCGGTGATGATACCGGTGACGCCGCATTCCTTGGCCTTCTTCACGTCGGCCGGCATGCAGCGCGCGAACGAGAAAATCTCCGACTTCAATCCGAGCGCGGCGATGTCCTTGAGCGCCGCCTCGTCGTCGGGATGGACCGCCGGCATGCTGCCCTCGATGCGATGGACGCCCGCCTCGGCGAGCGCCTTGGCGATGGCGACTTTTTCTTTGCGGGTGAAGATCAGCCCGGTCTGCTGCTCACCATCGCGCAGCGAGACATCGTGGATCTTGATTTTGGCGGGGAAATTCAACTGTGCGCGGACCTCCGGCTCCCAGTTCCAGGGACTGGTGAACCATTGGTCCGTTTTCCAAGGTGTTGTTGTCATGATGAATCCTTTCGGTGAAAAGAGGCCGCATGCTAGGAACGGCGCCGCCCGAAGTCAAACGGATTTCCGGCTGCGAACGAAGAGTCCGAAAAGTCATTGCCAAAGCCGGGCGGGATAATCGCCGCGCGTGATCAACTGCCGGATGCTCGCCGCGACTCGGGGTTTGTCCGCGCGATACGTCACGCCAAGCCACGAGTCGGTCGTGCGCAAGACCTTCACCCGCTCTTTCCGGGCTGCTACGAGCGCGTTGACGACGGTGGGAATGAAAAACTCCGACTTCTCGTCCTGACCACGCTCCCGCAGGAATTTCCCGAACTCCTCCCGCAAATGCTCGAAGATGGACGGCTGGAAGCCCCAGAGATTCAGGGACACGATTTCGTTTCCGGTGAGCGGATGCACCGCGCCGGTATCGGCCGTGTACCGGACACCCATGCCGTCTCGCTCGATTTTCGTTCGCTCGACGACCCGCTCCAGGCAGCCGTCGGCGGAGCATTCGCAGACGCCGCGCGCGACACTGCCAAATTCGGAGAGCGTGTTGCGCAACACGTAGCCGACCATCGCGTAGTCCCCGCGCTCGGATCGAAGATGGTCGGCCAGGGCTTGCAGCGACTGGCGTCCGTAAAAGTCGTCCCCGTTGATCGCCGCGAATGGTTCGCGGACGGCTTTCTCCGCCACGAGAATCGCATGGCCGGTGCCCCACGGTTTCGTTCGCTGCGGCGGAACGCGAAAACCTTCCGGCGCCAACCCCAACTCCTGGAACACATACTCGACTGCGATCCGCTCTTCGAAGCGTCCACCGATGGCTTCGCGGAAGTCCTTCTCGATTTCCCGGCGAATGACAAAGACCAGCTTGCCGAACTGCGCGCGCAGGGCGTCGTAGATCGAATAGTCGATGAGCGTCTCGCCGTTCGGGCCGACGGGATCGATCTGTTTCAGCCCGCCGTAGCGGCTGCCGATGCCGGCAGCGAGCACGAGCAAGGTCGGTTGCATGCGCTGGCTCACGTCACCTGATTCACGGGGTTCGGCGGACGTTTGCCGTCCAGCACGGCGACGACGTTGCGCCACGCCTGCAAGTACGTGCGGCGACTCGCCTCGACCGTGGCGGCGGCAACGTGCGGCGTGAGAACGACGTTGGGCAGCTTGCGCAGTGGATGCTCGGCCGGCAACGGTTCCTTCTCGAACACGTCCAACGCCGCGCCGGCAAGCCGTCCTTCACGAAGCGCCGCGACCAATGCCGTTTCGTCCACGATCCCGCCACGGGCCGTGTTGATCAGCGACGCCGTGGGTTTCATCCAGCCCAGTTCTTTCGCGCCGATCAATCCCAACGTCTCCGGCAGGCGCGGCGTGTGAATCGTGACGATGTCGGCCCCGCCAAGCAGTTCCCGCAGCGATACGTAGCGCAGCCCGGTGGATGCGGCGAAATGTTCGTCCTGCACGACGTCGCATCCGAGCAACGTCATCTCGAACCCGCGCGCGATCTGCGCCACGAGCCTGCCGATGCGGCCCACGCCGATGATCCCGAGCGTCCTGCCGAACGCTTCCGTCCCGAGGACCCACTCGAACGCTCCGTTTCGCATGGTTTGAAGGTGGGGCTCGAGCTTGTGGGTCAATGCGAGGATCATCATCCAGGTCGATTCGGCCACGGACCGTTCGAGCGAGCCCGGGGTGTTCGTGACCCAGACCCGGTGCCGGGCCGCCGCTACCAGGTCCACGTTGTCGTAGCCCACGCCGGCGCGGGCGACGATCTTCAATCCCGGGCACGAGCCGAACACTCGCTCCGTGTACGCCTCCGTGCCGGCAATGACTGCCGCGATGTCTGCCAACTGCCGGATGCGGTCGTCTTCGGGCCGTTGCCAGAAATTCACCGGCGCGAACACGATCTCGGTGTCGGGACGTTCGATCTCCTTGCGATACGTTTCCCATAACGGCATGTCCGCACGCGGCGGCACGAGAACTTTTTGCATTTCGCGCCGCATCGAACTACACTCCGCGCCCGATTCCAATGGAAATTTTGCCCGGCGTCCATCGCATCGAAGTCCCCATGGGGAAACGCAAGCTCTTCCAGCATTTCATCGTCGGCGACAACGTGATGTGTCTCGACCTGGGCCTGCCGGAAACTCCCGAGACGCACATTGCGCCGTACCTCGACAAGCTCGGCATCCATCGCCGCAAGACGAAGGTCGAGGCGCTGATTACGCATCCGGACACGGACCACTTCGGCGGCTGCGCGTCATTCAAGAAGCTGTACTACCACGGCCAGGTCTGGGTGCACGAACTCGATGCGCCGCTCGTTCGCGACCGGGAGGTGTGTCTCGCGGAACGGTACGATTTCGCCGAGCCGTGGGGATGGCCGCTGACGCCCGAGGCGCGCGAACGGGCGTGGAAAAACATGGGCGAGAAGGTGTGGATCGATCTGTTGCTCTGGGCCGGCGGGAAGTACACCGTGACGCAAAACCCGTTGCGTGAGTTTCAGATGATCCACGTGCCCGGCCACAGCCTCGGTCACATGGCGATGTGGATGCCGGCAGACAAGGCCGCCATCATTACCGACGCGGCCTTGTGGAAAGGCGTGCCCGGCAACGACGGCAAGCTGTCGATCCCGCCGACGTATCGGTTCCTGCCCCAGTACCTGAACACGATCGAGCACTTGGAAGGCTTGCACCTCGAATTGTTGATGACTTCTCATTTCGACCTGATTCAAGGAGCGGACGCCGTGAAGGATTTCCTCGCCGAGAGCCGGGCGTTCGTCCAGCGGCTCGAAACGGAATTGACGGCGTTGTTGCAACGGCACGAGGCGCTGCTGTCGTTGGAGGAGATTTGCAGGGAACTCAGTCCGCGGCTCGGCGATTGGCCCGACACCGCCGTCTATTACGTCGCCTGGCCGGTCACCGCCTCGCTCAACCACTGGCAACAACTCGGCAAGCTGGACTGGAGGATCAAGGATGGCGTCAAACGCGTGCAGTTGGTGCGCGAGTGACCTGCATTGCGCTTGCGCGGACCTCCGTTTGTTCATAGCCTGAGCGCGCCAACTCCGAATGAGCAATCCAGCGTACAAGGTGGCAGCCGCACACGTGGCCCCCGTATTTCTGGACCTCGAAGCCACGGTGGAGAAGACGTGCTCCCTCATCCACGAGGCGGCGCGCCGCGGGGCGCAACTGGTGGCGTTCCCCGAGACCTTTATCCCGGCGTTTCCCGTCTGGCTGTCGTTGCGCGCGCCGATCCACAATCACGAGCTCTTTTGCGAATTGGCCGCCAACACGATGCGCGCCAACGGTCCGCAGATGGCGCGGATCGCCAGGACGGCGCGTGAATGCGGCGTCTTCGTCTCGGTCGGGTTCAACGAAGGCGTGGACAGCTCGACCGGCACGATCTTCAACAGCAACGCGCTCATCGGCGACGACGGGAAGGTACTGAACCATCATCGCAAGATCGTGCCGACGTTTTATGAGAAACTCGTGTGGGCGCCCGGCGACGGCGCAGGATTGCGCGTGGTCGAGACGCGGCTTGGCCGGCTCGGGATGCTGATCTGCGGCGAGAACACCAACCCGCTCGCCCGCTACTCGCTCGTCGCGCAGGGCGAACAACTTCACATCGCCACGTGGCCGCCGATCTGGCCGACGCACGATCCCGACCGGCTCGGCAACTACAGCCTCGAAGAAGGCATCAAGATTCGCGGGGGCGCGCATGCCTTCGAGGGAAAGCTGTTCAACATCGTCGTCTCAGCGTGGCTCGACAGGGCGGCGTTCGATCGCCTCGCCAGGCTCGACCAGGACGCCGCGCGCATCCTTGAAGGCTCGCCGCGCGGCGTGTCGGCGGTGTTCGGTCCGTCGGGTTTGCCGATCACCAAGGTCCACCAGAACGACGAAGCGTTGCTCTACGCGGACATCGACCTGAACAAGTGCGTCGAGTTGAAACAACTGCACGACATCTCCGGCGGGTACAATCGGTTCGATATCTTCCAGTTGAAGGTCAACCGCGCGGCGCAGCGGCCAATCGAGTTCGAGACAGGGCCAATGGAAGCCGAACCTTCGGAACGAAAAAAGCCGGTATCCCCGCCTCGATCATCGCCTCACCCGCAGGCTTGACCCCCGCTTGGGCGCGCACGTATTCTCTCGCCGATGCACGTTCTGTTCGTCCATAAGACTTTTCCATCGCAATTTGCGCCGATGGCCGACTGGATGGCGCGTCAACACCACCATCGGGTCACATTCGTATCGGTCCAGCCGGGCCACCGCGCGGGGAACTTCGAGAAGATCCAGTATGAGCCTTTCAAGAACCCGCCCCCCGGCGAAGTGATCCCCTGGCACCAGGATTTCGAGCGGCAACTGGGGCATTGCCACGGGGTGTATCAAGCTCTGAAACGGCGCAGAGACATCCGGCCCGACCTGGTGGTTGGCCATTCGGGGTTCGGTTCCACGCTGCTGCTGCCGGAAATCCTGCGCTGCCCGATCCTCAATTACTTCGAGTACTTCCTCGACTCGCGCGAAAACGACATGCTCTACCGCAAAGGGTTTCCGCATCCCGAGTGGTATTACCACTGGCGGCGCGCCAACAACGCGATGGTCATGCTCGATCTGCACAACTGCCAGGCGGGCTATGCGCCGACGCAATGGCAGAGGCAGCTCCTGCCTCCGGAGTATCACGCCAAAGTGGACGCCCTGTTCGACGGCATCGACACGGACGTGTTCCGCCCGATCCCCGATGCGCCGCGTCAGGTGGGGGACGTTACCATCCCGGAAGGCGTTCGCGTCGTGACATACGTCTCGCGCGGGTTCGAAGCGATTCGCGGTTTCGATATGTTCATGAAGGTCGCCAAACGGATTTACACCGAGCGCCCGGATACCATTTTCCTGGTGGCCGGGCGCGACCGCGTGGTCTATGGGTCCGACGCCCATCTGTTCGGGTCGCAGAGTTACAAGGACTGGGTTCTCAAACAGGATGACTACGACTTGTCGAAGTTCCATTTCCTGGGCTGGCTCGACACGCCCGACCTGGTGCGGCTGTTCAGCTTGAGCGATCTGCACATCTACCTGACGGCGCCGTTTCCGCTTTCGTGGTCGCTGTTCAACGCGCTCGCCTGCGGCGCAACCGTGCTGGCCTCCAACACACCGCCGGTCCGGGAACTGATCGTCCACGAGCGCAACGGTCTGCTCGCGGACTTCTTCGACGTGGATCAACTGGCCGGTCTCGCCTTGAAAGTGTTGCGCGACCCGCCAGCCTACAAATCTCTGGGCCGCACCGGTCGCGAGATCGTCGAGGCCCAATACAGCCTGGAGGTGATGGCGCCGCGCTTGCTCGACTTTTTCGGGCGGCAAATCGAACGGGGATACAAACTGCGCGATGCCGCCGTGGCTGCGCCCGGGCTGGCGCCAAACGTCATCCCTTCGACCGGCGCGAACTCGAAGCCATTGGTGAGCATCATCACCGCCTGCTACAACGGCGGGCACCTGATCCGGCGGGCGCTGCACGGGCTTGCGGATTCCACGTACCGGAACTTCGAGCACATCGTCGTGGATGACTGTTCGACGGACAACACGGTCGAGGTGTTGGAACGTCTGCAAAAGGAGTTCCCGTTTCGCCTCATCAAGTCGGAGGTCAACCGCAAGCCTCCGACCACGCGCAACGAAGCCATCCGTCACGCGCAGGGCAAGTACATCCTCCCGCTGGACCAGGACAACTTTTTCTCGCGCGACTACATCGAGGCGTTGGTGGACGCGGCGGAATCGAACGGGGATGGCTACTCGCCGTTCTACTCGCACATGGTGTGGTTTGGTCTCCGCAATCGCCGCATCAAAGAGCCGGAATGGTCGCTCGACCGGATGCTGGCCGTGCCGTACATCGACATGGGCTCGTTGTTCTCGCGCAAGGCGTTCGATGCGGTGGGCGGACAGGACCCCCAATGCGTCGGACTTGCCGATTACGAACTGTTCTTGTCGATGGCGCTGCACGGGTGGACGGGCAAGCTCGTCGAAGGGCCGACCTTTTTCTACAATATCCGGGCCGGCAGCCATTCGGATTTTTCGCATCGGACGGCGTTCCGCGAGAAGCGGCGGGATTCGGTGCGATACATCTTCAAGAAACACGAGACGAAACTGCGCGAACTCGGGCACGACCCGGAATTGCTGATGGCGCGGTTGCTGGAAAAGTTGGGCGAGCCGCCCAAGAAGCCTGAGACCTCCAACCATGCTGGAGGGTCGTAGCATGAAGGATTCAAGAGAGACGCGGACTTCCCCCTCACCCCGGCCTTCTCCCTTGACAGGCCGCCACCCTGGGCGCGGACGCTTCGCGCAGGCCGCGCGAACGCTAGTCGGCGGTTTGATCGTGGCGATCGCGCTGCCGGCATGGGCCACGTTTCACGAGATGCAGATCGAACAGATCATCGGCGGGGTCAACGGCGACACGAGCGCGCAGGCCATCCAGTTGCGGATGCGCAGCTTCGGCCAGAACCTGACCAGCCAGGGCCGGCTCGTGGCCTACGACGCGGCGGGGCTTAACCCGGTGGTGGTCATCAACTTCACCGGCAACGTCGCCAACGGTCTCGCTGGTGCCCGCGTCTTGGTCACCAGCCCCAACTTCGCACCGTACACCGACGGCGCATTGGCCGGGGACTTCACAATGACGAATCTCATCCCCGAGAGCTACCTGGCGGCGGGACGACTCACGTTCGAGGACGACAACGGGCCAATCCTCTGGTCGGTGAGTTGGGGCGGCTCGAACTATACCGGCTCGACCACGGGCGCGTTCGACAACGACGCCGACGGCCAATTCGGTCCGTCAGTTGCCGTTCCAATGCCAACCACCGGCGTGCAGGCGCTGCAGTTCCAGGGAAACGCCAACGCCCCGAGCACCAACAACGAGGCAGACTACGCGCTGACCGCCGGCGCGTCGCAGTGGGTCAACAACGCGGGACAGAGCGCCATGCTGATCGCCGGGTTGCACGTGGTCACAACCACCGGCGACGACGGCATCGGCTCGTTGCGCGACGCCATTCTCAACGCCAACGCGTCGGCGGAGTCGAGCATGATTCATTTTGCCATCCAGCCGTTCGACGGGACGGTGAAGACGATCGCGTTGGAGAGCGGCCTTCCGACGATCACCAGCCCGGTGATAATCGACGGCTACACCCAGCCCGGCGCCAGCGCCAACACCTTGAGCATCGGCACCGACGCCGTGCTGCTGATCGAATTGGACGGGACGGACGCCGGCCAGGCCAACGGCCTCGTCATCAGCGCCGGCAACAGCACCGTCCGCGGTCTCGTGATCAATCACTTCGTCACCCCGTGCTGCATCGGCTTCGGCTTCGGAATCATCCTCACCTCGAACGGAAACAACGTCGTCGAAGGAAACTTCGTCGGCACCGACGCCACCGGCACCATCGACGGCGACAACGGCGACACGGGCGTGTCCATTACCGGCGGTTCGAGCGGCAACGTCATCGGCGGCAACACGCCCGCGGCGCGGAACGTTATTTCCAAGAACGGCGCTCTCGGCGTGGACATCTGCTGCGACGAGAACTCGGCGGGCAACCGGGTCCTCGGTAACTACATCGGCACCGACAAACACGGCACGGCGGCGTTGGGCAACAACAGCGGCGGCGTGCGCATCGCTTATTCCGCCAATAACGTCGTCGGCGGCGCCGACCCTTCCACGCGCAACGTGATCTCGGCGAACCCTACCGGCATCACCATCGCCCAGAACGAAGCCATCGGGAATGTCGTGCAGGGCAACCTGATCGGCACCGCGGCGGACGGCGTCAGTCCCTTGGGAAACATGACGGGCGTGGCGTTTTTCAACGCCGCTTCGAACAACCTGATCGGGGGCACCGCGCCCGGTGAGGGCAACGTCATCGCGTTCAGCACGGGCGCGGGCGTGCAGTTGGGAGGCGGCGTCCCGGCCAACGGGTTCGACTTGAGCAACGCCATCCTCGGCAACTCCATTTTTTCCAACGGCGGTCTGGGCATCGATCTGTTGGAGTCGAATGCCGTCAGCGGCGTGACGGCCAACGACGACTGCGACGCGGACATCGGCGCAAACAACCTGCAAAACTTTCCGGTCCTGGCTTCGGCTGCCAACACGGCAGCCGGCACCGTCATTGAAGGCTCCCTCGATAGCGCTGCCAACACCACGTTCCGCATCGAGTTCTTTGTCAACCCGGCGTGCGACCCCAGCGGCTTCGGCGAAGGAAAGGAGTTTATCGGGTCCACGAACGTCATGACCGACGGCGAGTGCCACGCGGACTTCGCTGTGACGTTCCCCCTGGCCGTGGCCGAGGGCGAATTCATCACCGCCACCGCCACCGGCCCCGCCAACAACACCTCCGAGTTCTCGCAGTGCATCGAAGCGGTCAATCACGTCGTGACCATCGCCTGCTCGATCAGTCCGCAGAACGCGACCAACGAACTCGGCGCATTGCACACCGTCACTTCCATGATCACTTCCAACGGCGTTCCCGTCGGCGGCGTCACGGTGGACTTCCTGGTCACGGCAGGCCCCAACGCGGGCGCCGCCGATTCGGATACCACCGATGGGAACGGCGATGCCGCGTTCTCTTACACCGGCAACGGCGGGGCGGGAGCCGACACCATCATCGCCACCGGCCTGGTCGCGGGCGTGTCCTTTTCGTGCGAAGCGACGAAGCTCTGGGTCGAACCGCCGCCGCTACAAGTGAACTGTGGTCTCGCGCCGGCATCGGACACCAACCAGGTCGGCACGGCCCACAGCGTCGTATCGACGGTCACGACCAACAGCAACCCGGCCCCGGGTGTGACGGTCCACTTCGAGGTGGTCTCCGGCCCGAACGCCGGCGCCACCGCCAGCACTCTCACCGATGGCGGCGGCCAGGCGACATTCATGTACAACAGCAACGGCACGCCCGGCACCGACACGGTGATGACCACCGGCATCGTCAGCGGTGTCAGCTTCTCGTGCAGCGCGACGAAGGTGTGGGTCGCCGGCCCCTGCGCCGACCTGAGCGGCACGTTGAGCAAGGTGAAAGCAAAGTGCAAGGTGAAGAATGACGTCCAGACCTGCAAACTCAGCGGCAGTCTGGCGGTGTCCAACAGCGGCGACGCCGAGGTCGGGGAATCGCTCGTGCGTTACTTCCTGTCGGACGACAACCAGTTCGACGCCGGCGACACGCAGATCGGCGAAGGGACGGTCAAAGCGATCTCCGTGGGCAAGAGCGGCAAGGGTAAACTGAAAGCGACGTTGATCGACAACAACCCCACGGGTCGATTCCTCATCGCCGTCATCGACGCCGGCGGCGCCGTGTCCGAATGCAGCGAGAACAACAACCTCGCCGTGTTTGGGCCGATCCCGGCACCGTAGTGGGAAACCGTTGGCTGGGTGAACTGCTGCATGGTGGCGCGAGCGTCTCGCTTGTCGCATTCAAGAGCCAGCCGGGCGCGACAAGCGGGACGCTCGCGCCACCATCCATCGTCCACCGCTGAAAAAATGACATCCATTCCTATCTTCGGTGCATCCCCGGGCGCTCGACTGGTCGGTGGAAATGCGAAGGCACCGGGCCACGTCCCAGCCGGTCGGCGCGCGGAGGCGCCTACCACATTCGGTCGATCTGGATTGGCACGGTCTTGGACCGGCGGGCCCCAACGGGAAGGCGTATCGGGCGTCGGACCGTCGAATGTGGGAGGCGCCTCCGCGCGCCGACCGGGGGGCCCTTCTATGGAAACCAGCGGGCTGCGGCTGGTCTACCTGTGCCCGGAGGCGCGGCTACAAAAGACAACGGGCGCGGAAATCCGTTCGGACTCCGCGCCCGGTTCATCCCTTCATCCTCGCTTCTCACGCCGCCATCAACTGCGCGATGTCCGACCCCGGGCTCCAGCCATCGCGGCCCAACAGACGCAGATGAAATGAGTAGATTTGACCAGGCTATCCGCTCTCGGCTCTCGGCTCTCAGCCTTTCGCAGGGAATCCGGTAGGGCGCGACCGCCGGGGCGCGCCGTGGTCGTGTGCGTTCAACTCCGCAGGCCAGCGGCTGACCCGGCGGTCCAGCCCTACCGCCGTCATCCGCCGAAATCCATCCTCCATTTATGGCGGATTCTCTTCTGCTCCAACTTTCGTTCTGACAGGTTCCTAGGGGATCGGGCTGGACTTCCCCTCCGCACTCCTTTAGCCTCGCCGCGTGAAATCT
>Ga0187892_10006671_pt1 | contig 16989 bp, 12 predicted proteins | sample MA1701073metaG_FD_139345 | JGI IMG/M metagenome (GOLD analysis project Ga0187892, IMG submission 139345) | Bio-ooze microbial communities from a basaltic lava cave in the Kipuka Kanohina Cave System on the Island of Hawaii, USA - MA170107-3 metaG ... | reverse complement strand
TGGACATCCAGTCCGATATACTTATGCTTTGTCTTCATGGAGCTTGTTTCCTTTCGTTTTGGTTCTTGTGTTGACTCACCGAACCATAATGGCTCGGCCCAGCCTATCCAGGATAGGCTGGACCCACGGAAAGAACGGAGGCAAGCTCCATTCTCTTTCGCTGCCCTCACCGGCAGCCATAATGTCTAGGTGAAGCGAGCACCTATGCTTACGAAGATCCGAGTGGGGACAGAGGAGGTCGAGTTACCGGCTCGTCGCCCCGATGAATCCGATGCCACGTTTGACCAAGTGAACTTCATTCTCAGTCGCGGGTTGCTGAGAGACGAGGAGCTCAGGTACATCGGTCGAGATCAGGCCGCCCACCTCATCCGGTACGCAAGGTCCACACCCGCAGCGCGCGCAGAACGGCGCGCAGAAGGGATCAGGATAGCATTGGGTGTAGCCGCTGTGCTCTTCTTTATCTTCTGGGTTCTTCCTCGGCTCTTAATTGCACTCGGTGGACAAAACTAGAAGTGAGACGACCAACACCTAACAAAATCACTGGAGCGCAAGCGGAAACGGTTTGCGTGAATGGTGCGTCTGTCCTCGCTTGCCCGTGGTCGCTCAGTTCCGGCGTTGACGGAAGACTGACATGAAATGGTTTTGGATGACACTCGTAGTTCTCAGTCCGGCGATTCTTTACGGCATTTCTCTTCTTTTCGTCGGGCTGTACCGGAGGCGCTGTCCTAGATGTCACAAACATGGCCTTCGGATGGTTGGTGGCTACAAGTGGGACGGTAAGACCGGTGGCGGGGCGGTGAGTTTCTATTTGTGTCAGCGGTGCAGCGCACACCTCAAGGAAGCAGACCGCGTTTGGTCAGACGTTGCCGATGATGAGTGGGCGCAGCATGTAAAAACAGAGCCGAACAATCACTGGAGCGAACGCGGACTAGCGTCCGCGTCGCTCAGTTTCGGCGTTGGCAGCAGAGTGTACCCGTGACTAGACTGGCACAGCTTGGTCTTGCAGCAGGGATTGCCGTCGCGCTCTTGGTTTGGTGGTACTATTCACCCCGCATGAGCGAGGAGGCAGTCGTTCGCTCAGCCGACGAAGGGGCACAGAAGGAAGGCTACAAGCTCAGCGATTACGCCAAGCCACGCGCACATTATGAGTTTCTGCACGGCGAGCACAGAACATGGACTGTTTCTACGACGATCCTGCACCTCCGTTGCGCACCCATTTTCTTGTTTGGGTGGATGACCGGACAGGAGAGTCTCGAGTGGCTAGCAAGACAAAGCCCACCAAATCACTGGAGCGAACCACGGGCAAGCGGCGACTAACCGGGCCGTTCGGCGGCGCGGGCGCTCCGGCGGTAGGCCAGCGGCGGTTTCCCCACGATCTTTCGGAACGCACGGGAGAAATAATCGGAATCGACGTACCCCACGCACCGGGCGACGTCGAAGACGGGCCGGTCGGTGGTCGAAAGGAGCCGCCGGGCAATTTCCATCCGGTACCGGTTCAGGTATTGGATCGGTGGCATCCCCACTTCCTTGCGAAATCGCTTGGCCAGGTTGTACATGTCCATCCCCACCAGCGTCTGAATCTGTTTGAGGCCGATGTTCTTTTGGTGCTGCTGTTCGATCAGATTCACGGCCATCCGGACTTTCTCCGACAACGACGATTTCTGCGCGATCAGGCTCGGCGTCTCGATCCGCGGCCCGCGCGCGGCGAACAATTCGGCCAGCACGGTGTGAATGACGGCGTGTATCCGGGGTTCCTGGGCGACGGGCGCTTTCGAGACGAGCCTCCACAACTCGTGGAACAACGCCTCGAACCGCCGGCGGTCCACGTTCACAAACAGCGGATCGTCTTCCGCGCCGAGTTCGGCGTGGATCTTTTCCATGCTCCGCCCGTCGAACAGCATCCACCAGAGGTCCGTCGTGGCCGGGCGGTCCTGGGCATGGGCGTGGGCGTGGGCGTGGTCCATCAGGCAGATGTCACCGGGCCGCGCGACACAGGTCCTGCCGCGCACGACGTGTCTCAACTCGCCCCGCCGCACGTAGTGCAGCAGGTAGCCCGTGCCGTGGCCGGCGTGGGACTGTTTGTGGCCCTTGGGGATGCGCGAGGTGCCCATGCTCAGGACGTATTCCCACAGGCCAAGCGCGCGCCGGGAGGGATAATGGAAATACTCGACCACGCGATCGAATCCGCTGCCGGCAAGCCATCGCCGGCGCTTCTCGGCAAAAAAAATGATCGGCTGGCGCCGCGCGGGTTTCTTCATCCGCCGGACGTGTACCAAATGCGTCGGCGCAGAGCAACTCGTCCTCGTCGTCTTCGTCCTCGTCCTCGAAAGTCCCGAAAAAACGCCCCAGCCGGTCGGCGCGCGGAGGCGCCTCCCACATTCGGTCGATCTGGATGGGCACCGTCTCGGACAGGTGGGTCCACAACTGGAAGGCGCATCGGATGTCGGACCGTCGAATGTGGGAGGCGCCTCCGCGCGCCGACCGGGGGCCGTTTCTCCAAGCAGAGGTGGGCTGCGCGCGCACAGCGCGATGTTTCTCGCGGCGATGGATGAACGCGTGCGATGCGTCGTGTCCAACTGCGGCGTCAGCGGCTTTCGCTGCTACCCGAACCGCTGCCAGTGGTCGCGGGACGGCTGGTACATTTACGCACGGCGTGTTCGAGCACAGTTCCGCGCTGGCTGAAGCCTGGCTGAAGAAATGGCTGTGTTCGCGACCGCGGGGATGACGGCAAACCGAATCGCCGGCGGGGGCCGCACTCACCACGCTTCGCGGTACAGCGCGACGATCTCCTCCGCAGTCGGGACGCGCGGATTGTTTTGAGGACTGCCCGAAGCAAGGGCGTCGCCGGCCATTTTCGCCAGCGACTTCTCGAACCGGGCCGCATCCACGCCTTTGCAGGCGCGCAGGCGCGGCACGCCGAGGTCGCGATTGAGCTGTTCCAGTTCGCCGATCAGCGCTTCCTCCGATACCAGACCCATGGCACGGGCGACGAACGCGTACCGTTCGCGCGCGCCCGGGAGGGAGAACTTCGTGATTGTCGGCAAGAGCACGGCGTTGGACAACCCGTGCGGCACGTGAAACAGCGCGCCGATGGGTCGGCTCATGCCGTGGACGAGACAGACGCTGCTGTTGGCGAACGCCATCCCGCCCTGACACGCCGCCAGCATCATCGCTTCGCGGGCGCGCTCGTTGCCCGGCTCGCGATAGGCGGTGCGGAGATGTTGCGCGACGAGCCGGACGCAGGAAAGCGCGATGGGATCGGTCATCGCGTTGGCTTTCCGCGAGACGTAGGCCTCGATGGCGTGGGTCAGCGTGTCCACGCCGACGGCGGCGGTCAGTGCGGGTGGCATGGACATCGTGAGTTTGTAATCCACGAGCGCGACGCGCGGGAGCAGGTGTGCGTCGAGCATCATCATTTTCACGTCGCGCTCGGTGTCGGTGATGACGGCGACCTTGGTGACTTCGCTGCCTGTGCCGGCTGTGGTCGGGATGGCGATCAACGGGACGCCGGCCTTCGGGATTTTGTGGTAGCCCATGTACTGCGTCATCGGCTCCGGATTGGTCGCGAGAATGCTGATGACCTTCGCGCAATCCATCGAGCTGCCGCCGCCGAGCGCGACGATGGCCTGCGCGCCGCTGCGACGGAATTCATCGAGTCCCGCGAGCACGTTCCGGTCAGTCGGGTCGGGCTGCACGTCGGAGAATCCGGTCGCCTCGATTTGCGCAGCTCGAAGTTGTTCGACCAATGGATCCAGGTAGCCCAGCGACTTGATCCCGGCGTCGGTGACCAATAAAACGCGATCGGCTCCCAATCGTCGCACCTGCGTTGCAAGGTCGCCGCTCGCGCCGCCACCGATGAGCACGGTGGACGGGACGTTGAATTGGGCGGGATTACTTTGCATCCACGCGCAAAATATCGCCGAAGCCGGTCGGGTATGTCACGCGAACAATTTCACCTTCGCGTTGCACCTTCAATTCGCCGCGATTGGCGCTGGTGATTTTGCGGATGCCTTCGATGCCGCGAATCGTGAGCGTGACCGGCTTGTCCACATCGGCGGAGTAGTTGGCGAGCGGGGCGGCGTATCCTTTGGGTGATTGCAGAAGCCGGGCATCGATCCACCCGCCGTCGGCTTCGACGCTGGCGGTCGCACTTTTCGCGGCTTCGAGGACGAGCTTGCGCGCGTCCGCGTTGAAGTTCACGTGCGGCTCGTGGCTCAGCACGCCGCGCGGCGGCACGGGTACCGGCTGGTAATTGCTCCAGAAGTACGTTGGACCTGGCAACGCCGCGATGAACGTGATTTTGCCTTTGCCGAGCGTGCGCTCGACAACGGCCGGCGAGCCACTCTTGAACGTCGCGATTACCTTCGCATCGGGTCCGGCTTCGACGCGGTCCACCACTCCGAACACCGGCATCTCGCCAATTGCATCGAGCGGCGCGAGACGGGGTAGCTCGATCTGCGGTCGGAAGAAGGTCGTTTTCTCGTCGAGCTTTGCCGATTTGAGGCCAAGGAACTTCAGACCCGCGGGCAAAAGTCGCTTGTACTGGTCGTAGCGGAACGCGCCTGCCGTCGCGAAAAGCTGGCCGCCGTTTTTCACCCATTCCTCCAGCGCCGCGAGCGCCTTCGCCTCGATGCAATCGCCGACCCAATACGCGACTTTATAGTTTTTGAGATCGCCGTGCGCGACGTCTTCCTCGATCAACAGGTCGGGCGACCGGCTGCCGTGGACGAGCGCGTAGTAGATGCCGACGCGATCCGTATGATAATGCAAGCGCGTCTTCTTGTAGTGCTCGCTGAACACCGACAGGTTGGCCTTGTCCTCCGCGATGCCGTGAAAATCCCAGCGCTCGGTGCTGTCGGACAGGATCAACGCCACTTGCGACGGCACGACGCGCGAATCGGGGAGAATGTCCTCGATCAGCGCCATCGCGCGGTTCACATCGCGAATGGCGGCGTAGCGTTCCTTGTCGCGGAAATCGATATAGTTTTCGGTGAACGAGTAGGGGACTCCGATGCCGAAGTAATCCAGCACCCGCGCGCCGTGGGCGAGATGGCTGAACGCGGTGCGGCGAAAACTTTGGTCCGAGTTACCGGGCGAGTGCGGCATCGTGTATTGCTGGTGCAACGCCTGCGGATTGTTCTTCATGCCGCTGCGGAAATGGTCGGCGATGTAGGCGTTGATGAGCGGCCCGGGTTGGCCGATCTGCCAGAAGTATTCGCTGTGCCGGCCGAAGTTGGCCGCGCCGTTGCGGAACCATTTGATGTATTTCGCGATCTCCGGGTAGTAGAACGGATGGCAGCCGACGTTCGCGCCGTAACGGACTTCGCTGCCGAGTTGTTTCGGAATCTCCTGCGCCAACTCGGCGATCTTGGCGATGGAGACGTCCTCGTAAAACTCCATCGAATCGACGTACAGTTCCGGGTCCGTGCCGGCCGCGGAGTTCGGCGTCTCGAACTTCACCTTGCCAAATTTTTCCTGCTGCCACTCGGCAAACTTCGGCTTGATCTCCTCGGGCTTGAGCAACGTGAGCCATTCGCCGAAACCGATTTCGTCGCCGTAATCGAATCGCTGCACGAGATTCAGCACCCCGGCATTCTCCGCCGCCTTTTTCGCCTTCGCGACGTTCTCGGCCGTGGGCATGAACCGGTAATCGCCGAGCGCGAGGGTGCGGCCGGGAGTCAGTTTCCACCCGGCGAACCGTTCCCGGGCGACCTGGAGTATGTTCGTATCGAGGTTGGGTGGGTGCATCCCGCCTACGAACATCCTCATGCCGATCTCGTGAAACACGTCGGCAGCCGCATCCTGCACGCGGCCGCGATACCAGAGCGGCAGGCCGAGTCCCCAACTGAGCGGCACGGTCGGCTCGCGGCCGACCTTGCTGGGGTTCTTCTTCAAGAAATCCAGAATTCCCCGGTACTGTTCCTCGCCGGCGATGATCTGCTCGCCGGGATATTTGTTCGGGTACGGCGGCAGGCTGAAATCCAACCCGTAGTTCACATCGCGCCAGTCGATCTTCCGCACCATCTTCGCGCCGTGTGCGTCGGCGGCGATCTCGACCCGAAGGTCCAGGCCCTCGTTCCCCGGGCCGGTGAGGTTCACGGTCGTGAAATGACAAACGTCCTGCGGCAAGATCGCAATCCACGCGCTCGGCTTGCCGGCTTCGAGCGCAATCTGCTGGCCGGGCGGGTACCACGGCGTGCGGTTCCAGATCGTGCGCATGTTGATGATTTGCGTCTTCGGCGAAGTGAGCCGCATGAAATACCGGGTCGGAATGCATTCCAGCGCGGCGTCCACGAACGGATAGAGACTGTTCTTGGGAGACAGTCGCGGACGCCAGGAGTCGTCGAGGTCACGCGTGAGCCAGAGAAAATCCACGTTGCGATTGGCGGCGAGCTCCGGCTGCTCGACGGCGATCAACGTGATCTCGGCGGGACCGGCCTGCAATCCCTTCACGTCGAAAGCCTGTTCGACCAATCCCTCCGAACCCCACGAGGCGTCGTACTGGCCTTTCGGCGTTTTCTCGCCGAACCAGTATTTCGGCGCGTCCTTCTCGCCCATCACCGCCTCGCCGACGACTTTCCCGCCTTGCCGAATCTCGACACGGAAGCGCTGCTCGCATTCCGTCGGCGCTTCGTACCGCGACCAGACCCGTAAATCACCGGTTTCGGGTATCTGGATCATTGCCACGGCCTTGGCGTCTTTTGCTTTGGCATCGGCAGAAAGCACGCGTTCGCCGGAGATGTGGTTGAAACCAATGTTATCGACCATGTAATTGCCCTGGCCGTACACCACTACCTTCCAGCCGGAACCTTGCGGTTTGAAGTCCTCGGCTTCGATGACTACGCCGGCGGGCGGCCGTGACGTCTGGGCGAAGCTCGGAGCGAAGGTTGTCAGGATTGCGAGTCCCGCCATCCAAAGGGTTTTTCGTCTAGCTCTATGCACAATGGCCAAGCGTTACGTGATGCCCCGTCGCGGCGCAACGAATGAGTGTTGCTCTTTTCTTGCACAGATTTGCACGCCGCCGACTTCGCGCGCGCTCAGGGATACTTCAGGCCGGGCGGGTACATATAGACCTTGTAGCCTTCGCCATCGTAGGAGGCCCCGGTCGCTACGGTCGAGGGATGAAGATTGCCCAGTTCGGAGGTGGCGGTGGTCCACCACGGACCATACCAGGTCGGGTGCATGAATTTCAGAGACTCGACATGGCCATCCACACAGACGATGTTCGCCCGAGTGTGGTTTCTGTGTCGCGGAGAGATCCGGTAGTAGAGGCCAAAGCCAAGCCAGCCATCGTGCGTCTCGGCGTCGGCGTACAGGGCGGTGATCGTCGGTTGCGGGATCGAGTGGACGGGCCGCCCAGTGACGTACCAACGGGGTGCCCAGGTGCAATCCGTTACAAAGTCGTTCTGTGCGTAATCGGTACGCCATCCCGAACCATGCGCCGACCCGCTGAACCAATCGCCGTTCCACGGGTTGCCAGTGGTGGCGGGGCACAACAACGGATGGCCGTAGGCCGCGCCACGCCGACCTGTCGTCGGAGTGCCAAAGAGCGAGGAGGGAACGGGCGGCACCTTCAGGTATTTGGAGATCGGGTCCATCCAAACTTCGTAAGGGAGAGGGGGAGCGGGGGCGGCATCGGGGAAAAAGCCATTGTTGTCGTCCGCGTAGAGGTGGGCAGCCGTTGCGATCTGGCGCAGGTTGTTGGCGCAATAAGCCGTCTTGGCAGTGTCGCGGGCGCCTTGGAGTGAGGGAAGGAGCATCGCAGCGAGCACGGCGATGATGGCGACGACGACGAGAAGTTCGATGAGGGTAAAGGCTTGGAGCGGTGGAGTGGTGGAGTGGTGGAGTATTGGAGTTCGCGGTGAGCGTTGCTGAGTCGTTCCCATCACTCCATTGCTCCAGTACTCCATTACTCCGCTGCCCGCTTCCGTCGCCGCTGGAGGAGGACCAGACCGCCGATCCCCAGCAGGCATGCGCTGTTCGGCTCCGGCACCAGGAACGTCAGTACCACGTCGTTGCCGGTGCCGCCAACATAGCTGATCTTGAATTCATTGATTCCGCCGACGAAGACCGAACTGCCCTCGGGTAAACCGTTGAATGTGCCGCTGACGGCGTCGACGAGGTCGTTGTTGATGATGGTGAACTGGTTGCTCGTCACCGGACTGAAGCCGAGCGAGAGACTCAATGTGCTGTTGCCCAACGATACACCACCCGTCACGTCGGTCTGATCGTACAACGTGCCCGGCGTTGTTCCATTCAACTGCACCTCGTACGTCGCGGTGGAGGAGAGACTCAGGTTGCCGACGATGAACACTTGCCCCGGACTTTCGCCCGGCGCGAGCGTGCCGTCCACGGACGCATTGCCTTGCACCGTGCCGTTGCCCTCGAGCCGGGCACCGGTGCTGACGGTCAGGCCGTCCGCGAACGAATGAGTGCCGCCTTTCAGTCGCAACGTTGCCGCGCTCGTACCGTTACCAACCACGAGCGCGCTGCCGTTGGATACGGTGGTGCCGCGCGTGACCAGCGTGCCGCCATTGAATTCCACGACGCTGCTGGCGCCATTGGTGGCGAACAATCGTTCCGTGTCGATGGTGCCGCTGTTCAGTCGCAGCGTGCCGCGCCGCACATCCACGTATTGGTTGCCGGTGGTATTGTTGGTTGCATTCAGGTTGCCGCCGTCGATCTGAACGAGGTTGTTGGCCGAACCGCTGTTGGCGCCGATGATCAGCCCATACTGAGCGGCCGTATTCGCCGCGACCCGCACGGTTCCGCCGCTGGCGATGAGCAGCGCGTTACTCGATCCGCTGTTCCCGACGGTCAGGCCGAACTGGTCTTCGAACAATGACCCGGCACCCGTCACGCGCAGGAAATTGTTGCTGGCCGTGGCATTGAAACCGAGATAACTGAAGCCGGTCGAGTTCGCAGAATTGAAGACCTTGCCACCGTTGGTGACGATGAGGGAATTGGCGGTTCCATCGTTGCCGATACGGATGCCCAGGTTGCCGATGTTGGTCCAACTCGAAGCCGTTCCCGACACGATCACCTGATGGCCGCTCGATCCGGCGACATTGGCGAGCGTGCCTTCCGCGGTAAGTAACTTACCGCCGTTCAGGATTTCTAACAAATTCGCCTTGCCGGCGCCGTAGGTACCCAGTTCGATGGTACCGACCTGCACTTTGCCGCCATTCGAGATCGTCAGACGGTTTGTCTTACTGCCGAACTCACCCCCGACCCGGACCACGTTCACGTTGGTCCAGACCGAGCCATTGCCGGTGACGGTCACGCTGTTGCCGACGCTCGCCGCGGCGTCGCCGATATGCGTGACGGCGCCGCCACCGTTGAGCAGGGCTCCGTTGCTGATCACCAGCGTGTTGAAGGAACCACTTTTGCCCACGTACAGACTGTACCCTCCGACGTTGTTGTTAAACCAACTCGAACCGCTGCCGGTGACCGTGGCATAATTGTTACTAGCCCCGACACCGTCGCCAATCTTGCCGAGGGTGTTGGTGACGCTCGACCCGTTACTGATGAGCAACGTGTTGTTCGTGCCCGTGCTGCCGATCGTCAGCGCGCCGCCGAGATTGGTCGAGCCGCCGCTGCTGAATGTGGTCGTCGTGTTGTCCTCAGCCTGGGAGGACGAAGCCCAAGTGCTGACCAGCGCGAGCATGATCCAATGTTGAACCTGCCTTTTCATAAGACTCCTTTTCCGAATAGCGACAACAAGCTTCTTCGGACTGGAACTACGAGGCAAGCTTGAGGCATTGACCGAAAGGTGCACAAAAGCAACCTGCCCGGGCGGTTGTAGCGGCGATTGCTTGCATTGCAATTGCACTGGAATTCCCGCAGACTGGTCCGGACACCCGATGAAGCGCGCACAATCCAAGAGCCAGGGGTTCACCCAGTGGAAGCGCCGCGATTCGAGCACCGGATACGAATACTGGTGCTTCGCCAGCATCCGCGCGCGCCGAATCTGGAATTACCTCCTCAACACCGGTGAAACAACCTGGCGACGGGGCGGACGTCATTCTCATCCGCGACCCGACAGTCATGCGTTCGAAGACGAAGGTTTCATTCTCCATTTTGTGATCGAGGGGGAACTCCAACATCGGGTCCGGGGCCGCACCTTCATCGCGCGCCGCAATGACGCCGTGTTCATGCGAGCCGCGGACGGCGTCGAATACGGCAACGTCAGCCCGAAGCCGGTGCGGTTCTACTGGTTCAATTGCAATGGGAAGCAAATTCCCGCAGTGTTCGCCGACCTCAATGCCGAGTCGCAACCGCTGTTCTCGTCCGTGGATCGCACACAGATGATGGGAGTATTCCGCGAACTGTTTCGTGTCATCACGCGCGAACCGCGCGGCTACGAGGCCGAAATCTCAGCCCTCCTGGGGAGCGCGCTGGCCAAGCTTTACGCCGTGCGCGGGCCGGAGTTTCCGCTGCCCGAGACGCGGATTGATCTGGCCAAAACTTCCGAGCCCGTGCGCCACGCGATTCGCTCGCTCACCCATTTCTACACCCTGCCGATTCCCATGAAAGGCCTGGCCGACGATCTGGGGTTGAGCGCCCCGTATTTCCAGCGTCTCTTTCGCCGCGAGACCGGCTACACGCCGCTCCAATACCTGAATCAGTACCGAATGGAACAGGCGAAGATGCTGCTGGCGGAAACGAAGGATTCCGTGGAGACGATTGCGCGCGCGGTCGGCATCCCGAACGGGAAATACTTTGCGCGCTTGTTTCGCCAGATCAACGGACTCGGCCCGCGCGCCTACCGGGCGAAGGCGGAACGGGCGCAGAAGTGAATCGTCTCATCACTTCTCGGCCGGAGGCTGGCTGCACGCCACATAAATCTTCCCCGTTGTTTCGTCCACGAGGATGTCGCGGAGGTCGCCGCAATTGATTATGGTGCCGGTGGGATAACCATGCTCATCGAGGGCGAACGTTTTGACCCAGTCCTTCGTGATGGCATACAGCAGGCCCGCCTTGAAATTGAAACGGATCGCGCGTGAGCGAGCAGACCAGCGCGTCGGGCGCGAGCTTCAGGTCCACCGTGCAGAGAACTCTCGGGAGCCGCATCAGATTTTGCCCGCTTGGGCCAGTTCCTGTTTGAGGCGCGCCTGGTATCCCGTCTTGCGCTTCGTGTCTTCCCGGGCGCGCTCGGACCAGTACACAAATTGCAACGCGCGTCGCTCGCGTTCGCTCTGGTTTGGATCGGCGCGATGGATCGTGAGGCAATGATGCACGAGCGCGTCGCCGGGTTTCGCGCGCAGGGCGACCTCGACCGCGCGGTCGGCATCGCCAAAATCCGTGATGCCCTGCGAGAAGCCGAGCGTGTTCGTCCGCGCGTGGGGACGCATGCCGCGATGGTGGGAGCCGGGGACGTAACGCATGCACCCGTTGGCTTCGTCCGCGTCATCGAGCGCGAGCCAGATGGCAAGCGCCTCGGCGGGTTCGAGCATGTAATAGAAACCGTCCTGGTGCGGCGGCGTGAGGGTGCCGACGCGGGCGCACTTGTTCAGCCATTGGACTTGGTTGGGAACGACCGTGCCACCGAGCAAGGTTTCCGCGAGCGAACGGAAGCGTCCACCGTTCAACAACTCGCCAAAGTAAGCGCTGTGCTTGCCGAGCAACGGCACTTGCTTGAGCGTGTTCGGCTGACCTTTGACCTCGTAGAAGACCGAGTTTTGCGGCAGGCGCGGGAGGACATCGCACATGTACCGGTCCAATTCCGCGCGCAACTCGGAGACCTCCTGCGGTCCGAGGAAAGCGCGGAGGACGACGAAGCCATTCGCCGTGAATGTACTTGTGATTGGGTTCATGATGAACTCCCCTTCGCTGTGGCGTGCCGGGGACTACGGTTCCATGTACACCTTGTACCCCGGGCCGTACCAATCCGCGCCGGGTTGGTAAGTGTCGAAGTATTTGACGCCGAGTTCCGAGTTGTTCCGGTTGTAATTGGTGTAATACGTCGGCCTTGGCGCTCGCAACGTCTCGACGTGGCCATCGACGCAGGCGACATTGGCGCGCGTGCGGTTTTTGTGCCGTGGCGAAATCGAGTAGGCAGGCCAGAAGCCCAAATAGCCGTCGTTCCCCTCCGCATCGGCGAACAAGGCCACCCTTTCGGGGCGAGGATATGTTCCCAGTTTCCACGGGACGATGCCAAAACCAACTGCGGTGCATCCCGCTGCCGCTGCGTTCATCCCATAATCGGTCCCGTAGCCGCTACCGGAGTACGGATCGCCATTCCAGGGATTGCCGGTGGTGGCGGGACACAACAGCGGGTGGCTGTAAACCGCGCCACGACGGGGGACGATGGGCGTGCCGACGAGTTCCGAGGGCGGTGGGGAGAGCTTCAGGTAAGTCAAGATCACCTCCATCCACTTGTCGTACGGAACCGATCCGGGCGGACGCGTGTCAGGGAACCGGTCGTCGTTGTCACCGGCGTACAGCATGGCGGCGAGGGACAACTGTTTGAGGTTGTTGACGCAGTGCGTTGTTTTCGCCGCGTCGCGCGCCCCTTGGAGCGCGGGCAACAACATCGCCGCCAGGATGGCGAGGATGGCGACGACGACGAGAAGCTCGATGAGCGTGAAGGCTCGGAGTGTTGGAGTGTTGGAGCGCTGGAGTATTGCGATTCGGATTGAACGCTGCCCTGTTGTTTCCATCACTCCATTGCTCCAGTACTCCATCACTCCTTTTTCCGATCCCTTCGCCACAGCATCACCGCGCCCGCCACGAGCAGCAGCGCGCTGCTCGGCTCCGGCAGAGCATACGTGGCCAAGAGGTATTCATAGGCATCTTGACGTTCCGTGGCTGAAAGCACGCGGTCATAGACGAGCACTTCGCCGATGAAACCATCGAATGTGTCGAGCGTGTCCGTGCCGTCACGATAGCCGCCGCTGATCCGGTCGAAACCGAGCCCGGCAGGGAGCACCGTGCGCGTGCCAGACCCCACCAGTAGGCCATCGAGATAGAGATTCATGTTCTGCGGACCCGTCGTCGCGAGAGTCCCGATCGTGATGTGGCCTTTGCCATCGGCGACGCTCGCCGCGCTTTGCAGGCTGTGAAACGACGCGGTGCTCTCGTCGTACACATTGAACTCCGCCTTGCCGCCGGTCACGCCGAAGCTGTTTCGGACGGCTGGATGATGGTCGCCGATGATCGTGTTCCCGGCATTGCCGCCGTAGGCCTTGAGCGTGGTGGTGTTGAGGGTGCTGAAGACCGCCACATACGTAAACCCGCTTGGGAAGGTGGTTCGGGTGACTCCCAGGAAATCGTCATCTCCGTCGTGTTGGTGGTTGTCGTCACTGAACTGAACGGCCGGCTCCCCGTTGATCGCGCTGACGGCAAACGTGCCTTGACGGTCGGTGTCGCTCTGCGTTGCGTTGTTTCCGGCCGGGCTGCTGTCCGGCCACAAGCTGACCGGGTCGCCGTTGCTCAGAGACAGCGTATCGGTCTTCAACCAGAGAACCAGGTTGTTGGTGGTGGGCGTGTAGGCTTGAGAAGGCGATGTTGTGAGTAGTGTTGCCACGGCCAGCGTGCCGACCAAGGTGAGTTTGAACTTCATATTGTATCTCCTTCTTTCTGCGTTGAGGAAAGTCTAACGCCGTTGCGCCCGTATCCCAGCCCAACGTTTTGCGAACTTCAGCACTTTCGTGCTGTGCTGTAGCGGCGGTCTATGACCGTCGCATCACTGGTCGACGTCCAGCAGACTGCGACGGTCATAGACCGCCGCTACAGCTCCAGAGTTTGCTTGTCCGTCGCCCTCCACTCCCGCACACTGCCTGCACGCGAACGATGAAACAAATCCTGCGCCAGTTCCGCTCCAGCCCGAAGCTCCTCGGCAACCCGCACTCGACCGAGTTGGTGAATTTCCCGAGTCTCGTCGCGCAACGGCTCTGGTACTACGTGCGCAGCGTCGGCGAAGCGAACTGGCCGCGCGGCGTCCGCTTGAGCCACCCGATGTCCGACTGCGGCGAGAAGGATACGGAGGGCTTCGTCCTACACTTCATCCTCGATGGCGAATTGACTCACCGCATGAAAGACAAAGCTTTCGTAGTGCGGACAAACGAAGCGGTATTGTTCGATCTCGCCAAGCCCGTGAGCTACTGGAACGACTCACCTCAGGTCGCGCGGTTCTATTGGGTGAAGTTCGACGGACGCGGCATGAAGGAGGTGTTCGACGAACTGGATGCGAGAGCGCAGCCGGTCTTTCAAGGGCTGTCCCGGCAACGAATCGTCGCCCAGTGTTGCGAACTGGCAAAGGTGATCGGCTCCGATCCGCCCTGGCAGGAAGCGATGGTGTCAGCGCTCGTGGCGGAGGTCCTCGCCGAATTGTTTATGGTGCGGGCGAAAAAGGCGCCGAAGGTGAGCGCGCAACTTCAATACGCGCACGCCTCACTGCCCGTGCGCCAGGTGCTGGCGTGCATCACACGCCGCTATTACCAGCCGTGGACGGTGAAGGAACTGGCGCACTGGGCGGGCCTGAGCATTTATCACCTGAGCCGCGTGTTCAAGAAGGAGACCGGCTACAGTCCGAAGCAGTTCCTCAATCGCTATCGCGTCGAACACTCCAAGGCGCTGTTGCTGGAAACGCGATTGAGCGTGGCCGAGGTCGCGCGCGAGGTTGGTTTCCACAACCCGGTCTATTTCGCGCGATTGTTCCGGCAGATCAACGGCGTCTCGCCGCGCGAGTATCGTGCCAGAGCCACACGGCGCGCAGCCGGTAAGTGAGTTTTCCCAAGTCTCCGCTTGTCGTGTCGAGTCAGTACGAATCCGGATCCATGTACACCTCGAAACCGGGGCCGTAATACGTGCTGCCCGTAGCGTGGTACCACACGCCGATGTATGTGCCTTGCCGGTACTTGGCGGGCGTGCTCGCTCTCACTCCAACCGCACGCGCACCAGGCGGATGGCGGCGTCCATCATGGGTGCGTTCCAATGTTCGTGGTAGCTCTGGACGTCATAACAGACGAGCATCTCGCGCGGGCCGTCTGCAACGCAGCCGAGGTAGTCGCCTGAATCCCAGTAGCGCACGCCTAGCTGCGTCGGGCCGTGCAGGCGCGACTCGGGCGGGACGCCAAAGAGCTCCTGCGTATCGAGTTCCCACGCGTGCAGGTCGAGACGGCCCTGCCATTGCCGGCCGGTGCCACTCGGATCGAAGACCATGTGCTTGCCCGGTCGCCCATAGACCAGGACCAGCGTGCCATCGTCGAGGACTTTGCAGACAGGCCAGACGGCGCGGGGCCGGTGTTCGGAGTCAATCAGATGGAGTTCTGCCGGTTGGCTCCAGCTCCTGCCGCTGTCGGATGACCATGAGTGGTACAGCCACGTGCCCGAGCGCAGCACGCAATACAACTGGCCGTTCTTCAAGACGACCAGAGTCGCTTCATCGAGATTGGGCAACGTCGCGGCGCGCCCGCCGCCGACTGCTGAGATTTCTTCCCAGGTACGTCCGCGATCGAGCGACTCGAAACAGTAGGTCCACCAATGCTCGCCCGCCTCATCGCGGAGGTTCACCATGTATCCGAGAGCGAGCAATCTTCCGTCGAACTCGCCGCCGCCGGTGATGATCGGGCCGCCCATCAACACTTCGTCGCCACTGAGTTCGGCTCGCCCATGGAGCGTATTGTACAATGGCCACCACGGATACGTGGGGTAGCCCTCAGTCGCGCGCTGCGACAGTGTTGCTGTCACTGCCGAGGGGGAGTGAACGCGCACCGTGTCTCGTGCGGTGGGCCGTCCGGCATCCGACGGGAAACCCCAAGCGCCGTAGAACGCGTACGTGCCGGCGGTCTTGGGATCGCGGAAGCCGTACCAGTCCATTTCAAACAGTTCACCATCGCCGAAGCTCTGGCACCACGAAAGGCGCGGGAGATTATTTTGTTCCGCAGTCCACGTGCTCCCGCCGTCCCGCGAACGGAAACGTTGGACCGGGGCAAACCACCGGTCGTGGCCGGTCTGGATGTAAAGCAATAGGCTGCCGTCGGCGTGACGGAACAGAAAAGGAAACCAGCGCTCACCGTGGCGCGTGGAGAGAATGGTGACGGGACGAGTAGATACGAATTTCATGTTTGCTTCGCGCGACTCAGCTCCCTTCTCCACTCGCACCCACACGCTCGTCAAGCGGGATCACGGTTCGAGCCAGTGGATGCCGGGTGGATAGATGTACGCCTTGTACCCCTCGCCGCTCCACGGACCGTCGGGTACCCAACTCGATGGATGCGCGACGCCGAGTTCGGAGGTCGCCAGCGAATAGTAGGTGTAATAGGTGGGGTATGAAACTTTGAGCGTCGCCACGTGACCGTCCACGAAGGCGATATTGGCGCGGGTGTGTCCCTGATGTTTCGGCGCGACGTAGTAGGCAAACAACCCGTTCTGCCAGGCATCAATGTGGCCACCGGCATCGCTGAACAACGCCGTGAGCGTGGGCTGGGGAATTCGGCTGAGCCGGCGACTGATGAACCAGGGAGTGTTGAAGAACCGGCTGCCACCAGTGAGGTAAGGATTGATCGCGTAGTCGGTGGCCCAGGCGTCGTGCGCGCTGCCGCTGTACGGGTCGCCGATGTACGGGTTGCCCAGGGTGGCCGGGCACAAGAGCGGATAGCGATACAGAGGTCCCGTGCGGGGAAAGATGAACGGCGCGGGAGGGACTTTCATGTAGGCCGAGATGAAGCCCATCCAGTTCGGGAATGGGTCGTTGTAATACGGGCAGTTGTCAGGGAGATGTTCGTCGTTGTCACCCGCGTAAACCAGCGCGGCGAGGCAAATCTGCTTGAGGTTGTTCACGCAGTGCAGCGTTTGCGCCGAGTCGCGCGCACGGCTTAACGCGGGCAGAACCATCGCGGCTAGCACGGCGATAATGGCAATGACGACGAGAAGTTCTATTAAAGTGAAGCCTCGACGGGATTGCTCCCATGCTGACTTCGCCTCATAGACCGAACCGTACGTCGGGTTTTCCCCAATACGGCTCGCCCCTTGGAATTTCGCTCT
>Ga0187892_10006670_pt1 | contig 16989 bp, 11 predicted proteins | sample MA1701073metaG_FD_139345 | JGI IMG/M metagenome (GOLD analysis project Ga0187892, IMG submission 139345) | Bio-ooze microbial communities from a basaltic lava cave in the Kipuka Kanohina Cave System on the Island of Hawaii, USA - MA170107-3 metaG ... | reverse complement strand
GTCCTTGTTCGCTACGCTCACGGCGGACTTACCTCATGTGCTGCTGCCACCAGGTGCGTACAGCATCTCCCCCTGACTTCCCATGGATCAGCAGGGGGGTACGATGTATGTTCCGTTTCCCACCCTTTTCATAAAAAACACTTGCTTTTTTCTTCAAATCCATTAAACTAAAATGCTGGCACGCGGAAACTTCGACTGGTCATCTTTTACAAACAACAAAACCCAAGCCCGATTTTTATTGTATTAGCGAAAAATCGGGCCACTCACCTTTAACCCTTTGTTCAGCGAGAGGAGGCGTTTTAGGATGCGTACTTCACAATTCAAACAACTCTGTGGGGTGGCCGTGCTGTTTCTGGTTTTATCGAGCTGGCACGGCCTGGCGTTGGCGCAAAAGCAGAAAGCTGCTGCTACTGCCCCTGCCACCATCGACACCGCGGTGTTCGGACGTCTCGAATGGCGCAGCATCGGCCCGGCGAACATGGGCGGCCGCACCACGGACGTCGAAGGCGTTCCCGGCAATCCGAATATCGTTTATGTCGCCACGGCTTCCGGCGGCTTGTGGAAAACGACCAACGGCGGCATGACTTGGACGCCGATTTTCGAGCGCCAGAACACCATCTCCATCGGCGACATTGCGCTGGAGCCGAATAATCCGGACGTCATCTACGTCGGCACCGGCGAGTCGAACACGCGCAACAGCGTCTCGTTCGGCGACGGTGTTTACAAATCCACCGACGGCGGCAAGACCTGGCAGCATCTCGGGCTCAAAGATAGCGAGCGCATTTCGCGCATCGTCATCAATCCGATGAACACGAACATGGTTTACGTCGGCGCGCTCGGCCACGCGTATGGACCGAACGAAGAACGCGGCGTGTTCATGTCGAACGATGCCGGCAAAACCTGGCAGAAAACACTGTACATTGACAACAAGCACGGCGTGGCTGATCTCGACATCGATCCCTCGAACCCGAATATTCTTTACGCGGCGATGTGGCATTTCGAGCGCAAGCCGTGGACGCACACCAGCGGCAGCGAAAACGGCGGCGTGTTCAAATCCGTTGACGGCGGCCGGACGTGGAATAAGCTCACCAACGGTTTGCCGAAATTGTTGGGCCGCATCGGCGTCAAAGTCGCGCCGAGCAGCCCGAATACCGTTTACGTGATGGTGGAATCGAACGAAGGCGCGCTTTATCGTTCCGAAGATCGCGGCGAGCGGTTCAGAATGGTTTCAAAAGAAAGCAACTCCATTGTCTCGCGCGGTTTTTATTACACAGATCTGCGCGTCGACCCGACGGACGAAAACCGGGTGTACGCCATCGCTTCCCGCTTGTCGGTTTCCATCGACGGCGGCAGGACTTTTCGCCGCATCTCCAACCGCACGCACGGCGATTATCACTCGCTGTGGATCGATCCCCAAAATCCGAGCCGCTTATGGCAGGGACAGGACGGCGGCATCGCGGTCTCGTACGATCGCGGCGAAAACTGGGAGGCGATCACCAACATTCCGCTGGGACAGTACTATCAGCTTTTTGCGGACAACCGGCAGCCCTTCTATTATCTCACCGGCGGCTTGCAGGACAACGGCACGTGGACGGGTCCGAGCCGCACGCGCGAAGGCGGCATTGGCAGCCAGCACTGGCGCACCGTAAGCGGCGGCGACGGATATTTTGCCATCAGCCACCCGAACGATCCCGATCTCTTTCTCACCGAGTCGCAAGGCGGCAACGTTTTCCGTACGGACATGCGCCTCGCGGAGCAGCAAATCGCCGTCATTCAGCCGCGGCGCAATGACGGCGGCCCGGTCGGTGTGCTGAAGCATCGTTTCAACTGGAACACCCCGCTGGTGCTCTCGCCGTTCGACGTGAACACGGTTTATTGCGGCTCGCAGTACGTTTTGAAATCGACGGACTTCGGCAAAACCTGGGACGTGATCAGTCCCGATCTCACCACCAACGATCCGGAAAAACAGAAAGACGCCGGCGGCCCGGTGTGGACGGAAAATACGACAGCCGAATATCACTGCGCCATCATCAGTCTCGCAGAATCTCCAATTCGGGCGGGTGTGATTTGGGTGGGTACGGATGACGGCAATCTGCACGTGACGGCGGACGGCGGCAAAACCTGGACGAATCTTACGAAGAATACCGGTGCGCCGGCCTTCTCTCCGGTTTCGCATGTCGAGCCATCCCGCACCAGCGCCGAGGTCGCGTACATCGCTTTCGACCGCCACATGTTCGACGATTTTCGTCCGCATATTTTCAAAACGAGCGACGGCGGCAAAACTTGGAAAAATATTTCCGGCAATCTGCCGGCCAAGGCGTACGTGCATGTCGTGCGCGAAGATCCGAAGAACACGAATTTGATTTACGCCGGCACGGAACTTGGCGTGTTTGCCTCCTATAATAGCGGCGGCAGTTGGGTCGCGCTGAATTTAAACAATCTGCCGACGGTGGCGGTACACGAGATTCTCATCCATCCGCGTGAGAACGATCTCATTCTCGCGACCCATGGCCGCAGTATTTATATTTTCGACGACGCGACGCCGATTCAGCAAATGTCGCCGGAATTGACGAATCTCGCCATGCATATATTCGACATTCGTCCGGCGCTGCGTTACGGCACCGCCGGCGGTTTCGGCGGTTTTGGCGGCGGCAACAAGCCTTTTGTCGGGCCGAACACGGAATACGGCGCGCTGGTCACGTATTATCTCAAAGACAAGCCGGATGAAAAAGCAACGGTGAAGATGGAAATTCTCGACGACGGCGGCAAAGTTATCCGCGAGATGAAAGAGATTCCAAAGAACAAAGGCTTGAACCGCACCGCGTGGAATTTGCGCCACGATCCGGCGAAGCCGCGCCGTCAACCGACCGAGGAAGAACGCGAACGGGCGCGATTTTTTGGCGGCGGCAGCGGCCCGCAAGTCTTGCCCGGCCGTTACACCGTTCGTCTCACCATCGGCGACCAGACGCTGGAGAAGCCGGTGGAAGTTCGGCTCGATCCGCTGTTGAACGTTCCGCTCGCTGATTTGCAAATGCAATCGACGCAGACGTTGGCTTTGCGCGAAATGCAAACCTCGGTGAACGAGGCGCTGAAGTGGTTGGATGGGACGAAGGAACAATTAGATGGCATTCAAAAGCGCGTGAAGGATGTAATGCCGGACGCCCCCGCGGAGTTGAAGAAAGCGATGACGGACAACCTCCAACAAGTCGATGCGCTCTCGAAGAAACTGGCGCGTCCGTCGGATGTGCCCAGCTACATGCTCGGCCCGGAGCTTAGCGAGCGCCTCGGCAACTTGCTCGGCAGCATCGACCGCACCAACGCCGCGCCGACGATTTACCAGCAGGAGTATTTCAAGGAATTGCAAGCTGAGTTCGCGGAAAAAATGACGGAGTTCAATGCTTTCGTCGAGAACGCCGTGCCGAAGCTCAACGAAACACTGGCGAAGCATAAAGTTTCCACCATCATGCCCGGCAAAGCAGTCGCAGTGATGTCGGCGGCGATGAAAGATAGCGAGTAACTCGGCGTCGAGTTGTCGCAAATAAAACGCCGCTTGTTCACAACCAACGAACAAGCGGCGTTCACTATTCGATACGTAAAGCGTAATTCGTACTGACTTGTCACGAATTACACTTTACGTTTTTACAGCAAGAAAGGCGTAAACTCCGCCATTACCACTCCCCTTTCGCTCACTGCATAGTTGCACCGATTAAGCTTCAAGCCTCACCTGATCGCCGCGGCGAATCGTGCCGCCTCGCACGACAGCCGCATACACCCCGACATTGCCCTTATTCTCTTGCACTGCTGCGCGCAAGATGCCGCTGTCCTTCGGGAGGTCTCCCTGCGGCAAGGTCGTCATCACACAACGCGGACAGGGTCCCGTTATGCTTAGGCGAACTTCGTCGCCGATGGCGAGGGTGTGGCCGATCCAGGCATTTTCGACGAAGCCTTTTTCATTTCCCACCTCCACCACGATGTTGGGGCGAAATCGCCGTACTTCGAAGCGTCCTTGCGGATAGAGTTCGCGCAGACGGTCGATCGTGGCGGTCGTCAACAGGTGGACGGTCGCGCAGTCGAAAAACGTTCCAGTTGGCAGGGTGAAATCGGTAACGGTGTCACGGTGGTCGAGGCCTTCCATATCCGGCCAGTACTCTTCGGCACTCCCGGTCCAGGAAGCGGGCGCAGCGGAGTGCACACCGGCCACCAGGCCGCGCTCGGTTACGGCAAGCGTGACCTCACGGTTGAATGCTTTCGACAGCGCCTGGTTGAGATCGTTTTGCTCACTGGTCACGGTGGCGCCATCGGGAAGTGTAATGCGAACCGGCGGCAGCTTGGCGCTGCTCGGTGGTTCGATGAAGCTGGCCCGATAAGCGAAAAGCTCCGGCCATTTTCTGGGATTCTTGGCGGTTGCGGCCTTGCCTTCGGCGTTGTCGAGCACGGCATAAGCGCGATCTCCGAACAACCCGTACTCCGTGACCTGGCTGGCATTCAACTCTTCTCCCATCATCGACTTGACGGGGTAGCGCCACATCGAAAGGACCGAGCCAAATTCGGTTGGTTTTGTGTTTGGCATTTTCTAACCTCCTGCATAAATTATTTGAAGAAAGATTTCACGCGTTTCGGTTATGCGTTTTGTCTCACTCTGTTTCTTCGGTTATTATCGGTAACTTCCGGCTCTTTGCCTTTCTGTAAGTTTTGTCATGCTCATTCTTGATTTTTTCTTCAAGAATTTGAATCGCCACGATCTCAAAGTTATCGCTGACAAATTGAAATCGCGCCCATATCCCCCAGCAAAATAAAATTAGAATCGCTCCTCCTATCAAATACAAAACAAGGGTAAACCAATCATTGTTTTGCCCAAACCCATGCACAAAGAAAACTACTGTTGCGACCATGAAATTAACAATTGAACTTCTTGCAATCCTGTCTCTGGTACTGCGTCTTGCGCCAGCATTAGCCAATTCCGGAGCATAAAGAATGAGCTTTGCTTCTATGCTAAATCCGGAAAACTTCTGCCATTCCTTTTCAGGAATGCCGAGTTTTTTGTAGATTCTTTTTCGTATGATTTTTTTATGAGGTGTGACCATCAAACTTGCTGCTGAGTCAATGATCATTCCCAAAACGTATAGTCCTGGGACTAACAACAGCGTAGCGTTGATAAGTGAATCAGTTTTATCAGGAATCAAGCCCAGTGATGCAGCCAGAGGTAGCAACCAGATTAATGCGACTGCTCCATTTATCAAATACTCAACTAATAATCCAGGGATTTGCATGATGAATAGCTTTTCCTATTGAGATTGGCGAATGTAGCGCTGATATTTGGGGTGGTCGATCTCCTCCAGAACGGCCAGCACGTTCCCATCGAGCTGATGTTCCCCAACGCGTATTGGCCCGCCGCGCCTGTCCATCGGAATCGACCGGCACATCTCCTTCAGATCATCCAGGCTCAAAGCCAAAATCGCGTTTGCTCTTCCTCTCCCACCTTGACGGGCATCTTGCCATGCCATTTTCTGAAGATCCTGGTCGGAATATCGCCTGCTGTTGGCCAGCATCATCGCAATCATTTCGGGAGCCTCCATCCAGGCCTCAAACACGTAGTAAAACCTGACCGTAGGACGACCTTCAGCCCGCACACTATCTGTTGCAATTGGCAAGTCTTCTACAATCATCCCCCGCGGTTTCAAATGATACTGGTCCGGCGTGATCCTCGCGTGTAAAGTGTCCTCAAATTCCTCTGCCAACTCACGCTCCGGGTTGGAATCCAGAATTCCTTTCTCCGTTTCCTGCAAATGCTCCCGGCAAATTTCCTTTATTTTTCCCCAAGACGTCGGGTGGATCTGAATGCGAAAGTCCCTTTCCTGGCGGGATCGTATGCTGTCGTAATGGAAATGGCCGATCAGCCCCTGCAACGCTTGCGGATTGGTAAGCCGAACCCCACCCCCAAAAGGTTTGGCCCTGACCGTTACTTCAGGGCGTCCTTCGATTTTCCGTAGCGTGGCCGTGCGCTCAAGCGCCAGCATCGTCCGCCCGTCTTCCGGACCCTCGAACAGCACGCTGACAAGTGCAGCCACGCTGACGCGCAGACTCAGGTCCTCCGTCGCGCCCACTCCGATTTCGTGATGATTCGGTTTCATTGCGACAACTCTGTTAGAAGGGCTTTGGCTTCTTTCAGATCAGCGGTTGTGAAGCCCTCAGTCAATCGCTCATAAGCCTCGTTCAGCAATTGGCGGCCTGGTTCTGGTTTGCCTTGCTCTCGCCATAAGCGGCTCAGGCTCATGGCGGCTCGCAGCTCCAACATTCTAGCTTGTCGCTCCTGAGCGATCTTCAGGGCTTGTTGAAACCAAGTCCCAGCCTCAGCCTGGTTCTCCGGGGAAAGCGCGAGAAGCATATCCCCTTTAAGCCGGCAAAGCTCCGACGACAGGGGATTCCTGGAGCCTTTTCCAACGATATCCAAAGCTTCGTCGACCAAAATCACGCCGTCTATGGGTTTCCCTGCTTGGCCGCACACCCCGGCCCGAATCAAAAGGAGTATTGGCCAAAACACTGGCGGGGTTTTCAACTCTTGATATAATTCTATACCCCGGTTGGTCTGCCTCAGACCCTCCTCTGCCCGGCCCATTCCCGCCAGCGCCGCACCGTGTAGGCAGGTGGCCACGGCCCTCCATATCTGAAACTCATGTTCCTCGGCGACCTCCAACGCGGCTTGCGCGCGCCCTTGAACGAGTTCCACCTCCCGCCTCCACAGATGAAGCAAGCCGGTATGAAACAGTGCATAAGCCATACTGAACGGATGATTCAGCTTCGTGGCCAAGGCCACAGCCTCGTTTGCTTGTTTGAGAGCGCGATCCGGGAAACCCAGCATCCACAAAATCAGGGCGGAGGTGGTGTAACACGCTACTCCCGAGTCATTGCCGAGCCGGAAACGGCGTGAGCGATGCTGATCGAGATCGTAATGAGCAATCCCTTTCTCCAAGTGATCCAGGCCCAAGCCAAGATCAGTGAGGAAAGCAAGGTTATATCCCAGCACCAAATGCCCCTCGACTCGCATGCTTGCATCATCATTGCGCTCGGCTAGGCTCAGGATCTGTTCTCCCATCCGGGCGCCCTTTTCGAATTCACCCACGAAGATATAAAAACTGGAGAGGCCACGCAAAACGGGAAACAATTGGGGCATCTCCCCCTGGCCCTGACAGAGTTCCAAAGCCCGGGTGTAAGCCGCCTCAACCTCCGGCGTACAGCCTTTGATCGCCATCAGCGCCCGGGCCAGGCTTATCTGCAATAAGATTTCCTGCTGGGCGCGCTCGGGCGTGGAGGGCGTAGCTGCAAGGACGTTCAGCAAATCGCCGGTGAGCTCGACCATAGCGTGGTACCATCCTCGCGCATCATAGAGCAGGCACAGGCAGTCGGTAAATTTGCGGAGTTGCTCGAGATTCCCGGCCGCCACCCAGTAGCGCCAGGCGGCTCGCACGTTCTCAATGTCTGATTCCATCTGCCCTAACGCCGCCTCCCGTGCAGGGCCGGTCAGACGCTCCCACTGGCGCTGTGTGAAGTCGGCGAAGTAGGTAGTGTGGGCCAAGCGAGCAGCGGCGCTGAACTCGGGGTCTTCTTCCAGCCGTTCCGCAGCGTATTCCCGGATCGTTTGCAGCATCAGCAGCCGGGGCTCTCCGGTACCCTGATCCACCTGCCGAATCAGGCTTTTGCTCAGCAGGGAAGTCAGTCCATCGAGAATGTCCACCCCCGTCTCATTCAATTGCTCGATCCCGCCAGCCACCACTTCGACCGCCTCGAACGTGCAGCCGGCGAACACCGAGAGTAGCGCAAACAGTCGCTGCTCCCCAGTGTCGAGCAGTTCGTAGCTCCAGTCAATGGTGTCGCGCAGCGTCTGCTGCCGGATCGGCAAGTCACGCGCCCCTCCCCGAAGCAGTTTCAGCCGGCTCGACGTGAGCTCGCCGACACGGCTCCCCACTCGCTCGAGCAAAGCCTTAGGTGAAAACAGACTGATCCGGGCAGCGGCGAGCTCGATCGCCAGCGGCAGGCCGTCCAGACGCGCGCAGATCTCAGCGACCGCCGGTGCGTTTTCATTGGTCACTTCAAAGTCGGGCTTCACCGCCAGGGCGCGATCGATAAACAACCGTACCGCCTCATACTGCGTCAGTAGTTCGATAGTCGGCTGTTTGAGATCGGCCCCTGGCAATGCCAGCGGGGGGACCGGAAAGACGTGCTCGCCGCGCACGTGCAGTGCTTCTCGGCTGGTTACCAGCAGCTTCAACCGGGGACAATCCTGCAGCAGTTCCACCACTTTGGGCGCCGCAGCGGTGACTTGCTCAAAGTTATCGAGAAGCAACAACATCGTCTTGTCTCGCAAGTGCCCCTTAAGCTCATCGAGCAACGGCCGATCACTGGTTTCCCTTAAGCCGACCGTTCGGGCAATGGCGGCGAGGACGGGATCGGGCTCGCGAATGGGAGCCAGGTCAACAAAGTAAAGCCCATCCGCGAAGCGCTCGCTCGAGTCAGCGGCCACCTGCAGCGCCAATCGGGTCTTTCCTGTGCCGCCGGGACCAGTCAAGGTAACCAGGCGCACATTCTCTCGAATCAGGAGATCTTTCACAGCCTTCAACTCCGCCTGGCGACCGATGAATGGCGTAGGCTGAATCGGAAGGGCTACGCCCGTGGCGCTTTTAGCGCCACCCGTAGGTTTTTTTCGGTCAGAATCGGGGGCTGGGGCTGATTTGCTCATTGGCGCGGTTTCACCCCATTTACTGGCATCATAAAGCAGACGTACCTCAACCGGCAGGGGAACGCCGAACTGGGCGCAGTACCGTTTCAAGTGAACCGCGCTATAGATCAAACCTGCGAGTCTCGCCTCGGTGGAAAGCGCGGCTTTATTGCAGAAATTCAATCCGGCTGCAGCGGCAGCAAGCCAAAACTGTCCCCACAAATCGTCCGCGAGGCTCGGATGGGATTCATGGACCCAACGCTCGAAGCACTTTCTGCCCGCGCTGATAACCGCACACGCCCCGGCCAGCTCGACAGGTACATCCTTCGGGTTTGGGAAGTCTCGGCTTGAAAAGTGGATGACCAAAGAGACCCATTTCCGGAAAGAGGCCCGATCTAATTCGCGGATCAGATAGGACATCTCCAAATAGCACTGGTCGTACAAGAGCGGCATCCGGGCTTTGTACAATGCGAAGTCGATCAGGAAATATCCTTCCAAATCTTCTGAATCCTCTGCAAACTTTGCCAGGATGTTGCCGATATTCAGATCGCCGTGTTGAAAGCCCGTGAGCGCATCGATCGGTCTGGTCTCCTGCCATCGTTCTGCATTTAAACCGTAGCTCAATGGATTGGGAAAGATTTGCCCCTGGATGAGAAATCCTTCCGTTTCTGGGTCAAGATGAAATGTGTCTTTTAGGAAGAATCCAATTTGACCGTCCGACTTCAGACGGTAACCCAGCCACCTTTCCAACAGCTTTTGGGGATGAATCGCCTTTTCAAAAGCCGGCTCGGCGTTCCACTCTTTCAACAGGTAATCGTTCGTCGCCCCGAAAAGCGCCTCCAGCCGGCTTTGGTGTTCGTTGGAAGCAAGAGTGTGGAAACGTTGGAGGGATTGGCCGGCAACGGCGTAAAAAAGGGCAATGGCCCCCTCATGCTCGATTTCGTAGGCCAGCTTCGCCATGTTTTGTCCGGCAAAAGCCGTTGGCGCCTGGCTCAAGGCGAGGCGATGTCTTTCGCTTTCGGTTGGCTTTACACTCTTTTTGACCCGATCGAGCTTGAGGACGAAATGCTCAACCTTACGGGAATCGCCAACGGCGACGCTGACCAGGTACAGGAAAGCACCGGTTCGTCCGCCCTTGAGTTCCTGCAAAGGGGAAACTTCGAGGCGATGTGTTTCCTTTGCCAACTGCAGTAGGTGCTGGTACTCAGGTGGGAGTTTGGTGAAATCTGGTGGAGACATGATAGAACTCAGATTTTTGTGCCACTCTACGCGAGCATCTGAATGCGAATAATATTCTCTTGCGCCATTCAAAGTTCGGACTGAGATTCTTGCCGCCCCGTCCTGTGCGATTGCTTTGAACAACTGCGCGGCTGGCGCGCCGGCGATGTGCGCTTGCTCGCAAGCACACCGTCCGTAATATAGACTTTTAAACTGAAACCTGCAATCAATTTATTTCATAATCGCAGGTTTCCTCTACGCGACATAATCGCCGCCGCAGCTTCTTGCCCTTTCGCTCACTGCGCAGTTGCACGGATTTCACGCGTTAGCAGTCCAACCGGTCACGCGCCATTGCCGACAACGATGTCACCGTACGTGCTTTGAACGATTGCCCGGAGCTCGGCCTGCTCTGCAGCGGGAACCTGGAATTTGTCCAGCGTCTGCTTGAAATCGTCCATAAAGGCTTCCCACTCCTGCGGCGTGATTTTCAAATGGCGATGCGAATCGGCCATGGAGCGCCCGGTATATTGTTGCGGGCCGCCGGTCGCCCAGCAGACCATTTCGGTGACCAGGTACTTGAAGCCTGGCGGTGGTACTTTGTGATGCGCTTCATCGACATGAGGATTGGCGTTGAGGCGAGGATCAACCATGATACGATCGATAAAATCGTCGACCACTGTGGCAATGCTGTAGACACCGCCGAGACGTTCATAGAGAGTTGGTGTGCTCATTGTTTGTTCTCCTTTCCGGTTAGAAATGGGTATAACGAGTGAATGAAACAAAGCCACCGCTTGGTTAATCGTGCCGAACGAATGATCCAGGAAGCGTGTGTTTTTGAAAATCCGTATGTCTTCAGCGATAATCGGGCAACATAAAACTCTGATTAATTAGAATTGATTTTTATATCTAATGCTGAGCAGTTCAGGGAAGTCATCAACCGCAACACCGGCGATCAGCAGACCCTGGTGGCCGACAAAAGGAATGGGCGATCCTTCCTCATTCACGACCTCCCCTCCGGCGCCGCGAACTAATATGATTCCCGCCGCCAGATCGTAACTCGCAGCCGGTGAAGCGCCCCAATGATTGATATAAATGAAATGTCCCTTCGCCGCCTCCAATAGCGCCCAGGAGGGAGAGCCGCCGATTGATTTTACAAATTGCACCTTGCCTTGTTGCCATAAGTGATGAAGTGACCGTACCAGGTTTTCATTATTGCGGGCCGGCTGGAAATTAACCAAACAGGCGCGCGCACGAGCGTTTTGCCTCGTCGGCAAATCAACGGCATAGTCTTCTTCGGTGAAAAGTGAAAGTTGAATCAACCGAGTGTTATTGCCTTTGATTGCATAGCCGAGCTCTCCCGTTACCGGATTCAAAACCATTCCAATAAAAGGATACCCATTGCGAAAGAATGCCAGGCTCGTCGTACAGCTTTCCGTATGTGATAGCAAACTCCTTGTTCCGTCTATTGGATCGAGAACGATGGAAATTCGCTCTGAAGCAAGCTCCCCTCCGGATTCTTCCCCGACAAACGCGAGTTCGGGAAAGAATTGCCGGGCCGTTTCCACGACAAACTCCTCAATCTTTTTTTCCAAATCCGTGGTCGGTGTTCCATCGTCTTTATTTTTGCATGAAATCTGTGCCGGCAAGATGCGAGCGGATCGAATCAGATTGCCGATTTTTAAGAGCGACCATAAACCATAGCTCACCAATGACAACTCCTCACCATACGATGCGAAATCAGGAATCCTGTCATTTCGAAAGCAGCTTATCGAAGATTGTTCGAGTGCATTGAGTTTCATGGCTGGCTAATAGGCCGTTAAGAAATCAATTTTCCAATTACACGTAGCCCCCGCCCCTTGTGGGCGGTTGTCAAAGCCACGAAATTCGTGGTTGCAACAATGCCCCACAGGGGGCAGGGCTACGACTGCAAATTTTATTTTTTACGGCTCCTAACCGGTGCGTTCCAAGACAATTCGAGCGAAATCCCGAGCAATCAAGTTCCGGTCGGATAGACTCTGAACCGCCTCTCTTACCAGGAAGGCGCGGCTACGGTGCAATTGATTGACAATTTCCGGGCTCAGCGCTTTCCATGTCAATGCTTTGGCATTGAATGAATTTTTAATTTCTGAAGCCGATTCTGATTCAAGGTGTACCAAGCAACATTTTGCGACGACCCAGGCATGATCTGTCTGGCGAGCATCATAAAGATATCCTTCATACAGATCTTCTGCTGGGGCCGAGCCTTTCTCGAGCTTGAGGGCTTTTTCCAATGTTCTTTCCACGGCTTCGGTAAATGTCTCATTGAATTTGACGTGGCATTCAATGAGCGTCGAGTTATCGTTATCAATCTCATACAACAGTATTTCCAGACTATGAGTTTGAAAATTATGGCGGGTGACAATAGGCAGAACAACCGGATTTGGCCCCCAACGGCCCAGCGCCCCTCGCCCTCTAATGCCCGTGCGCCCGCGAGGATTGAGCGGCCGGCCTTCCGCATCACGAGAGAAATCTTCTCCGTCTCGAAGCTTCGGGAGCGCCTCCACTTGCCAGTTTTCTTCCGAATCAGCCCAACCGCCTTTGACTTTGCTTTTGCCGTTTTGCAATACCTCAGGATCGACATAATAAGGCGGCCAATATTCCGGACACGGGAGACTCCATGCCGCTTGATCCAAAGAAACACGGAAACGTGCCGGATAAGAGGCCGGACGCTCCCCACGGATTTTGAGATGAAAATCGTCGCCTACCAGGTCGAAGAGCAGTTGTTCTACCGATGCCAGAACATACCATAGTTGCACCGGCCCACATTCCCCCCGATTCAGGCTTTGATCGAAACTCAGTGTGTGTACCGCATGCCGCAGAAGAGCAATCCGATAGACCAACCAATCTCCATTTGAATTGAGCGTAAAATAAGCTTCGCGAATTTGTTTTATTGCAAGCAGAATTTTCTTGAAACGCAAGTCCCACCTCACGAACCGAAGGTTGTTTGGCAGTTCGGTTAGAGCTGGCGGAACAGGCTCGGATAAAAGGTATTCTTCAAACGCCCTCAAATGCGAAAAATCTTCCGGCTCGAACTGCTTGCTGATGACAAATTTTATGTCGTTTTCCAGTTTGGCAAAATCCATTTCCACGGGGTGGATGCCGGCATGAGTCCAATCGATCGCCCAAATATTGTCGCGTTCGTCACAGATAATATTCGCCAAGTTGAGATCCCCGTGAGCTAAACACATTTGTCCGGCTATGGCATCGTCGTTCTTTCGAACGATTTTGAACATGTTCATCAGAGCTTCCGCATCGATCGTGCTGTCGATAATCGCCTGATTGAGGAGGCTATTGATATTTTCTCTGAGCCAAATATCTTGTTGATCGATATGGAGCAGGAATTGGCGATAGGGCGCAAATTGGCTTGGCGTGAGCGTATTGCCGTAAAGCTTCCTGGCAAAAATTGTCAACGCGCGATTCAAGAGAGCGAGAAATCGACTGATTGATTCATCGTCAAATGCCGTCTCAAAATGATCTTGCAAGGTTTTCGTCTGTCCCTCCATGGAAGCGAATTCCATGCTGATTCCCACGAAATCTCCAAAAGCAACCGGAGCATGAATGGATGGAGCATTTTTGCCCAGCAAATCTTTGGCGCGTTCATATCCTTGCAGCTCTTTGCGAATGGGAACGTGGCTATCGATTTTGAGCACCAAAGGCTCGGCGCGGGATTTCCCCTTCCAACCGTTTGCCAAAAACAGGCAACTGCCGCTAAACCCTCCTTTCAGCGGCCGCAATTCCGCTTTCGTCCAATGCATGCAGAGCACTTCGATAATCTTTTTCTGGTCCGGAGTCAAGGCATTGCGAATAGGCTCCGGTTCGATGGCGCACGCACGCCGATCGAATTGGTCGAATACCTTTGGAGCGATTCCGATGAAATCTGCTACCAGGCCAAGCTCAGGCAAGACCTCGATCAACGCGTCCGGAAAGGAGTAACGGAGGGAAGTGTAGTGGGCGTTCAGGCTCGAGCTGCCCATCAGATGCGGAGAGACGGCGACATGTCGATAGCCCAAAACGTTTCGCAACAGGCTCGCCGTGCTCAAAATGTGTTTATCCGTATGAAACCCCACGAGCAAAAATTTGATCTTTTCGCGATTTTGATGATCTCTTTGCAGTTGTTCTGTGCCGATGATACGACGCAATGCCTCGTTAAAGCTTTCGAGCGGCATTGCCAGGGTCGATGAGTTGATAACTTCAGCATGTGGAACAAGCTCCTGAATGGGATCGATAAACTCAACGCCCTTGCTCCCAACCAGTGAATGCTCGCCATAGCGAATCAACTCTTCCTTTTGGGTGGGATCGTTGGGGTCATGGTAGTCGCGCAGCAAAATCAGGCCAATTTGGCCGCCTTTACGTTTCGCATTAACGACCGATTCAAGAAACGATGGCAGCACGCCCTGGCCATAGGTTTCATCTTCCCCCAAAAGACGGCCGATTTCTTGCACGCCGATATTCACCCTCATATTTTGGAACTGTGGCTCAGGGCTGCAATAATCATTGGTCAGGTTGTCGGCGATGATGATGGCGTACATGGGAGAAATTTCGAATAGTGCGTTGTTACGTTGATTTTTCACGCTTACCTTAAACAAAGAATTATGCGGCGGCTCGCGTCTGCTGCATTTTAAGGCACCTACTCATTCCGCCGCGCCGCACGAATTCTTATATCGTTAGGCAATTAATTTATATTTTGATGTACCTTTTTGCTTTACCGTCGATAAAATTGCAATGCCCACGTTCAATCGCCATAATGACGAATTAGCCCTTTAAATTTCGTAAGTGCCATTTGAAAGTCTACGACCTCAGTGTCATTGAATAGTTTATCGATAAAATACAAACGAGCATATCCTGCTTGTAGCGGTAAAAAGTTACTCAGGGTACTTTCACCAGATGTTCTAATTACTAAGTCTAATGGTTCTGGCACCCATAACCTTCTAATAAAGTCATCAGGGTTGTCGGCTAAACGAAATGCATTCACTATCTCATCTAAAGGGTTGTATGCTGCACATAAATATAAACGTGTTTGCGATTGAGAACTAGTCAACTTATCTATTTCTTCAAGTGCCTTTCGTAAATACAATGGTAAAATTTCAACTTTGCCTGCTACTATTATTCTTGTTCCAAACCTTTTTGCAAGATTTGGAAGGGTTTTATTGCATAGCGTTGTTTCCGCCTCGCAAAAAGCAGTAACTTCTACATCTGATCGTTTGAAGTTATATATGCTTGATAGATAAATACTGATCGCTTGAATCCCTTCATTAAAGAAAAACTCAATGTGTTGTGTAAGTTTTTGCATCGAGTGAAGGTAAGCATCGGGTAAAGAAACATTTTCTCGCTTCGCCCAACGTCTAGCACCATCTGGAATCAACCCAATATGTTTGGCTACTGGAGTTGCCTTTGGATGGAAATTTGTGAGATCATATGACATCGCTTATATTCCACTTTAGTTTGGCTTATGAAGATTGCTAGTTAATAATATCCAAATCAAAATACTGCCCAATTGTCTGAATAGTAAAGTTTTGATCTTGTAACTGGAATAAATACCCACCTTCGGTTAGCAATGGGTGGATACAAAGAGTCATTTTTGCAATTTTAATAGTGAACGGCTGGAGATTGGATGCTACTTCATAAATTTGATTTAGAGATAAGAGCATCTCCTTGCTTGTGAATTGCATATTAATCAACGCTCGCAACAAATCAAGAAATTCTTGCTGCCGAGTACAAAGAATATTGCTTGCGTCATAGTGGACGCGCACAGGAGAACTGCCAATTTTAAAACTTTTACCTCTTGCAACTGCTATCATTTCGTAAGCAATTGCATATCCATGCAATGTTGAATTTTTGATCAATGCTTTCAACAGATCAAATTGCAGTACACGGAAGCCGCAAGCAACATCATTGAGAGATAGTCCCAAAATTCTGTTTACCATACTTGCTGCAAAGAAGTTAGACCATCTTTTTGTGGAAGGAATATGTTGTAATTGGCTTGGATCAAACCTATTACCAATCGTTAAATGACATTTCAAATTAATGTGCGTTGTCAATAAGCTTGGGATTTCCTCCGGATTGTGAGCACCGTCTGCATCAATCGTTACCACTGTATGAAAGCCATTCTGTATGGCGAATTTGAAACCTCTGATAAGTGCATTACTATTACCCGTCCGTTCTTGTATTTCAAGAACAAGGGCACCCGCCGCTTCGGCAAGGTATTGCGTATTATCTGTGGAACCATCATTAACTACAATTACCTGTTGAGCAAAACGGCGCACCCTAGAGATCACATCAGCGATCTTCGCAGATTCATTATATGCTGGAATCACGGCAAGAATATTATTTACCATAATCAAAACTAATTTTTGAACGTATAGCAGAACAGAGAGTCATGATTAGGTCTGATTATATAAATTTTCCCAAACTGGAAAATTTGAACATATATACTAATTTTTTTGCTCTTTTTCTTCCTGAAATATCACCGATAAGATTGGCTAAGTCATACGATTTTTGCACACAATATCGTGCCTCATTAAAGTAATGTGCACTGTTTCCATACTTTGCTAAAAAGAAATGCTTTATAGATATATCTCTATAAGCACTAACATATCCTAAAATGCTCGCGCCTTCGCCATACAGATATAAAACCCTTTTTTCAATTTCTTCTTCATTTTTATTCAGTAGCGCCTGAAATATAAAATAGAATCTTAATGCAGTAGCTACTTGATTAATGAATTTTACATTTCTAAGAGGGCGATTTCCAAGCAAAAAGGTTAACTCCATAAGCCTTTCTATCTTTGCCGTATCTGTTTTTGATACCTTTGTAAGAAATGGGTTTTTCAAATACTTCATTACAAGAATACGACAATGAACGGACATTGAAGTATATGTGCTCCAATCTAACTCTGTACTTAGGGCTTACTGAAAAACAAAAATAGTTAAAAAAAGCCTTTAAAATCGCGGGTTTTATGACTATATTGAGTCATGCAAGTGCAAGCTTTTTTGCCAAAATCCTGAAAAACCCTTGCACTTAT
>Ga0187892_10006669_pt1 | contig 16989 bp, 14 predicted proteins | sample MA1701073metaG_FD_139345 | JGI IMG/M metagenome (GOLD analysis project Ga0187892, IMG submission 139345) | Bio-ooze microbial communities from a basaltic lava cave in the Kipuka Kanohina Cave System on the Island of Hawaii, USA - MA170107-3 metaG ... | reverse complement strand
TGTCACCCGGTACGACCTTCGACGGGTCGACAACCTCCGACTCCTCGTCCGGGCGCCACCGGAGGACCTTGGATCGGCCGACCGTGGGGCCCTCCGGGATGGGTGGCGCCGCCGCTCCCTCCACGTCGGCCACGTCGCCAGCGGTTGACCGGGCGCCCGACAGCCAGCGACGGAACGCGCTCACCGGCACGGGCATGGCCTCACCCGACGCCGGTGGGCAGACGGAAACCCAGTCGACGAGGCGGCCCGCGTTCCAGGCCTCGAGGTCGTCACCGAGATCGGCACGCCAGATGACGGCCACGTCGAGGTCGGGATCCTCTCGAAGGCCGTGGAGCCACAGGTCAGGATCGGGATCGGCCGCTGGGGAAGGAGCGGTCTGGACCCACGCGTCAAGGTGGGTGGGCAGCAACACCGGGGTAGGGCTGGGCCTGACCCCCAGGTCGGCGCGATCGCTCGCACTCGGCTCGGGCCGGCCATCGATCCCGAGATCCAGCGGTTGACGAGCCTTGAGCCATGCCCATGTCATGCTCAGCGCCGTGCCGTAGACGGGGTCGTCGGCGGTGCCCCCCACCTGTGCCGACGTGGCCAGGACCACACCGGGGCCGGCCTGGCCGGCCTCGCTCAACACACCGTCGCGGTCGAGCCGGCCGAAGCGCTGCACGAGGGCGTCGTAGGGCGCGCACTCGGTGACGAGCGCGTCGAGGTCGAGGTCGGCGCCGGCTTCGATCGACTGTGTGGCCACGAGGAACCTTCGGGGACCGTGCACCGCAGCACCACGGTCACGACCCAGGAGCCAGCCCTGACCTTCGAGTTGCTCCTGGACGAGTTCCCGATCGAACGGTCGCATACGACCGGTGAGGAGCAGCGGCGTCGCCTCGCCGGTCGCACTCAGGTGCCCGTGCACGGCGACAGCGGTGGCGACCCGGTTGACCACGATGCCGATCCGCCGCACGCCTGGGCGCTCGGCCAGCTCGACCGCCGTCTTAGCCAGCGCCCCGGCGAGCGTGCGGCGATGGGCCTCGGGGTCGGTGCCGGTGACCTTGACGGGCCGCAGCTCGGCGGGCTTGATGGCCGCACAGCGGCGCCGGATGACGGCGTCATCCCGGTCGTCGGGGAGGAGCGTGAACGAACGCTGGGCCGCCTTGGCCGGTGTCGCCGACAGCTCCACCACCTGCCATCGGTTCGGCAGGCCACCCAGATGGCGGTAACCAGCAGCGAGATCGCCCAGCGTGTCGGCGAAGGGTCGGGCCAGGTGCACCTCGTCGAGCAGGAACAGGGCATCGTTGCCGAGAAGGCCGGCGTGGATGGGCCGCATCCCTCGGCTGAGGCCATAGCCCCGAAACAGGAGGCGTGAGCCGACCTGGTCGACCGTCGAGACCAACACCGCAGGGGTATCGGGGCGCATCGCCCACGTCTCATCGCGAACGATCCCCCCTCGCAGCTCGGCCACAGCTAGAGGGACAGGTAAGGATCGGTCGAACGAGCAGGAGACGAGCCGCTCCTGGACGGCCCGGACAACCGGGTCGTGCGGGGCACTCAGTGCTCTCCAGAGACGCTCGGCCCGGGTGAACGCCTGGTGGACGATCACCCGGCGGTCGACAACGAACACCACCCGCCGCGGGTGCTCGTCGCTGAGGGCGCGCAGAAAAAGAGCGATATCGATCGTGGCCGTCTTTCCGGTGCCGGTCGGAAGGTCGACGAGATCCGGCCACTTGGCGTCCTCGGCGACCTGGCGAGCCAACCGGACCTGCCACCTGAACGGGGGGTGACCGTTGACGGCCCCGAAGAAGGCGGGGAAGTCGTCAATCGACAAAGAAGCCGTCATTCCGCCTCCTGCACCCGGACCGGGAGGCAGAGGCCATACCCGGCATACCGCCCCGCGCCGAGCAGGACTGGCCCGCGTACCGGCTCCTCGAAGCGCAGGCGGGCGTGCACGCACAGCCGGACCTGGCCCGAGCTGCCGGCACGGTAGCCACCGAATCGAACGCCCGAGGCGGGTGTGGCATGGCGAGGACCGGCGGCGGGCACACCGCGCATCGGCGGCCCCCAGACGACCTCGACCTCGGCTGGAACCGGCAAGCCGATGTTGAGGCAGCTACCGGCGATGGTGGCCGCGGCCCGCTCCTCCCAATCGGGCGCACCTGGGGGCCCGGGAAACCGGTCGAGGGCGATTGGCGTCACCGTCGCCCACAGCGGGGACGGGCGGGACCAGTACCACCGCTCAAGGATGCGCTGCGAGTTCGGGCCGGCGGCGGTTGTCGCGTCGTCGTGGTCAGCGCCCCGGTCGATGAGATTGATGGTCTGACCGCCCAGGTGGAGGGAAACCTGGCCCTGGGACCGGTCCCGCCAGCTCGCCAACGCCCGCTCCAGCACGCCTTCGTCGGCGGCCGTAGCGCCGCGCGGCAATACCAACGCCACCCCATGCACTACTCCGTCGGCGTAGGGTGAGCCCACGTTGGCGAGGGGCAGGATGGCCAGATGCGGTTGGTCGGAAGGAGCCGCTGATCCCTCGCCCCGGTGCCCATGGATCATTGGCGAGGGCGCGTCGGCGCTGGCGGACAGGAGGGCGCCCCGCACGGCGCGGGCGACGTCGAGCGTGCGCGTCAGCCGGACGCGACGCTCCTTCGGGAAGGCCAGCACCCGCCACGGGCCAGCGAGGACCGGCGCTGGCGGGACGGGCTTGGCCTCCTTTGTCGCCCGGTAGACCGCCCAGTCGCTCGGCAGGGTGCGCGGTTCCTGGCCCTGGTGCTGGGAATAGAGCCGCTGCAGGTGGTCGAGCGAGCCGGCGCGAGGGAGCCGCACGTGTACGCCCCCCTCCGAGTGCGATCCACCGGCGCGCCAGGTGGTCGCCCCGCGAGGCAGGCCGGCCGCAGAGCCAGCTACACGGCAGCTCACGAACGTCGAGGAGTGGCCGAGTCGGGCGACGCGGCTGAGGATGGCGTCGAGTGATGACGCGACGTCGGCGGCCGGAGTGGCCTCCCCCCACTCGAAACGGATCGACGCCGAGGCGGCATCGATCCGAACCGTCGGGTACCACCGGCCCTGCTTGCGGCGACCATCGGGCAGCACCGAAACGACGTCGGACACGATCTGGTCCGACACGTCCGGTCCGGGGGCGCCAGCGGCTGCCCCGTCACTGCGTGCCTTGGCCACCGCCTTCGACATCCCGGCCCCCGCCTTGGCCACCGACCTGGCGTCAGTAGCAGCCAGTAGGGCCCGCTCCGCATCGACGAGCCTGCCGTAGACCCCACTCAAGTCTCGCCTCAGCGATCGAGCATCGTTCACGGGAACGAAGTGCGTCACCGACGTGCGTTGGAGAACTGCTGTGCCCCCGGCACAAGTGATCGAGGGCGCATCAAGGGACTCCAACCAGCGCAGCGCGCTGCGCTCCTCATCGTCGGGTGCGTCGGCGTCGGCCCAGGCCGAAACCATGGCCGAGTAGAGACGGGCGGGGTGGGGCGGCCACTCGGGGGCATGCCGGCCGTCGAATGCCCTGGCGGTGTACCGGCGGCCGAGCAGATCGACCTCGATGGCGAACATCAGGCGTCCCCGCCGTCGCCAGAGGCCATGGCGTGCTCACGGCTGCGCCGGATCAGGTCGACGAGCCTGTCGCTGGGCCGCAACGTCAACTCGTCGGTGCGCCAGGGGAGCCCGGCGGAAGCGGCGGCGGAGGCCGCGTCGGTCACCAGGGCCAGCGCCTCCACCGAGGTCAGCCGGAAGTCGGTGATCTCGCCCGCCCGGCCGACCAGCTCGAAGCTGAGCGGCCCGGTCGCGGTCAGAACGCACCGGGAGCGCAGGTCGAAGCCCTCCTCGAATGCCAGGGTGGCCGCTGCCAGCCCGAGGGCGGCAAGGGCCGTGCGAGCGGACGCCTCGGCCACGCCCCGTTCAGCCAGCAGCGCCTGCGGGTCGGTCCCGGTCGGGAACTGGATCCGGCGTAGCTGCACGAACGAGATCACTGTCGTCGCCTCGATGCGCGCCGCGGTGACCCCTCCGGCCTTGGTGTCGATCGTGGGCGCGATGTTGCCGTGGTTGATGTCTGACGGCGCCCCCTTCTGCGCAGGCTTGCCCTTGCCGTCCGTCGCGGCTTCGTTCGGATCGAGAGTCCACCCGACGTCGCTCGCCGAGGCGTAGACAGTGCCGACCTTCTCGATGGCCGCAGGATCGAGGCGAGACGACGTCTTGCTGCCGGTGATGATGCCCGTGGCGATGATCTCCGAGGTGATGGCCCGCTCGTACTTGGCCCCCCGGCCCCCCTTGGGGCCGGTGGAGTCCCACCCTCCGAACAGCAGCGTCGCCGGCGCGTAGCAGAAGACTGCGGCGGCGTTCCTAGGGGTGGCGTCGGTGATCGCCCTCCCGGCGCCGGCTAACCGGAAGAGCAGCTCGCCGTCATAGCTGTCGCGCAGCAGCGCGTCGAAGACCCGGTGGGGCGCCTCGAGATCGCTGATCCGGTCGAGGCCCAGCTCGGGCCACGACGAGAAGTCGACACAGGTGATCGGGAGGGCCAGTTCCTGGCGCCGAACGGCGCCGAGCAGAGCGAGCTCGAAACGGTTCGCTTGCGACGCCACCGAGTCGAGGACGACGGATTCCACGACCGATCCGCCCTCAGGATCGCGCCGCTGCTCGAGGGCGTACCTCGATGCCATGGCCTCGACCTTCTCGCCCTGCGGTGGTCCGTAGGTGGGCGGGAACACCTTGTCACCCCGACCACCAAGAGGTTCCAGAACGGTGCGGGCCCGCACCCCAACGGCGCCGCCGGTTACCGCGGCGTGCAGCTCGTCATAGCTGATGGCCATTGCTCTCCTCTCGTCCGCCGCCCGCTCGAGGGTTCGGCACGCTGTGGGCTTTGTACACCTCGGGTACGACAAGGAAACGACGCAGCAACAAGACCGCCCGGTCTAACGGACCGGGCGGTCTTGGTCTACGGGGACGCGCCCGTCCGACCTCGCATCAAGAGCCACTCGACGCGATCGCCGGCCGCGCACGGGGGAAACGTCTCACCACGAAACAGATGCAGGCGCCCCAAATGGTGGCAAGCCGCAGCCCAGTGGCCTTCGAGGGGGACGTCCTCGCCAGTTCGCGGCATCATTCGACCTCCTGGGCCGGCGTAACGGCCCCCTTGACAACGACGCCGCCGACGCAGGGTGGCCAGCAGAGCGGCGGGTCCGGCAGACGATACTCCCGCGCCGCCAAGGATTCAACCATTAAGACTCCCTACGGGTAACCGGAACAAAGAACTTGGTACTGATACGGTCTTATCCGGCGATGAGGTGGGCCTCATAGAAGTCGGTTTCACGTGGGGAGCCGCTTCGCGCTGATCGGCGCTTTTCCTGCCTCTCACCGCGTTGACCATCGGACTAGACTTAGTCCGATGGTCAACATCCACGAGGCGAAGACCCATTTCTCCCGGCTGGTGCAGCGGGCGGCCGCCGGCGAGGAGATCGTGATCGCCAAGGCGGGGGTCCCTCTGGCCCGGCTCGGGCCCTATGGGGAGCGGCCCAGCCCTCGACCGGGCCTGCTCAAAGGGCGGGTGTGGACGGCTCCTGACTGGGATTCCGACAAGGCCAACGAGGAGATCGCCGAGCTCTTTCACGGAGCGTGACGCTCCTCCTCGACACCCACGCCCTCCTCTGGTGGATGGCGGGCGACCCGCGGGTACCGCCACGTATCGAGGCAACGCTGCAGGCAGACGGGACGGCGTTCGTCAGCGCCGCGTCTATCTGGGAGATCGAGATCAAGCAGGCGCGCGGCCGGCTGCGGGTGGAAGGCGACCTCGGTGAGCACGTGGCCTCGGCGGGATTGCAGCCACTGCCGATCACGTTCGACCACGCCGTGGCTGCAGCGAGGCTCCCGGCCCGACATGCCGATCCCTTCGACCGCATGCTGGTCGCCCAGGCCCGGGTGGAGGGCCTGGTGCTGGCGACGTGCGACCGGCGGGTGCGCCAGTACGACGTCCGGGCGGTGTGCGACTGACAGCGGCGCCGCGGCGATGGGCCGAGCCCGTTACCGGTCGATGTCGCCCAGGATGAAGTAGAGGCTGGCCAGGATCGTGACGATGTCGGGCACGTAGACGCCCTTGAGCAGCCACGGCGCGATCGAGATGTTGTTGAACGAGGCGGAGCGGATCTTCACCCGGAAGGGGCCCAGGCCGCCCTGGCTGACGATGTAGTAGCCCATCTCGCCCAGGGGGTTCTCGGTGCAGACCCACGCCTCGCCGGCGGGGACCTTGATGATGCGGGGCACCTTGGCCTGGATGGGGCCGGCGGGCAGGCCGCCGAGGCACTGCTCGACCATCTTGGTGGCCTCCCGCACCTCCTGGAGCCGCACCCAGTAGCGGGCGAACGAGTCGCCGTCGGGGTGGGTCCAGACCCGCCAGTCAAGGTCTTTCCAGACGAGGGGCGAGGGGGCGTCTCGGCGGAGGTCCCAATCGACCCCGCTGGCCCGGATGTTGGCCCCCGACAGGCCGTAGGACAGGCCCACGTCGGCGGGGATCACGCCCACGCCCCGGGTTCGGGCCTCGAAGATCTCGTTGCCCATGAGCAGGTCTTCGAGCTCGTCGCAGTAGGTGCGGATCCGCCTCATGGCCTCGTGGCACTCCGCCACCCAGCCCCGGGGCAGGTCGTCCTTGAGGCCGCCGATGCGGTCGTAGTTGGGGTGGAAGCGCCCGCCGGTGGCCGCCTCCAGCAGGTTGAGCACGTACTCCCGGTCACGGAAGGCGAAGAAGACGGGAGTGATGGCCCCCAGCTGCACGCCCATCTCCCCGATGAACAGGGTGAGGTTGGCGATGCGGGCCATCTCGAAGAACATCGTGCGGATGTACTGGGCCCGGGGCGGCGCCTCCACCTCCATCAGCTGCTCGGCGGCGAGGATGAACGGCACCTCGTTGGCGAAGTGCGAGAGCCAGTCGATGCGGTTGATGAGGGTGGTGATCTGCGGGTAGGTGCGGACCTCGGTGAGCTTCTCGTAGCCCCGGTGCATGTAGCCGCATACCACATCGGCCTCGACGACCTGCTCGCCGTCGAGGCGGGCGACCAGCCGCAGCGTGCCGTGGGTGGCCGGGTGCTGGGGGCCCAGGTTGAGCGTCATCTGCTCGGTCTGGAGCTCGACGTTGACCCGGGCGTCGGCCGCCTGGGTGGCGATGTAGGCCAGTCGCTGCTGGTCGGTGACAGCCATGGCTAGCCCTCCTCGCCGGCGTCGTCGCCGCCGTAGCCGGCGGGGAACCCCTCCACGTCGACCAGGCCGGGCCAGGGCTTGACCTCCCGGCTGAGGAGCGGGAAGTCCTTCCGCAGCGGGAACCCCTCGAAGCCGGAAGGGAGGTAGAGGTGGGCGAGGTTGGGGTGGCCGGCGAAGTCGATGCCGAACATCTCCCAGGCCTCCCGCTCGTGCCAGTCGGCGCCCGGGTAGACCTCGTGCCACGTCGGGGCCTGGGGGGCGTCGTCGTCGAGGTCGCACTTCAGCAGCACGCTGTTCTTCCTGCTGGTCGAGTACACCCGGGCCAGGAGCTGGAACCGGGAGTCACCCCCGGCCACGCCCGTCTGCCAGCCGTCAGGGGCGGACGCAGAGGCGGTGGGTTCGGGCTCCTGCTCGGCCTCGCCGTCCCCTTCCCCGACCTTCGGGTTGGGCCACGTGTGAGGCATCCAGTCGATGGCGGACAGGAAGGAGAAGAAGTCGTAGCCGAGCTGGAAGCGAAGCACCTCGGCCGCCTGCTTCCACGAGTCGCGGGCGACCCGCACCCACAGGTCGCCCCGCTGGGGCTCGGACGCCTCCAACCCGGCGCCCAGCTCGGCCTGCAGGGTCTGGAGGACGCTCTGGAAAGGGTCGTCGACCGGCGTGGGGGCGGCCTCGACCTCGGAGGGCGCCGTCTCGGGATCAACCGACGACAATGGGCTCACCCCTCCACCGCTCCGCCATGTCCTCGTTCTGGATGCGCTGCTGGAGCAGGACGATGCCCTCGAGCAGGGCCTCGGGCCGGGGCGGGCAACCGGGCACGTACACGTCGACGGGGATGACCTGGTCGACGCCTTTGGTGACCGAGTACGAGTCCCAGTAGGGGCCGCCGCAGTTGGCGCACGAACCCATGGAGATCACGTACTTGGGGTCGGGCATCTGCTCCCACAGCCGCCGGATGGGCGGGGCCATCTTGTCGGTCACCGTGCCCGAGATCACGACCAGGTCGGCCTGGCGGGGGCCGGCCGGGAACGGGATGATGCCGAGGCGCATGACGTCGTACCGGGGGGAGCCGAACGCAGCACCCATCTCGATGGCGCAGCACGCCAGGCCCCACTGGTAGACCCAGAGCGAGTACTTGCGGCTGTAGTTCAGCAGGTGGGTGAGCGGCTTGAACACCTTCTTGTTGAGGGTGCCCCGCTCGACGATGCCCATTGCGGTCGCCCCCTTACGCCCAGCGCAGGACGCCCTTGCGCCAGGCGTAGACCAGGCCCAGGGCGAGGATCACGATGAAGATGCCCATCTCGGCCAGCCCGAAGAGCCCCATCGCCTCGAGCCGGGTGGCCCAGGGGAAGATGAAGACGGCCTCGACGTCGAACATGACGAAGAGCAGGGCGAAGATGTAGTAGCGGATCTGGCTCTGCGACCAGCCGAAGCCGACGGGGTCGACCCCCGACTCGTAGTTGATGTACTTCTGCGGCTGGGGCCGGGTGGGCCGGATGAGCTTGCCCAGCCCGAGCATGGCCCCGACCATGCCCACCGCGGCAACGGCGAAGATCGCTACCGTGAGGTACTGACGCAGGAAGTCAGACACATCCGCAGACTAGTGAAGCGGTTCACGGAACGGCCAACACGGCCGGGCGGGAGGGGTCACGGAAGGGCGGCTGGAGGCGGAGCTCCACCCCGAGAGGCTCGCTGTCGCGCCCGACGGGCGGGGCCACTGGGCGCTGCGGCTCCGTAACGGCGGGGATTCGGCCGCAGCCTGCCGGGCGACGGTCGGTGGGGAGGCGGCGGGGTGGACGTGGGTCAGCCCCGACGAGCTGACCCTCGAGCCGGGGACCGAAGGGGAGCTGCGGATCAGCGTGCGCCTGCCGCCGCCGCCTCAGCCCCCGGCGGGCCGGATCGACGTGGCGGTCGAGGTCCGGGGCGGGTCGGCGGGCACGATCGCCGTCGGGGGGACGCTCGAGGTCCTCCCCGTGGTCGACCTGGGCCTCTCGCTCACACCCGGCGGCCATCTGACCGTCCGCAACCGGGGGAATCTCCGCATCCGGGCCACGCTGTCGGTGGAGGGGCCGGCCCGCCTGTCGAGGGACTGGGTGGAGCTGGACGCAGGCGAGTCGGCGACGGTATGGGTGGACGGGCGAGGGCGGCCCGGCGACCGGTACAGGGTGCGGGCCCAGCCCGAGGCCGGACCGGCCGAGACGGTGGCGGGCACCGTGGCGGGCACGGTGGCGGGCACGGTGGCGGGCACGGCCTCAGGTCGGCGGTCCGGGTGGAAGGTCGCGGTGCCGGTGATCGCTGCGGTCGCCCTGGTGGCCGGACTCCTCGCCGCCCGAGGCGGTGGATCGGACACCGAGGGCGGCGAGGAGGACCTGGGCCTGGAGGAGGCGCAGGCCGTCTCGCCCGACTGCCCCGTGGCCGGCCACCTCGCCCCCGATCCGGCCGGTCTGCCGAGGCGGCGGGTGCCGCTGCCCGACGACTACTCGTTCCTCGAGACACGTCCGGGTGGATGCGAGCCGGTGCGGTTCAACCCCTGCGAGCCGGTCCACTACGTCGTCAACGCGGCCCTGGCCCCGCCCGGCGCGGAGGCCGACCTGGACGCCGCCTTCCGGCAGCTGTCAGAGGCCACCGGCATCGAGTTCGTCAACGAGGGCCCCACCACGGAGCCGGCCGCTCTCACGCGCCGGCCCATCCAGCCCGAGCGCTACGGCAACCGCTGGGCTCCGATCCTGGTGGCGTGGGACCACGGCGACGTCCACCGGCTGCGCCCGACCAATCCCGGCGGCGGGCGGCCGTACAACGCCGGAGGCGTCTACGTGACCGGCATCCTCATCCTCAACGTCGACGCGGTGACGGACGAGCGGCGGCGCACACCCCTCGACAGCGGGTTCGGCCCCGGGGCTACGTGGGGCCGGGTGTTCATCCACGAGCTCGGGCACCTGGCCGGGCTGGGCCACGTCCGGGCATCGCGCGACGTGATGTTCGACGACCTGGGCGTCCAGACGGGCCGGGCCCAGTACCACCGGGGCGACTTGGACGGCCTGCGCCTGCTCGGTCGGGAAGCGGGCTGCCTGCCGGCGCCGCCAGTGCCGCCTGCCCCAGCCGGGCCGAGGTAGCCGCAGCCAGGCCCTGGGTAGGCCCACACACGTGATCGCACGACGCCTCGCCCGGCCGCTGCTCGCCTCCGTCTTCGTGAGCAGCGGCATCGACACCCTGCGCAACCCGGGCCCCAGGGCCGAGCTGGCCGAGCCGGTGACCGAGAAGCTGGCCGAGGCGGCGCCACTGCCCGACGACGCCGAGCAGCTGGTGAAGGTCAACGCCGCCGTGCAGGTGGCGGCGGGTGTGCTCCTGGCCCTGGGCAAGCTGCGGCGGCTGGCGGCGATGGCCCTGGCCGTGAGCCTCGTGCCCACCACGCTGGCCGGCCACCGGTTCTGGGAGAAGGACGACCCGGCCGAACGGGCTCAGCAGCAGACCCAGTTCACCAAGAACATGGGCCTCCTGGGCGGCCTGATCCTGGCTGCCGCCGACACGGGAGGGGCCCCGTCGCTCGGGTGGCGGGCCCGGCGCGCCGCCCGCCGGGCCTGGCAGGCCCTGCCGATCGGCTCGGACTGACGCCTACAGGCGCAGCAGGGTGGCGTCCCGGGCGAAGTCGAGGACGGGCTCGGGCAGGAACCCGACGACCAGCGTGAAGGCGAGGGCCAGGCCGAGGGCCACGGCCGCCCCGCCCGGGATGGAAAGCCGGGGCTGGGCCGGCTCGTCGGTCCCCGCGTGCGCCTCTTCGTCGTCGCTCACCATGTACATCGTCACGATGATGCGGAGGTAGAAGAAGGCGGCGATGACGGCGGCCAGCATGGCGATGATGGCGATGGCGTAGGACTCGGCCTCGACGGCGGCGGCGATGACGTTGAACTTGGCCAGGAAGCCGGACGTGAGGGGCACGCCCGCCTGGGCCAGCAGGAAGATCGTGAAGGCGAAGGCCAGGCCGGGACGGGCCTGCGCCAGCCCCCGGTAGTCGTCCAGGCTGTGACGGTCGTCGCCCGTGCGCCCCACGATGGTGGCGATGGCGAAGCTGCCCAGGATCATGAACGTGTAGGCGAGCAGGTAGAACAGCGAGCCGGAGATGCCCCGGGTGGTGGCGGCCTGCAGCCCGACCAGCACGTACCCGGCATGGGCGATCGACGAGTAGGCCAGCATGCGCTTCACGTCGGTCTGGACGACGGCCAGCACCGAGCCCACGACCAGGCTGAGCACGGCCAGCGTCCACACGATCGGCTGCCAGTCGAGGCGGTTGTCGCCGAAGGTCGAGAAGAAGATGCGCAGCAGGGCCGCGAACCCTGCGGCCTTGGCGGCGGCGGCCATGAAGCCGGTCACCGGCGTGGGGGAGCCCTGATAGACGTCGGGCGTCCACATGTGAAAGGGCACGGCTGCCACCTTGAAGCCCAGCCCGACCAGCAGCAGGGCCATCCCGCCCAGGAAGACACCGGTGGTGACCGTCTGGGTACGCAGGAACTCCGAGACGACAGCGAGGTTGGTCGACCCCGTGGCCCCGTAGGTAAGGGCCACGCCGTAGAGGAAGAAGGCGGACGAGAAGGCGCCTAGCACGAAGTACTTGATGGAGGCTTCCAGCGAGCGGGGGCGCTCGCGCTGGTAGCCGGCCATCACGTAGAGGGCGATGGAGAGGATCTCCAGGCCCAGGAACACGAGGATGAGGTCGTTGGCCTTGGCCATGAGGATGCCGCCCGAGGCCGACAGGAGCATCAGCACGTAGAAGTCGGGCCGGTCGAGCCGCTCCCGGCCGAGGTAGCCGTCGGCCACCAGCACGGCCAGGGCCACTGCGCTCACGATGGCGACGGTGACGAAGAGCCCGAACCCGTCCACTACCACGGCGTCGGCCAAGGCGAGCCGGGGACCGTCGCCCGCCTCGTTCCCCGTGACCTCGGTCCACAGGGCCCAGGTGGCCACCAGCGAAGCGGCTGCCACCGCGATGGTGAACACGGCGTAGCCGGGCCCGAAGTGGCGGTTTCGGAAGAACGTGCCCGCCAGGAGCAGGGCGAGGGCCCCGCCGATGAGGATCAACTCGGGTGCGAGCTGGCTCCACTCGACGGGGGGCAGTCCGAGGGGCATGGCGGGACCGTCCTCAGTCGCCGCGGCCGGCGGCCACGGCCGGCTGCTCGTAGTCGGAGTGCTCTTCGACGTGGGCGATCAGCCCGTCCACAGAGGGGGCGATGCGGTCGAGCACGGGGCTGGGAAAGACGCCCAGCAGCACGATGAGGGCCACGAGGGGGGCCATGGTCGCCCGCTCCCGCCACGTCATCTCCCCGAAGGCGGCGTTGGCCCCCTCGGGCACACCGTGGAACACCCGCTTGTAGGCCCACAGCAGGTAGATGGCGGCCAGGATGACACCCGCCGTGGCGGCCACCGCCCACCACCGGCGGGTGACGAACGTGCCGATCAGGACCAGGAACTCGCCCACGAACCCGTTCAGGCCCGGGAGCCCGATCGAACTGAGCATGACTACCGTGAACACCGCCGCGAACAGGGGGGCGACTTTCTGGATCCCGCCCAGCTCGGCGATCTGTCGGGTGTGGCGGCGTTCGTAAATCATCCCGACGAGGAGGAAGAGGGCCCCGGTCGAGAGCCCGTGGTTGACCATCTGGAGCACCCCGCCCTGGAGGCCCTGGGTGGAGAGGCCGAACGTCCCGATGACGATGAAGCCGAGGTGGGCCACCGACGAGTAGGCGACAAGCCGCTTGAGGTCCCGCTGCATGGTGGCCACGATGGCTCCGTAGAGGATGCCGATCACGCCCAGGGTGAGGAAGAGCGGCGCCAGGTCGACCGCCGCCTGGGGGAAGAGGTAGAGGCCGAAGCGGAGGAACCCGTACGTCCCCAGCTTCAGGAGGACGGCGGCCAGGATCACGCTGCCCCCGGTGGGAGCCTCGGTGTGGGCGTCAGGCAGCCAGGTGTGGACGGGGAAGATCGGCACCTTGATGGCGAATGAGGCGGCGAAGGCGAGGAACAGCCAGCGGGCCGTACTCTCGGCGATCGACTGGCTCTCGGCCAGGACGACCAGGTCGAACGTCAGGTCGCCGGTGGCCCGCTGGTGCAGGAAGACCAGGGTCAGGATGCCAACCAGCATCAGGGCCGACCCGAGCATCGTGTACAGGAAGAACTTGAGGGCGGCGTAGACCCGCTTGTCGTAGCCCCAGCCCCCGATCAGGAAGTACATCGGGACGAGCACGATCTCCCAGAACACGAAGAACATGAAGAGGTCGAGGGCGCAGAACACACCCAGGCAGCCCGCCTCCAGCACCAGCATCCACGCCGCGTAGCCCTTGAAGTCGTGGTGCACGTGGGGTCCGAAGATGGCGATCGGGAAGATGATCCCGGTCAGGACGATCAGGAACAGCGAGATCCCGTCCACCCCGAGCTTCCACGAGATGCCCAGGCTGCTGATCCAGTCGGTGTCGGAGACCTTCTGGAAACCGGCCTCGTCGCCGTCGAAGCCAGCGAGGAGGGCCAGGGTGAGAACGCCCGCGGCGACGGAGGCCACCAGCGCCACCGCCTTGATCGCCTGCTCCTGATGGCGCGGCGTCAGGGCGATCACCGCCGCCCCGAGGACGGGCACGAGGATCATCCAGGTGAGCATCAGCTGCGGGAGAGCACGTACCCGAGGATGCCCACGGCGCCGGCGCCGATGGCCAGGGCGTAGTTGCGCACGAACCCCGACTGGACGGTCCGCAGGCGGCGCCCGCCCGCGGCTACCAGGGCGGCAGCCCCGTTGACCGCCCCGTCGACCACGGTGCGGTCCATGGCGGTTGCGGCGTCGGCCAGCTTGCGGCCGCCCTCGCCGACCACGGAGGAGTAGAGGTCGTCCACGTACCAGGCGTGCTGGAGGACGGCCGGTTCCACCGGACGGGCCGCTCGGCGCACGTAGACGAGGTAGGCGACGGCCAGGCCGGTGAGGGCGGCGGCGGTGGCGATGGCACCGAGCACGACCTTGCCACTGCTGGCCAGCGACGAGTGGTGGAGCCGATCCTCGAAGACCGGTTCGAGGAAGTGCTCCATGACGTAGCCGCCGAAGGGCAGGTTGAGCACCCCACCGAGGGCGGCGGCCACGGCCAGCACGATCAGGGGGGTCGCCATCGACGGCGGCGACTCGTGGGGCTTGAAGTCCCCGTGGGCGCCGGTGCTGTGGGCGCCGGTGCTGTGGGCGCCGGTGCTGTGGGCGCCGGTGCTGTGAGCGGTGGCCGCCTTCTTCCACCGGTCCTCGCCGAAGAAGACGAGGAAGACCTGGCGGCTCATGTAGTAGGCGGTCATGAGGGCGGTGACGAGGCCGACGGCCCACAGGATCGGGGACTTGTCCCACGCCGCGGCCAGGATCTCATCCTTCGACCAGAACCCGGAGAAGGGCGGCACGCCGGCGATGGCCAGCCAGCCCACGATGAACGTGGCCGATGTGACCGGCATCCACTTGCGAAGGCCGCCCATTCGCTGCATGTCCTGCTCGTCGTGCAGGCCGTGGATCACCGACCCGGCCCCGAGGAAGAGGAGAGCCTTGAAGAACGCATGGGTCACCATGTGGAAGATGGCGGCAACGTAGGCCCCGCTCCCGACGGCCAGGAACATGTAGCCGAGCTGAGAGACGGTCGAGTAGGCCAGCACCTTCTTGATGTCGTTCTGGGCGCAGGCCACGGTGGCGGCGAAGAAAGCGGTGGCGGCCCCGACCACGGCGATGATGGTCAGGGCGGTGGGGGCGACGTCGAGGATGGGGTTGACCCGGCACATCAGGAACACGCCGGCGGTGACCATGGTGGCGGCGTGGATGAGGGCGGAAACGGGCGTGGGGCCCTCCATGGCGTCGGGCAGCCAGACATAGAGAGGGAGCTGGGCCGACTTGCCGGCCGCCCCCAGGAAGAGCAGGAGGGCGATGGCGGTGGCCGTCGACTGGCTGAGGGTTTCGGCCTCGCCCAGCACGGTGGTGTAGGTGAGCGAGCCGACCGTGGCGAAGATCAGGAACATGGCGAGCATGAACCCGAAGTCGCCGATGCGGTTGGTCACGAACGCCTTCTGACCGGCGGTGGCGGCGCTGTTGCGTTCGAACCAGAACGAGATGAGGAAGTACGAGCACGCCCCCACGCCCTCCCAGCCGAGGAACGTCACGAGGAAGTTGTTGGCCAGGACCAGCATCAGCATGGAGAAGGCGAACAGGTTCAGGTAGACGAAGAACTTCGGGTACCGCTCGTCGCCGTGCATGTAGCCAGTGGCGTAGAGGTGGATGAGGGTGCCCACGCCGGTGACGAAGAGGGCCATCGTGATCGACAGCGGGTCGACCAGGAACCCGAGGTCGACTTCGAGCCCGCCCGCCGGCACCCAGGTGAAGAGGACCTTGGTGAAGCTGCGGTCTTGCCCGTCCTCGCCGAGGAGGTCGACGAAGACCAGCACCGTCACGAGGAACGAGGCCGCCATCATCGCTGTGGCCAGCCAGCCCGCCTTCGGGTCGCCCAGACGACGGCCGGCCCCCAGCAGGATGAGGAACCCCGCCAAGGGCAATGCCGGGATGAGCCAGACGGCTTCGAGCATGAGCGGCCTTAGTCTCTCCTGAGCGGACCGGGGCCACAACTCTTGCCGAGTAACGTGCCGCTGTGGGGGATTACGCAGCGTCCGGAGTCGACGAGGAGCGTGAGCAGACCGCCTTCTCGGCCGTGATGCGGCCGTGGCTCGAGAAGACCCGGGTGGCCCGGGCGGGTGTGCGGGTCACCAGTGGGATCGGGTCCGGGCACTTCGCCAGTGTGCTCTCTCTGGGCGAGGGGCTGCCGTCTGTCGCCATCACCACCGACGGGGTCGGGACGAAGATCGAGATCGCCCGCCTGGCCGGACGGTTCGAAACGGTCGGCATCGACTGCGTGGCCAACAACGTCAACGACCTGATCTGCGCCGGGGCTGACCCGGTCGCCCTGGTCGATTACATCGCCGTCGACGAGGTCGACGAGCGGGTGCTGGGCGAGCTGGCCCGCGGGCTGTTCCTGGGAGCGGACGCGGCTGGGATCGCGGTGGTCGGCGGGGAGATCGCCCAGGTCGCGTCGATGCTGGCGTCGCGGGCCGAGGGCGCTCCGCCCGTCTTCGACCTGGTCGGGACGGCGGTGGGGGTGCTGCCGCCGGGTGCTCGGGTGCTGGACGGGTCGGCGGTGGTGCCGGGCGACGTCGTCGTCGGGCTGCGCAGCTCGGGCCTGCACAGCAACGGGTACTCGCTGGCCCGCCGGGCGCTGGGCGACCACGTGCTGGCGCTGTCCGACGCGCTGCTCGAGCCCACGCGTGTCTATGTGCCTGCGGCCCGGGCCCTGTGGGCGGCCGGGGTCGAGATCCACGGGATGGTCCACATCTCGGGGGGCGGACTGTTGAACGTGCTGCGGCTGGCGGCCGAGGTCGGATACGTGCTCGACGGGCTGCCGCCCGCGCCGCAGATCTTCGAGGCGGTGCGGGACGGTGGCGACGTGCCCCCGGCCGAGATGTACGCCACCTTCAACATGGGCATCGGCCTGTGCGTGGTCGTGGACGCCAGCGCTGTCGATGCCGCCGTGGCAGCCGTGACCGAGGTCGGCGAGGTGGCGTCGGTCATCGGCCGGGTCGTGGACGGCCCCGACCGCCGGGTCGAGCTGCCCGCCGTGGGTCTGGTAGGACGAGGAGACGCCTTCGCCTGAGCCTGTTGCGCGGGTTGAAAAGGCATGATATGCATTACTGCCGTGCGGGTGGCGGCATGGCGGGCGGTGGCGGTGGGGGCGACGGTGTGCTTCCTGGCCGCCTGTTCGGCCGACGGGGGCGCGACGC
>Ga0187892_10006668_pt1 | contig 16993 bp, 17 predicted proteins | sample MA1701073metaG_FD_139345 | JGI IMG/M metagenome (GOLD analysis project Ga0187892, IMG submission 139345) | Bio-ooze microbial communities from a basaltic lava cave in the Kipuka Kanohina Cave System on the Island of Hawaii, USA - MA170107-3 metaG ... | reverse complement strand
CGGAAGTTGGTCGGCGTAGCTCTCGGCGCCGGTCTGCACGATATGTCAGTGGTGCGACGCGAATTCGACGACTGGGCTGACGAGTTGGAGTTCTTTCCGGCGCCGAATGAACCGGCGCTGCGGGAGGCGACGACGTTCTTACGGCTGTTCGAGCAGCTCCGCCGGACGTCCGGCGCTTCGCACGCGACGTTCCGCGCCCACGCCAAGGGTGTCAGCCGGCCGCGCATGCCGGGCGTAATCCACTGGCGCGACTCCATGTACCGGCACCTGTTGGACGACTTGCCCAAGGTCGTCGCACTGTTGGAGCGCTATCCGTGCGTCGGTTGCTACCGGATGCAGCGCGGGAGAGGCCGGCAACCGTGGTTGCTCGACAAGGCGCCGTGGTACTTCGCAGGGACATTCTTCTGGGTCAGGGACAGCGACCTCTTCGCGCGGGACTGGCGGAGGATGCCGGCCGGACTCCGGCCGTCGCACGCCGTGGAGGCGTACCTGGGCACGCACTTCAGCCTTGAAGAGTCGGCGTGCGTGCACGGCGACCACCCGGAGCGCAATCCGTACTATATGACCGAGGCCGAGGCAGGGATGTCGCATGAAGCTGATCGCGACGTCGGTTGACTATGCCGACTACCTGGAGCGATCGCTGCCGACCTGGCTGGCGCCGGCCGCCGAGGCGCTGGTCGTGACGACGCCGACGGACGAGGCCACCGCGGGCGTGTGCCGCCGGCTGCAAGTGCCGATTTTTCAGACGACGGTCTTCCACGACGGCGGCGCGCCGTTCGCAAAAGCGAGCGCCTTGGTCGCCGCAATGGAGGCGACGGACTGGCTGCAGCCGCCGGGCTGGCGCTGTCTGATCGACGCCGACATCTGCCTGCCGCCGGACTGGCTGGCAGCGTTCTACGCGACGCAACCTCAAACCGACTTCCTCTACGGTGCGGCCAGGTTCGACGAGGCAGGCAAGCAGATAAAGGTCTGCGGCATGGCCGGATACTTCCAGATCTTCCACTCGACGGACCGCCGAGTGCAGCGCCGGCCGATGTTATCGCTGAAATGGTCGAGCGCCGCAGGGTACGACATGGAATTCAAATGGCGCTGGCGACGGAGGAAGCGGATCTGGTTGCCGCTGCGGCTGACTCACCTGGGCGAACCGCGTCGCAACTGGTTCGGGCGGGGGAATCCCATGCGCTGGGGTCGGCTCAAGCACCGGAGTGTGCCATGAGAGTGATCGGCATCGGTTTGAACAAGACGGGAACGACCTCGCTCGCGGCGGCGCTCAACCGGCTCGGCATCCCGTGCGTCCACAACCCGTCGCTGCAAAAGATGGCCAAAATACTCCAACGCAAACTCCCGGAATTTCAGGCTTGCTGCGACTATCCGGTGTGGATCCATTGGCTGGCGCTGGTTGCGGTCTATCCCAAGGCAAAATTCATTCTGACCTGGCGGCCGCTCGACGACTGGCTCGTGAGCCGCATGGCCCACGTGCTGCGGAACCAGCTACGTGGGCGCGGTTGGCGCTCGATGGATCCGGAACAGGATCGTCGAGACTGGGAACAACACAACCGAGCGGTGCGCGAGTTCTTTGCCGGACGCCAGAACTTCCTGGAGCTGCATATCTGCGACGGCGAAGGTTACGAGAAACTCTGCCCATTTTTAGACTTGTCGCAGCCTGCAGCGGCTTTTCCGCACAAGCGACGCGCCGACGAAGAACTGAAGCGGCTGGCCGCCGGCAAATTGTACGTCGCCGACGAACCTGCTATTTTGGGCTGACGACGGCCGCGGAACATTGCGAAGGCCGAGAACCGCTATGCAAATTACGATAACCATTCCGGCACTGGCCCCGCCGCACGGCGGGATGCGGGTAATCATGGAGTGGGCCAATCGGCTGAGTCGAGCGCACCAGGTAACGCTCAGTGTCTCGCAAGGGGATCTGAGCTGCCGGTGGTTCGAACTGGCGCCTCAAGTCGGACTGCGCCGCGGCCTCGCCGCCGCCGACTGCACGATCATAACCTCGCCGCACACCATCGACTGGCAGCAGACCGGTAAGACGTTCATCTTCATGCAGATGGCCGAGCACTTGTTCCAACCGGCCAATCGCCGTTGGTCGGCGCAGTGTCGCAGATTCTACACGTCGCCGCACCCGCTCATCGCGATCAGTCAGTGGAATATCCGAATGCTCCGCGAGACGTACAGCCGCACCGGGGAGATATTCTACACTGGCAACGGCGTCAATCTGGACCACTTCCCGGTGTCTCATCAACCCAAAGACGGCCGCGTCGTCCTGGTGGAAGGTTGGGTCTGCTACAATCCCACCAAGGACGTCGGCAGGGTAGCACCGCAAGTCGCCGAGCGGCTGAAAGCCGACGGTTACCGTATCGTGGCGTTTTCGCAGTTGCCGATCTCGGATTATTTTCACGTGCCGGACGAATACTACCTGTCGCCCGACTTGGCGACGATGAATGCGCTGTACGACCGGGCCACTATCCTCCTGAAGGCGTCCCGCTGCGACGCCAGGTCGTGCTCCCCCATGGAAGCCATGACCAAGGGTACAGTCACGGCCCGCGCGATTGTCGACGGCGACGATGACTTGATCAACTACGACAATTGTTTGCGGACCACATACGCAGCGGAGCCGCTGTACGAAGTGGCGCGCCGACTGCTGACCGATGCGCCGCTTCGGGAGCGGCTGGCCGACAACTGTCGGCAGCACGTGCAGCGCTATACTTGGGACCACTATATGCGGCAAATCGAGCAAATTTTAGCCTGTCGGGAATCGACATGAACGCAACCACGTTGATACTCGGGTGCGGCAAAAAACACGCGAAGGCAGGCGACGAACTGCTGTGTGATCGGATCAAGTTCGACAACGTAGACGTCGTACACGACTTGAACGTGGTGCCGTGGCCGTGGCAGAACAACCAGTTCACGCGCGTGAGCGCCTGCCACCTGATCGAGCACCTCGACGACCTGGTTTCGTTCATGGACGAGTGCTGGCGCATACTGCAGCCGGGAGGGAGCCTCTTTCTCACGACGCCGTTGGCCGGCGTCAATCCGGACCTCGAGTGGGCCGACCCCACGCACCGCAGGTGCTACCGCATCCACACGTTCGCCAACTACTTCTCGCCGGAAGGCGTGCTCGCCTTCGGGTATACGCAGCGGGCATGGAATTTCTTCGTGTTGCGTGTGGAGGGCGACTGCATCGTCGTTCATGCCTATCCTCTGAAGCAGTAAATTACTTCGCACGGAAGCCAATTGGCCGATGGACACGGTCTGTATCGCCGCTATAACTTACCTGGAGCCGGCCTGGCGGACGACTGCTGCGTGCATTCGGCGCTGCGAGGTCGACGTGTTCTGGGCTGATCGCCGCGGCGTGGGGAGCATGGCGCGCGCGTACAACGAGTGTTTTAATACAAACCGGTTGGCGGACCGGTTCAAGTACGTCTGGTTCTTATCCAATGTGGAGTTCGAAGACGGCGTATTGTCCGAGCTATTGCGCGGCGTCGAACGCAGCGGGTTTGCAGCGCTGCATCCGAGTTTCGACAGTGATCACTGGCACACGCGGCCCGCGAAGTCACCGGAGGTCTTCGCGACGCCGTTCGTCGAGTTCACGGCACCGCTGGTGCAGTCCGACATCTTTGCAGCGTTCCCGCTCGATGAGCGCATGCCGTACTGGGGACACGACCTGGACTGGGGCCACCGCGTACGGCAGGCTGGGCATACGATTGGAGTACACCACGGTACGAGAGTGTCGCACAGCTACATCCGGCATGACCAGGAAAAACATCCGGCGACACTGGAACGCGCGAGGCAGCGGGCGCAGCACGATGCCGCGACGCGGCGACAGCTGCGGCACAAGTACGGACGCAAGTGGCGCGACGTCCTCCATCTGGAGCCAGTGATGAGCACGGAAGAGCAAGCTGCGAACCGCAAGTTGAATTTCTGGGTTGGTTTCGTTAAAACAACAAGGTTCTTGGACGGCTGGGTGGCTAACGTGCGGACACCGGAACTGCGCCAGGAAGTTGCCGACTTCGTGTTGTCGCACCAGCACGATAGCGTCTTGGACGTCGGCTCCGGCGTCGTCAGCATTTTGAACGGATTGGTCCCAACGCAGAACCTGCGGGCGGTGGATCCGTTGGGGGCGCGCTACGCTACGATCTTCGACTACCAAGCACATGGGCTGCAGCCGCCGCAGGCATGCCGGGCAGAGGACATGGCGTTCCAGGATCAATTCGATATCGTGCACATGAGCAACGCCCTCGACCACTGCCGCGATCCGGTGATCGCATTTACGAAATTGTGCGACGCTCAGCGCGCTGGCGGATACTTGGTGATTCAGAGTTTCGAGAACGAAGCAACGCAGCAAAACTGGGCCGGTATGCACCAGTGGAACCTGCGGTTGGAGGCCGACCAACTGCTGGTCGCGAATAGGGATCAGCTTTTTAGACTTGCCGATCCGAGAATGCGCATGGTCTCCGCTCGGTCGCTGCCGTTGGAGACGCGCCGGCGTTGGGTCATCTGGATTGCGCAAAAGGCGGGCGAACGATGCCGGGAATAGTCCTGCACCAGGTCAGGCTCGTTTACTGGCCGATACCCAAGTGTGCCAGCACGACGGTCAAGCTGTGTCTGGCGAAGTCGCTGGGCCTGCACTACGATAACGTGCACGACGCTTCGTTCGAGACTACGGCTGGCCCGATCGCCGGCTACACCGATGTGGCACTCGTGCGCCACCCGCTGCGGCGACTCTACTCGCTGTGGGCCAGTGCGGTACGCCGCGACGATCTCACCAGCAACGGATTCCTGAATGGCCTGCAACGGGGCATCGCCTGGCCGAACGAGGTCCGGCACAGCGTGGGCTTCGACGAATTCGTACGGGTGCTGTTGGCAGTGCTGCAGGACCGGGCGGATCCGCACTTCGCCGCGCAGACCTCGCAGGTCCCGGCCGGCGTGGTCTTCTTCCGGCTCGAAGAAGTCGGCCACTTGCTCGATCTACTCGCTGGGCACGACAACAGAACATGTTACGCCGCGCCGTGCGACGCCGCCTACGGCGACGACCTGCGACGGCTGGCGAGCCAACACTTTCAGGAGGACATCGCGCGCTTTGGCTACGACAATTTTGATAGACTGTGACGGGGTGCTGACCGACGGTCGGCTGACGATCGACCACCGCGGCGAGAAGCTGTTCAAGCAGTTTCACTCCCGCGACGTCCGGGCGATCCGCGAGTTGGTTTTCTCTGGGTACGCCGTGGTGATCATTACGGCGGACGACTGGCCGGGGATCTATGCCTTCGCCGACAAGGTCGGCGCCGAGGTCCTGGTCCTCCGCGACAAGCACGAGTTGCAGTTACGGGACTACATAGCCGTGGGCGACGACGCCTGGGACGTGCCGATGCTGCAGCACGCGCGCCTCGCGTTTGCGCCATCGGACGCCGACCCCTCGGTACTGGCGCTACCGAACGTCACGCGGTTGCAGACGGCCGGCGGCCGCGGCGTGATCGCAGAGCTGGTCGCCAGATTGGCGCAAACTAATGACTAGAGACGAACTCGTGTCCCTGCGTCGCTTCGGCGCCGTGCTCGACGGCTACAGCGCGAATATCCCCACCGTCGCGCACCTGCCGCCGAGGACCTCGGGCGAGCCGGTGCTCTGCGCCGTCATCGGCACCTGGTTCGAGGGCGACGTGATTGCGGCCACGGTGCGGAACTGTTTCGCGAACGGTTGCACCAGAGTGCTCGTCGTCGACAACGACAGTCCCGACGAGACTAAAGAGCAGGCCGTCGCCGCCGGCGCGACGATCGCGGCCGACTACCGCACGGAGTTGTACGACGACACGCTGCGGCTGCGGACCATGAACGACGTGGCTGCCGCGGCGACTGCGGAACTCGACGTGCCGGAACTGTGGTGGTTATCGTTGGACGCTGACGAATTCCCGTGCGGACCTGACGGACAGCCGGTGCTGCAGTACCTCCAGTCCCTGCACGAGCAGTACAGCGTGGTGGGCGCGGACGTGATCGACCTCTACCCGTCCGGTCCGGAGACTTACATGCCGGGCGACCACCCGGCCGACCGCATGCCGCTCGGCATGCGGCACCCGACGGACCAGACCTACTGTCTGCGCGGACACTGGAAGCACCCGCTGCTGCGGGCCGCGCGCGGACGACTGCAGTTGCGTCAGCCCCGCGGGTCGCACACGCCGTTCTCGCGGCCGGATTTCGGGCAGACGCTGGAGCCGCCGAGACCGCTGGTCGTCTTCCACGCGCCGTTCCGCAACAAAGATGTCGCCGCCCGCCGGCTGCGCGCACTGTGCGGCGGCGACAACCGCCGGCGCTCGGCTGGAGACGACGCCTCCACCGGCGGGCGCGGCGCGATCACGCGCTGGCGGTCGCTCGACGCGGTGTACGCCCAGCGGTGGAGTGACGTGGAACTCTACCACCCGCCCGGCAAGCTGGGCCGCGTCGTAGGCGTCTCTCTGTGTCCGTGGCAAGAGCTGGTAAATTTGACCGCATTCCCGAGGTGGTAATTTGGAGATCGCAGCCTACATCTGGACGTACAACGAGGGCGACTTCATAGCGCACTCGATCAGACACCTCATCGGCCAGGGGATCGCCGTCCACGTCTTCGACAACTGGTCCACCGACGACACGCTCGAGATAGCCCGAAGTTTTTCGGACGCGGCGGCCGACCACTGGCCGGCGCACCGGGAGGAGTGCTCGACGTTGACGAGCCGCCTGCAGTACCTCGAGGACTTGGCGTTCAACTGCGGCTACGACTGGGTCATCCACCACGACGCGGACGAGATCCGGCGGGCCACGACGGGGGAGACCCTGCGGGAATTCATCCGCCGGGCGGACCACTGCGGCTACAACGCCGTCGACCACGCGATCGAAGTCTACATGCCGCGCGAGGGTTGGGACGGCACGCAGGATCCGGAGAAGTTCTTCGACGAGTTGTCGGTTGCCAACCACCTCGATGCGCGGAGCTGGCACATCAAGTGCTGGAAGCAGACGGACTATAAGGTAAACTTATTGTCGAGTATGGGGCATCAGGCGTGCTTCCCGTACCGCCGGGTATTTCCCGAGAAACTGCTGCTCAAACACTACCCACTGCGGACACAGGCGCACGCCGCGCGGAAGATCACCGAGCGCCGGCGGAGCTATGCGGCGGACGAGCTGGCGCGCGGACACCACGTGCAGTACCAGACGAAATGGTGGGGCTGATGGAACTGGTCACGGACGACGACACGATAATCGGTCTGGCGCAGCGCAGCGACGTAGTCGCGGCCTTCCCCGTTTTCCAACAGATCAGACGGCGGCTCAAGCCGGGCTGCAGCCGCTGCACGAAAAACAAAGCCGCTGGGTTGCTCAACCAAATCAAAGTGCACCTGTCGCAGCTGACTCCGGAGCAGCGGCAACAGTTCAAATCCCTTGTCGGCGCCGACTCCGTACGGGTGATATACCCGGAGAACGGCGCTGCCAAAGAGTTGACCTTTTAGGCGCTAAACAACGGCGGAAATCGCGGCAATATATCTTGGTAAGGTTTTAGATCGGAACCAAACCTCACCGAGGCCGCTCGGTTTCCCGCCACAGGCTCGGCGGCTGACCGGCGCACCCGCAATGAGCCGCCATTCTATGGAGGGCAGACAGATGGCGAAGCGCGACTTTGCTGCGGACGAGGAGAGGATCGCAAAACTGCAAGGTTGGCAGTTGGTGTGGCACCGTCAAGCCACACTGTTGTTAAGAAAAGCCGGGCTGACCAGCGACGGGCGGCCCAACTGCGCGGAGCTGCAGACTCAGCGTCGCTTCGAGGCCGGCTTCGTTCGCGAATTGGAAATCGGTCGGTAGGCCGATACAATCTCGCTGCCCCGCGCCCAGAGGGTTACTGCGGTCGCCTTGGCTTACCGCGTGAGGGGACACGGGAACCATCTGTGGGTTGAAAGCCAGGCGCGGGGCGCCTTTTGGTTGTGGTGGTTGCGCCGAACCTTTGAATCGGCAAGTTGCTGGTTGGTTTCACTGAGATAAAAACACGGGAGACTCTACGTGGGTAAATTGAACCAGGTGATCGCAGTTGTTGGGCCTAAGAAGCAGCGCGCTGCTGCGGTATTGACAGAAGCGTACCACAAAATCCAAAAGCCGCCGCTGTTCGACGGCATCAGTCGCGTATACGCCCCGAAGGACGCAGAGGGCGAGGCGCTGCCGTCTGAGCAGAAGTTAATTCAGTTGAGCGTCAGGGGGTTGATTCAGGAAGCCAGAACTGTGTTGACCGAGATGTTCGACGCGGTGGCCACTCAGGACTTTGCGAACTGTGAGGCCAAGGCAGACGTGTCAGTTGACAGCACTGTGATCTTGTCGCAGGTGCCCGTGACCCACCTGCTTTTTCTGGAGAAGCAGTTGACGGACGTCGAGACGTTTGTGCGTAATCTGCCCACTCTCGACCCGGCTGAGTCTTGGACGTTCAACGCAGCGTCCGATTGCTACGCAACGAATCCGACGCAGAGTGTGCGAACCAAAAAGGTTCCCAAGGCGTTCGTGAAGTACGAAGCAACCAAAGAGCACCCGGCGCAGGTGGACGTGTTCAACGAGGACGTGCTGGTGGGATACTGGACGACGGTCAAGTTTTCTGGCACAATCCCAGTCAAGGAACGCAACGAGATGCTGGAGCGCGTGCGAGCGCTGAAGGAGGCCGTGGTGAAGGCCCGCGAGGAGGCCAACTCGCGAGAGGTCTCGCCCGTCAGCGTCGGCAAGAGTATCTTCGATTACGTGTTCGGGAAATGAGTTGAGTGAAGTCGTAGTGGTTGCGTCGGACCTCAAATCAACAAAGTGCAGTCTTAGTGTCAGCCTAAGCCTAAAGCCACCGGCCCGACAGTGCAGGTGCAAGACCTGCCCCCCGCACTTTTGCCGACATTTGCGGGGGTAGCCCAAAGCAGAGGCAGGGTTAAGGCACTCAAGCTGAGACTATCACTAAAGACTGAAAATAGAGCGATGCGGTCAAATCGAATGCCGGTGAAACCAACACTGAGATGCGGGTTCATTTCCCGCCACCCTCGCTTGGGGAAAGTGCCGAGGGTGTGGTCTAATGGCAAGGCGCAGTGTGTCAAACTGAACACCGGCTTAAACGGATATCGTTGACCCCTTGTTTTGACAACCATCGCTCGCGATAAGCTCCCGGCGGGACGGCTAATGCCCGCCGGGAGCGTTTTCATCAAAGAGAGGTGATCGCATGAAGACAACACTATAGCTGATCGTGGTTGTTGCCGTTGATCTCGCCGGCGGCGTTCGACCACCGACGGCCGAACCCAAACCAGCGGAACGGAGTCCCGCAGTATGGGATGTGGTTCCGGGTGTGGTATACTGCTGCACTGCCGCCGCAAAAATCGCGGTGCCAGGGCTCGTCGCAGTGTCGGCTGTCGATCGAAAAAGAAATAGGAGCCGGTCGGCTCCTGACCTGCTGGCTTAGCCGGCTTCGAAGGATGATCATACCATTGATCTCCGCGAAGTCGACTAAGCCAGCCGGAGGTTGTGTTTAGGTTTGATTCCTAAGTGCTTAGTTTTAATCATCAAGGAGGGAGAAAAAGATGTTGCAGGTCGTAAGCGCGCAGCGGGAGGACCCGGAGCTGGTGATCACCGTCGAGGGCGACTCCGCCAGTGAAGTCACCAGCGCCGAGGCTCGACAGTTGGCGATCGACGTAGCGCCGCAGCACGGCATGTCGCAGGCCGGCGTCTCGCGCACGAGCGGGCCCTATCGCGGCGAGGCCGTGACGGCAGCCCAGGTTAAGCACCTGGAACCGGCCGATCCAAAGAGCCGGTTCCGTAACGACATCTGGCTGCTGGCAAGACTTTAGTCAACTCCTGCCGGCATCCAAAGTGGTTGCGCCGAACCTTTGAATCGGCGAGTGGAGGCTGCTGACGAGATTTTTGTGGTTGCGCCGGACCTTTGAATCGGCGAGAGTAAATGATACGCATCGAGGCCAAAACGCTTGGGCGACTCACCGACCAGCTGAGCCGGGCACTGTTGGCTTGTCTTGTGGAGAATTTCGACCCGGTGCCGGTCCACAACGTCGCGATCGCTTTGACTGCGAATGTCCTGGCGAAGGCGCGAGTGCTGTCCGAAGCGGAAGCGATCTTGGTCTTCGACCGACTGCGCGACAAGTTTCGTGAGCTGGAGCAGCAGCCCGGCAAGCTGCCGGCTTCGTTCCAGTTGGTCGTGGTCAACCCGTGGTCCGACACGGCGTGCGTCACGTGCACCGACTGCGACAGATATATCAGGGTCGGCGACGGGTCGGGCTGCGTCCAACCGCCGACGGTGTTCGTCAGCTTGGCGATCAACGTGTCGGCGCTGGTGCAGTCGCTCTGGCCGCAGTTGACGCGGCCGGCGACTGGACAATGACAGTGGTTGCGCCGGACCTTTGAATCGGCGAGAAGAAAAAACGCTGGGCAGTGGTTGCGCCGGACCTTTGAATCGGCGAGATGGAGCGATCCACCGTGGAAGACAAACTGGCGACCATGCGGCGCATCCTCGCCGACCCGGCGACGTTCACCACTCCGCTGGTGGTCTCAGCGCTGGACGCCTACGGCACCGAATGCTTGGCGTGGGCACCGGAGACGCTCGTCCTGGAGTTGTCCGACGACTACCGGGTACGGTTGCCGCCCCTGGTGCGCGATCGCCTGGCCGCCGGCGTCCGCCTGCTGACGACGGACGGTTTCTACAAGGACCTCGAGGAGCACGTGCGGTTGGCCAACGTGTTGGCAGGTACGCCGGCCTCGTTCCAGATCTTCGATCCCAGCGATTTGGAGGAGGAGGCCTGGGCGATCTCCGAAGCGATGCTGCTGGCCCCGCCGGAACCGGAGGACGCGGAGCCATTCGTCGACGATATCCGGCGGTACATCGGAAAGCTGGCGGGCGACGCCGGACTCCTGACGCTGCCGGACGTGCTGCGGATCGCTGTCTTGCCGGATTCCAGGCAGCGGGTGCAGATGGAGTTCGCGGACGATCCGGTAGTCTACCAGGGCATCGTAGAGATGGAGCTGGCCAAGGCCGAGCAGCTCGAGCAGATGGTGCGGAACAACATGCAGCAGCTGTTCGACCAACTCGCGGCGCTGCCGGTGGCCGGTGTTTCAGATTCAGTGCTGAAGCTGCGCGCCCGCTTGGACTCGACGCCGCGTAGTGGCACGTCGGCCTCGCGACGAAGACTATAGTGGTTGCGCCGCCTTTGAATCGGCGAGGTGACGGCCTCGACGTGCGTTACAGTGGTCGCGCCGAACCTTTGAATCGGCGAGAGAGCGAAATCCGGTAAGAGGATGAGTGGCAGTGGTTGCGCCGAACCTTTGAATCGGTGAGACGACAGCAGCGCTATAGTGGTTGCACCGAACCTTTGAATCGGTGAGAGAGCGAAATCGGCGAGAGGATGAGTGAGCAGTGGTTGCGCCGAACCTTTGAATCGGCGAGCGTCGGGCATGGGCACCGCAGATTTTCCGCTGTACCAGACGAATTACAGTGGTTGCGCCGAACCTTTGAATCGGCGAGGACGAATACGTCAGACTCGGTTAGCCAGCTGCTGCGAGCGCCGACCAGTCGGACTCGCTCAGTCCGGAGGCGGCGCCGCGGTCGAACTCAGGCGACGCGCCAGACGACCGGAGGTAGTAGTCGAAGTCCGCTGCGTCGCCTCTGGGTAGGGTTCTGACCACCTCAGCCAGCAGTTCTGGATCGACGTGGAGCCCGTCCTTTGTGATCGCGTTGGCGAAATCGGCACCCATGTGGTCGGCGAGCTCCGGCAACCGCAGCTCGGAAAAGCTCTCGACCGGATACACGGTACCCACGGCAGTCTCGCACAGCTGCGAAGCCAGCTTGGAGGCACCGGTGCGGGTCGCTCGAAACAGGACGTCCTCCGGCGCCGGCACCACGTCCGTGTAATTGCCGGCCAGCCCGTAAGTTTGGTCGAACTGGTCGACGATCTCTGCCAGCCGCGTGCGCGAATCGCAATCCAGCTGCGCTGGTTTCTGTAAGCACATCTGCGCCAATTTTGCCAGTTGAACCTGGACGGCCCTCTGGTCCGGTCCGCCGCCGCGGCCGAGCAGTCGGGCGCGGTTGAGGAGCAACTCTGCGACTTCGTCGGCGCTGCTGGCGCCGTAGCCCGCCTGACGCTCGAGGAATTCTGCATATTCGGCGACGGCAGCCCCGTAGGCAGCAGCCTTCTCCAGTATCTTGCGGGCGATCTCGCGGCGCTCGGGATAAGTGAAACTGTGCCGGTAGGTCTTGAGGTAGTCGGCGGCCGCTTTGACCGAGACGGCGTTGTGGATCCGGTACGCGCGCTCGACGACCTTGCCGGTCGCATCGCGGCGGACCAGGGCGAAGTCGGCGCCGGGAAAGCCGGAATCGTCTGGCGGCGCCTGGAACACTGCGACCTTCTGCCGCAACTCGGCCACCTCGTGGTCGATCCCGTGCGCAGTGGCAAATCCCAACAGCCGCTGCTCGGTCCAGTCGGCCAACTTCGGCGGCAGCTGCTTGCGCTGGTCGAAGAAAAAAGCAGCCGACAGCCACGTCGCCGCCGGCGTGTCGCACGGAAAGCGCTGGCGCGTCGGTTCGGCGTAGAGGTGAGTCGGCAGGGGGCGGGATCCCAGCTGCTCGTCGACGCCGGCCGCTTTGACGAATTTCGGCGGGTCGTAGCGGCGCAACAACTGGTACAATTGTTGGCCGTTGGTGTCGTTCGATTGGTCAACCATGATTACCTCAAAAGTCAGTTGGATCGGCGTCCTGCCGCTGCTCGACAGCTCGGTTTCGGCCGGCACTCTGCCGAACATTGTAACCTGCCCGCTGTGCAGAGGACCAGACCTACTGGTATTTGCAAACCCGCCGGACGGCGAGTGGTGTTACTGCAAATCCTGTGCTTTCGCCGGCGACGTCCTGCAGCTGGCGGAGCGCCACTGGCGGGTAGACACCGCGGCCGCGGCGCACCGGCTGGTAGCCGCCGGGATCCTCCCGGCAAACCAGCTCGACGCCGTGCCGACGTATCTGGAGACGCGCGAGAGGTACCAGGCTGTCGCCGACCTGTGGGCGGCAGCGCGCAGTAACGTCGTCGACGACACACTCGACGAGCTGCGCCTGCTGCGGACAGTGCTCAAGTTCCGCGTGGGACCCAGCGCCGCCCGGCGCCGCGACGAGATCGGAAAACTGCTGGGCGGCAGTACGAGAAAACAACTAGGCACCGTGCTGTCTGCAAAACAAAAAAAGCTGTTCGCCGGTCGCGGCTGGGCACAGCTGCTGCTCGTGCCGTTCTACGACTTGCCGGGTCGCGTGCACGGCTTCGCGTGCGTCGGGAGTCCGGAGGAGGGTGATCGCTCCGTGTTCTGGGCGGCCGACCAGCGGTCGGGTGTAGCCTGGTGCGACAACGTGTTCTCGCCCACAAGGATCGGCGTATGGGGAGACACCGTGTTCGTGGTCGACGACGTCGTGCTGGCCTTGCGCCTGCAGAGCCGCAACTTCGAGGAGTCGAACAAACCGCTGCCGATCGTGGCGCACCACAGTCAACTCGGCCGTAAACCGGCTGCCGTGTGGCAGATGCTGCCGAATCGGCGGAGGCTGTTCTGGTCGCTGTCGCCCGGTCCGAGCTTGTACCGCAGGGCCGCGGAGATCGGCGCGTCGATAGTAGCGCCCGACGTCGGTCCACGCAACTGGGACACGTACCTCCGAGTGACACCGCCGCAGCAGGTGCTCGCCGCGCTCTGCGACAAGGCGAAACCGTGGCAGGAGCTGCTGACGGCTGAGATAGTCAAGCGAGACGACACGGAGCTGGACGCCTGGTGCGCACAGTTCCTGTGGGACGCCGCGGCGTGGCAGAAGACTGCCGACGCTCTTGATAGCGCCGAGCGCAGTCGGATACGGCAAATGCTGGACCGGTGGGGGTGCGGCCGGTCCGTGATCTCGCGGCGCAGGCGCGTCGTCGAGACGACGGCCGGCTGGCAGTTGGCGGACAACGACGGCGGACCGGGTGAGTTAGTGAGCGACACGGTCATCCGCGTGGACCAGGTGGTCTATAGCCCGCGCTGCGGTCGCACTTATTACCGCGGTCGGCTCGTGCACAAGGGGTGCGAGACTGCGTTCCTGGACGACCTGAAAGACATCGAGTCAGACCCAGCCGCATGGCTGCGGACGACTGCGCTGCTTGCGCAGCGGCCGGTGCCGATCGTCCAGCCTGGGTGGGAGCGCCGGTTATTGACTCTGGCGCTGCAGTTCCACACGCCGACGACGCACACCAGCCCGGCGCACTTCGGGTGGGATGCGTCCTCCGGTTCGTTCGTGTTCCCGGCATACACGATAAATAGCTCCGGTTGGTCGCCGCACGAGTTCGTGCCGACGGGAGACATCCCGTCACCCGGATCGACCCTGCCGGCGCCGGGGCGGTTGGAGTGCATGGACCTGTCGCGAGTGACGGCGGACGCCGCCGGCACCCACCTGCTGGTAGCGACGACGGCCGCGGTCCTCGCCAATTTGCTGGCGCCGGTGTACGAGCAACGACCGTGCGGGATTGTCGCGGTGGGAGACGCCGCGGCTGTCGCCCCCGCGGCGCTGGCGCTTGGTTGCCTTGCCGCCAGCGCTAACGACAAGCGCGGTAAATTCAGATTCGACGACAGCGCGCACGGCCACGGGTGGCCGCTGCTGCTCGGGCGCATTGCGACCGCCGACCGCCGCGCCGAAGCCTGGCTGCTGGAAGAGTCGCCAAAAAACTGCATCGTCGGCGCCGACGAGCTTGCGGCAGTCACACTGTGGGCCCGCGGCAACTGGCACATCTTAAAACCGCGGCAAGCGGAGGCGGTGTCGCCGATCCAGGCGACGGCGATGGGTAGCGTGCTGCCGAACTATCTGCTCGACCTGTGCCGCAGAAACATGGACTTGGCGGCTTGCGCTAGCCGGCCGTACGTCGACCGGGTCCTCGAGGACCTGCGCGGTTTCGTGGCTCGACTAGGTGCCGAGACGGACAGTTGGGCTGGAGCGACGGACTGCCTACGCTCGGGCGGGGCTAATCCCGATGTTGCGTCCGCGTTCGGAGAGGTCCTGAGCCGGTTGGTGAATTGCGGGGAGATTTCGCAGATCCGCGCCGGTTTTGACTCACAGTCGCTCGAATTGGTCCACCTGGAGGATCGCATCTTTTTGCCATATGCGCTATTTAACGCGGCGCTGCGTCGCCGCCGGTGTCCGCCGTGGGACACGGCGCACATTACCGAGGCCGCCGGGCGCAGCGGCGTCCTGGTCGACGTCGGCGACTACAACGGGGCGCCGGGGTGGTTTCTGCAGGCCGACTGGTGGCGAGAGCAGTACAAAAAATGGCGGACCGGCGGTGCCGGCTTCGTCAGGCTCGCCGGCGCGTAAGCGTCGGTCACTGCGCCGCCTCCGACGGATAGTTGTCCCAGTTGGTCTCGGAGTCGTCGTCGCCGAGGTCGGCGTCGCGGATCGCCGCGGCGATGTCCGGCCACTGCCCCTTCATGTGGAAGGCGGTCACCAGCGCCACGTTGACGGCCTGGGCGAAGTCGTCGTGCATGTTAGCGTGCCGCTGGATGGCGTAGACCTCTCCGGCCAGCCGGCGCTCGATCTTGTTTTCCTTGAGAGCCAGGAAGTCGTGCATCAGTCCGGGATCGTCGTGGTCCACGTAGTCGTATTTGAACGAATGGACGATGCCCAATTTCAAGCACGCGCAGGTGAGAAGTAGACTGCGCGACTTGTCCATCCGGTAGTGTCCGCGGGCGTGCCGCGCGGTCGCGGGTACGAACTTCAAGAAACTGCCGCGAGCCGCCATGATGTACTGGATCGGTACGATGGACGTGCGGCCGATGCCGGCCTGGTACAAGAACGTCTCGCGCAGCGCGCCGGCGCCGGTGTAGTCGTGCGCGAGCCGTTTGCACTTGAACTCTCGGAATAGCGCGTGTGCGCGCTGCGCTTCTCCCACCTGATCGAACGGATTGAGCAGCCGCTCGCCGTAGATGATGTCCACGCGGCCGTCCGGCTTCATTCCGATGACAACCAGGCAGGTGAAACTGGTTTCATTTTCGCCGCCGCCGCCCCAGTCGGCGCCCAGGACGCGGAAATCGTAGTCTCGCGCCGCCGCCAGCGCCTTCTCCTTGTTGTTGACGTGCAGAGTCCCGACCTTGATCAACTCCGTCTCCGTGATCAGACCGGAGGCTTCGTCGAGGCTTTCGCCCATGACCTCGTTGTAAAACTTGGCCGATGAGTAGCCTCCAAGTCCGCGGCGTTTGCCCAGCAGTTGCTTCCAGCGGTCGGGCAACGCGTAGTGCAGCGGCATGACGATCTGGGGAACGTGGTAGCCGGCAAAGTCCCAGCGCAGTTTGGGGTAGCGATGGACCCAGCGTCCGTCGCCGTGCGGCGCCGGCCTCGGAAACACCGGGCGGCCGCACCGGAAGCAGACCACGCCCGGCTTCTCCTCCGAGACGTCCAGGTGCTCTCCGACCATCTTGTCGAGGTGGAACTCGCGCGCCGGGATATTCCAGTGGTTGCACGCCTGGCAGCGGATGCACCACTCCGCCTGCGAGCTGTTGCGCCACCACTTCTCCAACGTGGTGGACGTGGTCTTCGCCGTTCCGGCCACGGTCATGTTCGACCAGTCGGGCCGCCCGGACATGGTCTCCTGCACCACCGGCACGTGGTCGGGGTCGAAGTCCTGGGCTTCGTCGACGGTGACGCAGTCCATCGACGCCGACCGAATGCGTGTGGCGTCGAGGAAGGCGTACGAGCAGAGGAACTGACTGCCGTTGCGGAAGGTCCGCTGTAGTACCGAGCCGTCGCCGTGGGTGCCGACCAGCAACTCGCGCAGCGACGACTCCTCGATGAACGGCCGCATGTAGTTGACTGAGAAGCGGCGGACCTGCTCGTAGAGAGGCGTCACGTACATCGAGTTGAGGTACGGTATAGACGCCGAGAGCACGACGCTCTTGCCGGCGACGCTGCGAGACTTGCCGGTCTGGCGCCCGCAGCGCCACACGCTCTTGAGCGGCAGGCGGG
>Ga0187892_10006666_pt1 | contig 16998 bp, 15 predicted proteins | sample MA1701073metaG_FD_139345 | JGI IMG/M metagenome (GOLD analysis project Ga0187892, IMG submission 139345) | Bio-ooze microbial communities from a basaltic lava cave in the Kipuka Kanohina Cave System on the Island of Hawaii, USA - MA170107-3 metaG ... | reverse complement strand
GTTCAACGTCTGAACGCAACGGTGAAGGAGCCTAATGAGGGCCGCCATCCAAGCTAATGGCGGCATGGTCGCTTGTGGGCGGCCGGGACCGTCCGGCCGTGCGGTCCCCCACCGCGACGTCCCAAAGCTCTTCCTCGCCGGCTGGGGGACATGATCCCCCAGCCTTGAGCCTGTGCCTCAGCCTGCGCCCGCGGTGGAGCGGCTGCAGGCTGGGTGCAACATCTCGCTCAATTGCCTTCGTACTTGAAAGATACTTTTACCTTCGCTCGATAGGCGCGGATCTCGCCGTCCTCGAGCTGCAGATCGAGCTCGGAGATCTCGGCGATGCGCAGATCACGGAGCGACTTCGCTGCTTGCTTGACGGCGGCTGCTGCAGCCTTCTCCCACGACTCGGGGCTCGTTCCGACCAGCTCGATCACCTTGTACACACTCTCGGCCATGTGGTCTCCTTTTGTCGAGGGACGCGGCCCATCCGCGTCACGGTTCGTTTCTGATGCTAGTGCCGCAGAGGACAGCGATACAAGGTGATTCCCTGCATTCCCTGTTCCCCGACGGCTCCCCGTCAGTCGCAAATCCCCGGACCGAGATCGACTTCGGCACCGCCGAGATTGAAGCTGATAACGGTTCGTGGGACGCGCAGACCGGGCTCGGAGTGGAGCAGCCGAATGGCTTCGGCGTGACGCTCGTCGCCCGCCAGCGTCACCTCGGCCACCGTATCCAGTAGAGCCATCTCGGCAGCGTCACCCATCTCTTGCGTCTCCATGATGCCCCAGCCGTCCCATGGCAACAGCTCGTGCTTGGAGAAGGCCGCGAGATCGCGGACGACGTTGCCGCGTACGAACCACAAGCCGCGCAGGTCGAGAATACCGAAGCGTTGCGGGTCCGACAGCCCGGTTCGGCACCGCTGCCACGCTTCGCCGGCGACCAAAAACTGCGCGCGCGGCACGTCCTGCGGATCGAACGACGGCCGCAGCGCCTCGCCTTGAACGGCATCGATCTGCGCATCGACAAGACGCCACGCCTCGCTGTCCTGGTCCCACACTTCACAAACCCAGTGATCCTCGAGGTTCGGCGGATTGAAGTAGGCGGCGAAACCACAGCGCGCGCGCGCCGGAACCCCACGCGCCCGCAGGAAGGAACACAGCAGCACGGTGAAGTGGCGACAATTGCCGACGAAGCGCGACTCCGGCGGCCGTGGCTCATTCAGCGGCCGTGAGTCGATCTCGAGCATACGCGTGACCATGTCGGCGGCCTTGCGGATCTCCAACTCCTCGCGACGCAGCGCGGATGGTGCCACACCGTAGAGATGCGCGAGGAACGGATGGATCACCAAACCCTGCACCACGCTGCAGAGATCGGCCACAGATATCGGCAGCTCACCGACACGACCACCGTGTGCGGTCAAATCCGTAAAGGGTCCGGGAGCCGCGAAATACTCTCGCACTTCGAGGTGGGACGTCTTCATGGTCTCAACGTAGTCCAATCCAGGGACCTTCGGAACCTCGTTTCTGCGCAGTGGCGTCTGCGACTTCAAGGCACGGGCGGCAACCGTGCTCCCGAACGTAGCAAGGCGTCGTACTCCGCTACAGGCCGCCCGATCGAATCCCAACGACCGACGAGCCACTGCGCTCAGTCGACCGGCCGCGCCTCGTTCAGGGCCAGCCAACCGCGGGCGATGCGATAGAGAACCCAGAGGCCGGTCATCACGACAATGAGCCACGCCAGCGGGATGCCGATGATCGTGACGATCAGAAACATTGCGACGATGAACCACAGAACGGCGAACCAAAACGTCCGGATCTGCCAACGGAAGTGCGATTCGAGATAGGTCCCGCGCACGTCACCGCGTTTCACGTAGTTGAGGATGACCGCGATGATCGACGGCCAACCGGTGAGGAAGGCCGTGACGACAGCCGCCGACGAAATCACACCCATCACGGCGCTGAAGGCGTGGAGGGCGTAGATGATGTGCGTCAGGCGGACGAGACCTGGAAGCGAAGCATCCATCATGGATCCTTGGAAGCACATCCACGCGCGGCGGTCCAGCCAAGGCGCGGCGGGGGGCCGGGGGGGTTACGACCCCGGCGGGCTTGGGCGGCGCGATCTGCTTTGGCGGGAAGATGTCGCTGGCTACTCCGCCACTCGCACCGACGCGCCATCGCGCCCCGGCGCGTCGCCGACGATCACCGCTTCGCCACCCTTGAGCCCCGACGCGATGCGGATCCGGTCGCCGGCACTGCCTGCGGCCTCGACCAATACCTGGCGCGCACGACCCCCTTCGACCACCCAGACGACACTGTCGCCGCGCTCGTTCTGACGGAGCGCGGTCTCCGGCACCAGCACCGTCGTCGCCGAGCTCGCCGCTTGCGGCGATGGGTCGGCGAAAAAGGTCACCCGCGCACTCATGTCGGGCAGCAGCTTGGCGTCGGCGTTGAGGATCTTTACTTCAATCTTCAACGTTCCCTTCTGCCGATCCACTTGCGGATACAGCTTCACGACGCCGGCTTCATAGTGCGCGTCGGGATACGCGTCGGGCACGACCTCCGCCACCTGCCCCATGTGCACGCGGTTGAGGTCGGCTTCGTTGACGTCCACCTCGGCCCGCATGTCGGAGAGGTTGGCCATGCGCACCAGATCGCCGGACCCGGCAAAGCCGCCGGGGACCGCGATCTCGCCGACCTCCTTGAGCTTGGCGAGGATGACGCCGTCCGTCGGCGCGCGCAGGGTGGTGTACTCGAGATTCACACGCGCTTGCGACAGCTGCGCTTCCAGCTGCTGGATCGTCGCGCGCGCGACCTGGGATTTGTTGACCAGCACGTCGAGGTCCTGGTCCGAAAGGATCTTGCCCGTGCGCAGCTTCAAGCCGCGCGCCAGCTCCGCCTCGGCGAGCGACACGTTGGCGCGCGCCACCGCCAGCGACGCTTCGGTGCTCTGCACAGCGGCTTGGTAGTCGCGATCGTCGAGCTGCACGAGCTTGTCGCCCGCGGTCACGCCTTGGCCTTCCTCGACGAAGTACTCATCGATGCGTCCGGGCACGCGCACGCCGATCGAAACGTAACGGTCGCCGGTAACGATGTATCCCGATCCCGAGAGTACCGGTGCGGGACCGATCTCGCTGGCTTTCACCGCTTCCGCCTGCGCCACGCGAACGGGGGTCTCCTGGCCGATCATGCGCCAGCCGGCGACCGCGACCACGACGAGTACAAGTGCGGCGATATACTTGCCCCAACCACCTCGGCGGCGGCGCTGCGGCGGCGCTTGACGGTCGAGTCGCAGCGACTCCAGATCGTTGCGCAGCTGTTCCTGTCGTGAACCAGAGTCGTTTGCCATCGACCATCACCCTCGCCGCAAGGCTTCGATCGGCCGCATGCGTGCGGCACGCCACGCCGGCCCAATACCGCTCGCCACACCGATGACGAGCGCCAGAATCAGAGATGCGATCACGTCGAAGCGCCCGACGCGCAGCGTGATCACATTGGTCGTGAACGTCGACGCACCGAAACCGACGCCGCCCAGAATCTCACGCAGAGTCATCGCCAGCAGGATCGCCAGACCCGTACCGAGAAGAAAGCCGCAGAACGACAGCGCGACCGCTTCGATCTCGAAAGCGATGACGATCGCCGCGCGCGAGAAGCCGAGCGCGCGCAGCGTGCCGATCTCCGCCGTCCGCGTCTGCACCGCGGCATACATCGTATTGGCGGCGCCGAAACCGGCGCCGACGCCGGCGAGCGCGGCGATGCCGATGACCAGGATGTACAAGCTGTTCGATGACTCCGATTGCTTGGCGTAGTAGTCGATCTCACGGCTCGCTTCGAGCGCATAGCGCGTGTCGTCGTCGATGCGCTGTCGCAGCCGATCGATGTCGGCGGCCGACGCGGCACGGATGCGAACGCCTGAGTAGGGAAACGGACGCTTCGCATCGCTCGCCAGCTCGCGCGCGTCGACCCAGACTTCGCTCTCATACGAGGAGCCGCCGGCGTCGAAGACGCCAACAACGCGCCATTTGCCGCGTCCGAAGCGCAGCTCGCTGCCCAACTCCGTACCCAGATAACGTCCGACCAGACCCCGCCCAATCACCGCTTCACCCGAGCTCGGCTGAAAGATCCTACCCTCGGTGATGCGCACATCGTCGTGCACCGCCAACGCCGCTTCCTCGACACCGCGCACAAGGACGTTTTCGCGTCCGCCGTCTTTCGTATGAAAGAACGGCTGCACGACGAGCTCAGGCGAGACCAGCGGCCGATCGCGCTCGTCACGCGCGATGCCGTCGAAGAAGCGAATCGCCTGGTAGCCTTCGAGCGAAACCTGGCTCGATCCGTCGTTGTCCGATCCCTTGCGCAAAACGACGACGTTGAGCGGATTGCCGGTCGACACCAGCGTGTTCTTCAGGCTGGAGATCAACGCCAGGAAAAGAGTACAGGCGATGACGACGAGGGCTATCACACTTGCGGTCATCAGGCTGCGCGCCGGACGTTCGACGACGTTGCGCACGCTGTAGGAAATGGGGAGCACGGCGTCCTGTCTAAAACCCTTCAGAAGATTTCGTGCAACGTCTGCACCACCGGCTTGCGCGCTGCGCCGAAGGACGGCACGACACCGGCGAGCATACCGACGAACAACGACAGAAAGACGCCCTGCACGATCACCGCGGGAGTGACGATGAAGCTGCCGAGAGGACCGAGCGACGGGTTCCAACCGGCGGCGCCTTGCAGCGCCTTGGTAACGCCTATCGCGATCAGCACGCCCAGCAGCCCCGCCGACGAAGCGAGAACCATGGCTTCCGCCAACAGCGTTCCGAAGAGGACGCGACGGCTGAACCCGATCGCCTTGAGCACGGCAAGCTCGGCGGCGCGTTCGCGCACGGCCATCGAAGCGGTGTTGGCGGCGATGAAGACGATGCACAAAGACACGAGCCCGGTAACCAGGAGAATGATGGTGACGAACGCCTTCAGTGAACCGAAGAAGTTGGCGAAGTAGCTCGCCTCGGTTTCGGAAGCCGTCTCCGCTTCGCTGTTGCGCGACATGGTATCGATGGTGCGCATGATCGCGTTGACCCGATTGGGATCGTCGACCCGCACCCAGATCACTCCGGCGATGCCCAACCCGTCGCGTCCTTGCGCTTTCAGCGCCTGGTCGAGGTATTCGCGGTTCAGCCAGAAGTGCGGCGCGCGTTCGTTGGGAATCTCGCCGACGATGCGGAAGTCGAGCTTCACCGGCCACACCGTGCTCCTCAGCGTGACGCGCTGGCCGAGCTTCCACTTGTATTTCCGCAGTGTCTGGCGACCGACGATGGCGCCGTCACGGTATCGTAAGAAGTCGGCGAGCTGTTCCGGCGGAATCTGGTAGTCGGGATACACCGAGCCGATGCGGTCTACCTCGACCGCGAAGCTCGGGAAGGTGACCTGGCCCTCCTCCTCGTAGGCGCCGCCGAACCATGTCCAGCTGACCGCATCGGCGATCCCGTCGACCTGCCTCACCTTGCGGGTGAACGAGTACGGCATCGGATAGACGACGCCGGCTTTGTTGTGCACCGAGATCCGCGTGTTGCTGGCGAGCCGTTCGATCATGGTGTCCATGCCTGCGGGCATCGTCAGCAACAGACAGACGAGGACGACCGCCAGCGCGACGGCACCCCCGGTCAGCGCGCTGCGCAGCTTGTTGCGTCCCAGATTCGCGCGGATCAGTCCCAGATATTTCATGTGGCCGCCCCCGTCGAGACGACGCCGCCGAGCGCCATGCGCAGCGCTTCGGAGGCACGCGCGGCGCTTTCGCCTTCGAGGAGAATCCCTTTGTCGAGGTGGAACACGTCGTCGGCGTAGCCCAGTGCGCGCGGATCGTGCGTGACCATGACGACGGTCTTGCCGAAGAGGTTCTTCAGCAACCGCAGCAGATCGAGGGTCGCCTCGGCGTTCTTGGCGTCGAGGTCGCCGGTCGGCTCGTCGGCAACGATCAGGTCGGGATCCGTGACCAGCGCGCGGGCGATGGCGACGCGCTGCTGCTCGCCGCCCGAAAGGGTGCGCGGATAGTGGTCGAGGCGGTCTTGCAGGCCGACGATGCGCAGCGCCGTCTCGGCGCGCCGATCGCGCTCATCGCGGCTGAGATCGGTGAGCAGCAGCGGCAGTCCGACATTGTCGCGCGCATTGAGGACGGGGATCAGGTTGAAGAACTGGAAGACTAGACCGACATGACGCGAGCGCCAGATGGCGAGCTCGTCCTCGGTCAGGTGATTGAGCAGCTGTCCGGCAACGCTCACCTCGCCGCCGTCGGGCCGATCGATGCCCGAAACCAGATTCATCAATGTCGACTTGCCGGAACCGGAAGGGCCCATGAAGGCGACGAAGTGGCCGCGTTGCACCGAGAGGCTGACGTCGGCGAGGGCATGGATCTCGTCGGCCCCGCGCCGGTAGAGGCGCGTGACGTTACGGATCTCGATCAGCGGGAAACCGTTCTCGCCAGCCATTGAAGAGGCATCGTAACCGATGGTCCAGGTCGAGGCGAGGGCACCTGTCAGAAACGACCAAACCAGCAGAGCGGGCAGTATCCCGTTTTTCGGACCGCTGGCGACGTCGTCGGCCAACGGCGGATGTCGGTTGCATCATGTGGTGCTCGACCGGTGTCCGTGGGCCGAGCGTTGATCCGGTGCTGCCGCGCTTTGCGGCTGCCTCATGCGAGCCTGTACCAGGTGCCCTTGCGGGCGCCGTGCTGCTTGAGATGTCCGAGCGCGACCAGCCGTCGGAAGTGTTCCTTGAGCGTGTTCCGGTTTGCGCCGGTCAGCCGGATCATGTCGCCGATCGTCACCCGCCCGTGCTGGCGGGCATGATCGACGATCCGCTCCGCCAGCTCGGGCAGGGCGGCAAGTATGATCTTCTCACGCTCTACCTTCGCGGCGAGGCGCCGCTTCTGCTGCTGCAGCGCGCGCAGAAAGAAGAGAAGCCATGGCTGCCAGTTGGGCGTCGCCGTGCGGATGGTGCCCTGCGTCTGGCGGAGCGCAAGGTAATAGCCTTCCTTGCTGTGCTCGATCACACTCTCCAACGAACTGTAGGGCGCATAGGCATATCCCGCCTGAAGCAGGACGATCGTGGTGAGGACGCGGCTCAGGCGTCCGTTGCCGTCCTGGAACGGGTGGCCAAACGATTACCTATAAACACCCATTCCGCTAATTTCGCAGCTGTTTCGGTACCCTAAGATACTCATCTTCGTGCGTCGGGCAGCGCACGTACGGACCGCGTGATCGAATCGCCGCCGAAGGCATCGGCAACGCCGGGACTGAAATCCACTACGAAAGACGTTCCCGACTCGGTCCCGTCGCTTCTCCAGAGCGCCAAGCCGGTCGACTCAGTTTCAGCCAGAAACAGAGCATTTACATCGAGTTCAGCAAAGCGAGTGGGAGCAGAGCCGTGAGCCGTGGGCTCGCCGAAACGCCTCACGACAAACGGCTCCCCCAAAGCATGCACTGCTGTGGTCGACAGCACGATTGAGAGAGCCACAGCGGTTGCAAACATCTTTCGCATGTTTCCGACCCACGTTTCATCCCATGCACACCGGCCTTTCTCAATCTGCGGCCGTCGACGCTGGTAAAAGGCGAGGGCACTGGCCGGCTCAGCGTGACAACCGTCGGAATATCGAATTGGCGGTACCGTGGCGCCGCCGGGCGTAACCTGTAGGGCGAGATCGGAGCCTGGCACCTTCCAGCGCATCGGCGAAACCGACGAGCGCCCGTTTGCGGGTAAGATCGTCGCGGCGACGAATCGCGACCTGGCGGAAGAGATGAAGAGCGGGACCTTAGCGAGCGATGACATCGGACTCGCCTTCGTCGTCGAGTCAGGTATCTTGTCGTCTCGATGAACGCTTCCGCTCGGCGGTGCGGGGCTGGTCCAGGCCCTCGAGGCCGCAAGCCCCCAAGCCGCGGCGGCCGCCGCGGGGAGGCGCGGTCCTAGTGTCCAAGCTCCTCGTCTGCCAGCACGTCCCATTCGAGATTCTCGGAACCCTCAACCCGCTGCTGAAGGAAGCCGGCTTCCGCATCCGCTACGTCAACTTCGGCCGCGACCCACACGCCCAACCCGACCTCGAGGGCTACGACGGGCTGGTGATCCTCGGCGGGCCGATGAGCGTCAACGACACCCACAATCATCCGCACCTCAAGACCGAGGTCGAGTTGGTCCGCCGCGCGATCGACCGCCAGACGCCGATCCTCGGGATCTGTCTAGGCGCGCAATTGATCGCCAAGGCGCTCGGCGCGGACGTCGGGCGTAGCCCGGAAACCGAGATCGGCTGGTACGACGTCGAGCCGACGGCGGCCGCCGCGTCCGATCCCTTGTTGTGTCACTTCGGCAAACCCGAGCGCATCTTCCAGTGGCACGCCGACGCCTTCGAGTTGCCCGCAGGGGCGATCAACCTGGCGACGTCGCCGAACTGCACGAACCAGGCCTTCCGCTGGGGCGACCGGGTCTACGGCCTCCAGTTCCACCTCGAAGTCGACGAACACCTGATCGAGCGCTGGTTGCGCGTGCCGGTACACCAGGAAGAGTTGCGCAAGCTACAGGGCAAGGTCGACCCGGACACCATTCGGCACGAAACACCGCATCGCATCGAGCGCACACGTCAGCTGAGTCAGCTGGTCTTCCGCTCCTTCATCGACATGTTCCGCATCAGCCCGAAACGCGTCATGCTGCGGTCGCGGTAGGAAGTCGTACTATTCATTCATCTGGTAGGCGCCTTTCAAGGAGACAACCTGATCGTTCCAGACGCGTTCGTAGGACGCCGTGTTGCGTACCGGCTTGCGGATCATCTTCAGGCATTGATCCATCTGCGCCGGCGTCGTGCTCGGTTTGCCGTAGAGGTCGAGGGCGAACTTGGAGAAGTCGCGAACCATGAAGTCGAAGACCTGATCGATCAGGTCATCGCCGACGTCGTAAGTCGGAGCATTTTCCAAAATCAGCTGCGCGTAGACGACCAGCGCGAACAATTCTCCGCCGGCTAGCAGAAAGTCGATGTCCTTGGTCTGCTCTTCGTTCGGCGGGTTGGTGGCGAGAAGCTCACGGAACGCAGCGACCTGCTCCTTGAAGATCTCTACGTTCGGTAGATGCCAGCGATCGAACACCGCCTGGTAGTCGTGGAACCGGATCGCCCCGAGTCCTTTGGTGCTGCCTTGACGGAATAGGAAATCGTCGTTGGCGGCATCGTCGCGGCGCGGCACCTCGGGGTATTCGGCGGGCGCGAAAAAATAGTTGGGCATGAATTTGACGATCAACGCGATGTTGACGTGTACCGTGCCCTCGAGCTTCGGCAAGCCGCGGATGTCGTGCGAGGCCTGCTCGAAATACATGTCCTTCTCGAAACCCTTGGCGGCGATCACATCCCACAGGAGGTTGATCACCTCTTCCCCTTGCGTGGTCACCTTCATCTTGACCATCGGATTGTACAGCAGGTAGCGCCGATCGCCGGCCGACGCCGAGCGCATGTAATCGCAGGCCCGCAGGGCAAAGAGCTTCATCGCCACGAGGCGGGCGTAGGCGTCGACGAACATGCGCCGTACGTGCGCGAAGTCGGTGACGTGCATGTTGTACAAGCGGCGATTGGCCGCGTGCGTTATGGCTTCGTAGAAGGCATGCGTGCAGATGCCGATCGAAGCCCAGCCGAGGTTGTACTTGCCGACGTTGACCGTATTGAGCGCCGCGTCCCAAGCGTCGCGACCCTTGGCGAGGATGTCCGCCTCGGTCAGTGGGTAATCGTTCAGTGCAAACTCGGAGACGTAGTTCTGGCTGGCGACGACGTTCTGCACCAACTCGAACTTCGGGTGTTGGGAATCAGCCGCGAAGAACACGTAGTCGCCGGAGCCGGCGAGCTTGCCGAACGTGCTGACGATGGCCGCCTTGTTGCCGTTGCCGATGTAGTATTTGCGGCCGCGCGCAAGGTAGCGCCCTTCGGCGACCGGCGTCAGCACCATGTCGGTCGAATAGATGTCGGCGCCATGCGCCTTTTCCGACAAGCCGAAGGCAAAGATGGCCCCGTCCTCGAGCAAGCGTGCGGCGCGCTGCTTGACCTCTTCGTTGCCTGTCATCCAGATCGGGCCCAGTCCGAGCACGGAAACCTGCCAGGTGTACCAGTATTGCAAGCCGTAGAACCCGAGGATCTCGGCGAACTCACAGATGCGCCACGTATCCCAGCGCGAGTCGGCGGCGCCGTAACCCGCCGGCGTACACATCGTGGCGAAGATCTTCTCGCTGCGGACGAAGTCGAGGAAGTCGGCGTACCAGACATGCGCGTGGTAATCGGCCTTGAGGCGGCGCTTGCCCTTGGCTTCAAAGAACTCGATCGTCTTCAGCATGACCTGGCGCGAGCCCTCGTCGGCGTAGCGCCGCGCATGCCGCTTTGGATTCAGGAGAACATCCATTTCGCACCTCCGGGATCGGCTATCGGTCACAGGTACTCACACTGTCGGCGGCGAAGGCAAGATCAGCAGTACTGTCCCTTCGCAAAGGAGTTTGAAGACTGAGGGTCGCGCATGAGGCATACTGCGACGCCAAGGAGCACGCCCCCCTGAAAACCAAGGGCTGAAACGTCAATCCAGAGCCCAGCGCATGGGAAAGCGCAGGTCCGGGGCGTAGCGACAGAGCATGCCTGTATGGATCGTCGTTTGCAGATAGCGGCCGATCTCCGCGTCGTCATCGGCAATGCGTTGGATGACCGCTTTGATGGCGCGAGTGACGTTGAGACGGGCACGTTCGGCGTGACCCGCTGGGCGCGTTCGGCTGCCGGCGTCGGCGAGCTCGCGCACCAGAAACTCGATTTCTGTCCGCAGCGATTCGAGACGGCCGGTATCGTTGTTGTGTTCCGCTTCCGCTAGCTGGTCGCGCAAGTCTTCGAGGCGACGGCGATACGCGTTACGCGCTTGCGCATCGACACCGATCGGGTCGAACTGTTTCCAGCTACCGACAGCCAACCCCTCGGCTCGGGTCGATGCTTCCGCACCGTCAACGGCGCCCGGCGCTCCGGCAAGATCCAGAACGTGGATGGCTTGATCCGGTTGTTGCAGCAGCCGCTTGAGGTACTCGAATCCTTTGGTGTGCTTCAATCGCAGCAACCGCGTCGGCCGGCCGACGGTCCAGAACTGCCCATCGAGGCGAAACACCATAACGGTCATCGCATCGGGCGGGGCACTCTTCGTCTGGCTGCGCCGTTCCATTACTGACGCAGTCGACCCGGCGCCGCGGTGAAGCGGCACCACCTTGCCACCGCCGGAGGCAGCTGGCGGGCGAACGACAGCGGTCGCCGTCAGCTTCCGGTAGATTGCATCGACTGCACGCTGGAGCCGAACCATCGAAAGACGGTTGGCCGAGTTTCTCGCCGCATGTAGAAGCGTCTCGGCTTCGTCAACGCCGTAGAAGCCGACTTCGGCGCCACCATCGATGCGAATCCGCGCGGCCGCAAGACGACTCCACGCCGCCCAGCTTTCGCCCTGCATGCGATCGTTCTCGCGCGTCGCCGTATCAAAGTGCCGTAGCGCCAGCGGCGCCTGTCCCAACGTCTCCGCCAACAAACCGAGATAGTAGAAACCACTGCCGGCAAACCCGGCGGGACCGATCGGCATGTTGAAATGCACATACGGCTCGACTTGGGCGTACAACAACTCGGCCCGCGGCCGATCGCCGACGGCGGCGCAAATCTCGGCCAGCCACGGCAGGACGCCTATGCGGTGCTCGCGCCGGAGGTCGGCGAAGCTCTGTGCCGCAAGACGTTCGAATTCGGCCTGAGCGCCATCGAGGTTGCCGGAGTCGAGCAGCATGAGCGCCAGCAACGTCCGTGGCGATGGTGAGTCGGGGTAACGTTCGATGAAGAAGCGGATCCTCATCTCGTCGTCGGCGACCACACCGCGCTCTCGGCGGCTGAGAAAGGTCTGCAACAATGATGAGTTCATTGCATTGACGTCAGCGGTCCGCTCGCCCAACGTCAGCGCTTGCGTCGCCAACTCTTCCGCTTCGACCCAGGCGCCTTTCCAGAGCGCGTACATGGCGCGATAGTTGGCGACGATCCACTCGTAGCGCGGTTGCTTCAATGGCGCAGCGGCCCGCGCCAGCTTGTCGATCTCTTGCGCGAAGAGGTTGGTGTCGCCGAGTGTCATCCAGTCGACCATGCGCCATCCGCGGCCGTGGATGTCGAGGCGGCGATCGCCGCTGCGCTCCGCCAGATCGACGATACGCGAAGCGATCTTCAAACAGTCGTCGAGCCGGTGCCGCCGCCAGAGCACGAAATGATGCGCGCTCAGTGCCAGACTGAGGACAACGGGGTCGCCGACGCCTTCCGCCAACTCGATGGCACGGGCACCGAGGGCAACGCACTGATCGTCGCCGCCATCGAGGGCACGTTCCATCGAAAGCAACGCCAGGAGTCTGGCGGTCAGGCGCTTGTCGTCACCGCCGAGTCGCTCCAAAGCGTCGCCGAGGAGTTGGCGCACTTCCGGATCCGGCAGAGGCTGCGGCAGGCCGATGCCGCGCTCGGCCATGCCGATGGCTGCCTCCGCCAACAAGCGTGCGGCCCGCTTGCGGTCGGCGGCAACAAGCGATCGGGCTAGCGCCGCCACCCGTTGAAACGAAGCGCGCGTGCGCGCTTCACCGGCAGACGAGCGGACGCCCGCCAGGGCCAACTCGATTTCGCAGCGGCGGAAATGATCGGCCGGGCACAACGCCAGTGCATCGAGTGCCTTTTCGAAGTAGGTCGCGGCATCCTCGTACGCCAACTGTTGCGCGGCGCGCTCGCCGGCGCGCACGGCGTAGTCCACTGCCTTCGTTGCCGCACCTGCAGGCACAGCTCGACCGAAGTGATACGCCAGCTCGGCGAGATGCGCTTCGATCAAGCCGGCTTGCGCCTGCTCGATCGCAACGCCGACGTCGACGTGCAGGCGGGCGCGCTCGCTCGGATCGAGGTCGTCGTAGATCACGTCGCGCGTCAGCACATGGCCGAAGCGCTCCCGGCCCACAGTCTCAGGCACGGGTGCAGACAGCTCCGCCGCTCGCGCCTCGGCCAACAACGTGAGGATCTCGCCCGGACCTTGGCCGGTCACGCGATGCAGGGTCGCCAGGTCGAAGTCTCGCCCGATAACCGCGGCGGCATCGAGCAGCTTTCGGCTTTGCGGTGACAACGGCATCAGGCGTTCACGGATGACAGCGCGGACACCCGGTGGGATCGCCGTACCGATACGCCTGGTCGCGGCCCCGAGCGCCATCCAGCGCGCGATCTCATCGACGAAGAGCGGGTTGCCCTCGGTTCGTTGATGGACTTCGTCGGCGACCTCGGACGACACCGGCAGTGAGTGAATGATCTCGATCAGCCGGCGCGTTTCAACCGCGCTGAGCCCGCCGAGCTGTAACCGCCGTCCGTGTCGGGCGGCGGTGTTGAGTAAGCGAATCGCATCGGGACGACGCTCGATATCGGCTTCACGAAACGTGCCGACGATCAAGGCGCGACCGCTGCGCAGGGTTGGTGCGATCGCGTTGAGCAAGCTCAAGGACGCGACATCGGCCGCGTGCAGGTCGTCGAGGATGATCAGCAAGGGTGAACGTGCGGCGTTGGCGTGCAGTGCTTGCGAAACGCTGTCGAAGAAGAGGAAGCGATTTTCCTCGGCCAAAGCGCCGGCTACGGCGATCGGAGGAGTGTTGCTGGCCAGCAGGTCCTGAAGAAAGCGCGCGATAGGGTCGGCCCCACCTGGAGCGACTGAGTCGTGTTCGCCGCCGAGGCCGCGGAGGATCGGTACCCAAGGCCAGTAGGCCGGCGCCGCCCTGTCCTCATTGCATGCGCCGCAAAGAGTGCGACCGCCTCGCTGTTGAACGAAACGAATGATCTCTTCGGAAAAGCGAGTCTTGCCGATGCCGGGCTCGCCGGTCACCAGCAGCAGGCCACCGCGTCCGGCGACACATGCGCCCCAGCCTGCCTGGGCTTCGGCCAACTCGCGTTCGCGGCCGACAAAGAAGGCACGATCTTCAGCTTCGCTACCCGCCGATTGGTTCATTGGTAAACGTTTTCTCTACATCCGGCACGCGGCAGCGTAAAGCGTCCGACCCTCCCTTCTGTCACGGCAAGGCATTGCCGGCGCACATGCTCCTCTTCTCGCTCGCCGCCTGTCGGCAGCAGGAAGGGCTCGAAGCGGACTACGCGGCACACTGCCGTGAGTATCCGATCGACGAGTTCCCCTGGGGTTGATCAGGCTGGATTCGGCATCACCTGCGTGCGCTCGAAACGCAGAATCCCGCAGGCTTCCATGACGCGAATGACGTAGTACGTCGGATCGACTTCAAACCAGCGGGCGGCGAAATTCGGCGACTGGCCGAAGCGGTGGTGATTGTTCTGGAACAGTTCGCCCAGGGTGACGAAGTCGAACGGCAGCGTGTTGCGCGATTGATCGCCGGCGTCGAAGTTGCGGTAACCGTACTTGTGGCCGCACCAGTTGACGATACTGCCGTGCACCGGGCCCATCAGAAAGTGGACCGGCAGCAACAAGTAGAAGATCCAGTGTGGCGCGAACACAAGGTAGAAGACGGTGTAGAGCGCGCCCCAGCCGATGCGCACGCCCCAATGATCGCCGAAGTGATCGAGCCACTTCCATTCGGGATACCAACCCTCAAAGCGGCGCTCGGCGTGGAGCCTGCCCTTCACAAAGCCGGAGTAACGCGTCTTGGTCGCCCACATCATCTTGAAGAGGTTGGGGTAGACATGCGGTGAATGCGGGTCGCCTTCGACATCGCTGAAGGCGTGGTGTTCGCGGTGCATGACAGCGTAGCTGCGCGGCACGAGATACGAAGATCCCTGCGAAACGAAGGTCCCGAGATAGAAGATCCTCTCCCAGACCTTGTTCATCGTGAACTGGCGGTGAGCACCGTAGCGATGCAGGAAAAAACTCTGAAAGAAGCACGACAGCACCCAATGAGCGACGAAAAACAAAACGATCCAGATCACAGTACAATCTCCTGCGGCAAAGGCCTTGCGTGTGTTGCGGTCGGAGCAATGTTGCATGCGGGCAGCGTTAACTCCAGTCACCTTGTTGCGTTGCGACGATCGGTGGGGTGTTGGGGTGTTGGCTATTGGTTTTCCCCTTTCCCGACCCACGATACAGGCGTTGATCTGCGAGCCATTCCCGTGACACACCAGGAACGATGTTCGAGCAGAAACGATGGGCTCCGGAGGCTGCGGTTCCGACAACGGCGGGACTCTTGTGGTTGTGGTACGGCGCCCACTCCGGTGTCATCGGTTTTCTGCTCGCCGTAGTTCCCGGCTGCCTGCTGCTGTCTTCGGGCGTTTCTACTCTGCTCTACCCCGGCGACGCGCGCATCCCCCAGTTCACCGCGCTGGGTGCATTGCTGGGTGTGCTTCTGGCACTTCCGATGCCGTTCTTCGCCACCGTCTGGGTCGGACTTTGCCTCGGCGTGTTGTCCGCCGCTGCCTTCATCGCCGCCGGCGCCACCTCCGTGCGCCAGGAGCCGCACGCCGACGAAGTGCCGGAGCCGCAACCGTCGCTCGGCTTATCGGCCCAGGTCGCTGTCGATGACGCCATTCTTGCAACCCTGTCTCTGCGCGCGCCGCTGCCGCGCGGCAACGAGTTGGATCGGATTCGCGGCGAGGTACACGAAGCACGCGAGTTCTTCCGCCAGTGCGGCTGGTTCGCCGCTCCCGCCGCCTACCATCTCGAACCGCCGGCGCTCGAGAACGTCAACATCGAGTCGATGCAAGTCGGTGGATTGGGTTTCGAACATGTCAGCTGGGAAAGCGGCTACGAGCCGGCGGCGCTCGAGCCCGGCGCTCAGCGATGGTTGTCTCGCAGCGCCAATCGTACGGCGCATGCGTGGGTGTTGCGCGACAAGAAAGCGCAGGGACCGTGGTTGCTGTGCATCCACGGCTACGAAATGGGTAACCCGCGGCTTGACCTCGCGGCGTTTCAAGCGCGCAAGATGCACCATCGTCATGGCCTGAATCTGGCCGTCGCCGTCTTGCCGCTCCACGGTCCGCGCAAGATCGGTTTCCGCAGCGGCGAGGGCTTTCTCGCCGGGAACTTCCTCGACACCATCCACGCCGAGGCGCAAGCGATGTGGGATCTACGTCGGCTGCTTTCGTGGATGCGATCACAGGGCGGTGATCCGATCGGTGTCTACGGCCAGTCGCTGGGCGGATACAACACGGCGCTGCTGTCTTCACTCGACGACGGTTTGAGCTGTGCGATCGCCGGCATTCCGGCGGTCAACTTGAGTCGCCTGACCTGGCGTCACGGCGCGCCGCTCCAGATTCGCTACGCCGAGCGCCGCGGACTCGTGCACGACGAAGTCAGCGAGATTCTCACCGTGGTCTCGCCCTTGGCCATGCCGTCGAAGGTCGCGCGCGAGCGCCGGTATATCTTCGCGGCGATCTGCGATCAGCTCGTCCCGGCGGATCAACCGCGGGATCTGTGGCGCCACTGGGAACGACCACGCATCGAGTGGTATCAGGGAGCGCATGTCACCTTCCGCGCCCACGGTCGCATCCGGCGCCTCATACACGAAGGGCTGCAGAGTGCAGGGTTACTGGCGCGGACTTGAACCGACCATGCGGCGGCTCTTCAGCACCTTTCTTCTATGCTCTTTCGTTCTCGCTGCCGGCCCTACGTGTCTTTGGAGGATGTCGAAGAGGCACTGGCGACGCAGCGCGGCGCGCCAATGCGCCGGCGTCGATCACGCAACGCATCAACGAGACCCTCGCCGCGCGGATTTTCGGAATCGTTGTCGGACTCGTCTCGGTGGTGCCAACGTTGCGCATCCTGCGGCGCCTCGTCGACCACAGTCTGCTCCAAAGCGGTCGACGTGCGTATCGTCGACTCCAAGGAGTGACGGCCTCAGGCCACCCCTACGCGGCGGCGAACGTCAGGTCGGGAAGTATCTGGGCCAGACGATTGCATCGAGCAGCGCGGTCTGCAGCGCGAACGCGACGCTGCCCAGCAGCGCCAGGACGTACGCCCACGTGGGCTCACGTTGGTCGAGC
>Ga0187892_10006665_pt1 | contig 16998 bp, 13 predicted proteins | sample MA1701073metaG_FD_139345 | JGI IMG/M metagenome (GOLD analysis project Ga0187892, IMG submission 139345) | Bio-ooze microbial communities from a basaltic lava cave in the Kipuka Kanohina Cave System on the Island of Hawaii, USA - MA170107-3 metaG ... | reverse complement strand
TGGTTCTTTGGAAAAGATCTTGGCAATAAATCAGGCGATCGCCTGATTTTTAGAAACCCCAAGGTGTTATTTAGTCTTTGTGGCGGACTTTACGACTGCTTCGAAGGCTTTTGGCTCCCCATACCGTTTACGGGCGTTCTCGCAATCTGGTTGCAGACTGCTCTCACCTTGAAAAGCTACGGGGCAGGCATTTACGGCTTCTTGTTAGCGGCGTCTACCACTGCTTTAAAAGCGGCTGGTTCATTTACCGCTAACTCGGCCAGGATTTTGCGGTCCAGCTTGATACCGGTCTGCTTCATACCATTTATAAGGCGGCTGTAGGTGGTGCCGTGCTCCCGGGCAGCGGCGTTGATTCGGATATTCCAGAGCTGTCGGAAGGTTCGTTTGCGGTTTCTTCGGTCGCGGTAAGCGTACTGCAGGCTTCGAACCTGAGCCTGTTTACCTCGGCGAATAGAAGAACGAGCCGAATGCTGCATGCCCTTGGTGGCTTTTCGGACCTTCTTATGCTTCTTGTGGCTAGTTACACCTCTCTTTATTCTCATCGCTTCGCTCCGAGGCCATTTTCCATTAACCATTTTCGACTAGCTAAATTATTAGCCATTAGCCAGGTATCAGACGGTCTGGTAAATGATAAATGAGAAATAATTGGTAAACCTGCCTGCCGGCAGGCAGGGTGTGAATTGGTAAATGTGAATTGAGTATCAAAAGTCATAGTCCTATACCCCCATCTGCCTTTTGATACTCTTGGCTTGCTGGCCGGACAGGCTCTCGGTGCCAGCAAATCGCCTTTTTCTAGCAGCACTCTTCTTCTGTAAAAAGTGATTGCCAGTGGCGTGGCGGCGAACTAGCTTACCAGTCTTGGTAACTTTAGCTCGCTTCTTTACTCCGCTGTGGGTCTTTAGCTTAGACTTCACCGAAGGGAACCCCTTCTACCGAAAACCACATCAACTCCTTGAATAGCAACACACCGCTCCGCACCATATCCTACGGATATGCCTTGTTCACCTGGTATTCCTATCAAGTTCACCGAGGTGTGATTTTCGCTCACAAAAAAGTTCCTTTCGCTGAAGCCGGACACTTGCCCGCCTAAACTTTCGAAGAAAGTTTAGGCGGGTTCTTTAACCTTACGACGAAGTTTAACTGACGGCCGGCAAACTGCGGTGGCTGGTCCACCACCACTCCCTCGCCCAAATCATTAATAACTCTTTCGGCCAACTTAAAACCCAGCTCTTTGTGGGCTAGTTCTCGTCCCCGATAGATTACCGTAATCTTCACCTTATGTCCAGCTTCCAAAAAGCCCGTAACCTTGCGCAGCTTAACCTCTAAATCGTGGGCGCCGATCTTTAGTCCTACTCGCATTTGCTTTAAGTCCAAAGGCTTAGACTTAGCTCGGCTTTTTTGGGCCTGCTTAGTCCGCTGGTAGTTATATTTACCCCAGTCAACGATTTTTGCTACTGGTGGGTCGGCATCCGGCGATACCTCAACCAGATCCATACCAGCCTCCCCGGCTGCGGCTAAGGCTTCTGCCCGGCTCAAAATGCCCAGCATGCTACCGCTATCATCTATTACACGAAGTTTATCGGCCCTGATGGCCTGGTTTCTTCGAGCCGGCTTGGCTATTTTTTAGTCCTCACAGTGTAATCCGATAATAACAGGTACCAGCCAGTAGCTACAATAGATTTAGCTAACAATGGCTGGGTTTATCATTTAACAAATTCACATCTCACATTTATTTAACAGTTGTCATTTAACAAATGCCGCTGCAATGAAAAATGGTAAATGAAAAATAAATGGAAAATGGTTAATGTAAAGTGAAAAATTGCTTTATAGGTAGTTGATGGGTTGGCGGTACTGCAGGGCTTCGGCGATATGTTCAGGCAAAATCTCTGTCGAATCGGCCAGATCACCGATGGTTCGGGCAACTTTTACGGTTCGCACATAAGCCCGGGCTGAAATGCCTAGCTTAGCCGCCGCGCTATCTAATAAGTCCTTAGCAGGCTCTGATAAGTTAGCCAACTCACGGATTTCGCGGTTACTCATACTCGAGTTAAAGCGGTTGCCGCTAAACCTCTCAAATTGCCGCTGGTAAGCGTCTTCGACGCGCTTCCGAGCTGGCTCGGTCTCGCTGGGCCGTTCTTTTTTGTCTAGCAACTTCTTATGGTCTATATCGTGGACCGGCAGGTGCAGATCAATTCGGTCGGCAATCGGCCCTGAAACCTTCTTTTGATACTTGGATATGGCCGCCGCCGAGCAGACGCAAGGCTTGGCAGTGCCAAAAAAGCCGCAGGGACAGGGGTTCTGGGTGGCTACCAGTATAAATTGAGCCGGATAAACAGCGGTGTCTTTAACTCTGGCGATATTGACTGTGCCATCCTCTAGCGGTTGCCGGAGAGCCTCCAGGGCAGAATGGGTAAATTCCGGCAATTCATCTAAGAAAAGAACGCCTCGGTGGGCCAGAGAAGCCTCACCGGGCTTTGGGTTGGTACCGCCGCCTACTAAGGCGGTGGTGCTGGCTGTATGGTGGGGCGAGCGGAAGGGACGATTCACAACTATCGAGCCGCTGCCGCCGGAGCCTAGGCTGTGAAGATGAGTGACCTCTAGTACTTCCTCATGGGATAGAGAGGGCAGGATGCCGCACATCGCCCTAGCCAGCATGGTCTTGCCCGTGCCCGGAGGACCGTGCAGTAAGATGTTGTGGTGCCCGGCGGCGGCGATTTCCAGGGCTCTTTTAGCCACGATCTGGCCGGCAATCTCGCTGAAATCAACAACGGCCTCAGCTGTGGTGGCAGCTATGGTTTGGCCGCGGCCGGTTTCTATCTGTTTTAAAGTGATGGTATTAGATAAGTCCAGATAGACGTCGCGGAGGTTCTCGGCAGCTTTAAAAGTGATATCAGGGATAAGCATGGCTTGGGCGATATTTACTTTTGGAATATAGAAACTAGCAATTCCGGCCTTTTTAGCCTCTAGAATCCGGCCGATAAGGCCCCTTACGCCGCACAACGTTCCATCGAGGCCCAGTTCTCCCAAAAACAGGCAAGAATCGGCTATTTTAGCCTCTATTTGGCGGCTTTCGGCTAGGATCGCTACCGCCATGGCTAGATCCAAGCTGGTGGCGTCTTTGGGCACATCAGCCGGCGAAAGGTTGATGGTTATACGTTTTTTGGGAAATGGAATGTTGCTGTTTGAAAAGCTAGCCCGCAGGCGGTCCTTGGCTTCGTCGACGGCACGTGAGGCATAACCAATTATCACGACGGACGGCAGCCCGCTGGTTATATGGCATTGCACGCCAACCAGCTGCTCGTGCAGTCCCGAAAACCCCACGATACTTTTTATCGTTTTGGCCATGCTTGCTATGAATTATGGCGCACTATCGCCGCACAGAAAGTGCTGGTGCTAAAAACGGCCGGGCAGGCGGGTGCCAACAATCAAAGAACCCGGCGCGAGATCGCCGGGTTCTTTGGGTTTTATTAGGTTTTTGGGTTTGTCTTGTTTGGTGTTTTGGTTTTTAGCCAGGAGGTTGGCCTGGTTGCTTTCTGGTTGTAACAACGTCTTGCGAGAAGACGTTGTTACACCTTGTTTTTGTTTTTGAGCACAAGATTTACTCAAGTGCTGAAGTTATCTTATAAAGCCCTAAAAACTCTGTCAACAAGATTATGCTAAAAAAATAATAAAACCTGTGCATAACTTTCACTCGTTTACGGTGCGAACTAAACCGCTCACGCGCGGAAGGCAGGCTTTACGAGCTGCAAAAAAGTATTATCGCATCTCCAAAGCCTTCAGACCCGGCTCCGCTTGGGCATGTTCAAGTTTAGTGCGCACCCAAACTCGCTTCATGAGCTTTAGGCTCTAATCTCATCGGATTTCTCGAGCCTCGGGCTGTATAATTTAAGCAATGAAAACGTTCCCAAGGCAGGAAGCTGCCGAACTATGGAATGCGTGGTGGAATGAGATGCGCAGCGAGTGGTTCAAAGTCGAGGTCTTGCAAGATTACCTAGGCGAGGATGTAGGGCCGTCTTTGGATGCTTGGCTGGTTGGCAACAAACAACAAAGCATCAAACTAATGAGCGCAGATTACCCAAAATGGGTAGCCAATTGCCGCAAAAAGCGCCTACAAGGGGTACAACTGATACGAATACATGTAGTTGAGGAGCCCTTTACATCTTACCTAGACTGGGAAATCCACCACTATAAACTGATTAATGTACCTAAGTGCGGAGAAAAAGTTTATCTAATTAACAGATCAGAAACAACTGATCTAGCCCTGCCTGACGGAGATGTAATGATTTTCGATAAAAAACGGGTCGTGGTGAGTGCCTACGATCAGAGCGGCCGCATGGCTGAGCAAACATTTTTTGATGCCGAAAATGGCGACGACATTAAGCATTATTTGGAGCTACGGCAAGCTCTTAAAGACCGAGCTCGGGCGCTACAGAACTTTGAGCATCCTAAGCCATAAAAAGGGTGCAAAATAGTGTGAACATCGTTTACATTTTGTTCGTAATTGTATTTTTTGTTGTAAATATTGATATGTGTATAAATGATAAATTAACAGATTGTTATTGTGTTCTATACAATAATTACTTCTTGACTATCTGATGATTTTTTGCTAGACTGTTAACCAGTAAGTTTAAAACAAAAAACTTGCGTTTACGGGCCGGTAGAGTTAGCAGCCCGGATGGCGCTCAGACTTGCGAAAGCAAGCGAGAGCGGTCAGTCAAAGCCTAAGGGCGGTAAGCGCTAAATATTCAATAATTATGGGCGCATTTACCGTCCTGGCTCTATATTTTGTTCGCTCTAGAACGATAGAAAAAGTTCAAGCCTAGCAGCTAATAAGCTAAAGCCTTGAACTTTTTCTTTTGGCTCTTGATACACTGTCGGTATGGGTCCCGTTAGAAACTCAGAAAACTCAACCCGATATCTGGCGTCTGAAACGCTTACTCACCGTCGAACGTTAACCAACCAATGCAGGGGAAGTGAGTTCTAACGGGATGGGCGAACGCCGAGAACACCTTAGATTGCCGCTTTTCGCTGGTTTAGCCACTGTGGCCGGTATGCTAATTTTGGCTTCCACTACCGATCCAACAGATAAGGTGGCCCTGAGCCTGGTGTTTTTCGGCCTGCTTTTGGCATTTTTGGCCAGCCTGGGCCACTTCATAGCTTATCTTCGGTGGGGGCAGCTTAGTCCCACGGGTAGAACCCGCATTTTTATCGTTAGCTCCCTGATAGTCGTTGGGCTAATGCTAAAGAGTTCGGGTTCTCTTAGCGTTTTAGAAGTGCTAGTTTTGTTCCTTATCGGGGCGGGGCTATGGTTCTATAGCGGTAGGAGAACCTAGAAATCGAAAATAGACATTAGAAATTTCAGCCTCTAAGCGTTTATAATAATGGCATGAGTCCCGTAGGAAATATGTGTTTTATCTATGGTAAAACCTGCCAATCTACTGGCAGTAGATTGGATTTCTGACGGCATGAGCGCGGAGAACGCTGAACAAGCCCCTAATTTCGAGTTGCCTAAACTCGCCCCTGAGCAGGCCCCCACAGAGGAGAGGCGCCAGGAAGGCATTGAAAGAGGTGGTGCTAGCCGAGAAGCGGCGCCTAAGGCGCCGGCGGCTGCACAGCCCCAAATGCCGGCTCCGGCCATTCCTGCCACCCAGCCACCGGCAACAACACCTCCAGCATCAGCCGCTCACTCAACTTCTACAGATGACAATACTTCGGGGTTAGCCGCCAAAGATGCCGATCTTATAGAGAAAGAATGGGTGGATAAATCTAAGAAAATTGTCTCCGCCACCCGCGAGGATCCTTATAAACAAAAGAACGAGATGAGCCGCGTCAAAGCCGATTATGTCCAAAAACGATTTAATAAGACGCTTAAGGTAGATGACGCACCTGCATAAGTAAGCTTATGCATTTAACATTTAACATTTCACAATTAACATTGATGTATCAATTATCATTTATCATTGCCGCAGCCTGGAAAATGGCTACTGTTAAGCCAATGGCAAATAGTAAATGGCAAATAGTAAATAGCTCCGGAAGGAGTATTGGATGACCCCGCTTAGAGGTTGCATGACACTGTCAAGATCTGATTTATATATAAACCAGACTTCTAATGGGGTCTATCCCGTTAGAGCTAGGATTATTATTAAAAATAAAATTCGTAGACATGCTCGCCGAGCAGGAGCTCTAACGGGATGACTCTACTAGTCGTTTTGGTTAGTTTTTTGGTCCTGGTAGCCGCCGGTTGTGCCTTTGGCTATATGTATGTCCAGAGGCTATACCGCGAGCAGAAAAACTACGAGCGGGGCCTTAAGATGGTTCCGCTGCTCATCCATCTACCGCCACCATCAGATGATACCGATGCTAAAGGCCGCGATTCGCGCGATGTAGTTAATGAAAACATCTCTCGTGCCCAAGTCCTTTATGGGATACTGGCCAGCACCTTCCAGAAGGGTTTCAAGAACCGTTTTTACGGCCAGCGCCATATCGCGCTAGAGATTATGGCTGGCAAGGGCTCAGTTCGCTTTTACGTGGCTGTACCGGTGGTCTTACAAAGCGTCGTAGAGCAGGCAGTAGTCAGCGCTTACCCCTCAGCTCGGCTAGAAGAGGTAGCCGAGCATAACATCTTTAATCCGGTGGGGCATATCACTGGCACTATGGGCGGTGAACTCAACCTAAAAGAGCACTTTGCCTATCCGATAGCGACCTTCGAAGATATCAAGCGCGACACTATGCAGACCCTGCTTAATTCACTATCTACTTTAGAAGAACAAGATGGCGCTGGAATCCAAATCCTGCTTCGCCCCGCAGATGCGGGGTGGCGTCGGATGGCTACCACTGAAGCCGAGAAGAAGGGCAAGGGAGGCAGTTCCAAAACATCAGCAGGCGCGACAGCCTCTTGGGCCGGCCAAGCCTTCGGGGCTCTTTCTAAACCGCCAGAAGGCGGCGGTGGAGAAAGCAAAACCGAAGAAAAGCCGCCTTCCGCTCTGGAGCAATCTATCACGGCGGCGATTGAAGATAAAACCAAGCATCCCGGTTTTGAAGTGATGATAAGGGTGGTAGCTAGCTCCAACGTCTCGCAAAAAGCCCAGACTATCCTAAATAACATCGTGGCTGGCTTTGCGCTTTATGACGCCGCTGGCAAAAACGGCTTTAAGTTTGCCCCAGCTCGTGACATCGACAGCTTCGTCACGGCTTACATCATGCGCTTTTTTCCGCAAAGTACCTCCAGAAACATCTTAAATTCGGTGGAGCTGGCCACGCTTTTCCACTTCCCCGACCAGACCAGCATCCCCACTAGCCAGCTGGAACGCCAAACCTCTAAGCAGGTAGATGGCCCGCGCAACGTACCTGAAGAGGGATTGTTGCTGGGCTACAACATGTTCCGCGGCGCCAAAAAAGCCATTCGCATCGCCAATAAAGACCGCGAGCGGCATATGTACATCGTCGGGCAAACCGGTACCGGCAAAAGCGTGATGATGGAAAACTTGGCCCTTCAGGACATGCTAGCCGGCCGGGGCTTCGCTTTTGTAGACCCGCACGGCGATGCAGTCGACAAACTGCTTTCTATGGTCCCCAAAGAACGCACAGAGGATGTTATCTACTTCAGTCCAGCCGACATGGACTACCCCCTGGGTTTAAACATGTTTGAGTATCACACCACCGAGCAGAAGGACTTTCTGATCCAAGAAACCATTAATATGCTTTATAAACTTTATGACCCCCAGCGTACCGGTATTATCGGCCCCCGCTATGAGCACATTTTTCGCAATGCCGCCCTGACTATCATGGCTGACCCCGACGGCGGCAGTTTCGTGGACATTCCTAAACTGTTCCGCGATCCCAGCTTTGTCGAGCAGAAGCTCAAGCATGTGACCGACAACAACGTTATAGAGTTTTGGCGAAAAGAGATGGCCCAGTTTCAGAGGAGCAGTGATTTCGGCGATGTCATCAGTTGGTTCGTTTCTAAGTTCGGGGCCTTTTTGTCTAACGAGATGATGCGAAATGTCATCGGCCAAAGTAAAAGCGCCTTTGACCTTCGTAAGGTTATGGATGAAAGCAAAATTCTGCTGGTTAATCTTAGCCGCGGCCGGACAGGGGACTTAAACTCCAAACTACTGGGCATGATATTCGTTATGAAGTTCGAGGCGGCGGCTATGAGCCGGGCCGATATCCCCGAGGAATACCGAAAAGACTTTTGCCTATACGTAGATGAGTTCCAAAATTTCAGTACCGATTCGTTTGCCGACATGCTATCCCAAGCCCGTAAGTATCACCTTAATCTGATTGTGGCCAATCAGTTCACCACCCAGCTGACCGATGAAGTCCGCGACTCGGTATTCGGCAACGTCGGCTCGGTTGTCTCATTCCGGGTTGGCACCAATGATGCCGAGTTCCTAGCTAAGCAATTCGCCCCAATCTTTGATATAGACGACTTACAATTCTTGCCCAACTATAACACTGCTGTTCGTATGATGATCGGTGGAGTGCCGGTCCAGCCGTTTTCCATGGCCACCTTGCCGCAGCTGGGCACGCCCAACTCTCAGCTGGAAGACGCCCTAAAACAACTCTCGGCAGCTAAGTACGGGAGGCCTAAAGCCGAGGTCGAGGCTGAGATATTCAAGCGCATGGAAACCAAGGCGCCGCCAGCTGGCGGACGGCCACCGGCTCGTCCGGGGGCTGGTTTCGGTGACAACCTTTCAACTGCGCCACCGGCTGCTGGCCGGGCTATGCCAGCTGGGGCTCCGGCGCAAAAGCCCGGCGGATCATTCCTGGATGAGTGGCTGGCTAAACGCAAAGCCTCACTTAGCCGCTCACCCGGGCCACAAAGACCAGTTCCGCCGCCTCTGCCAGTTCCGCCTAGTCCCGCTAAACAAGAAGATTTGGTTGATGATCCTAAGATTATCCGGCAGCCAGCCACTGCTCCAACCCAGGCCAAGCCCCAGCCACCACCTCAAGACGTTGAGTTCAAGATCAAGCGCAACACCGAACTGGGCGCTGTCTATGAAGATGTACAGTCGGTGCATATAGATAAGGACGGCAACCTTACTTACGAGGAGTAAGCCTCAGGGATCAGTTCTTTTTCAAAGAACCAACTTTGTCATACTTTTGCGCCGTCAAAAGTATGCAAAACCTCTCGGGCGGCTCCGCGCGCTTGAGGCATCTGATGGTCAAAAAGAGGCTTGCCAAAGAGCTCCTCGCAATTTATCCACTGGATAAATTGCTTCGTCGGACATGCTTTGGCACTCCAAGGCGCCTCTTTTCCACATCGTCTGCTCAGGTTCGCTTCGCATGCCCGAACCAATCAGGTTCCTCGAGTCCGGGTATAGCTTCAGCTGCTCAGGTTCGCTTCGCATGCCCGAACTAATCAGTTTCCTCGAGTCCGCGGTAGGAAGTGCTTGACTAGTCAAGTAATTTTATAAGGATTGAAAAAGCCCCGTGGAATTTCGCGGATTGCGAATTATTCCAGCGGGGCTTTTCAAATTTCTTCACTGTATCCTGTATCATGTGTCCTAAGTCCTAACTTAGCCTATAATTATCCTCATGAAGGGCTATAGCATTGTTAAGGCCAAGGAGGTGCGAGATGTTTATGAAGGCACCGATGTGCCCGGGGAGTTCCGAGCCCTCAAAAATGCCCTCAAGACCGAGCAGGTGGCGATCACTTTCTTGCACATTCCGCCGCACTCCGATTTTGAGCAGGGAACGGGGCATTATCACGACAAGATTGAGGAGATTTATATCATCAGCCGCGGCACGCTGACCATGCGCTTTGACAATGACATTGTCAAAGTCCCGGCCGGCTCGGTGGTGCGGGTGGCCCCCAAGACCAAGCGCTCGCACCGTAACGAAGGTAATGAGCCGGTAGATATGTGGGCTATTTCCAAACGGGTGGGTAAAGACGACTCGCACCTGATAAAAGTCTTCTGGGAAGCTTCCGAGCTGGCCACTCAGAAGCGACCATCTAGTAAAAAGTAAAATGCAATAAGCAAAAGGTGGACTCGTTACAAAAACTGTCCGGCCGGACCAAAAACGTAACGGGCTTGGAAGTGCTTGACTAGCTAATTTTTCGAGTAAATTATGCTATCGCATTTTTTATTTGATAATTCATGGCGCTATAGCTTGCGGGGGTAGTGGCAGAGTAGTATCATTTAGCTTGCTTTGTGAGGTGGTACCTGGTCGCTCAAGGCGACCACGAATGACCTCGCAAGGTCAAAGAGTCGTAAAGGCTCCTGAGGGATCGTCGAGTGGACGAAAGGTTCAGCACAGGTCTGTGTGTGAAGGGCGGCCTCTTGAGCCGTTACGAAGAACCACGTCCGACGTGCTTGTCCGATTAGATTGAAGCTCGATGAGAAACCGTGACGTCTCACGGTCTAACCCTGTTCGACGGGAAGGCGTTGGGGGCGGGAGCCTCTTCAGCTTCGAACCTGAAGAAGCTCCCAAACCCGGATTAGATCTGTCGAAAATAAGGCTTTTCGAAGCGGCGGGGTGTGGCGCAGCTCGGTAGCGCGCTAGTCCGCGGGACCAGAGGTCATGGGTTCAAATCCCACCTCCCCCACTGTTTCACAAGCCAGTGCCTGTAGCTTAATGGTAGAGTGCCTGCTTGCACGCAGGAGGCTCAGGTTCGAATCCTGACAGGTACATGGGCGGTAGCTCAAAGGGACCCCCACCGGTCTCCTTAGAGCACTCCACGGTGGCCGCACCGTTGGGGAGGCGCGGTATCAGCGCCTGCCGCCCAAACACTTGGCTGTCCGTTTCACCCACCCAGGGTTTGAAATGGGCTACGCTGTCTTCCCGGGCAGTGATGCACTGTCGCAAACCAGCTCGACAGTGAAGCCAGGGGAGCCCCAGTACTGTATGGGGTTACGGGACGGGAGGTAACTCCCGGCTCTATTGGCACCGGTGGCGGGCTTCGCGCCCGCCACCGGATTTAAATTTATGAGCTTATTTTCCGAGGCGGAAGAGGCGATAGAAGGCCTCGAGGAACCAGCCGGCGACGAAGCCAGCACCAAGCAGTACCAGGAACATCGTGTAGCTGTACTCATAGCCGTAGTGCTTGGTTATGTAGTAATAAATCGAAGTTCCCAGCAGAGCGACCAGCCCGCCGCCCAAAAAGCCTGACGGCCGGGCAACGGTCTTGGCGGTAACTTCCGAAACCGCGTTAACGACTGGCTGGTGGACGACCTTGCTGGTAAGCCTGCCCACCGGGCCCAGTGAGCGCCGCACACGGCTCAAAGACCGCTGGTAGGCCATTTCCTTCAGCTCACGGTTCACGTAAGCTTGCTGGGGCTGGTGAGACTTATCCTCGTTATGAACTTTAACCTCGCGGGCACTGACGGCTTCATGTGAAGCTTTGGCGCGAGCTTGTTCTAAGTCTTTATAGTGCTCGCGGTGCTTGGACTGCTCATGGTGCTTGGACTGCTCATGGCTGTGCCCAGCCTCATGCCGGGGCTGAGGTTTCTCACGGCGGATCCGGATTTTTATCTCTTCAGCCATGGTAGCCTAACCCCCGGTTATGATTTAACATTTCGCACTTAGCATTTAGCCTAGATCTAGCACTTATCAGGTAGCATTTATGTCTCTTAAACGGCAAATGAAAAATCAATGTGAGCTGCGAATTGGTAAGTGGTAAATGGAGTGATTTCATCACGAATCCCCCCTGGTTGATATATGGTCACGCCGGACGATAGCTAGCTCTTTGGCCATAATGCGGCTGCGGGAATAGAAGTAGCCGGCTACCACCGCTACACCGACAGCGATAGCAATTGATACGCCGGAGCCAGTCTCCGGCAGCTTGGTAGCGGTTTCAGCCACAGTCTTTACAATCGGGCAGTCGACGCTCAAACTGACCTGGTTGCCGTAAAAATTGGAGATCTGGCAATTGTAATCAGCCGAGCCGGGAGCAGGCGTGTTGGTGGCTGGAATCGGCGACTTTACTTTTACCCGGATGGTCTTTACATCACTGGCTCCAGCCTTAATAACGGCGGTGGTCCAGCTGAGGTTGCCAGTGCCGTCTAAATTCAAGCCCTGGGTGCTGAGACTGGTTGTGTCCGTTATTTCAGCGTATTGGAGCACCCGGCCAAAGTAGTCCGAGCCCTTATAGTTCTTATACTCCACTCCGCCGATGTTTTTGGTTGTTAACTTGAACTCTAGTATGTCACCGGCCTTGGCAGTGCTGCCGTTGGCATCAAGGGCTTTGGCGGTAATGTTTTCTACTTTCTTCGATAGCTCCACCTTAGCTGGCGGTTTGGGCTTATGTTTGCCGGTAGCTTCTACTGTTGCCGGGCTGGCGACGAAAGACGGGCTAGCCGGGTAGAGCCCCGCCAGCGCCTGCACGGCAATAGCTAGGCAAAGGAATAGCAGGCCGGCTCGGCGGATCATGGCTTCGCGGTGAAAACGGTCCGCATAGAAACTAACCTGATCTATAAGGCCAGGATTGAAGGCTAGGTTAGCGAGTAGCTTTTTGAACACAATAAGGTTCCGGTATTTTATTAAAGCTTGAGCTAATTAAACCACCTCATTTAGTGTTCACGCAATCAGATTTTAAGACTTCTAGCATTATACTAACATCTGAAAAACAGAAGTTGGAGCGTAGCTGGCAAGACGCGGCCAAACGCATGTTTGAACCGCTGAATAGCGGTGAGCTCGGCTTGGCCCGCTTGCTAAGCAAGCGACAACGCTCCATTTTTTTTAGCGTTCGGCGATTTGGAGACACCTTTGCGCTAAAGGCGTCAAAAGTAGTTTTTTACAATGAATTTAGGTTGTTTTAAAGTGCTTGCGGGCGTATAATATTTACAGAGTGGTAACAGATGGAGTCCGCGTTAGCGGGCGACACCCCTTACCTTTTCAGGGCGGAGCAGTCTGCAATCAGATTGTGGAGCGCCCGCAAAAGGTGTGCGGGTAAACAAACACTTGATTTTATGAAAGAGGGTAATACTACCTAATGTCATCGGCAGAAAAAAATCCCGCCGGCCATAGCTATGATGCTAGCCAAATCCAGGTCCTAGAGGGGTTGGATCCGGTTCGCAAGCGTCCCGGCATGTACATCGGCAGCACCGGCTACGATGGCCTGCATCACATGGCCAAGGAATTAGCCGACAACTCTATCGACGAGATCATCGCTGGCTACGCTACCTCTGTAGAAGTAGTTTTACACGAGGATGGCGGTGTGACTGTATCTGATGATGGCCGTGGCATCCCGGTTGATATGCACCCCAAGACTAAGAAAAATACCCTTGAAACTGTTCTAACTACGCTCCACGCTGGCGGTAAGTTCGGTTCGGGTGGTTATAAAGTTAGCTCTGGCCTGCATGGCGTAGGTTCCAGCGTTGTTAACGCCTTATCTACCAAAATGATTGCTACCGTTAAGCGTGACGGCTCCACCTACAGCCAGGAGTACGCCAAAGGCACACCCAAGACCAAACTGATTAAGGGAGCCGCCACTAAAGAAACCGGGACCCAAATTACCTTCTATGCCGACCCGACAGTCTTTGAGACTGTAGAGTTCGATTTCGGCTGGATCCTGAATTATCTAAGGCACCAGGCCTACCTAACCAAGGGAGCCAAAGCCTCTATCCGCGACGAGCGAACCGGCCAATCCTATGCCTTCTATTTTGAAGGTGGAATCCAGTCATATGTACGTCATTTAAACAACGGTAAAGAAGTTGTAGATGAAGATATTTTTTACATCGATAAGCAAATCCAGGAAGCTGTTGTCGAAATCGCCCTCCAATACAACGACTCATTTACCGAGCAGGTCATGGCTTTTGCCAACAACGTTCACAACCCGGATGGCGGCATGCATCTCACCGGTTTTCGAACGGCCATCACCCGGGTTCTAAACGATTACGCTCGAAAATCTGGACTACTCAAAGAAAAGGAAGAGAACTTAACCGGCGAAGATGTCCGCGAAGGGCTGACTGCCGTTATCCTAGTTAAAATTCCCGATCCGCAGTTTGAGGGCCAGACCAAAAATAAGCTCGGTAACCCCGAAGTTCGGGGCTACGTCGAGCAAGTAATGAACGAATGGCTGGCTTATTATCTGGAAGAGCATCCCAACGTAGCTCGCAAAATTGTTAACAAGGGCTTACTGGCCGCTCGTGCCCGAAAGGCAGCGAGAGCGGCCCGCGACAATATCATCCGAAAAGGTGCACTGGACGGGGCATCCTTGCCCGGCAAACTGGCCGACTGCGCCACCAAAGACCGCTCACAAGCTGAGCTATTCATCGTCGAGGGCCAGTCCGCCGGTGGTAGCGCCAAAGACGGCCGTAACTCTTATTACCAGGCAATTTTGCCGCTACGCGGCAAGGTCTTAAACGTTGAGCGGGCCCGGCTAGATAAGATGTTAGCCAACCAGGAAATCCTGAATCTTATCAAAGCCATGGGTGTTGGCATTGACGAGCAGTTCGATATGGCCGGCCTTAGATACGAGCGGATCGTCATCATGACTGACGCCGATGTCGACGGCAGCCACATCACCACCTTGCTGCTGACGCTGTTTTTCCGCCACATGCGCGCCATTATCGAAGGCGGGCATCTATATGTCGCCCAACCACCGCTTTATGCCATAGGTGTCGGCAAGAAAAAGCACTACGCCTACAGTGATGAGGAACGCGACGAGATACTCAAAGTTCTGATTGCCGAGCGCAAGGAAAAGGGCACCAGGGTCGAAAAGGGCGAAGACCAGGTTAAACGGGCTGGAGCAAGTATCCAGCGCTATAAAGGGCTTGGTGAGATGGATGCCGACCAGCTGTGGGAGACCACCATGGATCCGGAAGCTCGGGTTCTGGTACAAGTTAGGATTGAAGACGCCGAGCGGGCCGATGCCATCTTCAGCAAATTGATGGGAACAGAGGTGGAAATGCGTAAAAACTTTATTCAAAGCCGGGCAAAGTTCGCGAAAGACTTGGATATCTAGTCGCAATGAAATTGCTCCATTTCTCATTTCTCAACTTACAGCTCACATTGATTTTTCATTTGCCGTTTAAGAGACATAAATGCTACCTGATAAGTGCTAAATCTAGGCTAAATGCTAAGTGCGAAATGCTAAGTGCGAGTCCGCAAGGAGTTGTCCGTGGATCCCGTTAGAAATAAGTATTTTATGGAAGATAAAATCTGCCTATTCCTTGGCATAGAATTGGATTTCTAACGGGATGGATGATAGAAGTAAAGGTGTAGTTCCTAGTTCCGAGAAACATAGCAGGACTGTCTTAGACCGCAGTGTCGAAGATGAAATGGAGAACAGTTATCTCCAGTACTCGATGAGCGTTATCGTAGCTCGGGCTCTGCCTGATGTTAGGGACGGGCTGAAGCCGGTGCATCGCCGAATCCTTTATGTCATGGACAAGAATAATCTGGGCCCTGCCTCCAAGCACATTAAAAGCGCCCAGATAGTTGGTGACGTCATGGGCAAATACCACCCACACGGCGACACCGCTATTTATGACGCCATGGTCCGGCTAGCCCAGCCGTTTTCCACCCGCTACATGTTAGTAGACGGGCAGGGTAACTTTGGCAGTATGGACGGCGATCCGCCGGCGGCTTACCGCTATACCGAGGCTAGGATGACCCGCGCTTCAGAATCGATGCTGGCTGATATCGAGAAAGAAACCGTCCCGTTCCGTGATAACTTCGACGGCTCGCACCAAGAACCAGAAGTCCTGCCGGCTAAGCTACCCAACCTGCTCTTGAACGGCCAAATTGGCATTGCTGTCGGTATGGCTACCAACATCCCGCCGCATAACCTCACCGAATTAATCGACGCTACCATCGAGCAGATAGAGAACCCCGAAGCCACACTGGATGATCTGATGAAGCACGTCAAAGGGCCGGACTTTCCAACCGGCGCGGTGGTTTACGGCAAAGAATCTATCCGCACAGCTTTCGCTACCGGCCGCGGCGGCGTGGTGGTTCGCGGTGTCGCTGATATCGAAGAAACTAAGGCTGGCAAGCACCGCATAATCATCACCGAAATCCCGTACGCCGTTAATAAAGCCGGCTTAGTGGAAAAGATCGCCGATTTGGTGCGCGAGAAGCGCCTAAGCGGTATTTCCGATATTCGCGATGAGAGCTCGCGCGGCTCGGTTCGGGTGGTGATTGATCTGAAAAAGGACGCTTATCCCAAAAAACTGCTTAACCAGCTTTATAAACTGACGCCGCTTCAAACCGCCTTCCACTACAACATGCTGGCCCTTATTGATGGTATCCAGCCGCGGGTTCTTGGGCTGCAGGACATCATCAACGAACACATCAAACACCGGATCAATGTAGTGCGACGCCGAACCGAGTTCGAGCTTCGTAAAGCCCAAGAAAGGGCTCATGTGCTGGAGGGGCTAAAGACCGCCCTAGACCACATCGATGAAGTTATTAAGACCATCCGGGCCTCGCAAACTACCGAGGAAGCCGAGGTCAATTTGATTAAAAAGTTCAAACTAACTGAAATTCAAGCCCGGGCGATCTTAGCCATGCAGCTGCGCACCCTAGCGGGGCTGGAGCGTAAGAAAATTGAGGATGAACTGGCAGAGCTAGTCAAGCTCATCAAGCATTTGGAAGCCGTACTAGCCAGTGATCAGAAAATTTTAGGTATCATAACCGACGAGTTGGCCAGCCTAAAAGAGCGTTTTGGAGATGAACGCCGGACGAAAATCGTAGCTGCCGAGCTGGGCAAAATGAGTGACGAAGACCTGGTTCCGGACGAGCAGGTTGTAGTAACGCTTACATCAGCAAATTATATAAAAAGGACTTCCATCGCTGATTATAAGAAACAAGGCCGTGGCGGCAAGGGCCGCAGGGGCATGGTTACAAGGGAAGAAGATGTCATCGAACATGTTGTAAATGCTTCAACACATGACTTCCTGCTTTTCTTCACAAATAAAGGCCGAGTCTTTAGGCTCAAGACTTATGAAGTACCGGCCGTAAATATGGCGGCTAAAGGCATCGCACTGGTTAATTTGCTGCAGTTGCAGCCTGAAGAATATGTTAGTTCAGTCATAAATGTTACCAAGC
>Ga0187892_10006663_pt1 | contig 16999 bp, 16 predicted proteins | sample MA1701073metaG_FD_139345 | JGI IMG/M metagenome (GOLD analysis project Ga0187892, IMG submission 139345) | Bio-ooze microbial communities from a basaltic lava cave in the Kipuka Kanohina Cave System on the Island of Hawaii, USA - MA170107-3 metaG ... | reverse complement strand
GTAATCCGACAGGAGATCGACGCCGCGCACACGCGCCGTCACACGAGTCCCGTCAGGCCGTCACGAACCAAGAGCGAGGGTGGTTCCTCTGCTCGAATTTCCAGCAGGTCTCGGACTTGACCTGGACGTGGGTTGCGCGCTCCTTCATGGCGCCTTTGAAGCAAGGTTTCCGCACGGCGCTCCCGTCGAGATCACGGTGGCCGAAGGACCTCGGTCCCTCGTGCAGTTCCTAATGAGGCTCTTGAAGCAGCTGCAGGCGTTGGCCACTGTCCCGGCCATCGACTACGACGCCTATCTGGCGCGCTTCCAGCGCGACGGAGGGCCGGCATCATGAAGTACGGGCATACTTCACGATGAAGCTCTCGCTACAACAACTCGAAGCCCACCTGTGGGGCGCGGCCAACATCCTGCGCGGCAAGACCGCGGGGCAGGACTACAAGAACTACATGTGCGCTCACCAAACTCAGTTGCAAGTCGATCTGAGCAGCATCGTGGAGGGGGCGGTCGAGGGCGGGCGTCTGACAACAGCATGCAGCTGACGGCGCTTCGCGCCGCAGCTGATGCTGAGCGTTTTAGCTCGCAGGAGGTCTGAAGATGAAACGTACGGGTTCGGTGGTGGCTTTGGTTTGCGGTGTGGCTCTGCTTTCGGGTTGCGCTGCGGCACGCCGCGTCCGTGTTGCCCCACTGTTCGCGGATGATCCGTACTGGGCGCATGTTGCCCCAAAGGACGAATCCAGTGTCCTGGTGACCGAAGGCGATCTTCAGCGAAAGTACCGACCGATTGCCAGAATCTTCGTCGAATCGGTAGGCAGAGACAAGAGTATCTCATTCGCTCGAATGCGAGAGGAGGGTGCCAAGATCGGCGCTGATGCCGTCATCCAGATCAAGGTGTCCACTCAGTACGAAGGCCAGAACGTGAACCTGTACACCGGCCAGGACCTCGGGCCCCGGAATCGCCATACGCTGGAGGGCCTTGCCGTCGTCTATGAGCCGAACTAGTGAGCAACCGGGAACATGGGTAACACTCCGTGGGTCACGTCCGGATGATGTAATCGCGTTCGTCGACTTTGCCGAGCAGGACCTGGCGGAAGTGGATCGCCCGGACGCCGTGGTCGACTTCCTCGAGGCCCACGGGATGCTGCTTGAGCGCGTTGGCCAGGAGGAGCAGGCGCTTTCTGAGGCGGATGGTACCGGCGTTGGTCACGTGCCTGACGCGAAAGTTGCCCGGATACTCGACCGGTGGCACGGTCCCGGTGAACGTCCGCGAGGACGGCCCATACAGCGCCGCGGGGGGCGGCCCGCCGAGCGCTTGGTGGGGGCGCTCGTCATTGTAGAGGTGGCGGAAGGGGGTGAAGGCCCGTTGCTGGCTGGCGAGATTGCGCCGCGAGGGCCGGATCGCCTCGCCTTTGAGCGTCTTGTGCATCCGTTCCGAGTTCCCGTTCACGTTCGCGCTCAGCGTGCAGGAAGCGGGCATCACGCACCGCTACATCCGCCCGCGCTGCCCGCAACAGAACGGGAAGTCGAACGCAGCCATCGCATCGACAACCAGGAATTCTGGGGGCGCCGCAGCTTCCGGCAGTTCGACGAAGCCGCAGCGGCCTTGCAGGCCTGGGAACACACCTACAACTTCGACCGATTCTCGATGGCGCTACTCGCGCGAACACCCGCGGAGCGCGTGGCAGAGCGACTCGCTGCCGTATGACTCGGCGCGGAACCGACAGCGCAATGCGGGTCTCCCGCTGGGGCCTCGTCCTCGCAACCGCTAAGATCGATGCGGCAGCCGGCGTGCAGGTTCGTTCGGAGCACTGGCGTTTTGGGCGTGGCTGGGGGATCCTGCGCAACGGCCAGCTTGAAGGGCGTTGATCGATTCACAACTGGGATGACGCTTGGTTCATAGCCACGAGAGTCGCTGGCCGGGCAACCGAGGGACCAGGGACGAGCAAGTTGCTGCCCAACAGATCCATGATGCATCGTCAAGTTCCCGCAATCATCGAGACCGACCCCAGTGAACCATAGCGAGATCGTCGCCTTCCTCTGGGCCGTCGCCGATCTCATCCGCGACACCTTCAAGCGCGGCAAGTACCAGGACGTCATCCTGCCGCTCACCGTCCTGCGGCGCCTGGACTGCGTGCTCGCCGGCACCAAGGCGAAGGTCCTCGCGAAGCAGGTCGACCTGAAGGGAAAGAAGCTCGAGAACCTCGATCCGCAGCTCCGCAAAGCCGCCGGGTTCGCCTTCTACAACACCTCGCGCTACGACTTCGGGAAGCTGCTCGCCGACGCGCCGCACCTCGCCGCCAATCTGCGCAACTACATTGCCGGCTTCAGCGCCAACATGCGCGAGGTGCTGGAGAAGTTCGACCTCGACAACACGATCAGCAAGCTCGACGAGGCGGGCCTGCTCTTTCAGGTGCTGGAGCGCTTCAAGAACGTCGATCTGCACCCGGACAGGATCGACAACCCGACGATGGGGACGATCTTCGAGGAGCTGATCCGGAAGTTCAACGAAGCGCTCAACGAGAACCCCGGAGAGCACTTCACGCCGCGCGACGTCGTCCACCTCATGGTGGATCTCATGCTGGCCGGCGACGAGCAGGAGATCCGCGCCAAGAAGGCGATCCGCACCGTCTACGACCCCTGCTGTGGGTCGGGCGGCATGCTCATGATCACCAAGGAGCACATCACCGTCGGCCTGCGGAGGAACGGCGACCTTTTGCGCCCGGCGATCAATCCGGACGCCGAGATCCACCTGTTCGGGCAGGAGGTGAACCCGGAGACCTGGGCGGTCTCGAAGTCCGATCTCTTCATGAAGGACCCGACCGGGCGCGACGCCGACCACATCGCCTTTGGCAGCACCCTCTCCAACGACCGCCACGCGAGGAAGACCTTCGACTACCTGATCGCCAACCCGCCCTACGGCAAGGACTGGAAGCGTGACGAGGATGCCGTGCGCGCCGAGCACGAGCGCGGCGCCACGGGGCGTTTCGCCCCCGGCCTGCCGCGGATCAGCGACGGCCAGCTCCTCTTCCTGCTCCACATGCTGGCGCACGCGACGGAGCCCAAGGACGGCGGGTCGCGCATCGCCATCATCATGAATGGCTCGCCGCTCTTCACCGGCGACGCCGGCAGCGGCGAGAGCGAGATTCGCCGCCATATTCTCGAGCACGACCTGCTGGAAGCGTTGATCGCCCTCCCCGAGCAGCTCTTCTACAACACCGGCATCGCAACCTACGTGTGGGTGGTCACCAACCGAAAGGCGCCGCCGCGCCGCGGCAAGGTCCAGCTCATCGACGCGACGTCGTTCTGGGTGCCCATGCGCAAGAGCCTCGGCGACAAGCGCCGCGAGATCCCGCTCGAGCGCGCCCAGGACATTCTCCGCATCCTCGCCGACTTCACGGACGGCGACACCCGCAAGGTGACGAAGGACGGGAAGGAGGACGAAGTCGTCGTCAGCCGCATCTTCCCCACCACCCACTTCGGCTTCCGGAAGATCACGGTCGAGCGCCCGCTCCGGCTCAACTTTCAGGCGGGCGCCGAGCGCCTGGCCCGCTTGGAGGACGAAAAGGGATTCCAGGCGCTTGCCCAGTCGAAGAAGAAGGGCGCTGCCGGGACGAAGGAGCAGGCCGAGGGCCGTGCTCTTCAGGAGTCGATCCGCAAGCTCGTAGGCAGACTGCCGGCGACGATCATCAAGGACCGCGAGGAGTTCGAGCGGCTGCTGGACGCCGCCTCGAAGAAGGCCAGCCTGAAGCTCCCGGCCCCCGCCAGAAAGGCTGTTCTCTCCGCCCTCTCCGAGCGGGACGAGACGGGCACCATCTGCCGTGAGAAGGATGGCAGCCCCGAGCCCGACTCGGAGCTGCGCGACACGGAGAGCGTGCCGCTCGGCGAGAGCGTCGAGGCTTTCTTCGAGCGCGAGGTGAAGCCCCACGTTCCCGACGCCTGGATCGACACCGCCAAGCGTGATCCCAAGGACGGTGAGGTCGGGCTCGTCGGCTACGAGATCAACTTCAACCGCTACTTCTACCGCTACACACCACCGCGCCCGCTGGAAGAGATCGAGGCCGACATCCGCGGCATCGAGCAGGATATCGTGCGGATGCTGGCGGAGGTGACGGGCGGGCAAGCGGTCTGACGCATCCTGTCGGCACTCTTCGGGCTGCGCCGACCGTTTGCGCCGTCCCGAGGGGTGCGAAACGTCGGGGGTTGTGCATAATCCCCGACATTTCGTATCATGCACGGGATGCGGAAGACGAACCGGGACCGAGGCCTGCACCTCATCGAGGAGCAGGGTCTCGCACGCCCGAAGGACCTCGAGGCCCACGGCATCTCGCGGGCGCACCTCTCGCGGCTGGTGAGGAAAGGGCTGGTGCTCCGGCAGGCCCGCGGGATCTACGTCGCGGCCCGCCACGAGCCGACGGCCGACCACACGCTCGCACACGTCGCCAAGCGTGTGCCCGAGGCCGTCTTCTGCCTCCTCACGGCACTGCGCTTCCACGGCCTGACGACCCAGTCCCCGGCGGAAGTGTGGATCGCGCTGCCGGAGAAGGCGCGCCGGCCGCGGCTCGACTATCCGCGACTGCGGATCGCGCGCTTCTCGGCGGCCGCGCGGACCCAAGGCGTCGAGCGGCACGAGGTCGAGGGCGTGACGCTCCGGGTCACCTCACCGGCCAAAACAGTTGCCGACTGTTTCAAGTACCGCAACAAGGTCGGCGTCGATGTCGCCGTCGAGGCGCTGCGCGACTTCAGCCGCAAGCATCGCGGCCGCGCCGGTGACCTGGCCCGCTTCGCCCGGATCTGCCGCGTCTCGCGGGTCATGCAGCCCTACCTGGACGCGATCGCATGACGCCCGAGACCAAGGCGAACCTCGCCGCCTCGGTCTCCGCGCGCCTGCTCAACCGGGCGAAGCAGACGGGCGACGACTACCAGACCCTGCTCACGAGCTACTGCCTGGAACGCTTTCTGTATCGGCTCTCCGTCTCCGATCGCCGTGACCGCTTCGTGCTGAAGGGCGCGATGCTCCTGCGTCTCTGGTCGGAACGTGCCTACCGGGCCACGCTCGATCTCGATCTTCTGCGGCGTGGCGACGGCACCTTCGACGCCATCCGGGACGACCTCCGTGCGATCATCACGACGCCGGCGCCGCCGGATGCCGTCGACTTCGACGGCGCGCGGATCCGCCTCGAGGCCATTCGCGCCGAGGACGAGTACGCCGGCACCCGCGCCAGGCTGCCCGCCCGATCGGGCAAGGCGCGCCTCGTGCTGCAGATCGACATGGGGCTCGGCGACGCGGTCTGGCCCGCGCCCGAGACGTGCTCGTACCCGACGCTGCTCGACTTTCCCGCGCCCGAGCTGCTCGCCTATCCGCGCGAGGCGGTGGTGGCTGAGAAGCTGGAGGCGATGGTGGTGCTCGGCGAGCGGAACAGCCGCATCAAGGACTTCTTCGACCTGCACCATCTCGCGAGCCGCTTCGAGTTCGACCGCGCGACCCTCGCCGAGGCGGTGCGCCGGACCTTCGCGCGGCGTCGCACGCCCATTCCAGAGGAGCAACCCATCGCGCTCACCCGCGACTACTGGGAGAACCCGTCACGGCCGCCGCAGGTGCGCGCCTTCGCCCGGCGCGCCCGGATCGAAGTGCCGGAGGGTTTCGCGGACGAGTGCGCGCGCCTGCTCAACGTGTTCCTGTCGCCTCTGCTCGCCGACCTGCGCACAGGCCAGAATCAGGTCGGGACGTGGCGCCCGGGAGGTCCGTGGCGATGAGCCCGGCGCGGCGGTTCAAGCCGTACCCGGCCTACAAGGATTCCGGAGTCGAGTGGCTGGGAGAGATTCCCGCGCATTGGGAGGTGAAGCGGCTCCGAGATATCGCCGATTCCCTTCAGACAGGACCCTTTGGAAGCCAACTGCACGCGGACGATTACATTTTTGGGGGCCGCCCGGTCATCAACCCATCGAATCTCCAAGGCGGCACGCTGGTTCCCGACTGGAACTGCACTGTGGACGAGTCGTCGCTCAGTCACCTTGCGCGGCACGAGCTAGTCGCTGGTGACATTGTGCTCGCTCGCCGAGGTCAACTTGGGCGCTGTGCCCTTGCGACGGCGGAGCAGGCCGGGTGGCTGTGCGGAACCGGGAGTCTCCGCCTTCGCCTACGCTCGTACGATGCGTGTCCGCAGTACTTCCTGCGGCTTCTATCGACGGACGGGGTGCGGGACTGGCTCACGCTCCAGTCGGTCGGTTCGACGATGCAGAATCTCAACACGTCGATCATCGGCCGTATTCCAGTTGCAGTCCCCATGCTGGATGAGCAACGTTGCGTCGCGGCCTTCCTCGACCGGGAGACGGCGCGAATCGATGCGCTGGTGGCAAAAAAGGAACGCCTGATCGAGCTGCTCCAGGAGAAGCACACCACCCTCATCACCCGCGCCGTCACCAAGGGCCTCGACCCGAACGTCCCCATGAAGGACTCTGGTGTCGAGTGGCTGGGGAAGATTCCGGCGCATTGGGAGGTCAAGCGCACGAAGTTCGTTGCACGACTCCGATCAGGCCACACCCCGAGCCGGCAGCATCCCGAGTACTGGCAGGACTGTACGATTCCATGGTTCGGACTTGCCGATGTTTGGCAGATTCGTGACGGCCAAGTTGAATACGTCTCTGAGACGGCAGAGAAGATCAGTGAGCTTGGCCTCGCTAGCTCCGCCGCAAGACTTCTCCCGACAGGCACAGTTATTCTCTCCCGCACAGCGTCGGTGGGGTTTTCGGCCATCATGGGCGTCGACATGGCCACCACACAGGATTTTGTGAACTGGGTCTGTGGTCCCGAGCTGCGACCGGAGTATTTGCTCTACGTGTTCCGTTCGATGGAGCACGAGTTTAGGCGTCTGACGATGGGCTCGACCCATCAGACAATCTATATGCCCGATGTTGGAGCGTTTGCGACACCCGTCCCGTCGACAACAGAGCAGGGTCGGATCGTCGCCTATGTTCGCAGTGAGACCATGCACATCGACGCTCTTACCGTTAAGGTCCGCGACGCCATCGACCGCCTCAAAGAACTCCGCACCGCCCTGATCTCCGCGGCGGTGACGGGGAAGATCGACGTTCGTAAGGAGGCGACCTGAACCTGCCGGCACCAAACCGATTGCTATTTGCGTGTCTAGCCGTTTTCGCTAACAATGCCCTCTCCTGTTTTTCCCGCCGAAAACAAGAAACCAATGCCGAGCACGCGTCCACATTCGCCGCACGGCCGCCTGATCCGGTGCCCGGGGGGATACCGCGCCTACGTTCCGGATCCGCTGCCGCCTTCGATCGACTGGGACGCGGAGCTGGCTTCGGCGCTCTCGGCGGCGGACCGCGCCGTCGGGCGGCTGGCGGGTGAGGGGCGAGGGCTCGCGAACCTGCACCTGCTGATCCGCCCCTTCGTCCGCCGCGAGGCGGTGCTGTCGAGCCGCATCGAGGGTACCCAGGCGACCCTCGGCGAGCTGCTCGCCGCGGAGGCAGGTGCGGCGATCGAGCGCAGCCCGGCCGACCTACGCGAGGTCGGCAACTACGTCGTCGCTCTCGAGTACGGCGTGGAGCGGCTCCGCAAGCTGCCGCTTTCGCTGCGCCTCGTCCGCGAGGTGCACGAGAAGCTGATGGAGGGCGTGCGCGGCGACCTGGCGACGCCGGGTGAGTTCCGCCGCAGTCAGAACTGGATCGGCCCCGCCGGCTGCACGCTGGCTGACGCCACCTACATTCCGCCACCGCCGGACCGGCTGATGGACTGCCTGGCCGCGTGGGAGAAATTCCTGCACGATGACTCCCTGCCACCGCTGGTGCACGCGGCGCTTGCCCACTCGCAGTTCGAAGCCATCCATCCGTTCCTCGACGGCAACGGGCGGGTGGGCCGGCTGCTCATCCCTCTCCTGCTGATCGCGAAGAGCGTGCTTCCCTCGCCGCTCCTCTACTTGAGCGCCTGGTTCGAGGCCACGCGCCCGGAGTACTACGCGCGGCTATCGGGCATCGTCGAGCGCGGCGAGTGGGAGGCGTGGCTCGGTTACTTCCTGGCGGGAGCCGCCGGACAGGCGGCGGACACGCTCGCCCGGATCCGCCGAATCGAGGACCTGCTCTCGGGCTGGCGCTTGACGCTCCCGAGCACGACTTCGAGGCTGGCAGACCGGGCGATCGATCTGTTCGCCGAGAACCCCTACTGGACCGTGAACCGCCTAGCCGAGCGCCTCAGCGTGGCCTTCACCACCGCCCAGCGCGTGATCGACCGGCTGGAGTCCGCGGGGATCATCGCTCTCGTCGGCGACGCGAAGCGCAACCGGATTCACTGCGCGGCCGATCTGCTCACAATTTTCGAAGAGCCGCTGGAGCTCGGGACGACGCTCGCCGCGCGGCGCCGCGGAAGACAGGGATGAGCCCCGAGATCCCCGAGCGCGCCTTCGCCCAGCTACGGTCCGGGGGTGTGCGCCGGCGATGCGTCGACCGTCCGCGCAACGCCGCGGTCCTGCAGCGGCGACTTGTGGGGCGGTGGCCGCTTGCCGGAGGACCAGCTCGAACTCCACACCGTGCTTGTCTCCACCGGGGCGAGAGGTAAGGTCAACGTGAGGGAGGGAATCACTTGGACCGCGTTGCGGTGAAGCCCGACTTGCTGCGCTGGGCGCGCGAGCGCGCCGGGCGGAGCACGGTGGATCTGGCGGGCAAGTTCCCGCAACTGCCCGCATGGGAAGCGGGCGAGTCCCAACCGACGGTGAAGCAGCTCGAGCGGTTCGCGCAGGCAACGCACACACCCATTGGCTTCCTCTTCTTGCGCGAGCCACCTGAGGAGCGGGTGCCGATCCCCGACCTTCGAACTGCCAAGAACCGGCACGTCCGCAATCCCAGCCCAGATCTACTCGACACGATCTACTTGTCCCAGCGCCGACAAACCTGGTACCGCGACTGGGCGCGCTCGGTCGCCGAAGAGCGGCGTCCGTTCATCGGCTCGGTAGGGCTCGATCGCCCGATCGAGGAAACCGCGGCAGCCATGCGGGTCGCACTGCGCTTTGATGTCGCCGCGCGTCGTGAGAGCCCAACCTGGACGGAGGCGTTGCGCGACTTCATCGCCCACGCCGACGACCTGGGCGTGCTCGTGATGGTGAGCGGCGTCGTAGGCAGCAACAACCGCCGCAAGCTCGATCCAGAGGAGTTCCGCGGCTTCGCACTCGTGGATGATTTGGCGCCGCTCGTCTTCATCAATGGCGCCGACACTAAGGCCGCGCAGATGTTCACCCTGGCCCACGAACTTGCGCACCTTTGGCTCGGGCAATCGGCGCTCACCGACGTGTCGCCAGCCTCGAAGCCATCACAGCACATCGAGTCGTGGTGCAACCGGGTGGCCGCAGAACTCCTGGTGCCGCTCGCCGAGCTGCAAGGCGAGTTGGCTCACGGCGACCCCTTAGACAAAGTCCCGAGCCTCGCCCGGTGTTTCAAGGTCAGCACACTCGTGGTTCTGCGCCGATTGTTAGACGCCCGACGCTTGTCGCGCGAGGACTTCGAGGCGGCATACGAGAGTGAACTCCAGCGCCTGCTCTCGCGACGGAGGACGAGCGGCGGCGATTTCTACCTGACGCAGACCGCGCGCGCGAGCAAGCGCTTCGCTCGCGCTCTCGTGGTCAGCACCTTCGAGGGTCAGACGTCCTTCACCGAGGCGTTCCGTCTGTTGGGCATCAAGAAGGTAGAAACTCTCCGACGGTTCGCCCACGAGGTGGCGGTCCCTGTCTGATGGCCTACCTGCTCGATGCCGACGTCTTCATCCGGGCGAAGAACCTTCATTACGGGTTCGACTTCTGCCCAGCATTCTGGGAGTGGCTCATCGCGCGGAACGACGACGGAACTGTGTTCAGTGTCGAGAAGGTAGGGGACGAAGTGCAGGCGGTCGCGGACGAGCTCTCAGAATGGGCGGCAGAGCGCGGTGACAGGTTCTTCTTGCGACTGGAGCCATCCGCGGTCCCCTCTCTGGCCGCGGTCAGCGATTGGGCCACGGGGCGAAAATACGAGCCGTCGGCTGTGAACACATTCCTTCAGATCGCCGACTACTATCTGGTGGCGCAGGCTCATGCTGGTGGGCACACAGTCGTGACCCACGAGGTTCCCGCCGCCTCGCAGCGGAAGATCAAGATTCCGGATGCTTGCATCGGTCTCGGAATCAAGTGTGTCACGCCTTACGAGATGCTGCGCCTCGAGCGCGCGCGCTTCGTCCTGGGCAACGGACGCAGCAAATGAGCCCCGAGATCTCCGAGCGCGCCTTCGAGGAGGCTGTCGAGTGCGGGCTGCTCCAGCACGGCCCGGACGCGTGCCCGGGTGACGCCTCGGCGGTGCGCGAGACGCCCCTGCCCTACGGCGAGTCACCGCCGGGGGGCTACCGCAAGCGCCATCGCGACGATTACGACCGCGCGCTCTGCCTGCTGCCGCGCGACGTGACGGACTTCGTGCTCGCCACGCAGCCGCGGGAATGGAAGAAGCTCGAGCAGCACCACGGGACCGCGGTTCGCGAGCAGTTCCTGAAGCGCCTGGCCGCCGAGATCGAGCGGCGCGGCGCGCTCGATGTGCTGCGCAATGGCCTGAAGGACTCGGGCTGCAAGTTCCGGCTCGCCTACTTCCGGCCGGCGAGCGGGCTCAACGAGGAGACCCGGCGCCTGCACGCGGCGAACCTGTTCTCCGTCGTCCGCCAGGTCCACTACAGCTCGAAAAACGAGAAGAGCCTCGATCTCGTGCTGTTCCTGAACGGCATCCCGATCTTCACCGCCGAGCTGAAGAACCCGCTCAACGCCCAGGACGTCGAGAACGCGATCCGGCAGTACAGGACCGACCGCGACCCACGCGAGCCGCTCCTCGCCTACGGGCACTGTCTCGCACACTTCGCGGTGGACCCGGACCTGGTCTACGTGACCACCGAGCTCGCGGGCCAGAATACCCGCTTCCTGCCCTTCAACCAGGGGAAGTTCGGCGGCGCCGGCAATCCCCCCGTGCCGCCCACACGGAAGGGCTATCCGACCGCCTACCTCTGGGAGGAGACCTGGGCGCGCGACAGCGTGCTCGATCTCGTGCGCCAGTTCATCCACGAGGTCGAGGAGGAGGACGACAAGGGGCGCAAGACCGGCGAGCGCTTCCTGATCTTTCCGCGCTACCAGCAGCTTGACTGCGTGCGCCGGCTCGTCGCCGACGCCCGCGCACGCGGCGCGGGGCAGCGCTATCTCGTCCAGCACTCGGCGGGCAGCGGCAAGAGCTTCACCATCGCCTGGCTCGCGCACCAGCTCGCCACGCTCCACGACACCGGCGACCGGCGGGTCTTCGACTCGATCGTCGTCATCACCGACCGGCGCGTGCTCGACCGCCAGCTCCAGACCGCGATGCGCCAGTTCGAGCAGACGCTCGGCGTGGTGGAGAACATCGACACCACCTCGCGGCAGCTCAAGGAGGCGCTCGAGTCGGGCAAGACGATCATCGTCACCACCCTGCAGAAGTTCCCCGTGATCGCCAAGGAGATCGGTGAGCTGTCGGGCAGGCGCTTCGCCGTTATCGTGGACGAGGCGCACTCGTCGCAGTCGGGCGAGACCACGAAGAGCCTGAAGGCCGTGCTCTCGTCCGGCTCCCTGGAGGAGGCGGAGGCCGAGGAGGCCGGCGCCGAGACGCCCGAGGAGGAGCTGGAGAGCGCGATCCTCGCCGAGATGGAGAAGCGCGGCCGGCTCCCCAACCTCTCGACCTTCGCTTTCACGGCCACGCCCAAGCCCAGGACGCTCGAGCTCTTCGGCACGAAACGGGCCGACGGGAAGTTCGCGCCCTTCCATCTCTACAGCATGCGCCAGGCGATCGAGGAGCGCTTCATTCTCGACGTGCTGGCGAACTACACCACGTACAAGGCCTACTGGCGCCTCCTCAAGAAGATCGAGGACGACCCGCGCTACGACAAGCGCAAGGCCGAGTACCTGCTCAAGTCGTTCGTCGAGCTGCACCCGCACGCGATCGGCGAGAAGGTCAGGCTCTGCGTCGAGCACTTCGCCGCCAGCGTCCAGGCCGAGATCGGCGGCAGGGCCAAGGCGATGATCGTCACGCGCTCGCGGCTGCACGCGGTGCGCTACAAGCGGGCGGTGGACAAGTACTGCGCCGAGGGCGGCTACCCGTTCAAGGCGCTCGTGGCCTTCTCGGGGACGGTGAAGGATGGCGGGCGATCGTACACCGAGCCGGGTATGAACGGTTTCCCGGAAGCCCAGACCAGGAAGACCCTAGAGCGCCCCGAATACCGCTTCCTGATCGTCGCCAACAAGTTCCAGACCGGCTTCGACCAGCCGCTCCTGCACACGATGTACGTGGACAAGAAGCTCGGCGGCGTGAACGCGGTGCAGACTCTCTCGCGCCTCAACCGGACACATCCCGGGAAGCAGGGCACACTGGTGCTCGACTTCGCCAACGAATCGGACGAGATCAAGGCCGCCTTCGAGCCCTACTACGAGACCACCCTACTCTCCGAGGCGACCGACCCGAACCTGCTGTACGAGATCCAAACGCGCCTGGCGGCCTTTCCCGTCTACACCGACGCCGACGTCGAAGCTTTCGCACGGGTCTACTTCGACCCCAAGGCGACGCAGGATCGCCTCTATGCTGCGCTCGCTCCGGTGGTCGAGCGCTCCCAGGCCCTCCCGCCCAACGAGCAGGGCGATTTCCGCGGCCAGCTCACGGACTACGTGCGGCTCTACGCCTTCCTCGCCCAGGTGCTCACCTTCGCCGACGCCGACCTCGAGAAGCTCTACGTGTTTGCGCGGCACCTGAGGCGGCTCCTGCCCGTCGACCGCGAGGAGCTGCCGCGCGAGGTGCAGCAGAACATCGACATGGAGTCCTTCCGAATCCAGCAGACGGGCAGCGGCAGGATCGCCCTCGAGCGCCGGCCGGGCGTGCTCGACCCGGTGAGCACCAAGCAGAGCCACGGCGCAGCAGCCGAGGAGCTGGAGACGCTCTCCCGCATCATCGCCGAGCTGAACGAGCGCTTCGGCCTCAACCTCGGCCCCGAGCACCGCGTGACGCTCGACCAGATGATGGCGAAGCTCGACGACGACGCGGCGCTCGATGCCGCGGCGCGCGCCAACACGCGCGAGAACGTCCGCCTCACCTTCGACCAGAAGGTCGAGCAGGTGATCCAGGAGATCGTCGATTCGAACTTCGAGCTCTACCGGCGCATCACCGACGACCGCGCCTTTGGGGAGGCGATCAAGAACTTCCTCTTCGACCACTACCTGCGCGGGCACCGGAACGCCGAGGAGCTGATCAAGCGCGGCGAGTCGAAGACGCTCGAGTTCAAGTCCACGCTCCGCTGGAGCCTCAAGGAAGACCGGCAGGACGACAAGGGCGTGACGCACGCGGTTCTCAAGACGATCGCCGCGTTCCTGAACACCGAGGGTGGCGACCTGCTGATCGGCGTCGCCGACGACGGCGCCATCGTCGGCATCGAGGTGGACCGCCTCGAGAACGACGACAAGTTCATGCGGCACCTCGCCCAGGTCGTGCGCAACGCCCTCGGCGACCGCGCCGGGACCTGCATCGACCCGAAGACGCAGATCGTGCAGGGCAAGACCGTGTGCGTCGTGAGCTGCCAGCGGAGCCCGGAGCCCGTGTTCCTCAAGTGGAAGGGGCTGGAGGCCACCGCAGAGGGCGACTTCTTCGTGCGCAGCGGCCCCGGGACGGTGAAGCTCGCCCCCGAGAGCGCGCGGGAGTACGTGCGGACGCGTTTTCCTGCAGTCGCACGGGAGTAGAGCAATGGCCGCGTTGACCACGGATCAGAAAGAGCTCCTGAGCGCAGCACTCGAGTGGATCCGGGGCAAGATCGAAGCGGCAGAGGGCTTTTCCGTCTTGATGCTGTCCCTGCATCCGGACGGCAAAAGGGGCAGCAAATACTCCTTCGACACCGTAGAGGAAGGCATCGCCGCGTGCCGCCTCGACCTCCAGGCAAGTCTAGCCGACGCTAGGGCGTACGCGCTGGTCTTTGACGCGTGGATACAAGACGAGAAGAGCCTGACGCCCGCCTTCGTACTTCGGCGGCCAATCGAGCCAGCCGACGCCGACGCCGAAAGATCGCTCGGGCAAAGGCGCTTCTTGCCCGAGAATCGAGCCCCGGCGCATCGCTGCCCTTCCCGCTGTCTCTCAACCTGGTCGCGGCGGCTTCCTGCGCCTTTGCCACGCACGGATACGCAGGATGACGCATTCTTCTGCTCGGCACGCCACGCTACCGTCACCCCGCGCCGCCCCCGTCGCCACCGAGCAACCGCACCCCCCTCCGTCCCCATCCGCCTCGACCCTTGCCGGGGCGCTCTGCGCATCGATAGAATCCCCATAGAGCGCGCCGACCCGTGGGCAGCGGTTCCGTTCAACCCGAGTCATCCGCCCTCCGGCGAGGGGCGGACTCAGCCATGGGCGATCGGTCGTTGTCGCCGGAGACCGGATCGAATCCTTTTCGTTAGCCCGTCGGGGACCTCGCTCGTCGGAACCATGGGCCTGCGGTAGTGATCTCGAGTGCCGTACAAGATCCGCTTCGCAGACACTGCGATCGCTCACATGAACGCCCTGACGGCTCGCGAGCGGCAATGGATGCGATCTTGAAGCAACTCTCCCATGAACCACTTACTGAGACACGGAACCGAAAGCTCCTTCGTCCGAATCCGATTGCGTCGTGGGAGCTACGGGTGGGGGCGTTGCGTGTGTTCTACGACGTTGCGTCGACACCCAGGACACCCGGCCTTCGGTCACGGTCACTCGTCCGGATCCTCGCACTCGGGAAAAAGGAGCGAAATGTCCTGCGAATTGGAGGAGAGGTAGTCGCACTATGAGAACGATCAAGCTGTCCGAAGCATCCCGCCCGCTCGCCGAGTACGCAACCGAACTCGACGAGGACATCGTCTTGGTAACGCAGCGGAACCGACCTATCGCCGCCGTTGTCTCGTTGAAGAACGCCGACCGAGAAGTGCTATCGCTGAATGGCAGTCCCACGTTTCTCAGGATCATTCAGCGATCGCGCCGAGACTTCGCTGCAGGTCGGAGCCGCTCACTCGCGGAGGTACGTGAGCTGTTCGACTTGCGCAGGCGGGCTAACAAGCGCATGCAGCCGTCGCGCACGAAGCGTGCGCGCGGCTGATGGGCAGCGATAGAGCCGCCCGGCTTGGAGCCAGACCGACCATGGTCATACTCCGGCCGACCCGAAAGCTCAGATCGCTTCTGCCGACGACCGACGTCGTGCCGAGCGGGTCCGATACCGCGCTCGGGGATTGGTACGTCAATCGCCTGGTTGTGCACCGGCAGCCCCTTCTGCTCTTGGTGAGCTCCACTTCTCTCCTTCCGATGTTGGCGCCAGCTCGAGATGTCCGGGGCCTTCCTGATCGGCTGGCGGCACTCGTGGAGTCGCGACTGAAGCGGTGCGGTGTCGGTGATCGGGCAATTGCCGCCGAGAGAGAGGCCATAGCGCCGGTCCTGATCGCGCCGACGGTCGATCGCTCGGTGCTCGGCATCATGGTCGATTTTGCCAAGGCGATTCCGTACCAACTTCGGCCGGGGCTGTGGGATGAGGCCACGCTTCACTCGGTCGAGGAGCGCCTGGCGGAGACCCCCTGCCACGCGGGGCGCGCCTTTGACCGTGTCATCTTCCCGGAACGAAAGGCGCCGGATCTCCTACGTGCGAAGTGGCTGGATGGAGCGCCGCGGCGGTCGCCGGGCCGCGAGATCATTGGCCAGAAGCCGGGATGAGGAATATACGGTCACCATGAAGCGTCGAGGCGTGAAGTAACGGTTGAGAAACGAGTTCACCGCGGTCATCGAGCAGGACGGCGAGTGGTTTATCGCATTCGGAACGGTCTGCGTGCTCTCCCCCGAGATGCCGTACGTGAGAAGGTCGTCATCGGGTGAAGAGAGGGGACGTGCTCCCGACAGACGGAAGGAGTATGCACATGCCCAAGTCGCGCTCGCGTCAAAAAAAGCCGATTCCTAGCTTTCGAAGCGAGCAGGAGGAACGGGAGTTCTGGGAGACCCACGATACGGCTGACTATGTCGATTGGTCGAAGGGGCGAATCGTCCGCTTCCCGAATCTCAAGCCCACGACCACGACGATCTCCCTGAGGCTGCCCACGCCGTTGCTGGCAGACCTGAAGGCGCTCGCGAACAAGCGTGACGTGCCCTACCAATCCCTTCTCAAGGTGTTCGTCGCCGAGCGAGTGGCAGCAGAGCAGCGGTTGCCCACCAAGGGCGTGCAGCGGCCTGCTGGGCGAGTGGCCCAGCATCGCCGGACGCTCCGTGCGGGTGGCCGCTAAGCACATCACCGCCAGCGGGATGCGAGGTCGTGGTCGGGTAAAGGGTACCTGCGGTAAGTGACGCCTCTCCGCCTTCGGCTCATAGCCTTTCCGCGGCTCGGCCTCTCCGTCCCGTGCCGGGCTCGCTGCCCTTCCCACCGATGCAGCACGGCTCCACCCGCGAGTGGGGACGGCCGGCTTCCTGATTGAGCCGGCGCCGGGGAGCACGACCGATTCCGGCGGTGCTAAACGGACCTCAAGTCAGGGCAAGATTCAGCCGATGTTCCGTCGTGGGGGTCCGTCACGATGCCCCGTTCCGTAGGCGGACGCAAATCTACGGAGAGCGACAAGGCTCACACTTGCCCCGCGGAGACCGCTCAATCCCGGTGAGATGAAGTCAGCGCGGGAGAAGGTTCCATTCATGGGAGGAGAGAATGAGACAGCTCGTTGCGGCGGTGCTCATTGCTGCGTTGCTGAACGCGTGTAGCCAGGCGACGCGAATCATCACGAAACCGGAAGCCGCCAAGGTCTACATCGACGGCAAGTTTGTCGGGGTCAGCCCCGTAGCATGGACGGTCAGGGATTCCGAGGTTGCCTCAAAGGGCAAGCCCTCTCTGCCAATGAGGGTGAGACAGTTGGGGGGTGATAGTTTAGTGTAGAGGGCGGGGAGGCAGAGATGGATGAAGGTGGTCGGAGAGAAGGCGGGGGATGAGATGATGGAGGAG
>Ga0187892_10006662_pt1 | contig 17002 bp, 19 predicted proteins | sample MA1701073metaG_FD_139345 | JGI IMG/M metagenome (GOLD analysis project Ga0187892, IMG submission 139345) | Bio-ooze microbial communities from a basaltic lava cave in the Kipuka Kanohina Cave System on the Island of Hawaii, USA - MA170107-3 metaG ... | reverse complement strand
GCTTCCATCCGCCTCGATCGCGGTCCTGCACGGGCTGACGAGCGGACCGGTCGCCGAATTTCTGCATTACGATCTGCTGCCCGTGCACAACAGCATCGCCGAGATCGATGCCTGGCTCGCCGAAGCGCCGGGGCGCGCCGCGGGCCTGCATCTCGACACCGGCATGGCGCGGCTCGGCATGCCGGCCGACGAAGTCGCGGCGCTGGCTTCGTCGGGGCGACTGCGCGGCCTGCCGCTCGCCTTCGTCATGAGCCATCTCGGCTGTTCCGACGAGCCGGAAAACCCGCTCAACGCCCAACAGCGCGACCGGTTCGTCGAGGCGTGTCGCGCGCTTGCGGTTCCCGACGGCGTGCCGCGCAGCCTGGTCGCCTCGTCCGGCGTGTTCCTCGATCCGTCGTTCCACTTGGACATCGCGCGCCCGGGCGCCGCGCTCTATGGCATTGCGCCCACGGCCGGCCGGCCGAACCCGATGCGACCGGCAATCCGGCTGTCGGGAAAAATCCTGCAATTACGGTACGTTGACAGTGATTCGACCGTTGGATATGGTGCCACGCATCGCATGACCCGGGCGGGGCGGGTCGCAACCATCGGTGCCGGTTATGCTGACGGGGTGCTGCGCGCGCTCGGCAATCGCGGGCATGTCCTCGTCGACGGGCGGCGCGCGCCGGTGGTGGGGCGGATATCGATGGACCTCCTGACAATCGACGTGACAGACCTGCCGGAGCCTGCCGTGCGGCCCGGAAGCAGCGTCGACCTGATCGGCCCCGGCAACGAGATCGACGCCGTTGCCGCGGCCGCCGGCACCATCGGCTACGAACTCCTGACGCGGCTCGGTCCGCGCCTGTCGCGGCACTATCTCGCCGACGCCACCTCAGCCGAGGGGAGCGCGGCGTGACGGCGATCCTGCAGGCGGTCGGCCGCACGACGCTCACCGGCTGCGAGACGATCGGGCGGCTGCTGTTTTTCGCCACCGTCGGCCTCGGCTGCCTCATCCGCCCGCCCTATTATCCGCGCCTCATCGTCCGGCAGATGATCGAGATCGGCTTCTATTCCCTGCCGGTCGTCGGGCTGACCGCGATCTTCACCGGCATGGTGCTGGCGCTGCAGAGCTTCACCGGCTTCACGCGCTTCAACGCCGAACAGGCGATTCCGAGCGTCGTCGTCATCTCGATCTCCCGCGAGCTCGGCCCCGTGCTGGCGGGCCTGATGGTCGCCGGCCGCATCGGCGCCGCGATGGCCGCCGAGATCGGCACGATGCGCGTCACCGATCAGATCGACGCGCTGACCACGCTCTCGACCAACCCGATGCGCTACCTGGTGATGCCGCGGCTGGTGGCGGGCACGCTCATGTTGCCGCTGCTGGTGCTGATCGCCGACATCATCGGCGTGCTGGGCGGTTACGTCGTCAGCATCTACAAACTCGGTTTCAATCCCGTCGCCTACATCAACACCACCCTCGATTTCGTCGAACCGCTCGACGTGATCTCGGGTCTCGTGAAGGCGGCCGCCTTCGGGTTCATCGTCGCCCTCATGGGCTGTTTCAACGGCTTCCATTCGCGCGGCGGCGCGCAGGGCGTCGGCGTCGCCACGACCAACGCCGTCGTATCGGCGTCGATCCTGATTTTGGTCTTCAACTACATCATCACCGAGATTTTCTTCTCGTCATGAACGGCGCATCCCCGAAAATCGAGATTCGCGGGCTGCACAAGTCCTTCGGTTCGAAACATGTCCTGCGCGGTCTCGATCTCGACGTGCCGCAGCATCAGTCGATGGTCGTGATTGGCGGCTCGGGCACCGGCAAGTCGGTGATGCTGAAATGCGTTCTCGGGCTGCTCGAGCCCGATGCCGGCTCCATCAGGATCGACGGCGCCGACGTCACGGTCCTGGATGCCGACGAGCGCCGCGCGGCCATGCGCAAGATCGGCATGCTGTTCCAGGGCGGCGCTTTGTTCGATTCCCTGCCGGTCTGGGAGAATGTCGCGTTCGGCCTGACCGCCGGCCGCGGCAAGGACCGCAAGGCCGCCAAGCAAGTCGCGCTGCGGAACCTCGCGGCGGTCGGGCTCGGCGCCGAAGTCGGCGAGCTGTCGCCGGCCGAGCTGTCCGGCGGCATGCAGAAGCGCGTGGCGCTGGCCCGCGCCATCGCCGTCGAGCCGGAGATCATCTTCTTCGACGAGCCGACGACCGGCCTCGATCCGATCATGGCCGACGTCATCAACGAGCTGATCCGCGAATGCGTCGGCAAGCTCGGCGCGACCGCGCTCTCGATCACCCACGACATGGGCAGCGTCCGCAAGATCGCCGACCGCGTCGCCATGCTGCACGAAGGCCGCATCGTCTGGCAGGGCCCGATCGCGGAGATCGACAGCTCCCGCAGCGATTTTGTAGACCAGTTCATCCACGGTCGCGCCGAAGGGCCGATCAAGATGCCGATTCGGCCGCTCTGACCCGGCCGCTGCAAAGGAACCGCCATTGGCGAAAGCCGCTGCCCGCTATGCCTGTCAAAGCTGCGGCGCGACCTGGCCGCGCTGGAGCGGTCGCTGCGAGGCCTGCGGGGCGTGGAACACGATCGTCGAGGAGGCGCCGCGCGATTCGACGCCGAAGGGCCTCGGCGGCAAGCGCGGCCGGACCATCGATCTGGAGCCGATCGCCGGCAAGACGGCGCCGATCGTGCGCCGGCCGACCGGAAATGCCGAATTCGACCGCGTCTCGGGCGGCGGCCTGGTGCCGGGTTCGGCGCTGCTGATCGGCGGCGATCCCGGCATCGGCAAATCCACCCTGCTGCTGCAGATCGCCAACGCCGTCGCCGCCAGGGGCGATACGCGGGTCTGCTACATCACCGGCGAGGAATCGGTCGAGCAGGTGCAGATGCGCGCGCGGCGGCTCGACCTGGCGGCACCCGGCGTCGCGCTTGCCGCCGCCACCAGCGTCCGCGACATTCTGGGCGCGCTCGATCGCACCGATCCGCCGGCGCTGGCGGTCATCGATTCGATCCAGACCATGTTCGTCGACACGCTCGATTCGGCGCCCGGTACCGTGGCACAGGTGCGCGGCGCGGCCGCCGAACTGATCCGGGTCGCCAAGCAGCGCGGCTTCGCGCTGGTGCTGGTCGGTCACGTCACCAAGGAAGGCCAGATTGCCGGCCCGCGGGTGCTCGAGCACATGGTCGACACGGTGCTCTATTTCGAGGGCGAGCGCGGGCACCAGTTCCGCATCCTGCGCGCGGTCAAGAACCGGTTCGGGCCGGCCAACGAGATCGGCGTGTTCGAGATGACCGATGCCGGGCTGATGGCGGTTGAGAATCCGTCCTTCCTGTTCCTCGGCGAGCGCGGCGACCCGATCAGCGGCACTGCGGTCTTTGCCGGGCTCGAGGGCACGCGCCCGCTGCTGGTCGAGATCCAGGCGCTGGTCGCGCCATCGGCCCTCGCAACGCCGCGCCGGGCCGTGGTCGGCTGGGACAGCGGCCGGCTCGCGATGCTGCTGGCCGTGCTCGAGGCGCGCTGCGGTGTGGTGCTGGCGGGCAAGGACGTTTATCTCAATGTCGCCGGGGGTCTGCGAATCATCGAGCCGGCCGCCGACCTGGCGGTCGCCGCCGCGCTGGTATCGGCAGGCTTCGACCGACCGGTGCCCGCGGACATGGTATTCTTCGGCGAGGTGGGGCTTGGCGGCGAGGTGCGCGCGGTGAGCCAGCCGGATCTGCGATTGCGGGAAGCGGCGAAGCTGGGCTTCAGGCGAGCCGCCATGCCGCCCCGAAGCAAGGGGCGCGCGACGGCGACGGCGGGGCTGGCGATCGAGGAGTTTCGCCATCTCTCGGAACTGGCCGGCCGCATCGCGCAGGACACGCGGCGCGCCGTGCGCCAGAGCGGCTAGGGGGGCTGGAGCGCCTTTATGGAAAATCTTCCGGTCTCGGTCGTCGACATCGTCCTGATCCTGGTGATCCTGACCTCGGCGATCCTCGCCTTCATGCGCGGCTTCGTGCACGAGGTGCTGACGATCGCGGCCTGGATCGGCGCCATCGTCTTCACCATATTCGCATTCGAGCCCGGCCTGCCGTACGTGCAGGACTACATCGCAAACACGATGGTCGCGAACGTCGTCACCGGGCTTACCCTTTTCGTCGTCTCGTTGATCGTGTTCACGATGGTCAGCCACGCCATTTCGCGCAACGTCAAAACCAGCGGACTTGGCGCCGTCGATCGTTCTCTCGGGCTGCTGTTCGGTGCGGCACGCGGCATCTTCCTGATCTGCGCCGCCTATCTCGTCATGATGTGGGCGATCCCCAAACCGGAAGATCGGCCCCTTTGGGTCCAGAATGCCCGCAGCACACCGATGGTTGAAAAGGGGGCGGTCTATCTCGCCTCACTGATACCGGCGAACATCCTGGAACGGGGCGAAGACGCCATTGGCAGCGCGACCGAGGCCGCCGACAACGCCGAAAGCCTGATCGATGCCGGCGAGGCGGTCGATTCCCTGACCGGGACGGGCAGCGGCGACGAGGCAGAACCCGCGGATTCCGGCGCCGAATCCGATGGTGCCGAGCCGGGGGGTTCCGGCTATAACGACGCCGAACGGAACCAGATGAACCAGGTGATTCAGAGCACCGAGTGACGGCCGGCGCGGGCCGCCAGGGACCGATGGCAGACCTGACCACCCATCCCTTCGACGACGACAAATTGCACGAGGAATGCGGCGTGTTCGGCATCTACGGGCCGGACGATGCCGCCGCTTTGACCGTGCTCGGGCTGCACGCGCTGCAGCATCGCGGCCAGGAAGCCGCCGGCATCGTCGCCTTCGACGGGCGGCAGTTCAACGCGCACCGCGCACTCGGCCTCGTCGCCGACCATTTCTCCAGCGAGTCGGTGGTCCGGCGCCTGCCCGGCCATGCCGCGATCGGCCATGTCCGCTACTCGACCGCCGGCGGCACCGTCCTGCGCAACGTGCAGCCGCTGTTCGCCGATCTCGAATTTGGCGGTTTCGCGATCGCGCATAACGGCAACCTCACGAACGCCTATACGCTGCGGCGCGAACTGGTGCGGCGCGGCTCGCTGTTCCAGTCGACCAGCGACACCGAGGTTATCACGCATTTGATGGCGACCGGCACCGGCACGGTCATCGACCGGCTGGTGCAGGCGTTGCGCCAGGTCGAGGGCGCCTACTCGATCGTCGGGCTGGCGCACGACAAGGTCATCGGCGTGCGCGACCCGCTCGGCGTGCGGCCGCTGGTATTGGGGAAACTCGGCAGTTCCTACATCCTCGCCTCCGAGACCTGCGCGCTCGACATCATCGGCGCCGACTTCATCCGCGACATCGAGCCGGGCGAAGTGGTGGTGATCGATGCGGACGGGGTCGAGAGCCTGCGGCCGTTCCCGCCGCACAAGAAGCGCTTCTGCATCTTCGAGTTCATCTATTTCGCGCGGCCCGACAGCGTGGTCGAGGGCGACAGCGTCTACGAGGCGCGCAAGCGCATCGGCGCCGAGCTGGCGCGCGAAATGCCCGCCCCCGCCGACGTCGTCATCCCGGTTCCGGATTCCGGCGTGCCCGCCGCGCTCGGCTATGCCGAGGAAGCCAGGATCCCGTTCGAGCTCGGCATCATCCGCAATCACTATGTCGGACGGACCTTCATCGAGCCGAGCGACCATATCCGCCATCTCGGCGTGCGCCTGAAGCACAATGCCAACCGCGCCAAGATCGAGGGCCGCAACATCGTGCTGGTCGACGACAGCATCGTGCGCGGCACGACGTCGAAGAAGATCGTCGAGATGATGCGCAATGTCGGCGCAAAACAGGTGCATATGCGGATTTCGAGCCCGCCGACGGCGTTCTCCTGTTTCTACGGCATCGACACGCCCGAGCGCGGTGCCCTGCTCGCCGCCAACAACGATGTCGAGGCGATGGCGAAGCTGATTGGTGTGGACAGTCTCGCGTTCATTTCGATCGACGGCCTCTATCGCGCCATGAACCTGCCGAGCCGCGACGAAGGTCAGCCGGCCTATTGCGATGCCTGCTTCACCGGCGACTATCCGATCCCGCTGACCGACCGCAGCGAAGGCAAGCAGCCGGCGCAGCTCTCGCTGCTGGCCGAAACCGCCTGACCGAATCCGTGCCCGACACGTCGAAGCGCCTGGCCGGCCGGCTCGCGCTGGTGACCGGCGCCTCGCGCGGCATCGGCGCCGCCGTCGCGCGGCGCTTTGCCGAGGAGGGCGCCGAGCTCATTCTCGTCGCCCGCACCGTCGGCGGGCTCGAGGAAACCGACGATGCCGTCAGGGCCGCCGGCAGCCGGGCGACCCTGGTGCCGCTCGACCTCGCGGATTTCCCGGCGATCGACCGGCTCGGCCAGGCGATCTACGAGCGCCACGGCCGGCTCGACATTCTCGTCGGCAATGCGGCGCAGCTCGGCCTGCTGCAGCCGATCCAGCAGATCCGGCCGGAGGAGTGGCAGCAGGTCATCGATCTCAACCTGACCGCCAACTGGCGACTGATCCGCTCGATGCACCCGTTGCTGATGGAATCGCCCGCCGGCCGCGCGATCTTCGTTTCGTCGGGCGCGGCACTCGAACCGCGCGCCTACTGGGGCACGTATGCCGTCAGCAAGGCCGCGCTCGACATGGTCGCCGGCATCTACGCCGCCGAAACCAGGCGCGGCACGATCCGCGTCAACATTCTCGATCCCGGTCGCGTGCGCACCCGCATGCGGGCGCGCGCCTATCCCGGCGAGGATCCGATGAAGCATCCGGCACCGCAGGACATCACGGATGCCTTCGTCGACCTCGCCTCGGCGGAATGCCGGCGCCATGGCGAGCGGATCGACCTGACGGTTCCCCGGCCCGCCTGACGCGCGGATCGGCTGTCAGTCGTCCAAATGGTCCTCGCGCACGCCGTACTTTTCATAAAGCTCGTCATAGTACGGCGGTTCGGCCGCCTCGGCGAAATAGTCGTTGGTGAATTCCTCGCCTGCCTCGATGTCCCGCGTTGCGACCAGCGCATACCGGTCATCGAGGAGCGCCTCGGCGACTTTCTCCAGATACCGATGCGATTCGACATCGAGCCCCGTATCCGCGGGCGTGGCGTTGTTCGTCACCAGATTCGGCCTGCCCGAATGGTTTATCAGCACGCCGTCATCGAGAACCCTTATCAGGCAACCCGGGAAATCTGCAACGCCATGGACATGCGTCAGCTCGTAGACGATGTCGGCCGGCAACATAGTCTCGATCTTCGCCCTGAACGACATTTCGTCGTAAACGACATAGAGGCCTGGAATGTAGTGCCAGACGATGCTGCCTTTCTCGATTGGTTCGCGCGCAAAGACGCCCAGACCCTTGTTTTTTGTCTTCTCGACGCTGTACCGGAAGCGAAACCCGCTTTCTTTGCTGGGCATTCAAGGAAATCCCAAGTTCAAGATCAACGAATCAAGCTCGACGGCAACCTAGTTCGAATAGGGATTGTCGCCCTTGCGCATGACGAGGCGCAGCGGCACGCCGTCGAGGCCGAACGTCTCGCGCAGACCGTTGGCGAGATAGCGCAGATAGGCCTCCGGCAAATCGCGCGGCCGGTTGAGAAACAGCGCGAAGGTCGGCGGCCGGATCTTGATCTGTGTCAGATAGCGGACTTTGACGGCACCGCCGGCTGCGCGCGGCGGCGGGTGGCGTTCCGTCAGCGCCGACAGCCAGCGATTGAGATCGGCGGTCGGCACACGGCGGTTCCAGGCCTCGTAGACCTCGAACAGCGATTTCATCAGCCGGTCGACGCCCTGCCCTTTCGCCGCCGCGATCGAGATCAGCGGCACGCCGCGCGCCTGCGGCAGCGAGCGCTCCAGCCGGTCCTCGAGTGATTTTCGGGTCCTGGCCTTGTCGTCGACCGCATCCCATTTGTTCGCGGCGATCACCAGCGCGCGACCTTCCTCGACGACCTGGCGCGCGATCGTCAGATCCTGCCTGTCCAAGCCGACCGTGGCATCGAGAACCAGCACGACGATCTCGGCAAAGCGCAGCGCGCGCAGCGCTTCACCTCCGGACATGCGTTCGAGCCGTTCGGCGACGCGCGCGCGGCGGCGCAGCCCCGCCGTGTCGATCAGCCGCAGCCGGCGACCGCCATAGAGCCAGTCGACGGCGATCGCATCGCGCGTGATGCCCGCCTCCGGCCCGGTCAGCATTCGCTCCTCGCCGAGCAGCCGGTTGACCAGCGTCGACTTGCCGACATTCGGCCGGCCGACGATGGCGACGGCGATCGGTCCGTCGCCCGCTTCGGTATCGCCGTCGGCGCCCGCACCCGTTTCGTCCGCAGCGCCGCGCACGGCATCTTCGATCGCTTCGCTCATGGCCGCGTCGAACGGGTCGTCGCTCTCATCCGGCGGCGCCGCTTCCGGCTCGAGATGCGGACGCATCGCCTCGATCAGCTCGCCGAGCCCGTCGCCATGCTCGGCCGAGACCGGCACCGGGTCGCCGAGGCCGAGCGAGAACGCGTCGTAGATGCCGGCATCGCCGCCGCGCCCTTCGGCCTTGTTCGCGACCAGCACCGTCGGTTTGCCGCTGCGGCGCAGCCAGTCGGCGAAATGGCGGTCGGCCGGTAAAATTCCGGCACGCGCATCGACCAGGAACAGCACGAGGTCGGCGCCGTCGATGGCGCGCGCGGTCTGCGCGCGCATGCGGCCGGCGAGCGAGGCGTCGGCCGCCTCTTCGAGACCCCCGGTATCGATCAGGGCGAAAACCAGATCGCCGAGCTGCGCGCGGGTTTCGCGCCGGTCGCGCGTGACGCCCGGCGTATCGTCGACGATCGCGAGCCGCTTGCCGGCGAGCCGGTTGAACAGCGTCGACTTGCCGACATTCGGCCGACCGACGATCGCGACGACCGCGGTCATGGGCAGGATCAGCGCAGCGCGACGAGCGTCGCGTCGCCCAGCAGGAGATAGACGCCGCCCGCCACCACGACCGGCGGCACGCGCGTGCCCGAGCCGATCGAGCTGCTGCCGAGCAACTCGCCGGTATAGGGCGACACGGTCAGCAGTTCGCCGGTCGTGCCGATCAGCAGCAGACGGTCGCCCGCGAGCACCGGACCGGTCCAGTCGATCGGGCCGCTGCTGTCGTCCGGATCGACGAAGCGTTGCAGCGGCAGATACCATTTGACCGCGCCGGTGGCGCGCAGCAGGCAGAGCAGGGTCTGGTCCGCAGTGATAAGGAAGAGAAAGTCGCCCGCGACCCACGGACCGTTCGCGCTCGGCAGCGGCCGTTGCCAGACCCGCTCGCCGGTCGCGATGTCGATGGCGGTCGTGATCGCGCTGTTGCCGGACACCAGCACCAGCCCGCGATCGATCGTGATCCGGCCGGTGATACCGGAGACTTCCGCGGGGCTCTGACGGAACCGGTCCCGGCCGATCGCGTCGCTCCAGCGCGCCTCGCCGGTGGCCAGATCGATCGCAAAGACTTCGCCCGACGAATAGGACACGGCGGCGATGCCGTCGCCGATGGCCGGCGCGGTGCTGCCGAGCAGACCGGCGGTGGCAACCGGCCCGCTATGGGTCCAGAGCACCTCGCCGCTATCGGCCGACAGCGCGACGGTGCGATTGTCGAGCGTCACGACGATCAGCCGGTCGCCGGCAAGACCGGGCGCCGCGCGCAGCGCGGAATCGATCCGCGTCAGCCAGATCGGGTCGCCGCTCGCGGCATCGACGGCGTAGACATAACCGTAGTTGGTCGTCGCGTAGACGCGCGCGCCGTCGGTTGCGACGCCGCCGCCGAACAGCGTGTCCTCACCCTCGGGCGTCAGGTTGACGCGCCAGATCTGGTTGCCGGCGGCGAGATCGTAGGCCGAGAGAACGCTGGCGGCATCGAGCGCGAAGATGCGCCCGCCCGCAGCGACCGGCTCGGAGACCAGCGGATGATAGGCATCGCCGCCGGTGCCGATCGATGCGCGCCATGCCACGGCCGGCGCGGCCGAGAGCGCCAGGTGATGCATGGCATGATCGGGATAGCCGCCAACCTGCGGCCACTCCGGATTCGCAACCGGCGCCGGCAGCGCCACGACGACCGATGCCGTTTCGGGATCGACGCTGAAAACGCCTTCCTGCTGCAGCACGGCGATGCGCTCGCCTTCGAGCGGCGGCGGCTCCGAGCTTCCGAAAATGTCCGAACCGCAGCCGGCAAGCAGCAGCGTCAGGGCGGTCAGCGCCGACACCGGCGCCCGAGAGGTTCGCAGCACGGTCGCGTTCATGACGGCGACCCTGCTCTCAGGATCCGAGCGCCGCGAGCGCCTCGCTGGCGCGGGCGCGGACGGCCTGCGGCGCCTCCGGATCGTCGGCGATCAGGCCGAACTGCTCCCTGGCGCGCGCGGTGTCGTTCTGCATCATGGCGACGGCGGCGAGGATCTCGCGCGCATTATGGCGCCAGGCGCCGCCTTCGTCGGCCAGCGACTGCATGTCGGTTTCGATCGCCGCGAGGTCTTCGCCGGCGGCGAGCGCGTGATAGCCCCAGAGCACGCGTGCCAGCCCCCGCAGCGAACTGTCGACACTGTCGTCGTCGGCGAGCAGGCGATATTGCCGCGCGGCGTCGGCCTGGTCGCCGTTGGCCGCCGCGAGGCCGGCGCGTTCGAGCCGGGCGAGCGCGCCGTAGCTGCCGCCTTCTTCCGCGAGCGCCGTCAACGCCGCATCGGCGGCGGCCGGATCGTTGAGCGACGCGATCAGCGCGTTGTCGAAGGCCGCGCTCTGTTCCTGGCGCTGCGAGAGGCGATGCTCGCGGATGCCGACGAAGGCCGCGGTCGCGGCCACCAGCAGGACGGCCGCGGCGATCAGCCACTTGCCATGGCGTTTCCACAACCGCCGGTATTGTTCGTGTTTGAGATCGTCTTCGATCTCTTGGAAAATGTCCGCCAAGGTCGCTACTCCCGCCGCGCGAGGGCGCCACCATACAGAGGCGGCAATGGCAAGGCAAACCATTGATCCGGCTGCCTTACCGGGCCGAAAAGGGCGCTTTACGGCCTGCCCGATTTCGGGAAAACTGTCGGCATCCGATGCATGAGGATGCGAGAATCGGGCGCCCGATGGCCAAGCTGATCCGTCTCGGGGACTACAAGGCGACCCGCCGGCCGGTTTACTTCACGCAACGCGAACTGCAGCAACTGCTGTGCGAGTATGCGCGCCGCGTCCAGCGCGGCGAATGGCGCGACTACGCGATCGACCATCGGCCGGGCATGGCGGTGTTCTCGGTCTTTCGCTCGAGCCGGGAGCGGCCGGTCTACAGCATCACCAAGATCACCGGCGGCGGCGACGAGCCGGCTCGATTCCTGGTCAGCCAGGGCCGCGAGCGGTTGCGCAGCGGCCGGTCGCTGGAGGAAGTGCTGCCTGCGCTGGGAACCAGTCTGCGACTGGTTTCGCCCTGACGGTCCCTGAGGAATCGCCCGAAACGCCTGCCGCAACTCCGTCGACCGGCGCCCGCCCGACTATCCACCGGATAACGCAGGCAGCCCGGAAATGTCCCTTGAATTACAGGATTTGGTGGCGTTCAATCGCCCCGACGCTATATGTCGTAGGGGTGACAGCGCCAAGCGGGGGTGAGCCATGGAATGGACCGACGATCGCATCGACCTCCTGAAACAGCTTTGGGGACAAGGGCTTACGGCCAGCCAGATTGCCGAGCGCCTGGGCGGCGTGAGCCGTAACGCGGTCATCGGCAAGGCCCATCGCCTGGGTCTCTCCTCCCGCCCCTCGCCGATCCGCGGCGGTGTCGGCACCGGTCCGCGCGCGCCTCGCAAGCGGAGCGCCACCCCGGCCCGGCCGGTCCTGCCAGCGGCGACCGCCGGCACGATGTCGGGCGCGGCCCCCGCCGCACCGCAACCCGTCCGCGAGCCGGCGCCGAAACCGGCACCCCGTCGTGTCGCGAGCGGCGGCACGAAATCCTGCATGTGGCCGGTCGGCGATCCGAAGGAGCAGAATTTCCATTTCTGCGAGGCGCCGGCGGAACCGGGACGTCCCTATTGTGCGGCGCACTGCTCGCAGGCCTATCAGCGGCGGTCCGAAGAGGCTGCCTGAACGTCCGGGAGAGCGCTCGCAAACGCCTATCCATCGTCGGACGGCTGACGGCACCGCAAGCGCGCACCGGCAGCGCGCCGCGGTACGCGTTGACGAAGGCCGAACCATCACGCGTCAAAGCATCCGGGGCTGCCGATCGCCGTTCTGCGATCGGCCGGGTGCTGTTCGTTTCAGATGCGCCGTCAGCCCAAGAGGAGGATGACCAGCAACACGACCGCTATGGCGCCAACGACGGAAAGGCCGAGCTTCTGGCCGCCGCCGAGGGCGTCCCACGTCTCGCCCCATTTCATGCGCCCTGCTCCCCTTCGACGGTTCCGGGCGACTTAACGCCCAATCATAGCATGGGCGGCATCCGCCGGTCGCGCGGCGCCGGCGCTTCGCCTAGACTTGCCGCCCGGCCACGGGGTGCCGGCCATGTTCCGGAGGCTTTGCATGAACCGCATTCCGTCCCGATTCGCCGGCGCCACGGTCGGCACGCTGGTCGCCGGCCTGGCGCTCGCCGCCTGCGCCTCCAGCGACGGCGACGGCTCGACGCCCTCGACCGGCGCCTATGGCAAGTGGCGCGCCATCGAGATCGGCGAACTGGTGGCGGGCGCCGCCGAGACCACGCTCGAGATTGCCCGGGATGGAACGGTGAGCGGCGATGCCGGCTGCAACGGCTATGGCGGCAATGCGACGATCATCGGCGGCGCGATCGAGTTCGGTCCGCTGATCTCGACCCAGATGGCCTGCGATCCGGCGATCATGACGCAGGAACTCACCTATTTTGCGGCGCTCGAGAACGTGCAGGGCTGGCGCCGCGAGGGCGGCAACCTGGTGCTGTTCGATGCGAGCGCGGCCGCCATCGTGCGCCTCCAACCGGTCGCGACGCTGACCGCCGATGCGCAGGCCGCCGCAAATGAAGCGGAAGCCGAAGCCGATGCCGTCGAAGAACTCGCCGAAGCCGAGATCGTCGCCGAGGAAGTCGAAGCGGGTCCGGTCGTCGAGGAGATCGCGATCGAGCTGCCCGAGCCGATGCCCTACAGCGCCGAGACCATATTCTACGATTGCGCGGGACGTCCGGTCGAGGCGCAGTACATCAATGCCGGCGACGTGTCGCTGGTGACGCTGCTGATCGGCGAGGAGTTTGTGGTGGCGGCGAACGTGATCGCCGCTTCCGGCGCGCGCTATTCCGGCGGCCAGTATATCTGGTGGACCAAGGGCGACCGGGCCGATCTGGTGGACTTCCGCAACGGCGGCATGGAAGCCATCATCACCTGCACCGTGGTCGAGTGACGGCGACGGCGCGATAGCACCGGCCGCCGCGCGCGCGGTAACGGCCGACGGGAGTCGGGCCATGGCAACCGGGATCGTCTATGTCCGCTATATCGTCGCCGACGTCGGCGCGGCAATGGCGTGGTACACGCGGCATCTCGGCTTTACGACGCTCGCTGACATGTGCCCGCATTTCGCCGAGATCGGTCGCGGACCGCTGCACCTGCTGCTGAGCGGGCCGACCAGCTCCGCCGGCCGGGCGATGGAAGACGGCGAGCGGCCCAAGCCCGGCGGCTGGAACCGCATTCACCTGATCGTCGACGATATCGAAGCCGAGCTGGCGCGGCTGCGCGGCGGGGGCGTCAAGATCCGGAACGAGGTCGTGAAAGGCCCCGGCGGATCGCAGGCGCTGCTGATCGATCCGTCGGGGAACCTGGTCGAACTGTTCCAGCCGCTGAAGCGGGCTTAACGGCGCCGCACCCGCCGGCGTTACTCGGCCGCGATGCTCGCGGTGCCTTCCGGGCCGATCACCCGGTCGAGCACCCAGTTGCCGAGACGATGCACCGCGGTCTCCTCCACGCCGAGGCGCGCGATGCGCGCATAGGGCGAAAGCAGGCCGGCGAACTGGCGCAGCGCGATGTCCTTGTCCTCGCCCACCACCATCTCGTTGCGGCGGTAGTAGTTCGTCGAAAGCCGCTCGAAATCCCCGCGATCGAAACAGGATTTCGGGAACAGCGAGGACACCGTCAGCCTCGACTTGCGGGCCGAGATCGGCTCGCTCTGGAACACCAGCGCGCCGTCGTTACCCATCGTCATCATCATGCCCGGCCGCAGCGTGCAGAAGAACGTGCCGCGCTTTCTGTCCGGATCGATATGTTCCATCGCCGGGAACCCATCGAAGCCCGGGAACGGCAGCAAGAGCTGGCTGCCGTCGTGAATCGCGAAGGCCAGCGATTCCTCGCCGGTCGGCTCGATCCGCACATACTCTTTCGTCTGCCAGCGCGCGAGCGAGTCCTTGTGGACGTACGGGATGTGATAGGCGTCGATGTAGTTCTCGACGAAGCACTTCCAGTTCGCGTCCATGTCGAACACGAGCTTGCGGGCGACGCGCATGTCCTCGAGCCTGTGCGAGGCGAGCTGGTCGACGAAGCGGCCGAGATGCTGCTCGAGCGTCAGCGGCCCCTTGCGGAAGCGTACGAAGATGAAGCCGCCCCAGGTGCCGCTCTCGATCTCGGCCAGGTTGAACTCGTGCTTGTTGCTGTCGTCGATCAGCGGCCTGCCGTCCGGGTCCCTGTAATTGGGCGCGCCGATCAGATGCCCGTCGAGCCCGTAGGACCAGAAATGATAGGGGCAGCGGAAGGCCTTGCAGTTGCCCTTGCCGTCGGCGATCCGCGCGCCGCGATGGCGGCAGGTGTTGGCGAAGACGCGGATCTTCCCGTCCTTGCCGCGCGTGACGATCAGCGGCACGCCGAAGAAATCCATCGTGTGATAGTCGCCGGGATCGGGCGCGACTTCCTCGCGCTCCATCAGGTTCCAGCTCGGCAGGAAGATGCGTTCCTTCTCCGCCTCGGCGAATTTCTCGCCGGTGTAGCACCAGAGCGGCAGCGATCGCATGGATCGGCCGCCGCGGCGCACCGCCTGGTAATGGCGCGGGGCGAGCACGTCCTCCGGCTCGCGGATGCCGAGGTCGGCCCGATCGTCGTAGCTCGCATAGCTCGTCATGATGTGTCCTCGCCCGCGGAAAGCCCGTGCCATACGGGTTTACAGAATTATGATAGTCCACTAACATTTTATCCCATGTCAAGGGCAGCGCGAAAAATCCCGGCAGAACCGGCCCCGTCGGCATATGCCCCGGCCGGCCGCCCGCGGGCGGACGCGGCTCCCGCCGGACTCCGCGAGCGCAAGCGGCGGGCCCGCCGCGACGCGATCGTCGAGGCGGCGATGACGCTGTTCCAGCGCAAGGGCTACGAGCAGACCACGATGGAGGAGATCGCGACCGAGGCCGCCGTGTCGGCGCCGACGCTCTATCGCTATTTCCCGAAGAAGACCGAACTGCTGATCGCGCTCTTCTGGCGCGGCCGCGAGGAGATGGCGGATGCGCTCGAAGCGTTTCACCGCAGATCGGTCGGCATGGGCGCGGTCGCATCGGTCGCCGGCCTGCTCTATCTCAACAACAGCGGCGTCGAGACGCCCGGCAAGCGCAAGCTGTGGCGCGAGGCGCTGGCCGCGCTGCTGCGCATGCACGACACGCCCGACGACGAGTTCCGCATCATCAAGCAGTATTTCGAGCGGCATATCGAGCGCATGTTGACGCGGTTGCGCGACGACGGGCTGATCCGCAAGGACGCGCCGCTCTCGGCGATGATGTACGTGCTCTATGCGATGGCGTCCGAGAACTACCACCGCATCCTTGCCAACGAGTTCCGCAGCGCCGCCGACGAAAAGCGCGCGATGGAGGAGCAGGTCCGGCTGGTGCTCGAAGGGTGGCTGGCGGAAGCGTAATTCGCTGTCACGCTTCCCCCGATTGCAGCGTCGATTTCGGCGCACGGGTCCGACGCGTCCGCAAGCGTTTGCCCGGCATCCGGGCCGCGCGACCCGAGGTCGCGCCGGTGCCGGCTGCAGGGACCGCTGCGGTCGTCGGGCAGATCGGGCACATGATTCCCTCCTCGCTCGTCTGTTGGCTGCGTCAGGAACCGGCGCGCTGGCGCATCGCCGCCTCGCCGGCGTCCGACACGGCGACCCATTTCGGATCGGGCGCCGCGTCCGGCACGTAGCTGTCGTGCCAGTTCCACCATTTGTAAGGCGGGGTCTGCGGATAGCCTTCGGGCGAATCCTCCCATGCCTCCTGGCGGCCGAGCGCCGTGATGTCAAGCCAGGACCAGACCGTGCCCATCGCCTCGTCGCCGCGATTGTTGACGTAGTAGGTGCGGAACACGCGGTCGCCGTCGCGGATGAAGGCGTTGTGCCCGTGCCATTCGCCGACGCCGAAATCGGCATCGAAATCGTCGGTGACGGTGAACCACGGGATGTGCTGCCAGCCCATGCGCTCCTTCAGCCGCGCGATGTCGGCCTGCGGCGCGCGCGAGACGAACACCAGAGTCGTGTCGCGCGCATGGAGATGCGCGAGATGGCTGACCTGGTCGGCCACCAGCGAGCAGCCGATGCAGCCATGATCCGGCCAGCCATGCACGCCCGGCTCGAAGAAAGCGCGGTAGACGACGAGCTGCCGGCGGCCGGCGAACAGATCGAGCAGGCTGACGCGCCCGTCGGGCCCGTCGAACGCGTAGTCCTTCTCGACGGCGAGCCACGGCATCCGGCGCCGCTCGGCGGCGAGCGCATCGCGGGCGCGGGTCAGTTCCTTCTCTTTCACGAGCAGTGTTTCCCACGCTTTATCCCAGTCCGCCCGCGCGACGACCGGCGGCGTGTTCATGCCGCCCAGCCTGTCTTTCCGGCCCTTGCCGGTTGCGCTATTCGTGGTCATGGCAATCTCCTTCGTTGCGTTCCGTTGCCTCAGGCTCTCACGCGGAGCCCGACCGTCGAGGGACAGAATTAGGGCCGGACGCGGGCCAGCGGGAGTGACAGTTCTGGCGGGATTCGGATGGACTCGATAATCACGGCCGCGGCCCGCGCGCTGGCGGCCGGCGACCCGCTCGGCGCGCTCAACCGCGTTTCGCTGCGCGACGATCCGCCGGCGCTGGCGCTGCGCGGCATCGCGATGGCGCAGCTCGGCGATCT
>Ga0187892_10006660_pt1 | contig 17004 bp, 19 predicted proteins | sample MA1701073metaG_FD_139345 | JGI IMG/M metagenome (GOLD analysis project Ga0187892, IMG submission 139345) | Bio-ooze microbial communities from a basaltic lava cave in the Kipuka Kanohina Cave System on the Island of Hawaii, USA - MA170107-3 metaG ... | reverse complement strand
TACAAAAGATCAACCGCGGATTACTCGGATGGACGCGGATAACAACCGAGAACCGTGAACCGATCGGTCTTGTCAAGAGACAAATGGATAACGAAAGGGATTGACGAAACGACTTCCTCGGGCGGACACTTGCCGACCGCTTCAGAAACTCGGGGACGAGGGATGAACTTCGACCAGTTCTTCAGACAGGCGACCGGCCACGGACCGTATCCGTACCAGACGCGCCTCGCCGAAGCGAAGGCGACCGAATTTCCGCAGTTGCTCGACATCGGTACTGACTGCATTCGCTCCAAACCGGCAGATTGCGGCGAACACGATGCAGGCGTTCCTCGTAGCGACCTCCTGCGTGGAAGTCGGGTTCAACTTTGACGCCGATCACGCGGTTTGCGATCTAGGTCCGTTGGAGCGAATGATTCAGCGATCGCGGCAATTTCATGAAGCTTGACTCGTGAGGTTGGAGTTGAAAAATAACCATGCGAAAAGCCAGAGAGGCAGAGACGTTCCCGAACGTTCCCGGTCCGACCGGTTGATAGAAAGCGAGTACGCTGTGCCCGACATGAACTTGTGGAATCGAAAACTGCTGGCCTATCTGCACGACCCGCCAAGCAAACCGTTCAACGTCGTGGAACATCGCGCGATCGCTTGGTCGCTCATTGAAGCCGCATTCCCGGGTATCAGCCGGGGCGATGCCGAGTGGTTTTTCGACAAGGTCTGTGACCACACGGCGGCGGCGGCCGACCGCGTGGTGTGTCCGAAACCGAGCGCGCTCAGAGCCGAGTTCAAGGGAGACGCCAACTCCCCGTTTCACCATCCCCTCGGCGGCGGAAAACTGATCTTCGAGAACGCCGTGCCCAGCGCGGAGTTTGCGGAAGGAATTGTCCAACAAGCTCAAGCGTTCGTTACAAATGTGGACGCGCTGCCAGCGGCTCAGCAGGACCGGGCTCGGTTTTTTCTCCATTGGCGGTTGTGGCCGCAGAAAACCGCCGAGCAAGACGGACGGGCATTGCATTTGCCCGCTGACACACGCATTCCCGACCATACGATCTGGACGCATTGCAGTTTGGTCAGCGCGTTGCAGGCGTGCGTGCGGTTCGAGAAAAGGGGCGACGCGGTCGAGAACCGCGAGTTCAAGCCGGCATTCCTGCTGGTGCAGATCGGTCCGGTCCAGGAGTTCATCGCCCAGGCCCGCTCGACCCGCGACCTCTGGAGTGGCAGCTACCTGCTCTCGTGGCTGGTGGCCCACGGCATTACAGCGGTGACTGATGAGGTCGGGCCAGACTGTGTGATCTTTCCCGCGTTGTGCGGCCAGCCGTTGTTCGACTTTCTCCACAAGGAAGACCTGTATGCGCCCCTCGGAGTGTGGGAGGAGCAACAACCGAACGGTGGCAAGAAACGAATGCACGCCGAGGAACACATCCTTACCCCAAATTTGCCCAATCGTTTTCTGGCGGTTGTTCCCGCCTGGCAGGCGGAGGAATTGGCGCAAGCCGCCCAGCAGAAAATGACCGTCGAGTTGGACGAGATTGCCAAGGCCTGTGCCACTTGGTTCAAGGATAAGGGGCATGAGATTCCGGCGGACGCCATGCCGCGCTGGCGGCAACAGATTGCCCAGTTTCTGACCGTCACCTGGCAGGTTTATCCGTGGCAGCCGGATGTGCAGAAGGCAATCCGCGACGCGCAAGCCCTTCCGGCTGCTCGCCAATCCGCCGAGGCCCTGGCGGCGGCTCACAGAGCGGCTGTCACCGGAATTCCCAAGAAGGATCTCGACCCGCGCAATTACAGACACAAGTCTTGGAAAGAGGGGCCGGTGTGGAAGTCAGAAATCATCCCCGACGCCGACGGCAATCCGGTCATAGACAACTCCGGTTTTCCCTGGGCCGCGCACTATGCGACCACCGATTTCTATTTGGCGGCTCGTCGCAACACGCGCGAGTTCGACGCATGGGCTGCCAATGACGACAAGCGGGAGGGTGCGGTCAAGGACGCGCTCTCCGGCAAGGAAGAGGTCATCGGGGGCGAGACCTGGCAGGAAGGGCTGGTCGACTTGCCCGGCCACCACTTCCGCAATGGCGATCGTCTCGGCGCAATCAATCTCATTAAACGCGTCTGGCATCGCGCGTACTTGGAGCAGAAAGGCCTGAAGCGTTCGCCGAAGTTCGATTCCTTGCCGGCGGTGGCGGCCGCTACATTTGCGAAAAAGATGTGGCCGGAGCCCCAAGCCGCCGAATTTCTTCATCTGGCCCACATCGCGGATAAATTCTTCGAGAACGGATCCGACGACGCCTCCGTCTTCCATCTCACCGAATGGGAGCGCGCCATCAAAGAGGATATCAAGCGCAAAGGTGGACCACGTTCCGAAGCGATCACGGCGCTCGAAGCCGCTCGCGATGCCCTCAAGCGTCTGAAAGGCAAACCCGGTCGGTATGTCGCCGTCATCGCGCTCGATGGCGACTCGATGGGGAAGTGGGTAAGCGGAACCCATGAAAAATCGCCTCGTTGGCGCGGGCAACTGGCGGCGGAAGCGGCGACCTATTTCGAGGGAGAACCATTGCTCAAGGCTTTATTGGATACTCAACGGCACCTCTCACCGAGCTATCACCTGCAACTGAGCGAGGCGCTTGCCAACTTCTCCCTCTATCTGGCAAGTCCAATCGTGGAGCATTTTGATGGGCAGTTGATCTACGCCGGCGGTGATGACGTGTTGGCGATGTTGCCGGCGGAGCAGGCGTTGCCCTGTGCCCGGGCGTTGCGAATGGCATTTTGCGGCGATCCGATCCTGCCGAACGTCTTCCCAGGCGCGTTGGCTGACGGATGCCAACCCGGCTTCGTGGCGATCGACGGCGATTGGGAAGGCTGGAAACGCTCGGAGAAGCGCTTTTTGAAACGGGGTTTCCATCTGCTTGTCCCCGGCCCGAATGCCGATCTATCGGCCGGCATCGCCATTGGGCACATACACGCACCCCTGCAAAATCTGGTGGAGGCGGCGCGGAACGCGGAGAAACGCGCCAAGGACACGAAGAAAGGCTATGGCAAATCGGCCTTCGCCATCAGCCTGTTCAAACGCTCGGGCGAGACCATCCAATGGGGCGCGAAATGGGACAGCAAGGCCATTGCGCTGACCAAGGAGTTCACCGCGCTCTCCGATGGGGACAAACCCACGCTTTCCGCCAAGTTCTCGTATGCGCTGGCCCGACTGCTCCGGGCGTATGCCATCGGTAATGACTTCACCATCACCAAGAAGAACGGTTTCAACCCATTCGAGGTGTTCCCGGCCGAGTTTGAGCACTGCATCAAACAACAAGGGCCTGACGCGCCGGACACTTTCAGACAAACCGCCTGCGATTACTTGAAGCAGTGCGAAAACCGTCGGCTCGACGATTTCCTCGGTCCCTTCCTCACCACCACCTTCATCAACCGCGGAGGAGGCGAATAACCATGCAAACCTTCGATTTCATACCGGCCGACACATTGTTCTGTCGCGACCAACGACCGCTCGCCGCAGGGCACAGCTTCGGCCACGGCGCAAACTGGCCGTTGCCCACCGTCCTGCACTCTGCCATCCGCACCGCGCTGCTGCGACACCGGCCCGACGGATTGCCCCCACGCAAGGGCCAACCGGGCCGACCGCACAAAGGCAAAGAAAAGTTCGTCGCATCTCAACTCTACCAATGGCTGAACCTGCGCGGACCGTTCCCGCTGGATGAAAAAGGCGTGATGTATTTCCCGATCCCGCGCGACCTCGTCCCCAACGGCGACGGCACGGTGGCTTGCCTGCAAGTCATCGAGAACGCCGAAGGAACTGGCGGCAACAAGCTCAACAACCTGCCGGAACCGCTCACACACCTGGCCGCGTCGTTTGCCGTGCCGTCGAAAGCGAAGTTGCCTGAATGGATTTCTGAAGACGACTACGCGAACTACCTGGCCGGCAACCTGACCGCCCTGCCCGAACACGAACCGCTCTGGGACAGCGAACACCGCATCGGCGTGGCGATTGATCCGGCCACCCACACCGCCGAGGATGGAAAACTGTACGCGGCTGAACATCTCCGCCTGCGCGACGGCGTGAAACTTCGGTTCGCCGTTTCCGAAGACCCGCACAAGAAAGAATCGGCCGATATTTCCGACAAGATTCTTCAACTCGGCGGGGAGCAACGTTTTGGCCAGGTTGCCGCAGTCAAGGGCGAACTAAAGTTACCTGAAACCGCGATCACCGGGTCGCTTATCAAATGGGTGCTGCTTACTCCCGCGATATTCGTCCACGGCTGGCGGCCCGGATGGATTGACGACAACGGCAACGTCAAGCTGCGCGTCGTGGACAAGGCCACGCGCGCGGAACGGCGTCGGCCACGATACGATGACCCCAATTGGAAATACGCCGAGGCCGACGACAAAACCGAGAAGATCGGGGCAAAACTCGTCGCCGCCTGTGTCGGCAAACCGCAGGTCGTCGGCGGGTGGGATGTGTTGCACGAGTCCAAGGATAAAGAAGGCAACATCAAGTACGGAGGCGGTAAAGCCACCCACCTGGCCGTCCCATCCGGTTCGGTCTATTACTTCCGCGCCGATTGCCCGGAGGAAGCAACGAAGTTGGCGGGTGTGCTGCAAGGCCGCTGCAAATCCGATTTCTTCGGCGAGAAAGGTCTTGGCCTCGGCGTGTGTGGCACGTGGAAGGAGGCGGCGGTCTCATGATTGATCTCCATCAGGAGTTTATCGCCATCATGAGAGCCTTCGAGCAACAGGGCCTGCCCTACGCCGTTTGCGGAGGATTGGCCATGGCAATGCACGGCTTCCCCCGAGCCACGGTGGACATTGACCTGCTCGTTCCTGATGATCACCTGAACGACGCGCGGTCCTGCCTTACGAAACTGGGCTACACTCATGAGAGCGGCTGGCTGGCGCTCGCCGGCGGCGGAGTCCGGTTGTTTCGGGTGGTCAAGCTCGATCCTGCAGCGGGCGACTTCCTGGTCGTGGATTTACTAGTGGCATCCGGCGATCTCGCCAGCGTGTGGGAACAACGCCAACGGCAGGAAACGGACGCCGGACCTGTTTGGGTGGTCTCACAGTCCGGTCTGATCGCCATGAAGCGCGGACGTGGCAGCAAACAGGACATGGCCGACATCGAGAATCTGGAGGGGGTTGACGATGAAGATTGACATGTCACCCGCGGCCGTCTCGACCCGTCTCCGGCGCGCCAGCCAACTGCGCGAGCTGTGTCTGGCCCTGGCCGGGCCGCGGCTCAAGCGACCCTGGGGCGTGCCCGCACTGCCCCTGTCGCCGCCGACCGTGAAAGAGCCACCCGCAACCTACCGGCCAACGTCCGGGAACGTTCCCGATCCAGACGCCAATTCGAAAACCAGATAGAAGGAGAGCATGATGAACCACGAACCCAAACCCTACTTCCTGTTTACGCAGACTCCGCTGCACGTCGGAGCGGGACAATCCGTCGGCTACGTGGATTTGCCGATCCAACGCGAGCCGCATACGAAGATCCCCATCATCCCCGGTAGCAGCTTCAAGGGGGTTTTGCGTGACCGCTTCAATGGCACTGAGGACAAGGAGAAACGCTACTGGTTGTTCGGACACGATACCGAGGAGAAGGAGAAGTTTTCCGCCGGAGCGCTATTGATTGGCGAGGCTCGCGTGCTGTGCTTCCCGGTCCGCTCCGCCAAGGACAGTTTCGCCTGGCTTACCTGCCCACTTGTATTGAAACGCGCCCAGCGGGACATCGGCCTGGCCGACCTTTCATTGGGTGAAATCGGGGAGAAGGAAGTCATTGCCGGCGGGAAGGTGACGCTGGAGGGGAAGGTCGTGCTGGAGGAATACACCTTCACTGCCAGGACGCACGACAAACTCGCCGATCTTGAAAACAAACTGGCCGACCTGGTCAACGACCCGGTTTGGAAGGAGCTACCGGGACGGTTGGTGGTGGTCGCGGACGGCGTCTTCTCGTATTTCGTCCAGAGCGCTTGCGAAATCGCCCAGCACGTCGCCATTGTCGTTGCGACCGGCACGGCCAAGGAAAAGGCGTTATTCAATGAGGAGACCGTCCCGTCCGAAACGCTGTTCTACGGCGTCATCGCCGCCCAGAAGATAAACGGCAAGCAGCCGGACGATGCGCTGAAGGAACTTGCCAAGCTCAACGGCCAACCCATCCAAATCGGTGGCGGCGAAACCACCGGCCTCGGTTGGTGCACGTTCGCGCTGAAAAAATAGGAGACACGATCATGGACAACCTCGATCAAATCCGCGCGCAGAATGCTCTCAAAGCCAAGTCCGACGTGCAGAAAAAGCACGTCACGAAGCTCCCAGCGCTGATCGTCAACAACGGACTCCTTGCTGCGGCGGCCTTCTGTGACAATAAGAGTGACGAACTCAGAACGGCGATGGACAAAGTCGCCCTGCACCTGGCCGATCCGCGCATCGGCCGCCTGCAATCGGGCAAGAGCGCGGCTGCACTGATTCAAGAACTGACCGCACAGGGCGTCGCCTCGGAACGATTGCGCCTGGCGACGGCGGAAGCGCTCGCCTATCTCAGCTACCTGAAACGATTCGCCAACGGAGACTGACCGATGCCTCTGCTTCCAGAAACCCAAGCTGCGATTGGAAACCGGTTTGAACGCTGCGACTCACGCAGCCTCGTTTTCGAGCGATTTGCCAATCCGGTCTTGGAGAAGGATGACCGCCGTGATTTCTTCAATCTCGCCATCGCCAAGAAAACTCTTTCCCATAAGCGAGAGGCGTGGATCAATTTTCTGCGGAACGGGCTCGGCTTCAAGCCCGAAGACCTGCTGTTCGCCCAACTCCAGGCGCGATTGATGGTCAACATGGCCGGTGGGGTCATGGAGAACGCCGGGCTATGTCTCGACCGGCTGACGAGCATTCCCTACATCCCCGGCAGCGCGGTCAAAGGCTGCGCGCGGCGACTCGCGCTGGCGGCGCTGAGCGAATGGTGCGAAACCAACTCCAAACCGGCGGGAGACGATAATCCGTTCACGCCGGCCTGCCAGCCGTTCAATTCGCCCGCCGATATGCTCACCACCATTGCCCGCGTGTTCGGATGGGTGGACCAGGATTGGAAAAGCGATTCCGATTTTGCCTGGGCGTGTGCTGGAAATCGCCAAGAAGTCTGGAAGCCGGTGGCTGAGGCGCTTTGTGAGGATTTCGACTGGACGATCCCACAAATGCAGCAGGAAATTCCGTGGAAAGCGTTGCCAAGCTGCGCCGGCTCGGTCGGCTTCCTGCCGGCGTATCCGTTTGGCACGCCACCCAATCCCGACCTGGAACTCGATGTCGTCACCTGCCACCATCAGAAGTATTACTCCCAGGAACAGGATAAGCAGGGCAAGATCATCATGCCTGTCGCGCTCGACACGGAAGATCCTATCCCTGTCGTCTTCCCGGCTGTCGCTCCCGGCCACGTGTTCATCTTCGCCGTACTGCCGGGCCACCGCTGTGCAGACGCCTCGCTGAGCGTGGCCAAGGACTGGCTGAAGCAGGGCTTGGAAACCTTCGGCCTCGGCGCGAAAATCGCGGCGGGCTATGGGTGGTTCGATTGCTCACCCGAGTTCCAAGAAGCAATTCGCAAGACCATTGCCGAATCAGAACAGAAGCGACTGGAAGAGAAAAGGCGTCGTGACGAAGAGACCCGCCGCAAAGCCGAAGTGGAGGAACGTCGTCGGAAAGCCGCAGAGAAGAAGGCTGCCACCGCGAGCATGACCTCCGAGCAAAAAGCCGACTACGAACTAGCGCAACTAACCGACGACCAACTTCGCGGCCGGTTGGACAGCTTCTTCAAGCGCAGTCCTGAGGAGCAGAAGGCCGTCGTTCGCGCCCTGCGTCTGACGCCGGAGCAGCCGGGCTCGCGCCGCAAATTCTGGGACGACCTCAAACAAAGAGCCCAAAAGGGCGGCAAACCCGCTCAGATCGAGCAGGCGATTCGCGCCATCAGCAAGCAGATGTTCCCTGGCAAGGAGGGGAAAATGCCATGAAAACCGAAACGTTCCACCTCGAACTCATCACGCCCTGCTTCTGCGGCGGGGCAGAACAAGCCCGGGCAGAAATACGCCCATCTGCGATCCGTGGTCAATTTCGTTGGTGGTTTCGCGCCTTGGGCGGAACCGGAGCGGAAGAGCGCGCTCTGTTTGGTGGCGTGCATGGCGATGTGCGTGCCGGCTCGCTCATCGTGCGAGTGTGTGATCTGCAAGTTGGGCAGCCTTGGACGCCGTTCCCGATGAAGATGGGCAGTCCGGGCGCGTACATCTGGTACTTCGCCAGTGTGTCAGCGGACAAGAAGCGCTGGTGGACTCAACCGCCGGGACCGCGCGGAAATCCGCCTGGAAAGACCAACCCCGACGGACACTTGCCCCCCGGGACTGCGTTCACGCTCGAACTACGCTGGCGCAACTCACCACCGCAACAGTTGCAAGACAAGCTTACCCGTGCGCGAGAAGCGTTCCTGCGATTTGGCGCAATTGGAATGCGTGCCACACGGGGAATGGGAGGATTTGTCTGTCGCGAATTCCAATCCTATGCCTCCGAGACGAAGGAGCGCGCCAAGGAGTTATTCGCCGGTAGCGGTTTCGTGGTGCGCTGGCGCGACCGAACTTGGAGGAAATGGGAAGATGTTGTATTCGATGCCGAACGTTGGTTGAAGGACGACATGCGCCACGAATATAACGCGAATAAGCGACCATCCTCTCCCCTTGGCGGCAGCAGCCCCCGCCAAACCAGCGCGGTCTATTTCCGGCCCGTCAAGTTTTCAGGCGATACCTTTGGCCTGATGATCTTTGAAGCTTCTCATGAGAAGGTGTTGGGGGCAACAGCGCGAACTCGGCAGCCAGTAATCGAGAGTCGTACTTTTGCCGGCGAGCCACCTGCTCCAGTTCGTGGCGGACGTATTGGAGGACGCCGATGACCACGCTCCTTCACCTCGTCGGCGAGCAGACGATGCAGAATCGGCTGCCGATTCTGGCGCGGCAGCCAGCGGCGGGGTATGCTCGGACCGCCTGATGGAATTGGACCGACAACGCATCCTGGAGGCGCTGGCCGAACTCGACCGCCGGCTCGGCGAGCGCGGCATCAGCGCGGAGGTGTGCCTGTTCGGTGGGGCGGCGATGATCCTGGCGTTTCAGGCACGCCAGACGACCAAGGATATCGATGCCATCTTTGCGCCGTCCGCCGTGGTGCGGGAATTGGCCAAACAGATCGGCGAGGAGAAAGGATACACGGCGGGGTGGTTCAATGACGGGGTGAAAGGCTTCGTGTCGGACCGGCCTGAACACACCGCCGCCAACCTGCCGCAGTTTTCCCATTTGAAGGTGATGATGCCGGCGCCAACGTATCTGCTGGCGATGAAATGCCTGGCCGCCCGCGTGGCCACGCCCGACGCCACCGACGTGCAGGACGTGAAGTTCCTGGTCCGACACCTCGGGCTGCGCCAGCCGACCGACGTGCTGGAGATTGTGGCGCGGTATTATCCCGCGAACCGGATCCAGCCCAAGACGCAGTATTTTGTCGAGGCGGTCATGGAGGAACTGCAGAATGACAACCCTTAAACAGTTGGCCGAACGGGTGCAGACAGGTCGCCCGTTGGAAATCGAGTTGGGCGATTTCCTCGATGCCTTTTACCGGCAGCCGACAACGCGAGCCGTGCACGAGGCGCCACCACTGCTGGCCGGGGTCCATCCGCGCGGCGCGATCATCGACGCGTTTGTAGCGGCGGTGGCGGAGCATCTGTGCCGGCGATTTGACCTGCCGATCCCCGGCTGGGTGTTCGCGCCGGGCCGGTGTCTGGAGAGACCGTTCTTCGCGCTGGAAGCGCCCTCGTTCCGGGCGACGCTGTTGCTGGAAAGCCCGGCCGAATTCCGCTCGCGCAACCTGTTCGTCACCGCCAACGCCCTGAGCCGCGCGTCGGAACTGGCCGGAACACCATGACCGCGCTTCTCCATCTGGTCAGTGAACAAACGATGCAGAATCTGCTGCCGATTCTGGCGCTACGGCCCAAGACCGTCGTGCAGGTGCGCAGCCGTCCGGATAAATTTCATCAGGCGGCGGATAACCTCAAGAATGCCGTCCTCGCCATGAGCAAGACGCCACTGTATCGCGATCTGAACCCGGAGTTCTTCGACTGGCCGATTGACGAGGATTCGCCCTCGGTGGAACGCAGCAAGTCCAAGGTCGGCGAAGCGCTCTCCCTGTGGCCGGGCGCGATCGTCAACCTCACCGGAGGCACCAAGCAGATGTCCATCGGCGCCTACCTGGCCGCGGACTACCAGCGCGAGCCGATGTTGTATTGTGATACCGCGCAACGACAGTTCATCCCCGTCGGCAAGCGACCGCTCTCCAAACTGCCGCCCTTCGAGCAAATTGCCGCCAGCCTCACCGTCGAGGCGGTGATGGCCGCGCACGGCACGCCGCCGGCCAAGTGGAAATCCAAAGAAGCCTCCAAGCCGTTGCTCGGGTTGGGCCGCTGCGCCTGGGAACTTCACAACAAAGACCGGGACGCGCTGCTGGAATATGGCAAATTGATCCTGAAACACTTCCGCGGCGACAAGGCAAACGTGCCGAGCGCCCCCTCAGAGTTGCAGACGTTGGCAGCCAAACCGCTTCCGACTCCCTCTTCCGAATCAGTGATGGGTTTTCTGGATGCAGCAACTCAAGCGGGTCTCCTCCTCAAAGATGGGCGGAACAACTTTTTCCCTGCTGCGGAATGGCGGGATCGCAACGTGCAGGAATTGGCAAACATCCTGAACGGTTCATGGATGGAGCTTTTCGTATTGAGTCACCTCGCTCAAGAACCCGACAAATGGAGCGACCTCCATTGGAGTGTTGCGCCACAGGAACGAGGGAAAGGCTCGCTCGGCGAGACCGACGTGGTTTGCCTCGATGCCAAGTCCGCAGCGCTGCAGATCATCTCCTGCAAGACGAAACTGCAGAAGCGATTGGAAGTGCTGGAGGCTTTGACGGAGCGTCGGGCGCGAATGGGTGGCACATACGCCAAAGCCGCGCTCGCCGTGCTGCATGTCCAGCCAAATGAGAGAGAGGAATTGCGCAAACTGGGCGAACTGCTGCAGGTGCAGGTGCTCATTGGCGACGAAATCACCCGAGCCTTTACAGCATGACCATCGACCTCTCCCATCTCTACGCCGGCACGGGCACGGCCAAGTTGACGGACCTGCCGGCTTACGAACAGCGCGCGCGCGAACTCGTGCCGCCGGGAGCGGATGTAACCCTGACCGGAGCGGCCCCCGTGTGGTTGTACCTCCGCATCGCCCACGCACTGCATGGCCGCGCCCGCTCGCTTGCCTACGACTCGCCGGTGACCGGCGCGGTGGAAATCTTCAACCACAACCCGCGGTGATTTATGAGGTCGGATTTCTGATTTCTGATTTGCAGACAAGGCGAGCAACATAAAATCACATCCGAAATCCGAATTCAGAAATCGTACATCCGACATTGTCCCATCCTCTGAACGTTCCCGGACGTTCCCGCCGCACTCATCGAGACGGGATCGTGTTTTAGTGGGGGCATGACAAACGAAAATATTATCACCTGTCCCAAATGCGGCGCGGAGGTTCCGTTGACCGAAGCGGTGTCGCACCGGGTACGCGAGGAACTGGCAGCCGATTTCGACAAGGAACGCAAGGCGCTGAACGCAGCCGTTGAAGCGCGCGAGCAAAAACTTGTCGCCGAGCGCAAGCAACTCGACAAACAACAACAAGCTCTCCAGGCGGAAGTGGCGCGACGCGTCGATGCCGAGCGCCCGAAACTTCTCACCGATGCGGTCCGTCAGGCCGAAGACAAGTTCAGTACTGAACTCAAGGACCTTCAAATACAGAACGAAGAACAGCGCGCCAAGCTCAAGCAGGCGCAGAAAGCCGAACTGGTGCTCCGCAAACAACAGCGCGACCTGGAAGATGCCAAAGCCGACCTCGAATTGAACGTCGCCCGAAAACTCGACGAGGAGCGCAAGCAGATCGCCGATAACGCGCGACAACAGGTCGTCGAGGCGGAGCGGTTGAAACTGGCGGAGAAAGACCACGTCATCAAAGGCTTGCAGGAACAGATCGCCAACCTCCAGCAGCGGGCCCAGCAAGGCTCGGTGCAGGTCCAGGGCGAAACGCTCGAGGTCACGCTCGAACAGGATCTGCGGGCTGCATTCACCTACGACGAAATCAGCGAGGTCAAGAAGGGCCAGCGTGGCGCAGATATGCTCCAGCGGGTTCGCACCAATGCGGGCGCGGACTGCGGCGCCATCCTCTGGGAAACCAAGCGCGCCAAGAACTGGTCCAGCGATTGGCCGGAAAAACTGAAGGAAGATCAGCGCGAGGCAAAGGCCGAACTGGCCGTAATCGTCGTGACCTGCCTGCCGGACGGCGTGCGCGGCATCGCCCAGTTGGACGGCGTATGGGTATGCGAGCCGCCGTTCGCAGTGGCGCTGGCGATCGCTTTACGGCAAGGCTTGGTCAGCACCGCCATGCAGCGACTGCAGGACACCAACCGCGCCGACAAGATGGCCCGGCTGTACGATCACTTGTGCAGCGTCGAATTTCGCCAGCACATCGAGGCAATCGTGGAATCCTTCCTGGGTTTGCAGGAACAACTGGCAGCCGAGCAACGCGCCTTTGCCCGGCAATGGAAAGAGCGCGAGCAACAGATCACGAAGGCAATCCAGCACACGGCCATGCTCTACGGCGGCATTCAGGGCATTGCCGGCTGCGAAGCGTTGCCCGAGATCAAAACGCTCCAGTTGCCCGGCTCAAGCGCTGCGGGTAATTTATGATTTATGATTTCTGACTTATGATTTCCACTCTGATAATCGGATAACTGGATGAAGGTCGTCCCCAAATCCGAAATCCAAAATCAGAAATCGTACTCATGATTTCCATTCGGAGAACCACGGATGAAAACAGTCCCCAAATCAGAAATCAGAAATCAGAAATCTGAACTCGTCCTCTTCGCCGTGACCGGCATGTCGCCGGCGATCATCACGGAAACCGTCTGGGCGCTGGCGACCAACAAGAAGACGCCTGTGATACCCGACCGCGTGGTTGTCGTCACCACCGTTGCCGGCCGCAAGGCCATCGAGGCCGAGCTGTTTGCCGCTGGCGTCTGGGACCAGTTACGGGAAGCGCTTGCGGACCAGCGTGTGCCGATCGAGGGCAAGCTGCAATTCGGCACCACGGCCAATGACATCCGGGTTTTCACCCGCGCCGACGCGCGCGGACGCTCGATGGAACTGGAGGACATCCGCTCGAGGGAAGACAACGATGCCGCGGCGAATTTTCTCCTCGATAAGTTGCGCGAGTTTACCGAGAACGAGGACGTGCGGCTCCTTTGCTCGCTGGCCGGCGGTCGCAAGACCATGGGCGCGCTGCTCTATGCCTGCCTGTCACTGATAGGGCGCGAGGACGACCGACTCACCCACGTGCTGGTCAACGAGCCGTACGACGATCCCCGGCGCCAGCCGAAGTTCTATTTCCCCACGCCGCGCGATCGCGATGCGCGCGTCGAGTTGGCTGATGTCCCGTTTGTGCCGTTGCGCAAGTTGTTTCCTCGTGAACTGGGTCGCATGCCCGGCAGTTTCATGAACCTGGTCCGACAGTATCGCGCCACCATCGATCAACTCGCCGCCCCGCCCCGGGTGGAACTGGCCGATGACGAGCCCGTGGTCCGCGTTGACGGCCGAATGATTCGGTTGCCCGCCACCGCGTTTGCGTTGCTCAGTTTTCTCGTCGAGCGAGCCCGACACAACGAACCCCCATTTCCCAGTTTCAAGGACGCGGTGGATCCGTTCCGGGCGTTTCTGAAGAACTGGGCGAGCGGTCGCTACGGTTTCCAACACGATGCTCTCCAAAAACTCGGGGATGCAGACGATGCCACCCTGCGCAAGCTCGGCAACGCCATCGGCACCGCTCTTGCAAAGGCCGGCATGCCCGCCTCCGTCATCGCGCATCTACGACCCCACCGCGGATGCTTTGGCATCCGCATCGCGCTTTGATGCCGACGTGACCGGACGTCCCCGGCGCCCTCGCGTCCCCCCAACGGAGGGCGGACATTCCTGTCCGCCATTCTCGGATCGGGATGCAAGCCGTCGGACAAGAATGTCCGACCTCCTTCGCGATTGAGCTCCGACGTCTCCGGACGTTCCCGCTCTCTCCTCGGCCGGCTCGATCGATTACTTTTCCCCCGTGAGCCAACACAGCCATTTTGAGGGAGATTTATGATTTATGATTTCTGATTTGGGATTTGGAGGACTTGTGGATGGAGGCGAAAATGGCCGTCAACTCGCTGGCTTCCAGCTTCAAGGCGGCCAGGCGCGAAGCCGGCAGCAAACCGCCCTCCTCAATCAACTCGAGCCACAACAATGTCTCGTCCGCTTCCTCAAGCGTCCGACCGATCTTGTCAATCCAGTCCGCCCGGCTCCGTGCCCGGCACGCGGCCCGATAGCCGGATGCCGTCCCCGTGCCCGACCGCAGAACCTGGTCCGCCAGGACGCGGCCCTTCGCATTTCTCGGAAGCGCATCCGTCATGGCCATAATCCGCAAGGTAAACTGTTTCGTTCGCGTTTTGAGTTCCTCGGAATTCATGCCTGCCATTATTCCCAAGCCGGCTTGCTGCACAATGGTCAAATCAGAAATCATAAATCGTAAATCCCGATTCCATGCCGACCGTTTATTTGCTCACTCCCGGCACGCGTGTCGGCCTCCAAAGCCGGGCGTTGCACATCGAGATTCCCGCCCGCGACGACGAGCCGGCGGTCGGTCGCATCCTGCCGCTGGTCGAGGTCGAGCGCGTCATCATCGGCGACGACACTCAGGCCACGACCGCCGCGCTCGCGGCGCTCATGGAACTCGATATTCCCGTCAGCTTTTGTTCCTGGTCGGGACGGGTGCTCGGTTTGTTGCGCCCGCCTTCGACCGCCAGCGCGGGCGCGCGGCTCGAACAATACCGGCGCTGCCTCGATGAAGCGTTCCGGTTGCGCTTGGCCAGCGATTTGATCGAGGCCAAGATTCTCAACCAACGGCGTATCCTCCAGCGGCTCGCCGCGAACCGCAATCTGGACGTCGAAGCATCTACCGCCTGGTTCAACAGCCTGGTTCAAACCACGCCTCGCGCGATGAGTGTCGATGCGTTGCGCGGACTCGAAGGCACCGCTTCGGCGCGCTACTTCGAGGAACTGGCGCGGTTTTTTCCGGCAACTTTCCCGTTCGAGCGCCGCTCGCGACGCCCGCCGCACAACCCCGTCAACGCCGTTCTCTCCTTCGCCTACACGGTGCTGGGCGGTGAGATCGAGGCCACCCTCTGGGCGTGCGGCCTCGATCCCGCGCTGGGCGTCTATCACGGCACCGAGGACCGTCGCGCCTCGCTCGCGCTGGACTTGCTCGAACCGTTCCGCGCGCCCATGTGCGACGCGCTGGCCGTGGACCTTTTCAGCCACCAGATGCTCCAAGCCGAGCATTTCGAGCGACGCCAGTCCGATGCCGTTGCCGATGGCAGTCAGCCGGGCTGTTTCCTGACGCTGGCGGGGCGCAAGAAATTCTTCGTTCAGTTCGAGCGTCGTCTCGAGCGGCAGTTCACCTACGAACTGACGGGTCAACGCACGACGTTGCGTCAACTGATCGAGCGCCAATGCCTCGATCTGAAGAAAAGCATTCTCGAAGGCGCGCCGTTCGTACCGTTCCTGATGAACTGAACCGCGAGTAGTCAACCGTGAACCATGAACCGTGAACTGTGAACCGGCAACCTGGCTCGACGAGGCCTTTCCGTTGGCCCCCTACAAGCATCACCATCATCCGCCAGGAGCAAAACAGATGTTGACCATCGTGGCCTACGACATTTCCGACCCAAAGCGGCTGTACCGTTGCGCGAAGGTGTGCGAAGACTACGGCGTGCGCGTCCAGTACTCGGTGTTCGAGTGCCGGCTCGAGGCCGACCGCTTCGAGGAATTCTGGATCGCGCTGCAGTTGGAAATCGACCCCGACGAGGACCGTCTCGTTGCCTACAAAGTGTGTGCTGCGTGCGCCCGCGAAATCCAGACCGCGGGGTGTATGGTCTGTAGCGAGAAGGCGGTGGCATATGTTTTCTGAAGTCCGCCTGGAAGCGCCTAGAAGGCCCGAGGTCGGGAGTGCTGCCTCCGCCTTTACCCGCGCCTCCCGACCTGATGCGGAAATGTTTGCTACAAGCACATTTCCGCCCTGCGAGCGCCCGTGCCTCCTGCATAACCGGCGGCAAATCACCGCGGCGAATCACGCTCCCGACTTCTGTTCCTTCTTGCTCCCTGCCCCGCAACCAATTACAAATACCCCGCGGCGATCAGCCGCGAACCCGAAAGGGAATTGAGACCGAGTTCGCAGAGCCTCGTTGAAGGACCAGTCAGGCCCGCGGCGATCAGCCGCGAACCCGAAAGGGAATTGAGACGTTTTACGTCCGAGCTTACCCCGCTTCTGCGACAAGCGGCGGCGATCAGCCGCGAACCCGAAAGGGAATTGAGACGCGCGGTTCCAGTTTGTGCGCATACGTAGCCGCACGCACGAAGCGGCGATCAGCCGCGAACCCGAAAGGGAATTGAGACTTGGTACAGATGTTCCTTGGTTTTCATTGCTTTCGTTTCCGCGGCGATCAGCCGCGAACCCGAAAGGGAATTGAGACGGGGCACGACCGCGCCTCTGGTTCTTCTGCGCTAGGCAGGGAGCGGCGATCAGCCGCGAACCCGAAAGGGAATTGAGACCGCCCCCAAAGCTCGAATGGGCTTTGGGCTTGGCGCGCAGCGCGGCGATCAGCCGCGAACCCGAAAGGGAATTGAGACTTGCTCATGGCGCGCAACCAACTTTTTGCTTTCGTCCCGAAAGCGGCGATCAGCCGCGAACCCGAAAGGGAATTGAGACCCGTGCATGAGGGTCTTTTCGTCGGGGAGAAGCTTCGGGGCGGCGATCAGCCGCGAACCCGAAAGGGAATTGAGACACTTCGACGCGCGCGACCCGAACCGGGCGTTGGACCGCGTGC
>Ga0187892_10006659_pt1 | contig 17005 bp, 18 predicted proteins | sample MA1701073metaG_FD_139345 | JGI IMG/M metagenome (GOLD analysis project Ga0187892, IMG submission 139345) | Bio-ooze microbial communities from a basaltic lava cave in the Kipuka Kanohina Cave System on the Island of Hawaii, USA - MA170107-3 metaG ... | reverse complement strand
GACGCGACGAAAGCGGCGATGCGCTGGCGCAGCGCCTCGACCCCGGCCGGCAAGTTGAAATCCATCCAAGCCCCTCGATGACAGTCGTGGCGTCGCCACCTAGTATGCGCGCGCCGACGCATCCGGAAAACGGTCCCCGTTATCATGGCAGACGCCCCGACAACGACCGCAAACGACCCGCTGCTGCCCGATGTCGCCCGCCTCGAAGAATGGCTGGCGACGAATGTCGACGGATTCCGCGGACCGTTGCGCATCGCGCGGCTGACCGGCGGCCAGTCCAATCCGACCTTCCGCCTCTCGACGCCTTCGCAGGACTATGTGCTGCGCCGCAAGCCGCCCGGACCGCTGCTGCCACGGGCGCATGCCATCGAGCGCGAGTTCATGGCGATGCGGGCGCTGGCGCCGACCGGCGTGCCGGTGCCGCGCACCTACGCGCTTTATCCCGGCGAGGATCTCGTCGGCAGCGCGTTCTTCATCATGGAATTCGTCGGCGGCCGCAGCATCCAGCAGCCGGCCGATCCGTCGCTGTCGCCGGCGGAGCGAAGCCGCCTGTTCACATCCATGAACGAGACCATCGCCACGCTGCACAATGTCGATCCCGCCGCGATCGGCCTCGAGAATTTTGGGCCGCCGGCGGATTACCTGTTGCGCACCGCCGACCGCTGGTCGAAGCATTACAAACAGTCCGAAACCGGCGCGATCCCGGCGATGGACCGGCTGATCGAGTGGCTGCCGAAGCATCTGCCGCCGCCCGGCGAGAAGCGCCTGCTGCACGGGGATTTCCGGCTCGACAATCTGATCGTGCATCCGACCGAGCCGCGCGTCGCCGCCGTGATCGACTGGGAGCTTTCGACCGTCGGCGATCCGCTGGCCGACTTCACCTATCACTGCATGATGTGGCGCTTCCGCGCCGATCTGTTCCGCGGCGTTGCCGGGCTCGATCTCGGCGCGCTCGGCATTCCGTCCGAGGACGAGTATGTGGCCGCCTATGCGGCGCGCCGCCGCCTCCGGACGATTCCGCACCGGCACTACTACATGGCGATCAACATGTTCCGCTTCGCGGCAATCCTGCAGGGCGTTTACAGGCGCTCGCTGCAGGGCAACGCAGTCGGCGCCGAGGCGCAAGGGATGGGCGACAAGGTGGCGCCGATCGCGGAGCTTGCCTGGGAGGAGGCGCAACGCGCCGAAGCCGGGGCCGCGCGATGAAACCGGTTCCGCTTGGCACGGCCCATATCGAGACCTTCGCAACGCGCGCCGAGCATACCGCGGCTTCGGTCGGCAATTTCGGCGTCGCCGTGGTCGCCACCACGACGCTGATCCTCTTCATCGAGGAAACGGCCGGCGCGCTGCTGAAGCCCTATCTCGAAGCGGGCGAGGCGAGCGTCGGCACGCGCGTCGCGGTCGATCATCTAGCGGCGATCGCGGCGGGCAAGGATGTGACGGTGCGGGCCGAGGCGGTCGGCGTCGACGGAAGGCTGGTGACGTTCGCGGTCGAGGTGAAAGGCAGCGGCAAGCTTCTGATGCAGGGAAGGCACACGCGCGCCGTGGTCGAGCTCAAGCGGTTCCTGGAGAAGCAGGTCTCGTGAATGATTAATCACACTATTGATATGTGTAATTAAGTATTGATTCTTTGGTGTTTGGCCTTATCTTAGAGGCGCCTCATGGGGAGTGCGCATGAGGCCGGGTTTCGTGCGGAAGTGCGTCGTTTTAGGCGGCGCGTCCCTTGCAGAGTTTGGTGAAGTGGCTGGTTGCACCACTCACGGAACGCGGCTGAGTAACTTAGATTGGCGGCGCGGTAACTAGTTGCCCCCCTCCAATGGGAAGCTCGGTTTAGAGGCACGAAGCTGGAAAAGCATGACGCAAGAGTCAGTTTCCAGCGCCAACCACGAATGCACCACAGTTCGAAGCGGCTACTTTGAAAAGTAGCCGCTTCGTCGTTTTAGACTAGCCTCGACAATAGTCATTGGGACCGATGTTTAGATACTTCGGATTCTTAAATGTCTCCGGTTGGTCATGACAACCCGTCCAACTAGCCGGAAGTCGCCTTTTTTGCGCAGTGCAATCATAGTGAAAACCGCGATGATAGGGTGCTCCCCATCGCACTACGGACCCTAGAAAGCACCTTTCTACGTGCTCTCCTTCTGAAGCAATACCTCCAATTGCATGACGTGCGATCCTCGCCGGCGCAAATCTTACATCTCGAGCATCTAGAAACGCGCTATTGAATCGATCGCCATCTCCTGCTTTCCAGTGTTCATTCTCGATGACTTCGGCAACCCGATGAACAAGCGTCCCGTCACATGGGTTTTTGCCACAAAATAGCTCTCCTAATTCGTTGTGCATCCTTGCGGTTACTTCAGAGTGGAAGTTTCGAATTGGCAACAAAAGACCCGTTCGATTCAATCGTTCTCGAAACTCCAATTCAAGACATTCGAGAACCGAAACGGACCGCGACACAAGTTCTGCAAACTCCATTCGGACCCACCGAGCGAACTCACCCTTTCTTGCAGGGGTCCATTTTGAAGATGGATTCCATGAATGCGCGTCAAGTGGTACGACCGGAACAATTGGATGAAGTGACCTTTTCAACCCCGCAAAATGCTCTGGTCCGAATACAATTCCCACGAAGATCACAGACTTCGACAAGTGCATTGCGCGCGTATCGCCTAAATGCTTCAAGATTTCTCGTTCAAGCTTCTGTAACGTCTTCGATTCCCGTTGCGGCGACCACCGTCCGGGCGGCTCTCGGTTGGGGTTAGAGTAGGTTCGGGCAATGTCAAAATTGGGAAACTCATTTCGAAATGCTTCGATTTGTCCATCGACTTCGGCTTGCGCTTGCAAAGGTATCCCGTCCAGGAAAATGAGAAACCGACTCATTCTAGTTCCTCAGTTTTCTAACGATACTTAGAGGCATCGAAATTGCTTGAAGATCAGTCTCCGACAAGCGTCGGAAGATTGCTTCCAAAAGATCAAATTTTGAATCCAAAGTATGGCGCCCCATTTGACTACCGCCACTCGTGCGCTCAAATGAGATATCCAATATTTGAATTTCGTTCTTGGCACACCATGCTTGAATCGCTGCGTAAATTCTGCTTGGGAGGAAGTCGCCGCTCGACTGAGGTTCCGGTAAGTCATTCGTCACAATCTCTTTTGCATCTGGTGGCGATCCATTTTCGAGATCCAGAACTGTGACTATTTCACCAAGAAGGACGTATCGTCTCTTTCCTGCTTCGATCGGTGTTTTGAATGCTCGCCAGACGCGCGGGTCGATTCGAATTCGTCGACTCTCATCAGATATCGCTTTGGCGCGATCAAAAATAGCGTCTATCTCAACTTGATGACTTGGTGCTTTTTCATGCGGAATAGCGCCAACTTTTTGTCTGACAGCCGAATGCTGCACAATTGCAACTTCGTTGGGTAGGTTAAGCTCGATAAATACTTTGAGAGACCCAGCTAGTCTTTTCGCAACATTGGATACCGCACCTCCATCAAGTGAGCCAAGATGACTCAATAGAATTGGCGCTGCATGCTGACTCCAGTACTTCTGTACTTCGCGGCGAATTGTAGTTTTTAGTATCTCCCGATCACTATCCATTGAACTTCATCCCTCAGTTAGAATTGATCGCGTATGCGTAGCAATTTTACCAATTAATATGAGCCAACTAACAGCGGAAAGTCCGGGCCCTCGAGCGGGGCGCCATGGGCGAGCGTCACGTCGCGGAACGGCGGCGACGTCACGCCGGGCCGGCGCGCGAAGGTCGCATCCTCGCCCACCACGCGGAGCGAGAAGGCGCGGCGCGCACGGTCCTGCCGCCTGTTGGCGGGCGCGCCGTGAACGGTGCGAAAGGTGAAGGCGATCGCATCGCCAGGCTCGAGCGACCAGCCCAGCACGCGATACGCGTCGCGATGCGCGTCGATGTCGGGCACCGCATCGAGCCCGTCACCCTCGTTGAGCGGCGTCTTGTCGAACCGTTCCGGCCGGAAAAAGCGGCCCCAGCGATGCGAGCCGGCGACGAATTCGGGCGAGGTCGCGCGGTCGACCGGATCGAGCGGAATCCAGAGCGAGCAGCTCTGCGCGCCGTCGACGCAGTAGTAGGGTTGATCCTGGTGCCAGGGCGTCGGCACGTCGGCGCCCGGCTCCTTGACCAGTACATGCTCGTGGAACAGCCGCACGCGGCGCGATCCCATCAGGCGCTGCGCGATCGCGGCCGCCGGCGAATGGCGGATGAAATCCTCGTACTCGGGAATCCGCTGCCAGTTGCAATAGTCGCCGAAGAACCGGCCGCTGCCGCCGTCGTAGATCCGCACGTCGCCCGACGGCGCCGCCATGTTGCGCGCGACGCCGGCGCGCAGCGTCCCGATCCAGTCGCCGAAGGCGCCGCGCAGGACGGCCGCGCCGTCGGCCTCGAAGGCCGCAACGACCGTCTCGTCGACCGGCAGCGGCGCGTCTTCCGTTGCGCTCATCGACGCTTCTCCGCCGGCGGCGGCGCGGCCGGACCGAGACCGCGAATCTCCGCGAGATAGCGGGCAATCAGCGCATCGCTCACCGCGTCGCGCTGACGCTCCAGCGTCGTCCCGAGCGAGGCCGCCGGGACCGAAGGCAGTTCGAGGAACCGCAGCAAACGCGCCCATTCACTCTCGAGATCGGCATCGATTTTCTCGTAGGTGAAAATCTCGACCGGCGTGCCGCGCCTGCGCGCCCAGGCGACGACGCCGTCGAGTTGCCGCTCGAAGGCGAACAGCGCGCGCAGGAACTGCGAGATTGCAATCGGATCGAAGGGAAACCTTGCCGGATCGTCATACCCCTCGAAACGATCCTGGCTGTTCCAGGCATCGCTCACCGATGCCTTGTAGTAGGAAACCGCCTGCGCCAGCTTGTCGCCGCGATACATGACAAAGATCCTGTCGCAGCTTCCGAGCAGTTGCCCCAGGTAGCCCCGGCGATTCAGGTACGGGATCACCTGGTCGACCAGGGCCTTGAGCACGAACACGCCGTTCGGCGTGGTGCGGTGGCGCAGCAGATGGCCGAAGTACCGCTCCATCGACGGCGGGCCCGGCAGGCCGAACCGCGCGGCATGGGCCTCGATCAGCCGCGGATTGAGATATTCGTACGGGACGCCGGCCGTGCCGGTCGCGCGCAGGCATTCCGCCAGGAACGACCCGCCGCTGCGCGGTTCCGCCACGAAGAGGAACCGCCGGCGCGGCTCGGTTGGCGGCCGGTCGAACCGTTCGGACATGATGTCGGCGAGGCGGTCCTGCGTGCCGGGTCGGTACCGGTCGGACTTTCGCGCGGAACCTGCGCTGTCGATGGCCATGGCGGATTATTTACCAGCCGCCGGTTGCGATCCAGCGTTCGACCTGGTCGAGCCGGTCGGCGCCCCAGAACATTTCGCCGTCGACGATGAAGGTCGGGCAGCCGAACACGCCTCTCCCGATCGAGGCGTCGACCCGTTCGCGCAGCTTCGTCTTGATGCGATCGTCCGCCAATGCGGTCCGAACCGCGGCACCGTCGATGCCGAGCGATTCGGCCTCCGCTGCGACGCGTTCGGGCGTCGAGATGCTGCGGCCCTCGCACCATTGCGCGCGATAGAGCCGCTGCGCGAGCGATTTCGCCGCCGCCGGGTCGCGCTCGTCGAGCCAGACGAACGCGCGCAGGCCCGGCAGCGGATCGAGCCGTTCGTCCGGCGCCGGACGCCAGGGCAGTCCGACCAGCCGGTAGAAGCGCGGCAGATCGTGCGCGGCATACTCGCCCTTGAGCGGCGTTTCCGGCACCGGCCGCAGCCCCATGATCCTGATCACGGTGACGCCGAGCAGCATCGGGCACCAGCGCACGCTGCGGCCGTGCCGGGCCGCAACCCGCTCGATCCCGACGCTGCCGAGGCAGCCATAGGGCGAGAGGAAGTCGAAGTGGAACTCGATCGGGGCGGCGTTCATGACGGTTGCAGTTGCCTGCGCTCGGTCTCGCTCAGGGCGGCAACCACCCGGTCGACGATCTCCTGCGAAGCCGCGTCGCGCAGCTTCTGCAACGGCGGCCCGATCCCGTCCGCGAGCGCGGCCGGCAGGTCGAGAAACGCGAGCACCTCGCGCATGGCGCCGGTGAAATCCGCATCGAGCCTCTCGTAGGGAAGATCGAGCATCGGCACGCCGGCGAGCCGGATCAATTCGCGTTGCCGCGCCTCCTGCCGGACAAAGCTGCGCGCGGCGGCGACGATTGCGGCCCTTGCGAGGACGAGCTCTTCGGGCCTGGTCGGTTTTCGTTCGCGATCCGTGCCGACGAACCAGGGGCCGCCGGCCAGAGCGCGCTGGAAGGAAACCGCCTGGGCGATCTTGTCGCGCCGATAGCTGAGAATCACGCGGTCGAAGCGACGGGTAAACCGGACCTGCCGTTCCGGATCGTCGATGAACCAGTTGAGCTGCGACAGATGCGATTTGAATCCGCAGACGCCGTTGGCGGTCACCCGGTACTTCTCGATGTAGTCGATATAGGGCTTCACCCGCCAGGGTTTGCCCTTGCCGATGCGAGCCCAGAAATCCCGGCCGACATCGGGATTGAAATACTCGATCGGCACGCCTGCCTGCCCGGTCCCGACCAGCGCCTCGGTCAGCAGCGTGCTGCCGGTCCGTTGCTGCGAGAATACGAAATAGCGCATGCGAATCGGCGTCGGCGGCAAGTCGCATTCCGCCGAGATGAGAAAATGAAAGCGTCCGCCGTGTCCGAATTTCGGCGTCATCGACGCCTAGCCTGCCGGCTTGACGGCAGCCGCCAGCGAGGCGAAGGCCGGATCCTGCGCGAGATCGCTGTCGCGCAACGCGGCAAGGAAGCGCGCCGCCATTTCCTCGCTGGCCGCGTCGCGCATGCGCGCGAGTTTCGGATAGACCGCATCCGCCGGCATGGCGGGAATGTCGAGAAACGCCGAAACCCGCCGCCAGGCCGTGTCGAACGACGTGTCCAGCTCTTCGTAGGTCAGCACCAGCACCGGCCCGTTGAACGATGCCAGCGCCCCGCGAATGAGCTGTTCCTGCTGGCCCAGATTGGCGACATGCCGCGCGATGAGCCACGGATCGACGGTCCACCGATCGGGATTCCGCTCGCCGGTCTCGTGCGGCTCCTGGTGCCAGACGGCGCTCTGGATCGAGCGTTCCAGCGAAATCGCCTGCGCGAGCTTGTCGCGGCGATAGAGCATCACGATCCGGTGGAATCGTTGCAGCCAATTTCCGACCTGCTGGATGGATTGCAGCGGCTTCGAAAGCTGCTCGACATGAAGCTGAAGACCGAACACGCCGTTCGCGCCGGTCCGCCGCGCCTCCAGCGCAGCAATGATCTTAAGCAGCGAAACGGTCGGGCCGCCGCCAAGGCGGTTGTTGAGGAACTTGATCGAAGCGGGATTGAGATACTCGAACGGCAGGCCGGCATGGCCGCTGCGCGCGAGCGCCTCGCAGAGAAACGTGCCGCCGGTGCGCGCCTGCGACAGGATCAGGTAGCGCAGCCGAACCGGCGTCGCGGGCAGATCGCGCTCGGGCGACAGGAAGTCGCGCAGCTTCCGCATCGTCGCCTCGTCGGCGACGGGCTTGCGCTCGAACATTCCGGCCCGTGCGTTCCGCCGGGGCTGCGGTTTTTCGGCCATCTCTGGAGTAGTCGTTGCCGGTCTGCTGGAATCCGCCGTACCGAACGGTTTATGGCACATTCCGGCCGGCCGGGAGATCGAAAAATGACCGAAAAAGCCACGTTCCGCGCCGGTTGCTTCCGGGCCGCGGATCCGGTCTTCCGGCCGGTCGACGGCATCGTCGATACCGCCGCCGGCTTCATGGGCTGGCATGCCGCCCATCCGCGTTACGGACAGGTCTGCAAGGAGACCACCGGCCACGCCGAAATCGTCCAGGTCGAATACGATCCGGCATGCGTCTCGTACGAAAATTTGCTCGAGGTTTTCTGGGGCGCGCACGATTCCACGCAGGTGAATCGCCAGGGCCCGAACATCGGCACGTGGTACCGCTCGGCGATCTTCTTTCTTGGTCCCGAGCGGCGGAGAATCGCCGAGGCTTCGAAGGCCCGGCTTGCCGCGTCCGGCCGTTACAGCCGGCCGATTGCCACCGAGATCGTGCCGGCGAGCGAATTCCGGCGCGCCGAGGAAATTCATCAGTACGATCTCGAGAAAAGCGGCGTCATCGCCTGCGAGGTCGCGTAGGCGTCCTTCCGGTCGGCTCGAGCGACTGACACGCTCAGCCGCCGAGCCTGAGCACGATCTCGCGCGGGGTGCCGTCGCCGCCATTGGTCGGATAGACGTCGTCCGGGCAGGCCGAGACCGCGACCAGACAATCCAGTTCCGCGCGCACCGTGACCGAATCGCCCGGCTTCGAAACCGGCCGGCGATACTCGAGTGCGTTCCCGTCGAGCACGGCGGCAATCATGAACAGGTTCCACGGGCTCGGCGTGAACGGCAGTGCCGCGCCGTGCGCGGCGAGCGCGGCGCGCAGATTGTCGCTGCAGTTGCGATGGCCCGGCGGGCGCCCCGCGCGCAGGTACATGCCGGCGCTGCAGGCGGCGATCAGCGTGTCGTGCCCGCCCGGCGACGTGTCCGCGACGATCGTCAGGATCGGCCGGTAGCGGTTGGTGATCAGCACGTCGCCGGGCCGGAACAGGATGCGCGTCAGCACTTCCCGGCAATGTTCCATCGAGAGAAACTCCGGCTCGGCCGCGCCGACCGGCAGCGGGATGGCCCAGGTATCGACCACCTGCGTGCCGTGGACGTTGACGACCGTCACCGTCTCGCCGGCGGCGAGCCGCACGGCATGGCCGGTGCCGCCCGGCACCTCGATATCGCGAGCCTGCACGCTCATTCTCCCCTCCTCCCGAACCGCCTTGCAGCCGCCCGGCGCATCGGTTGACAAAGCCGGGCCCCGATCCTTCCATGGCCGGAAAGCCGGCGCCGCCGCGCGCCCAGCCTAGCGAATCCCGGAGCGACGTCACATGCATCACGCCGCGGTCCAGCCGCAGGAACTCAACCCCGCCAAGCTCGCCATGCTCTACAAGCGGCAGTTCGAGCTGTGCCGGGTCAAGAAGGGCGAGACGGTGCTCTGCGTCAGCGATCTCGGGACGCGCCGCGAATATATCGAGGCCGCCTTCGCCGCCGCCGATGCGCTCGGCGCCGACATCTATGAGATGCTGGTCAACTCGATGCCGTCCTGGACCAAGGTCGGCGTGCCGACCGTCGGCAAATGCAAGGGTACGCTCGAGGCCGCCAAAGCCGTCGACATGATCGTGATCTTCCACGTGCCGCTGTTCTCGAAATGGCTCAAGGAGGTGATGGATCGCGGCGTGCGCGTGCTGATGATCATCGATGCGCCCGACGATCTCGACCTGCTGATGTCGCCGAAGGGTCTCAAGGAGGCGATGCAGTACGCGCATCGCAAGTACGAAAAGACCCGCGAGGTGCGGGTGATCTCGGATGCCGGCACCGATCTCACTTACAGATGCGGCGAATATCCCGTGATGACGCAGTGGGGCTATGCCGACGAGCCCGGCCATTTCGACCATTGGGGCGGCGGTCACATCCACACCTTCCCCAACGAAGGCTCGGCCAACGGCACGGTCGTGTTCCAGCCCGGCGACATCGTGATCCTGCCCTATTGCCGTTACGTGCAGGATCCCGTGCGCCTGAAGATCGAAAACGGCTTCATTACGAAGATCGAAGGCGGGCTCGACGCCAAGCTGATGCAGGACTGGCTCTCGGACAATGCCGAGGGGCCGAACGATCGCGACCCGTGGGCGGTTTCGCATCTCGGCTGGGGCATGAACCCGCAGGCGCGCTGGTACGGGCTCGGCCTCTACGGCGAGAGCCCGGAGCGGCATCGCGCCGCCGCGCGCACCTTTCCGGGCAATTTCCTGTTCTCGACCGGCCCGAACAGCCAGGGCGGCGGCAAGCGCACGACGCGCGGCCACTACGACGTGCCGATGCGCGACTGCACGATCATGCTCGACAACGAGGTGATCGTGGAGAAGGGCCGGCTGGTCGACGAGAACATGATCGTCGCCCGCGAAGCGCGCTGATCCGCTCCGCATGAAGGTCGAGGATTCGTTCACGGTCGCGGCGGCGCCCGACACCGTCTGGGCGTTCCTGACCGATCCGGCGCGCCTGCTGCCCTGCGTGCCGGGTTGCGATGCGATCGAGACGATCGATCCCACGCACTATCGGGCCGCGGTGCGCATCGCGCTCGGGCCGATCAAGACGCGCTTCAACGTCGAGGTCGAGATCGTCGCGCAGGAGAAGCCGCACCGCATCGTCTCGAAGACCCGCGGCGAAGAAGGCGGCAAGGCAAGCCTGCTGGCGGCCGACAATCTTCTGCGGCTGGTTCCCACGGACGGCGGCACCGAAGTGCATTACAGTTCGGAGGCGGCGCTGACCGGCCGGCTCGGCAAGTTCGGCTTCGGCATGCTGAAGAAGCAGGCCGAGAAGCTCGGACGGGAGTTTGCCGAACGGGTCCGCGCCGCGCTGGAAACCGAACCTGCCGGGGCAGGCCAGGCATGAATCTGCACCGCCCGACCGACCTTGCCGACGCAATCCGCCTGCTGGCGGAAATGCCGGAGGCGCGGCCGCTCGCCGGCGGCGCCTCGCTGGTCGCGATGATGAATGCGCGGATCGTCGAGCCGGCGGCGCTGGTCAGCCTCGCGCGCGTGCCGGGTCTCGCCGGCATCACGGAAGAGCAGGACGGCGCGCTGCGCATCGGCGCCATGACGCGCCACCGCGAGACCGCCAGCGACATGCGCTTGACCGGCGGACGCTCGATCCTGCGGCGTGCGGCTTCGCGCATCGCGAACCCGGTCGTGCGCAACATGGGCACGATCGGCGGTTCGATCGCGCTCGCCGATCCGGCGGCGGACTATCCGGCGGCTTTGGTCTGCCTCGATGCCGGGATCGAGATCGCCGGCGCATCCGGCACGCGCCGCATCGCCGCGAAGGATTTCTTCACCGGCTGGTACGAAACGGCGCTGCAGCCGGGCGAAATGGCGGTCGCGGTGCATCTGCCGCCGGCGCCCGCCGGATCGGTCGGCGCCTATCGCAAGCTCGCCCGCATCGCCGGCGATTTCGCGATCGTCTCGGTCGCGCTGATGCTCGGCGCCGAGGGCGACCGCTGCACGACCCTGCGCGTTGCCGTCGGCGCCTGCGGCCCGGCGCCGCTGCGCCTGCCCGAGTTCGAGGCGAAGCTCGTCGGCAGGCCGCTCGATGCGCTCGACATCGGTGCGCTCGGGCGCGCGCTCGCCTGGATTGCCGATCCGGTCGACGACGTGCGCGCCTCGGCCGCCTATCGCCGCCGCGTCGTCCCGCGGCTGGTGACCGACGCCTACGAGCGCGCGCGCCGCAAGCACGAGGCGCGCCGATGAGCGACCGGCCGGCGATTACGCTCACCGTCAACGGCAAGGACTGCACGGTCGCGGTCGACGGCGCCGAGACGCTGCTCGAAACCCTGCGCGACCGGCTTTCGCTGACCGGCGCCAAACGCGGCTGCAACCAGGGCGTCTGCGGCGCCTGCACGGTCATGATCGACGGCCGCCCGATGCGCTCCTGTCTCTCGCTCACCGCCAACTGCACCGGCAGCGATATCGTCACCGTCGAAGGCATCGCGCCCAATGGCAGCCTCGGCCGCATGCAGGCCGCGCTCGAAGAGACCGGCGCGGTGCAATGCGGCTTCTGCACGTCGGGCATGATCGTCACGGCCGAAGCCCTGCTGCGCGACAATCCGCATCCCAGCGCCGCCGACGTGCAGGCCGGATTGTCGGGCAATCTCTGCCGCTGCTCGGGCTATCGCATGATCGTCGAGGCCGTGCTGTTGGCGGCGGCAGGCGGCGGAGAGAGTGCGTGATGGACGACGCGATCGATCCCAACCGCTCGGTCGGGCGCAGCGCGAACCGGCTCGAGCTGCGCGAGAAGCTGACCGGCCAGGCGAAATACATCGCCGACCTCTCGCGTCCCAACATGCTGCATGCCGCGATCCTCGGCAGCCCGCACGCCCATGCGCGCATCCTCGGCTACGACACCAAAGCCGCGAAAGCCGTGCCCGGCGTGCATGCGGTGCTGACCGGCGACGATTTCCCCGACGGACGCATGGGTGCCTTCGTCAAGGACGAGCCGCCCATCGCGCAGGGCAAGGTGCGCTTCATCGGCGAGCCGGTCGCGGTCGTGGCGGCCGACGACGAGGCGACCGCCCGGCGTGCGGCGCAGTTGATCGAGGTCGAGTACGAAGAGCTCGTGCCGGTGCTGACGCCCGAGCAGGGTCTCGCCGAGGGCGCGCCGCTCGTCCACGAGGATCTGCCGAACTATTTCATGGTGTTCGACGCGATCCGCTACGGCAACGTGCTGTCGGAGACGACGCTGTCGGAAGGCGATGTCGCGAAGGGCTTCGCCGAGGCCGACATCGTCGTCGAGGGCGAATACGAGACGCCGGCGCAGGCCCATGTCGCGATCGAGCCCTGCGGCGCGCTGGCCGAGATCGACGAACAGGGCCGCGTCACGCTCTGGTCGGCCAACCAGTCGGTCTTCCGCGTGCAGGCCAATGTCTGCGAATCGCTCAAGCTGCCGATGCCGAAGCTGCGTTCGCTGACGCCGCGCATCGGCGGCGGCTTCGGCAACAAGATGGAGGCGCATGTCCAGCCGCTGGTCGTGCAGCTCGCCATCGTCACGCGCCGGCCGGTGAAACTGATTCTCTCGCGCGAGGAAGACACCGAAACGGTTCGCGTGCGGCACCCGTTCAGGATCCGCATGCGCACGGGCGCCAGGAAGGACGGCACGCTGGTCGCGCGCGAGATCGACACGATCCTCGACGGCGGCGCCTACGGCGACGACAGTCCCGGCGTGCTCGGCTACAGCCTGCTGATGAGCCGCGGGCCCTACAACATCCCGCATGTGAAGGCGCACGGTCGCCTCGTCTACACCAACAAGCTGCGCTCGGGCGCCTTCCGCGGCTTCGGCAACCCGCAAGTCTCGTTTGCCGGCGAAAGCCAGATCGACGAGATCGCGCGCCGGCTCGACATGGACCCGATCGAGCTGCGCCTCAGGAATGCCGTGCGCGGCGAAGGCCCGTGGTTCCTCGGCCAGAAACTCGCCTCCAACGGTTTCGTCGAATGTCTCGAGACGATGCGCGCCGCCGCGCACTGGGACGAGCGCCGCAATTCCTCGCCGACACCCGGCAAGAAACGCGGCTTCGGCGTCGCCGCAGCCGCGCATATCAGCGGCCTGCTCGGCACCGGCGCGATCGTGCGCCTGCTCGAAGACGGCAGCGTGGTGCTCAACACCGGTGCCGTCGATATCGGCCAGGGTTCAGATACGATCCTGGCGCAGATCTGCGCCGAGAGTTTGAAAATCCCGCTCGATCGCGTCGCGGTCGCGAGCCCCGACACCGACGGTTCGCCCTATAATTGGGGCACGACCGCGAGCCGCGTCACCTTCACGACCGGCCGCTCGGTCGCGCTCGCCGCGGCCGAGGTCGCGAAGCAGATCAAGGAGCTCGCCGCCGACATGCTGGAATGCGCGGCCGACGATCTCGAGCTGCGCGACGGCGGCTTCGTCGGCATCAAGGGCGTGCCGGAGAAGCAGCTGCCGCTCTTCCTGGTCTCGATCCAGGCGCATTGGCGGCGCGGCGGCCCGATCGTCGGCCACCACACATGGGTGTTCGACCGGCCGACCGTCGATCCGAAGCGCGCGGTCGTCAGCGGCCTGCCGTTCCGCCAGATCGGCGTCTACAGTTTTGCGGCGCTCGCGGTCGAAGTCGAAGTCGACGCGGTGACCGGCAAGACCGAGGTGGTGAAAGCCTGGCAATCGGTCGATGTCGGCCGCGCCATCAACCCGCGCTCGGTCGAAGGCCAGATGGATGGCGGCTTCGCGCAGGGGCTCGGCTTCGCACTGACAGAGGAAATCGTGTTCGACAACGGGCGCGTCGTGAACCCGACCCTGATGGACTACAAGGTGCCGACCGCCAAGGACGTGCCGTTCCACATGCAGACCATCATCGTGGAATCGCCGGAGCCGGACGGTCCGTTCGGCGCCAAGGGCGTCGGCGAGATCGGGCTGGTGCCGGTGCCGGCCGCCGTCGCCAACGCGATCGCCGACGCAACCGGCGCGCGGCTGCGAAAACTCCCGATGACGCCGGAGCGCGTGCTGACCGAAATGCTGCCGCCGGAGACGGACGACGATGCGGCCTGAGGATTACCCGCTGCAGGAACCGTTCTCCGAGAACGCGCAGCTTTATCACGACACGGTCATGCGGCTCGGCGACGGCATCGTCGGCGAGGACATTTCCTACGGCGACGATCCCTATCAGACGGTTCTGATGTGCCCGGCCGCGGAGCCGGACGGCTCGCTGCTGGCCTTCATGCATGGCGGCGGCTGGACCAACGGCTACAAGGAGTGGCTGGCGTTCATGGCGCCGCCGCTCAACGAAGCGGGAATCTCCTTTGCCTCGATCGGCTACCGGCTCGCGCCGCAACACGTCTACCCGACCGGTTTCGACGACGCCGCGACCGCGATCGCCATGCTGCACGCCAGCGCCGACGAATACGGCATCGATCCGGCGAAGATCTTCGTCGGCGGCCATTCCGCCGGCGGCCACTATGCCAGCCTGCTCGCGGTCCGGCGCGACTGGCGGGTCGAATACGACCTGCCCGACGATGTCGTGCGCGGCTGCCTGCCGATTTCCGGCGTCTACGATTTCGGTCCGGATTCCGGCCTGTCGCAGCGCCCGCGCTTTCTGGGATCCGAGGGCAACGAGCTTCCCGCCAGTCCCCTCTACAACATCGAAGGCACGCCGCCGCCCTTCCTTCTGGCGCACGGCAGCGAGGATTTTCCGCACCTGATGCGCCAGGCCGAGCGGATGGAGCAGGCCTTGCGCGCCCGCGGCGGCGATGCGACAAGAATCGCGCTGGCCGGCCGGAACCATTTCTCGGCCTCGTTTGCGGCCGGCGAACCGGACGGGCCATGGCTCAAAACCGCGCTCGGCTGGATCAAGCGTCGACAGGGAGGAACCTGATGCTCAGAAGGCTCATGGCAGGGCTTGCGGTCTTCGCGGGCCTTGCAACGCTCGGCATCGCGCAGGCGGCCGAGCCGATCCGTATCGGCTTTTCATTGGCGCAGACGGGGCTGTTCGCCGCGGCCGCGCCCTCGCAATTGAACGCTTACGAACTCTGGCGCGAACAGGTGAATGCCGCGGGCGGTCTCAATGTCGCCGGCGAGCGGCACATGGTCGAGTTCGTGATCTACGACGATCGTTCGGACCCGGCAGAAGCGGTGCGCATCTACGAGAAGCTCATCACCGAAGACAAGGTCGACCTGCTGCTGGCGCCGTGGGGCACGCCGCATCATTTCGCGATCGCGGGCGTGCTCGAAAAGCACGGCTTCCCGGTTGTCGGCAACTCGGCCGCCTCCGTGCAGCTCCGCGACATCAACCCCGGCAATATCTGGTTCCCGACCTCGGCGATCCCCGATCGCATGGCAACGGAGCTGGTCGCGCTGATGCAGACGCAGGGCGTCGGCAGCGTCGCGATCGTCACCAACCAGCTGCCCTTCTCGCTCGAAATCAAGCAGTTCCTGGTGCCCGCGCTCGAAGCGGCCGGCATCACGATCGCCGTCAACGACGAGTATCCGCCAGACGTGCAGGACATGACCGCGATGCTGACCGGCATCTCGGCCGCCGAACCGGATGCGATCGTCGCGCTCTCCTATCCGAGCGATTCGGTGCTCTACATGAACCAGGCGCGCGAGCTCGGCGTGAACGCGCCGTTCCACTTCGTGCTGGTCGGCCCGACCATCGACTTCTTCGCCGGCATGTTCGGCCCGGCGCTCGACGGCATCGTCACCATCGGCCACTGGTCGCCCTACAACGCGGCCTGGCCGCGCGCCAAGCCGTTCTTCGACGCCTATGTCGCCAAGTTCGGCACGACGCCGGACTATCTCGACTCCGCGCTGGCCTACATGTCCGTCGAGATCCTCGAGCAGGCGGTGGCCGAGGCGGGGCTCGACCACGACAGGCTGCGCGAGGTGATCTCGACCGAGACCTTCGACACCATCAACGGCCCGGTGAAATTCGAGGGCGTGTCGAACGCCACGACGCCGACCGCCTTCCTGCAGTTCCAGGGCGGCGAAGCGCATCTGGTGTGGCCGGAGTCGATCGCGACCGCGCCGTTCCAGCCGAAGGGCGCCTGGCCGCAGTAAATATCCGCGTCCTTCGCGTTCCGACCAAGGACCGGCGCACCGTGATCGACGCGGTGCGCCGGTTTCCTTTTGAGCAGTCCAGGTTCGTCTTCGTATTGGCATCGCATGCCTGAGATGGTCGCCTTCGCAAAAATGCTCCCTCGCCCCCGCGCGCAGCGTGGGGGAGAGGGAAGTTCACCCCGTCAACGAATCCTATAGACGCCGAGCAATAATGGCCGAGCTGCTCTCGACCCAGCTTCTGTTCGCGGCGCTCGTGACCGGCGCGCTCTACGCGCTGACCGCGCTCGGTCTCAATCTCGTCTACGGCACGATGCGGCTGCTGAACGTCGCGCACGGCGAGTTCGTCATGCTCGGCGCCTACGCGACCTACTGGGCCTTCGCGCTGACCGGCCTGCCGCCGTTGGCCGCCCTGCCCGTCGTCGCGATCGCGACCGGTCTGCTCGGGCTTGCGGCCTATCGCGGCCTGTTCCGCGGCCTGCTGCGCAACCCGACGCTCGCGACGCGCATCGAATCCAACTCGCTGCTGCTGTTCTTCGGCCTCTCGATCGTCCTGCAGAACACGGTCGCCGCGCTCTTCACGCCGACGCCGCGCGGCTACGCCTATCTCGACGCGATCGTCACCATCGGCCCGCTCTCGATGGCGAGCGACCGGCTCGCCGCGCTCGTGATCGCCGCCGGCGTCGCGCTCGCGATCGTTCTCTTCCTGCGCTTCAACCTGCTCGGGCTCGCCATCAAGGCTTTGATCCAGAGCCGCGAGGCGACGCAGATCGTCGGCATCGATGTCGGCCGCGTGCAGGCGACCAGCT
>Ga0187892_10006658_pt1 | contig 17005 bp, 22 predicted proteins | sample MA1701073metaG_FD_139345 | JGI IMG/M metagenome (GOLD analysis project Ga0187892, IMG submission 139345) | Bio-ooze microbial communities from a basaltic lava cave in the Kipuka Kanohina Cave System on the Island of Hawaii, USA - MA170107-3 metaG ... | reverse complement strand
CGCCTGCCGGAGGTGGGTGACCACTGGGTCGTGACCGCCGGAGCCGACGACCCCGTCTGCATCATCGAGACGACGGAGGTGCGCATCCTGCCGTTCGACGAGGTCGGCGCCGACTACGCGCGTGACGGTGGCGAGGGCGACCGCTCGCTCGCCTCGTGGCGCGACATCTACTGGCGCTACCTGGTGAGCGAGGGCAGCCGCATCGGCCGCGAGCCGAGCCCGAAGGCGCCGCTCGTGATGGAGCGGTTTCGCGTGGTGTATCGGGGATGACGCCAAGACGAGGCGCGGCGGACGTGAGCTACGGGCGCCGCAGCCGCGTCGCCAGACCGAACAGCCCGATCCCCACCAGGAGGACCGTGCCAGGCTCGGAAAGGACGGTTGCCACACGAAAGCCACAGGCTGCGGGAGGCCGTCGCCGCGCTTGTGGACGCCGGCTATCTCGCCACCTCGGACCGCTCGCACCAGTGGGGGGTCAACTCCGGGAGGGAGAGCGGCGCGCGGGAGCTGGCCGAGGTGGTGGTGAACGCGCTCGCCAAGCGGCTCGACCGGCCGGCCGTGCGTGGTGCTCGAGGTGGTCGCGGCGGAGCTGCACTCACACATCGGCCGCGTCTACGGCCGAGAGGCCGAGCCCGAGAAGTTCCACGGCTGCGCGCTCGACTGGCCGAGCATCTCGGACGCCGAGCTCGAGGCGGCGCTGGCGGATTTGATCGGGGATGGCTGTTTGCCGGGCCACGATGGGGAGGCCGCGGCGTGAGGCTTCTACCTCGGGCACTGCTGGATGCGGTAGCCCTTCGCCATCATGCACTGCTCGCGGGCCTGCCCGCCGAGGCGGAGCGAGTCGATGGTGTTGCCACCAGCCGCTTGGACGCGGATCGCCTCGCCCTTGCACTCGGCCATGTCGCGCTCGAAGTGGGTCTCGCTGGTGTCGGCGAGGGTCCCGTCCGGCTCATACCAGCAGCGCGTCGCGCAGCCGGTCTCGAGGAAGGCCGCCGCGACGAGCAGCGCCGCCACGGTCTGTTTCGTCCCGGCTCCGCGCATGCGTTCCTTCCCCCGAGCTGGGCGGCCCGCCGGTCGAGCATGGCATACTCCGGCTGGCCTCCGAGTCGAGCGGCCGGGCTACCGTGGGTGCATGGAGCCGACCTCCCACGCCTACGACTACAGCACCGAGTTGCTCTTGCGCGCGAAGGCGACGGAGTGCGCCGAGCTGCGCGAGTTGCTGGTGGCCGTGGCGGGCGACCTCGAGCGGCTCGCTTCACGCTACCCGGAGCACGCCGAGGTGTTCCTCACGAGAGCGATGCGGCTTCGGCGGCGGCTATGGGAGGCTCAGACGTGAACGAGGGAATCGCCGTCCTTGCAGGTGTCGTACTCGCGCTTGTCGTTGGACCTTCTTGATGCTTGGAGCGGAATGGCTCGACGACTGGATCGCCGAACGTGATGCGCGGCGACGACAGCCTCAACGGCCGCGCGCGTAATAATGGCAATCTGGGATTTGTCTCGGTTTCGTCTCCTGCAAATCGGGCTTGCCGTGGCTTCGACGTTGGCATGTGAGGAAAGGGGCCATGAAGCACAAGAGGTAGAAGAGGAGGTGGAGGTCTGGAATTCGGCACTTCAACGATGCAGGAAGAGCGTGGAGGAGATGTATCCGGGAGCGCGGGTTGAAACGCAGTCGACGATCGAGTCCGAGTCCCCGGGACGGTTCGAGGTTCAGGGATACATTGGATTTCAATCCTCCGACCTCATTCTTCAAGATTGGACTTGCACCGTTTCAAGATCAACTCTATTCGGCGATTGGGATGCACCTAAGCTCGAATATGCCGAACCTCGAATAATCGCTTCAACGCCTGCCGTTGAAGTCGACGACCGCGCCTTGAGCGCTAACACCGAAGTGGAAGCCGTGGAAGCGAAGCCAGAACGCGAGGAGAGTGAGCCGCAGTGGATCGTCGAGTACTCAGGCCATAGTGCGTGTCCATCTCTAGACGACTGGAAGCGGTTTACCGACGAGATGCTCGGAAAGAACTGGGCACACGATTTGCCGGGAAGCTGCGTGCGGTTACCGAAGGGGACGTCTGTTCGGGAGATCGAGCGACAAGAATATCGCGACTATTCGTTCGTGAAGGTTCGTTTATCCGATGGGCGAGAGCTCTGGCTTGAACCAGCGAACCTGGCGAAGCCGAATTGAGGGTGACGCCCGGCGCAGCGCTCTATCGGCTCGTGAGCCGGGCGCTCGGCCGGGTGCGGGGACTTCGGTGACCGACCGGACCGTTGCCGTGTTCGGCTTCTTGCTCGTGGCGGCGATCGCGCTTCTGTCGGCCGTCACCGGGCGCTAGCAGGGCCTCGCCGCTCGGGGCGCCGACCCTGCCAGGTTGCTGACCCCGCGCGCTGTCGCGAGAATCCGCCACCTCGCCCCCGTAGCTCAGATGGACAGAGCAGAGGTTTCCTAAACCTTTGGTCGCAGGTTCGACTCCTGCCGGGGGCACCCGCGCGAGCCGAGGCGAGCCGGAGCGAGGCGAAGGGAACGGGGTGAGAGGGCGCTAGCCGGATGGATCTGCGCGCTTCGGGTCGGATCCTCTACGTCTCGCCCGCCGACGTCTCCGTGGGCAGCGGCCCGGGCGTGAACGAGAACGAGTTCGTCCACGCGCTCCACGGAGCACTCGGCGAGCGCGCCCACTTCCTGGTGCCGGAGCCGGCCGAGTCGGTGGACGATCTCCCGCGGCAGGCGCTCACGTTCTGCGCGCCGCACCGGCGCTACCACCCGCTCCACTTCCCGCGGCACGTCGCCTCGCAGATCTCTGCTGCGAGCCGGCTCCTCGCCGAGCGCCGCTTCGACCTCCTCGTGTTCCGGATCGACGTGCTCCCGTTCGTGCCGCTCTACCTGACTCGGCGGCACCGGCTCCCCTACGCGATCAAGACGCTCGGCACCGGCGGGCTGAACGCGCTCGACCACCGCAGCAATCCCCTCGCAAAGGCGCTCGCGCCGGCGAACCGCACGATGTTTCGCCGCCTCGTCTCAGGCGCGCTCGCCGCCGACACGGACAGCCAGCTGCACGCCGAGGAGCTCCGGCGCCGGTTCGGCCAGAGCGAGGAGCAGATCGTCTTCATCGATAATGCCGTGAACACGGAGCGCTTCAGGCCCGGGACGCGGGACGAAGCAAAGCGCGCGCTCGGGCTCGAGGGCTTCGACCCGGTGCTCGGCTACGTCGGGAGCCGGCCGTGGGAGCGGGGCGGGGCGCAGCTCCTCGAGGCCGCGGCGCGCCTCGTGCCCGCGCACCCGAAGCTCGGCGTGGTGATCGTGGGCGCGGGAGAGCCCGTCGCGGCGATGCAGCGGCGCGCCGCGGAGCTCGGCATCGCGGAGCGCTGCCGCTTCGCGGGCTACGTGCCGTACCGGCAGATCCCGCTCTACGTCGGGAGCCTCGACGTCGGCGTCTCGATCAGCTTCGGCGCGGAGCGGCAGGTGAACTCCGAGCTCAAGGTGCGCCAGTACCTCGCGTGCGGGAAGCCGATCGTGATCAGCCCGGGCAGCAACGAGTTCGTGACGGCCGAGGGCTTCGGCACGGTCGTCGAGCCCCGCGACCTCGACGCGATCACGCGCGCGCTCGCCGGCTGGCTCGCGCTCGGGCCGAGCGAGCGCGAGGCGTTCGCGACGCGCGCGGCGCGCTACATGCACGAGCACCTCTCGATGGCCGCCGCGATCGACCGGAGGCTCCGGCTCTGGGGCGAGCGGATGCGGGCGTGAATGGCGGACCTCGTCCAGCGTCTGATCGCCGCGTTCGAGCGCGAGGGGATCGCGAGCTGCCACTGGAAGGGCGCCGCCGCGCTCGAGCGGGGGCTCGCGGGCGAGCGCGACCTCGACTTCCTGGTGCCGCCTGCGGCCTTCGAGCGCGCGGAGGGCGTGCTCGTCGCGACAGGCTTCAAGGCCGCGCGCCCACGCTTCGGCGCTGACGTCCCCGGCACCGCCCACTTCTTCGGGCACGAGCCCACGCTCGAGCGCCTCCTCCACGTGCACCTCCACGATCGGGTGCTGACGGGCGAGGATCTGATCACGAGCCACACGCTGCCCCTCGCCGAGCTCTTCCTCGCGAGCCCCGCGCGCGCGCACGGCGTGCGCGTGCCGACGCCCGCGCAGGAGACGCTCCTCACCGTCCTGAAGCACGCGATCCGCTGGGGCTCGCTGCCGGACCTCGCGCTCGCCGTCCTCGCGCCGAAGGACGAGCAGACGGCGCTCACGCAGCTCCTCACGGAGGAGAACGTCGTCGCCGCGGCGGCGCTGCTCGGAAGCGCGTGTCCCGCGCTCGACACCGCCACGTTCCGCGCCTGCGCGGACTCGCTCCGCGCGGGGCGCCGGAGTCCGACCCTCGCGGCGCGCGTCCGGCGCGCGCTCCGGCCACACGCGAACTCCGGGCGGCTCGGGCGCCTCGCGGCGTACGCCGAGGTCGCGGCGGCGCGCGCGCGGCGCTTCCTCGACGGCGACCGGCGCGACAAGCTCCTCCGCGGCCGCGGCGTGCTCGTTGCGTTCGTGGGCGGCGACGGAGCCGCCCGCGCGGCCGCCGTGGCGGAGACGGCGCGCTGGCTCGGCCAGGCTTTCGCGGTCCGCGCGGCCGCCGCGGGTGCGCCGCCGCCGGGCGAGATCTGGCTCACGGACGCCGAGCCCGCCGGCCCCGCGCCCGATCTGCGGATCGACGTGGCCGGGCTCGACCGCGCGAGCCTCCGCGCCCGAGTCTGGGCGGCGCTCTAGTGTCGCGCCTCCTTGCCACGCCGCTCCCGGAGGGCTGCCCGTGGAGCGGCTTCACGCCGCCGAACGTCGACTGGTGCGAGCAGGAGCTCTGCGCGCTCGTCGTGAACCCGGCGAACACGTGGTCGAACGCGCTCTATCTCGTGCTCGGCGTCTGGATGTGGCGCCATGCTCGCCGCACCGGTCGCGACGACCTGCGCGCCTTCGGCCCGGCGAGCGTCGCGGTCGGCGTGTTCTCGTTCCTCTACCACGCCTCCTACACCTGGCTCCTGCAGTTCTTCGACTTCGTCGGCATGTTCCTGTTTTGCTTCGTCGTGCTCGCGCGAAACGCGCGGCGGCTAGGCTGGGTCTCGGCGCAGGGCGAGACGCGCTTCCTGTTGATCGGCGTCGTCGCCGCGAGCGCGCTCGTGCCCGTGCTGTTCGAGGCCGGGATCCCGATCCAGGGCAGCGTCGCGCTCTGCATCGTGGCGGCGCTCGGCCAGGAGGCGCGGCTCCGGCGCGGCGCGGAGGCGCCGCTCCCCCGCGCGTATTGGCTCGGGCTCGCGCTTCTGGGCGCTGCGGGGCTCGCCTCGCTGCTCGACGTGACGCGCGTCTGGTGCGAGCCCACGAGCTGGCTCCAGGGCCACGCGCTCTGGCACGTGCTCTCGGCCGCCGCGCTCCTCGCGTTCTACCGCTTCTACGAGGCGCTCCCTCCGAGCGACTGAACGGGCGCGAGGAGCGCCTCGAGCGCGGCCGTCGCCTCAGGCGGCGCCGGCTCGAAGGCGAGCGCCGCGCCCGGCGCCGCCCGCACCACGCGCGCCCACACGAGGAGCGGCGAGCCGTCGCCGCGCGGGACAGCGAGGTGGAGGCGCTCGCCGAGCTCGAGCCCGGGCGCCGTGACCGCGCCGACGCCGCTCCGCGAGAGGTCCCGCCCGTCGAGCTGGAGCCAGGGTCGCCCGCGCTCGGGGAACGCGGTCCAGCGGAGCGGGGCGGCGTGGCGAGCCGCCTGACGGCGCTCGTGCCCGGGCGTCGCGACCGGCTCGGCCTCTGCGAGCACGCGCAGCAGCTCTCCGGTCAGATGGCGGAGCTGCGTGTGTACGAGGGAGTCGCGCGCCGCCTCGGAGACGGGGAGCGGTCCGTCCGCGTTCGTCGCGAGCGCCTCGATCCGCGGGCTCCGCGAGAGGAAGGACTCGAGGAGCGGGAGCCCGCGCGCGCGGATCTCCGCGACGAGCAGCGAGAGCACGTCGGGGTGCCCGCCGCCCGCGTACTTGATGCGGAGGTCCACGAGCGAGAGCAATACACGCGCCCGCGCGCGCGAGCGGCCCCAGCTCTCGAGCAGGCGGAACGCCTTCTCGGCCTCGCGGAGGGACGTCGAGTCCGTCACGGGCAGCAGCGCGAGGTCGCTCGCCCAGAGCGCGTTCTGGGTCAGCGCCTCGAGGTCGCTCTTCGTGTCGATCAGCACGAGTCCGCGCCACTCGGTCTTCGCGAGCGCCTCGGCGAGCGCGCGCGGGTGCGTGAGCTCGCGCTTCAGCGCCGAGGCCTCGGCGCTGGTCGGCACGTAATGGACGCCGAAGCGGCCGAGCCGGAGGGCGGGGCCGAGGTCACCGGCGCGGAGCGCCGCCGCGACGTCGGGACCCGCCGGTGCGTCGCCCGTGGCGAACATGCGGTCGATCAGGTCCTGGTCGTCGAGGCCGACGACGAGGACCGGGAGCTCGGGATGGAGCGAGCGCAGGAGCACAGCGAGGTTCACGGTGACGGTCGTCTTCCCGACGCCGCCCTTGTTGCTCGCCAGCGTGACGACGCGGAAGGGGCGGCTCATCGGAGCGCGCCGAGGACGAGCGCCGCGAGGCCCACCGCGGCCGTCACGACGAGGCCGGCGAGGACGAGGCGCTGGCGCCAGCGAGGCGGCTCCGCGGTCGCGGCCGGCGCCCTGAGCGCGACCCCGAGCCCGAGCCGCTCGGCGGCGCGCAGCGCGGCGGAGCCATCGGGCGCGACTGCGAGCACGCGGAGCGCGCCGTCCGCCGCATCGACCCGGCGGCGGAGCCACGCTGCGGTGGCGGGCGGGAGCGCGCCCACGTCGTCGATCCGGAGCACGAGGGCGAGGCCCGTCTCGCGGAGGTGGAGCAGATAGGCGTCGAAGGCGAAGCCGGCATCCATGGGCCGCGCACCGCCGAGCGCCTCGAGCACGGCGGCGGCCAGCGTCTCGGGGTCGGCCCCCCGGCCGTTCACGTGAGCGATGGGGAGGCGCGGCTCGAGCTGCCCGGCGACCGCGTCGAGGAGTCCGGCGGGGTCGGCGCCGCTCGGCGCCTGGAGGACGCGGGTCCGGCCTGTGGCTGTGGCGTGGGCGAGCGCCGCCACGAGCGGGTCGAGGGCGACCTGGCCCGCGCTCGGGGATCGGAGCGGAGCACCCGCCACTTCCTTTCGCCTCCTGGCCTCGGCCACCGGATCTGCTGCCCGGGCGGGCTGTTGGGAGCCCTGGCTTCACAGATCCGTAGCGAAAATACTCCAACAGTCTCGTGGGGCACCCCCGGGGCGGCTCAAGTGCACCCGCGCGAGCACCGATTCCACGCACGAGCGGCGCGCTTGGCGCCGCTCCTGCGCGAGGGATGCGGGTGGAGGAAGCGAAGAGGCGGCGGCTCCTGCGGCTCGCCCTCGGGCTCGGCCTGGCGCTCCTTCCCGTCGCGCTCGCGGGACCTCGGCTCCTCGCGCCAACCGCTCGGGTCGTAGCGCCACCCCGTGCGAACACGCCCGGGGTGGGCGCGGGGCCGCTCGAGCTCGCCGCCCCCGATCTGGTGGGCGAGGCACTCGGGACGCGTCTCGCGAGCGACCCGAGCGAAGCGCAGCCTGCGCCCGTTGCGCCGCTCGCATCCGCTCTCCCCATCGATCTCGCGGCGCTCGCCGCCGTGCGCGCGGAGCCCGTCCGGGAGCCGCCCCTCGCGCTCCTCGCGCTCGCAGCCGGCGTCCTCGTCTGGTGTCAGCGCGCGCCGAAGCGGGGGCCGCGCTTCGCGAGGAACGCGTCGATCCCCTCGAGCGCGTCCGCGTCGAGCAGGTTGTCGGCCATCACGGCGCCGGCGTCGAGGTAGGCCTCGCCGAGCGGCCGGGCGAGCTGGCGCGAGAAGAGGGCCTTGCCGAGCCGCACCGCCTCGCGGGGCTTCGCCGCGAGCTCCCGCGCGAGCGCGTCCACCTCGGCGTCGAGCGCCTCCGGCGCGACCACGCGATTCACGAGGCCGAGCGCGGCCGCGCGCTCCGCCGTCACGAACTCGCCGGTGAAGAGCAGCTCGAAGGCGTGCTTCCGCGCGAGATTCCGCGTGAGCGCCACCGCGGGCGTCGCGCAGAAGAGGCCGAGGTTGATGCCCGAGGTCGCGAAGCGCGCTGTGCTCGACGCGACCGCGAGGTCGGCGCTCGCCACGAGCTGGCACCCCGCCGCGGTCGCGACGCCCTGCACGCGCGCGATCACGGGCTGCGGGAGGCGCGGCAGCGCCTGCATCAGCCCCGCGCAGCGCGCGAAGAGATCGCGGTACCAGGCCGCATCGGGGCGCGCGCGGAGCTCGCGGAGGTCATGGCCCCCACAGAACGCGCGGCCTGCGCCCGCGAGCACGACGACGCGCACGTCGGGATCGCGCGCCACCTGGTCGAGCGCGGCGCCGAGCTCGTCGATCAACGCCTCGGAGAGCGCATTGAACTGGTCGGGGCGGTTCAGCGTCAGGGTGCGGACCGCGTCGCGGTCTTCCTGGAGCAGCAGCGGCGCCTTCGCGGGGGCCTGGAACGCGGCCATGGCCGCAGGGTAGCGGCTGGCGCCGCGGGAGGGGCTGCTCTAAGCACGCGCCCCACCATGCAGCGCGCCTGGCCGTACCTCGCGCCCTACGCCGTGCTGCTGCTCTGCGCCGAGCTCGCGAGCTGGCTCCCGCCCGCGTGCGAGGCGCCGCTCCTCGCGCTCCGGGTCGTGCTTCCGGCCGCGCTCCTGCTCTTCGCCTGGCGACGCGGCGCTTTCCCCGAGCTCGCGGCCGGGCCCGGCGGGGGCGGCGCGCCGCTCGACGTCGCGTTCGGGCTCGGGATCGCCGTGCTCTGGCTCGCGCCGTATCTGCTGGTGCCGGGCTTGCCGCGCGGGGAGCCGTTCGATCCGGACGCGCACGGCGCGGCGCTCCGGCCCGCGTGGGTCGGCCTCCGGCTCCTTGGCTTCGTGCTCGTCTCGCCGCTCGTCGAGGAGCTCTTCGTCCGGAGCTTCCTCCACCGCGCGGTCGAGGCCCGGCCCGACTGGACGGCGTTCACCACGCGCCCGCTCGCGATGCCCGAGCGCGCCGCCTTCCTCGTGACCATCGCCTGGTTCACGCTGAGCCACGCGCCGTGGGAGTGGTGGGTGGCGCTTCCGACCGGAGCGCTCCTGAACCTCTGGCTCTACCGGCGCCGTCACTTCCGGAGCGTGTGGCTCGCGCACGCCGTCGCGAACGGCGCGATCGGCGCGCTCGTCGCGTTCGGGCCGTGGCCGCTCTGGGCGTTCCTCTAGGACGCGGTCAGGACGCGGCGCTGCGATGGCCGCGGCGCACCCGCTTCGAGAGCTCGGTGAAGTCCACCACGGCCTTGTGGGCGGCCACCGGGTTCCGCTCGAGGCAGGCCTCTGCGATCTGCCGTGCGGCCTCCGCGAGGGAGCCGTAGCCGAGCTCGCTACACGTCTCGACCAGCGGGCTCGCGATGCCGCGGAGCGACACGAGCTGGCTGGCCGCCTCGGCGTCCTGGAGCGCGTCCACCGTCTCGCCGAGCTTCATCACGAAGGCGTCGATGCGTAGCTCCACCTCGGGGTCGCCCTCGCGAGAGGAGCGCACGGCCGGCTCCGGACGCTCGTACGCCATGCCGAGCGGTATCGGCAGGCGCGGTCGGCGCCTGAACGCGCAGTCGTCAGTGCGGGGAGAGCTCGATCAGATCGAAGGCGAGGGCGCTCTGGCCCGGCGCCTCGACGCGGAGCACGAGCTGCCGGTGGGCGCCGAAGCCCGCCGTCCGCCGCGCGGCGTCGCTCCCCGGCACCACGCGCTCGAAGCGGGCGGTGCCGCCCGCGAAGTCGATCACGCGCCCGCCGGCCTTGCCGGCCTCGCTCGGCGCGACGCGGAGGCTCCCGCTCTCGACCTTGAAGGCGAAGCCGCCTTCGCGGCGCAGCGTGTTCCGGAAGTCCACCTCCCCCGTGTCGGGGCGGGTGCGCGCGTCCCACACCAGTTCGAGGGTGCCGGCGACGTTCGGCTCCGGCTCCCCCGAGATCGACGCGCAGCGCGTGCCCGGAGGCGCCTCGAGATCGTGGAAGGTCACGCGCTGCGTCGGGCGCGGCGCCTCGCGCGGCCCCGGGTGGACGCGCACGCGGCGGAGCGCCTGGCGGGCCGCGCCGTCCACCGTGCACGTGAGGGGCGCGCGGAAGTCGCCCTGGACCCACGCGAAGGCGAGCTCGCGCACGCCCTGCGCGCCCGCGCGGAGGGCGAGGGCGCACGCGAGGAGCACGAGCCCGAGCCGAGCGCGCCTCACGGCCCGACCACCGCGGGGCGTCCCGGTTTCCCGAGCGTCGCGCCGGTCTCGTCGTCCGCCGGCGCGGGCGCGCGCACGCTCTCGTTCGAACGCGGGCTCTCCTCGCCGCTCTCGCCGTACGCGCTCACGGCGACGAAGGTCGGCTCGTGGTCGGACACCTCGATGCTCACCTGATAGACGCCGTCGCGATCGGGCCGGGGCTTGCCGACATCGAGCGTGCGCGTGTAGCGGCCGGGGGCCGAGCCGACGTGCACGCGGAAGCCCGCGGCGAGTTCGGGCGCCGCGAAGCGCCAGCGCACGGTGATCTCGCGCGCCTCGGCGGCACCGGCCGCCGCGAGGCACGCGGCGAGCGTCCACCCGGCGAGGATGCACCTCCTCTGCTGCGACTCCCACCCGTGCACGTCGCTGCTCCGCGCGAGGGCCCGAAGGCTACCGGATCCGCCGGCTGCGGCGCCCGCTCAGCGCGGGTCGGTGGCGACGTAGGTCTGGCTCGTCGAGGGCCGGGACGTCCCCAGAGCGTTGTAGCTCGCGACCTTGAACCAGCCCGGCGCGAGCGGATTCACGAACGCGAGCTGGACCTCGAGCGCCGCGGGCGCCTCGGGATCGCGCACCACCGGGCTCCGGAGCGGGCCGAAGGTGGGCTCGTCCGCGGCGCTCCGCTGGCGGTAGACGAGGAGCTCGCCCCCGAGCCGCTCGTTCGGCTCGAGGCCGATGAACTCGAGCGAGCCCGCCGCCACGAGCGCGCCGCTCACGTCGTCCACGCGGAAGAGCCGGACACCGCGCACGTCGCTCGTCGCGAAGTCCGGGATCAGCACGCGGAGCCGCCCGACCGGGCAGGCGAGGAGGAGGACCGACACGGCGCACACCGCCAGGGTGACCCCGGCGCGGAACGGGCCGCCTCGCATGCGTCCTCCCTCGTCCGGCCCGAGGATCGTCCTCCCCCGCGCGGAGGGACGTGACGCCGCTTACAGCCTCACTCCTCGCGCACGAACTCGAAGAGCGTCCGGCCGATCCGCACCTCGTCGCCGTGGGTCAGGGCGACGGAGCGCACCCGCTTGCCGTTCACCTGGGTGCCGTTCGTGGACTGGAGATCCTCGACGCTGTAGGTGTCGCTCACCTCGTCGTAGAGGATGATCGCGTGCTCGCGGCTGATGCCCTCGTCGAGCAGCGTGATGTCGGTGGTCGGGTTGCGCCCGATCAGCGTCTCGGAGGCGGCGAGGTCGTAGCGAGTGCTTGCGAAGCCCCCGGTCTTGATCACGAGCTGGGCGCGGGCCTTTTTCTCGGGCATCCCGGCTGTCCCTCCGCCGCCCCGGGCGGATCGGAGGAGCAGGGCCCGCCCTTGAGCCTCATAGCCTGCGGTGCCGGAGGACGGGGAGGGAGGCCCGCACGCGGTCCTGCTGCGCGAGGTCGCAGTCCGCGAGGACCACGGCCGGCCGGTCCGGCGCCACGCCGAGCAGCACGCCCCAAGGGTCCGCGACGAGCGCGCGGCCGTGGCTCGCGCGCTCCGGCGAGTGCTGGCCCCACTGCGCCGGCGCGATCACGAAGCACTGGTTCTCGATGGCGCGCGCGCGGAGGAGCACCTCCCAGTGGTCGCGGCCGGTCTCGCGGGCGAAGGCGCTCGGCACCAGGAGGAAGCGCGCGCCCCGCGCGCTCTGCGCGCGGTAGAGCTCGGGGAAGCGGAGGTCGTAGCAGACCGAGAGGCCGACGACGCCGAAGGGCGTCTCCGCCACGACCACCTCGGCGCCCGGCGCGACGTGCGCCGACTCCTGGTGGCAGCCGCCGCCCTGGGCGCGGAGATCCACGTCGAAGAGGTGGATCTTGCGGTAGACGGCGGCGAGCGCGCCGTCCGGGGCGACGAGCACGCTCGTGTTGTGGACGCGGCGCGCGCCGGGCACGGCCTCGGGGAAGCTCCCGCCGAGCAGCCAGAGCGAGTGTGCGCGCGCGAGCTTCCGGAGTGTCTCGACGATCTCGCCGTCGAGGGGTTGCGCACACGGGATCGGCGCGCCCTCACGGCGGAGAAAGGCGAAGTTCTCGGGCAGCGCGACGAGCGTGGCGCCCGCGCGCGCGGCCTCCTCGACGAGCTCCGCCGCGGCTGCGAGGTTGGCGGCGACGTCCTCGCTCGAGCACATCTGCAGGGCGGCGACGCGCATCGCCGCAGGATATCAGGAGCGGAAGGACGACGGATCGACGCCCGTGCGCCGGATCACGTCGTAGAAGTCCTTGCGGTCCTTCCGCGCGAGCCGCGCGGCGCGGCTGATGTTCCCGCCGCAGCGCCGGAGCAGCCCCACCACGTAGCGGGTCTCGAACGCGCGCTTCGCCTCCTTGAAGGAGGGCACGTCGTCGCGCGCCAGCAGGAGCGCCTCCGCGCTGACCGGCGACTCCCCGCAGAGCCGGAGCGCCTCGCGGATACGGCCGCGGAACTCGCGCGTGTCGCCGCTCCAGGGCTCGGTCTCGAGGAAGGCGCGCGCGTCCGAGCTGAAGCCGGCCGGGCGGAGCCCGGCCTCCTCGGCGAACGCCGCCAGGTAGTGCGCCGCGAGCGGCAGGATGTCTTCGCGCCGCTCCACGAGGGGCGCGATGCGAACCTCGTGGTGCGGGAGCTCGCCGAGCTCGGGGGGCACCGGCCCGGCGGACGTCGCCACGATGCGGGCACCGAGCGCGCGCGGCGCGTGCTCGCCTTCGCGCCGGAAGCTGCCATCGGAGAGCGTGCGCAGCAGCGCGGCGCGCACGTCCGAGCGCAGCGCCTCGATGTCCTCGAGCACGAGCGTGCCGCCCGCCGCCCGCTCGAGCGCCCCCTGGTAGAGACCGGGGATCGCCGGGTAGACGCCCTCCGCGCAGCCGAGCAGCTCGCGGCCCTGGAGCGCCTCCGGGACCGCGCCGCACGCCACCACCTCGAACGCGCGGCCCGCGCGCGGGCCCCACTCGTGGACAGCGCGTGCTACGAGCGCGTGATCGGCGCCCTCCGGCCCCACGATCCACACCGCGAGGTCGGTCCGCGACGCGGCCGACGCTTGCGCGATCAGGCGCCGCGTGGCCTCGCTCGGCCCGACCAGGCGGTCCTCGCGACGCCTCCCGGCAGGCCGGGAGGCGGGTGCAGATTCCACCGCCGCGAGCGCCCCACCGACGGTGGCGCCGCCTCCCGAGAATCCGGTCGTCCGGCCTGTGCTCGGCATGGCCCCATCCCCCCACTTGGTCCCGAGGTCGCAAACTATTTGAAATCCGGTTCCTTTGTCAATGGACTTGCGAGTAGATTGCCGGCTTGACCCCGGAACCGGTCCCGTGATACGCCCTCGCACGGGGGGAAAAGCGACCGATGGAACCGCGCCGCGCGCGAGCGGGGGAGGGGTCCCGACCCCGGATCGAGCGTCTGCCGGACGCCCTGGTCGACCAGATCGCGGCCGGCGAGGTGGTCGAGCGGCCCGCCTCGGTCGTGAAGGAGCTGGTCGAGAATGCGCTCGATGCGGCCGCTGGGCGGGTCCGGATCGAGGTGCGGGACGGGGGGATCCGGTCCCTGGCGGTCACGGACGACGGCTGGGGCATGACGCCTGCCGAGGCACGCCTCGCCCTCGAGCGCCACGCCACGAGCAAGCTCCGCCGGAGCGAGGACCTGGCCGACGTCCGGAGCTACGGCTTCCGCGGCGAGGCCCTCCCCGCGATCGCCTCGGTCTCGCGGCTCCGCCTGCTGACCCGGCCGCGGGGGGCGGAGGAGGCGTGCCTGCTCGCCGTCGAGGCCGGCCGGCTCGAGGAGAGCCGCGCCGCGGGCGCGCCGGAGGGCACCCGGATCGAGGTGGCCGAGCTCTTCGGCGCGGTCCCGGCCCGCCGGAAATTCCTGAAGTCGCCGCAGACCGAGTGGGGCCACGTGAGCGAGTGGCTCGCGAAGGCCGCGCTGGCGCTCCCGTCGGTCCACTTCGACGTGCGCCGCGACGAGCGCGAGGCCCTCTCCTGGCCCGCGGTGGACGACCCGCTCGAGCGGATCGCGGCCGTGCTCGGCGAGACCGAGGCCGAGGGGCTCGTGCACGCGGCGCGCGACGCGGGCGACCTCGCGCTCGACCTCTTCGCCTCGCGGCCCGACCGGCACCGCGCGACGGGCGCGGGCCTCCACCTGTTCGTGAACGGCCGGCCCGTCCGCGACCGCCTGCTGCGGCACGCGCTCCTCGAGGTCTACCGCGACCTGCTGCCGCGCGGGCGCTTTCCGACGGCGCTCCTCTTCCTTCGCGTCGCGGCCGGCGGCGTGGACGTGAACGTGCACCCGGCGAAGTGGGAGGTGCGCTTCGCCGACCCTCGCGCCGTACACCATCTGGTGTCGGTCACGCTGCGCGAGGCGCTCGCGCGGCGGAGCTGGCTCGGCGGGGAGGCCGCGCCCCAGGCGCAGCACGCACCGGACCGCGTGCACGAGCGCCCGCCCGGGAGCGCGAGCGCGAGCGGGCCGGGCGACTGGCTCTTCGCGGGCCGGGCGTCCGAGGCGCCCGCCGAGGTGCCGCCGACCGCGACGGGGGGCGAGGCGCTCCGGCCCTTCCGCTTCGGTGAGCTCCGCGTGCTCGGCCAGCTCCTCGGCACCTACCTGCTGCTCGAGGCGAAGGAGGGCCTGCTCCTCGTGGACCAGCACGCGGCCCACGAGCGCGTGCTCTACGAGGGCCTCCGCGCCGGCTGGCTCGGCGGGGGCGTACCGCGCCAGCCGCTGCTGCTGCCCGAGACGCTCGAGCTCGAGGCGCCGGCGCTCGCGGCACTCGCCGCGCGCGCGGACGCGGCCCTCGCGCTCGGCTACGAGGTCGAGCCCTTCGGCGAGTCGGCCGTGCTGGTGCGCGCTGTGCCCGCGCTGATCGCGGAGCGCGATCCGCTCGGCGCGCTCCGCGGGCTCGCGGACCAGCTCCGGACGGCGGGCGAGGGCGCCCCGGGTGCGGCGAGTCGCCTCCTCGACCCCGCGGACCGCTGGTTCGCGAGCGTGGCGTGTCACGCCGCGCGGCGGGCCGGGGAGACGCTCCGCCCCGAGGAGCAGCGCGCCCTCGCGGACGCGCTCGACGCGATCGCGTGGGCGCCCACCTGCCCGCATGGGCGCCCGGTGGCGGTGCCCATCACCGAGGCCGAGATCGCGCGACGCTTCGGGAGGACCTGAGCCCGGCCCGACGGAGCGCGCCCGCCGGTCGCTACCGTCCCCCGAATGCCGGAACGGGAGTCGCCGCCGCTCGTCGTCGTGACGGGGCCCACGGCCTCGGGCAAGAGCGCCGTCGCGCTCGCGCTCGCCGAGCGCTTCGGCGGCGAGATCCTGAACGCGGACTCGATGCAGGTCTATCGCGGCCTCGACATCGGCACCGCGAAGCCGAGCCCCGCCGAGCGGGCGAGGGTCCCGCATCACGGCTTCGACCTGATCGACCCCGACGAGTCGTACGACGCGGCTCGTTATGCGGCGGACGGCGCGCGGGCGGTCGAGGCGATCCACGCGCGCGGCCGGGCGGTCTTCGTGGTGGGCGGGAGCGGGCTCTACATCCGGGCGCTCCTCGAGGGGCTCTCCGTCGGCGTCGGTCGCGACCCGGAGCTCCGCCGCGCGCTCGAGGCGGAGGACGCGCGCGCCCGCGCGGACGGCGATCCCGAGCTCCTCCACCGGCGCCTCGCCGCGGTCGACCCCGCGAGCGCGGCCGTGCTCCACCCGAACGACCGCGTGCGGCTCGTGCGCGCGCTCGAGGTCTTCACGCGGACGGGCCGCGCGCCCTCGCGCGTCCAGCGCGAGGCCTGCCGCGCGCCGCGCTGGCGCACGCTCCACCTCGCGCTCGACCCGGGCCGCGAGACGCTCGACCAGCGGATCGACCGGCGCTGCGAGGCGATGCTCGCCGGCGGCCTCCTCCAGGAGGTGCGCGGGCTCCGTGACCGGGGCTACGGGCCGGAGCTCCCGAGCATGCGCGCGATCGGCTACCGCCACCTCCAGCCCGTGGTCGAGGGGAGCGACACGCTCGCGAGCGTGCTCGTGGCGATGCAGCGCGACACGCGCCAGTTCGCGCGCCGCCAGCGCACCTGGCTCCGCCGCGTCGCGGGCGTCGAGTGGCTCGACCCGGAGAGGCGCGAAGCGATCGAGCGCCGGGTGGGGGACTTCCTCGGGCGGCCTCAGCCGCCCGAGGTGTAGTCGATGCCCAGCTTGACGCGGTAGACGTCCTCGAACCGGTCGAACGTGAGGAGCCCCTCGTTGTCCTCGACCGGGTCGAAGAGCGGCTCCATGTCGGCGTCGCTGAAGAGCAGGAAGAGCCCGGCCGGGAGCTCGATCACGCCCGTGATGCTGCGGATCAGGCCGCCGCCGAAGTTGCACATCACGTTCCAGAAGTAGCCGGGGACGGTGTAGGCCACGCGGACCCCGGGCGTGTCATCGATCGTCGTGAGGTTGTTGTAGACCGTGCGCCCCGCCGTGTAGGGCGAGAGCAGGGCGTCCCCGATCCCCTGCGGCATGTTCTCGAAAGAGCGCTGGATCACGTCGGTGGTCGCCCCGGCGGGGGCCGCCGTCCCGAGCGCGAGCGCCGCGGCAAGCCAGAAGGAGCCCCGGATCGAACGCTTCATGCGCGTTTCCCCTCGCTGAACGGCCCGAGCAGCCTAGTGGCGGCGGCGAGCGGAAGTCAAGAAAACTCGATGGCGCGGCGCGTTGCGCGCGTTCCTTGCGACGGGGGAGGCCCCCGTTACGTTGCCGGCCCGGCCAGCTCGATCGGCCGCGGAGGGACCATGTCCGCCGCCGGACCCCCGATCGTCGCCATTGTCGGCCGCCCGAACGTGGGCAAGTCGACGCTCTTCAACCGCTACGCGGGCTACCGCCGGGCG
>Ga0187892_10006657_pt1 | contig 17006 bp, 13 predicted proteins | sample MA1701073metaG_FD_139345 | JGI IMG/M metagenome (GOLD analysis project Ga0187892, IMG submission 139345) | Bio-ooze microbial communities from a basaltic lava cave in the Kipuka Kanohina Cave System on the Island of Hawaii, USA - MA170107-3 metaG ... | reverse complement strand
CTTCCCCAAATTGGAGGGACGCGCTCTGTCGCGTCTCCCGCTTCGCGGGACGGTCACGACGGAGCGTGACCCTCCAACTCGCTCTGCGTCAATCTTCTGAATCAAAATGGGGAATGTCTGCCCTGCCAGTTTCGCCACGCCGTCCCCGAAAATCTCCGTGTCATCGGCGCACGAATCGAATAGGATGCGCCCATGAAGGATGCCGCCAAATCCTCGCGCCTGAACGTCCTCAAGACCTACAAACTCTACATCAACGGGAAGTTCCCGCGCACGGAATCGGGGCGGTATTTTCAGGCGTTCGCGCCGCGCGGCAGACCGCCGCTGGCGAACGTTTGTCAGGCGTCGCGGAAGGATTTGCGCGACGCGGTGCAGGCGGCGCGCAAGGCGTTCGCGGGTTGGAGCGGCAAGACGCCTTACCATCGCGGGCAGATTCTGTATCGCGTCGCCGAGATGCTGGAACAACGGCGCGATGAATTCATTTTGGAAATCACGCGCAGCACAGGGCGCAGCCGCGAGCGGGCGGCACAGGAAGTGGACAAGAGCGTTGACCGCGCGGTCTGGTATGCGGGGTGGGCGGACAAACTGCCGCAGGTGTTCGGCGCTGTGAATCCCGTCGCCGCGCCGTATTTCAATTTTACAATTCCAGAGCCGACGGGCGTGGTGGGCATTGTGTGTCCCGACGAGATGCCGTTGCTTGCGCCCGTTTCGCAACTTGCACCCATCATCGTGGGCGGCAACACGTGCGTCCTGCTCGCGTCGGAAAAATTCCCGCTCGCGACCGCCACGCTCGGCGAAGTGCTCGCCACATCCGATTTGCCCGCAGGCGTCGTGAACATCCTCACGGGATTCCGCAAGGAGATCGTGCCGCACATGGCGAACCATATGGATGTCAACGCGCTCGATTTTTTCCTGCGCGACGACGTGGCGATGATCAAGTCCGCGCAGGAGGAGGCGACGGTCAACGTCAAACGCGTCGTCATCTGCCGCAACCCGCGCGACGAGGAATGGTTCGACGACGCCAAAACGCAAAGCCCGTATTGGATCCGCTCATTCCTCGAAATGAAGACCGCGTGGCATCCGATTGGAGCGTGATTCATGGAAGCGCAAGGCGCTGGACGCCGCATCACCATCCTGTTCGCCAAACTTGCCATCAACACGCTGGCGCTCGTCGTGGTGGACGCGCTGTTTGACAAGGTGTGGATTGAAAACCAGGATTTCTGGATTTTGATCGCCGTCGCCGTCACGCTCGCGCTCGTCAACGCCTATCTCAGGCCCGTCGTCGTTCTCCTGACCATTCCCATCAACATCGTCACGCTCGGGTTGTTCACGCTGGTCATCAACGCGCTGCTCTTGTGGTTCGTGAGCTGGCTGATTCCCGCGTTTCACGTGGAGGGATTCTGGACGGCGTTCTGGGCGGCGCTCGTCATCAGCGTCATCAGCGTGTTGCTGAACATGCTCTTGAAACCGCCGAAACAGCGCGGCACGATTGGCTGCCGATGAACAATTTCGCGGCGGTCATCTTCGACATGGACGGCGTGCTCGTGCACAGCGAGCCGTTGCACCGCAGGGCTTACGATGCATTGTATGCAGTTGGAAACGCGCGCGCGACGACGCGGCGATGACGGCGATGACGGCTTGACGTTTTTCAGGGCGGCGCTGACGGAAGGGAAAGCAGGCACATCAAGCTGCGGAAATTTTTCACGCGCTATGGCGACGGACAATTCAGATGGCTCGACGAAGGCGACGGGAGTGAATTCGGGATGTTGGAGCGTCTCGCCCAGCCATTGACGACCGCACCCGCCGACGCCGACGTGGAGAGCTCGAAAAGTTTGCAGGGGTGAATCGAAGCGGCAAAGCGCGGCGAAAGGCAAGAGTGGAGTGGCGAGTAGAATGGAGGGACGCGCTCCGTCGCGTCTCCCGCTTCGCGGGACGGTCACGACAGAGCGTGACCCTCCCAAACGCAGCACAGAGTTTCAATTTTCCAATTGAGCCGATGCGCTGAAATCCTTACCGTTCGCGCCGATGAAAACTGGATTTGATTTTGTCCGCTCGCACGGACTCGGCAACGATTACCTCGTGATGGACTCGACGAAACTCGGCTTCGCGCTCACGCCTGAGCGGATTCGCGCGATTTGCCACCGCAATACGGGCGTCGGCTCGGACGGGATTCTCGCGCTGGTGAAAACGAAAAAGGCGGATTTCGGGATGCGGATTTTCAACCCCGACGGTTCCGAGGCGGAGAAGAGCGGCAACGGCTTGCGCATCTTCGCCAAATTTCTATACGACCACGGATACACGAGGAAAAAAGAATTCACGATTTACACGTTCGGCGGCATCGTGAGCGCGCGGTTGATTCTCAAGGGGGAGCGCGTCGCCGCGGTGCGCGTGGAGATGGGCCAGGCGGTGATTGATCACTCGCTGACGGCACTCACCGTCGGGGGCGAAACGCTCAACGTCACGTCGCTGTCGGTTGGCAACCCTCATTGTGTGGCGCTGGTGGGGGATTTGTCGAAGGTGGATTTGCAGCGGCTCGGTCCGCTCGTTGAAAACCATTTTGCGTTTCCGAATCGGACAAATGTGCAATTCGCGCAGGTGCTCTCGCGTCATGAGGTGCGCGCGCTGATTTGGGAACGCGGCGCGGGGCACACGCTGGCGTCGGGTTCGAGTTCGTGCGCCGTCGCCGTCGCCTGTTACAACAAGGGCATGGTGGACAGTCCCGTGACAGTCCTCATGGAAGGCGGGAGCTTGACGATTGAAGTGGACGGGAGATTGAACCTGGTAATGACGGGTCGCGTGGAAGAAGTCTGCACGGGCAGGCTGAGCGGCGACCTGCGCCGACGGATGCGCGTTTGATTTCCCGCGCGCGGCGGCGGGGTTGTGCCTGAGATTTTTCAGCGCGCGCCGAGTTCCTTGAGGCGGGCTGGATATTCCTTGTTCTTCGCGTCGAGTTTCGCGGCGCGCTGGAACGATTCGATGGCGCGGGCGCGTTCGCCGCGCGCAAGCTGGACTTCACCGAGCGCGGCGTGGCAAACGGCTTGTTGCGGGGCGAGTTCGACGGCTTTGGTCGCGTGCAGTTGCGCGGCTTCGAGTTGGCGGCGGCACCGCGCCAGCAGGGTCGCCATTTCGCCGAGGTGGGTGTGGCTGTTGGGGAATTCCGCGAGGATTTTCTGCAGCGCGTCGTGGGTGACGCCGAAAATTTCGTCGGCTTCCTTCCTGCGTTTCGCGGCTTCGAGCGCGGGGACGATGCGGCTGGCGGCGTTGATGTCGGCGGGAACGATCTCCTGCGACTTGCGCGCGTTGACGAGCGCGGCGTCGAGTGGTTTCGCGTCCATCAACCCGCGCATCCGCCACAGATGACAAAGATGCGGGTCGGTCAGGTTCGCGCCTTCCAATCCGCCGTGCATGATGCCGCCCTTGAACGTGAGGCAATCAATCAGGTGCAGTTCATAGAGCGCCGCGCCCTTGAGGTTTTCGCCAAGGACGGGGAGTTGTTCGGTGACGTAGTAGGCGCCGTGGGACAACGCCTGCGCGATGAAATCGGACGTGCGCAGGATGAAATCGTATTCGCGGCGCATTTCGTCCGTTTTGCCCAGTTCCTCCATTGCCGCTGCGAGGTAACGGCGCATCGTGTCGTCCGCCATCGGCAGGAAACGCGCGAGCGCCATCAGCCGTTCGCCTTCCTTTTTGTCGCCCGCCTGCGCGAGGCAATAGCCGCGTTTGTAAATCCAGATGGCGTTGACGCTGTATTTCTTGAGCGCGCGCTCGTAACGCTCGGCGGCGTCCTTCCAGCGTTTCTGTTCCATCAGGTAATCGCCGACAATCCCCCAGAGGAGCGTGCTGCCGCTTTCGGCGACGGCGGCTTCGGCGTATTTGTCGAGGTAGGCGACGGCTTGCTCGGTCAACCCGAGCCGTTTGTGCGCCTCGGCAAGTCCCCACATCCATTTGCGACGGTTTTCGTCCGTTGCATTTTCGGCGACCGCGTCGGCGTCCTTGAGCAGCGCGCGGATTTCGTCATTGGGCTTGTCCAGTTGCATCTGCGCGTGGACGCGGGCGAGCCGCTGGCGGGGGGTGTCGTTCGGAAATGTGTCCGTCAACACGCTCCAGAAAAGCTCCGCCTCCGATGAGATGCCATAAGTGCGCACGCCCCAGTGCCGCAGCGCGCTGTCGGTTATCTCGCTGGATTTGTAATACATCGTCCCCAGCAGCATCGTCGTGGATTGCTCGTCGCGGAACTCGTCAATCATCCGCGCGCCATGTTCGTAGGCGAGGTCGTGCAACCCCCAATGCCGCTCGTGCAACAGCAGGCGGATGCCGAGGTCGAGGTTGTGCCCGTGCTGCGGGATTTTGGAGAGTTTGTCGAGCAGCGCGCGCGCGCGTTTCGTTTCGCCGAGCTTGAGCCATTCGCCCGCCGTCTCCAGTTCCATCGTGAAGACCTCGGACGAATCGGCTTCGCCCACCCGCGAAGCGACCTCGGCGGCTTCGGTGTAGCGACCCTGTGCGCGCAACACCCGCGCGGCGGGCGCGTAAAGGCGCGCGTCCAGATACGCGGCGATGCCCTCCCTCCATTTGCCGTTGATGAGCAACGCCTGCGCGGCGCGTTCGGCGGCATCGCGGTCGTTGAGTTCCTTCGCGGCTTGCGCCAGTTTCCCGATGGTTTCGTCAAACTCCTTCTGGTTGCCCAGCAGCCGATAATAAGCGGCGAGCACGCCAAGGTGTTCCACCTCGTCCTCGATGGGATGGCGTTCCCGCTCCATCGCGGCGAGCTTTTTCCAGTCGCTCATCTCACGCAACAGCGCCGTCAGCAGCTTCGCGTCCCCCGACTCCTCCGCCGCCTTGCGCGCGTTTTCGTAGTCGCCCTTCGCGCGGAACAGATACGTCAAAATCAGCGACGCGGTCGAGTTCGGCGCGTCGCGGTGGCGCGCCCGCAGGGCGGGGATTTTCACGTCGAGCTTGTTCTGCATCATCAGGAACGCGACGTAATGGCGGATGGAAAGCGCGTCGCCGCTGTTTGCCGCCGCTTCCAGCAGGGATTCCGCCTCGGCGAATTTGTTTTCCGTCATCAACTCGGGCAACGCTTCGCTGACCTTCTGGCGCACGCGCGCCCACACGGCATTCTTCGCCTCCTCGTCGGTCTCCGCGTTGGCGATGCGCAACAGCCATTCGTAACCGTCGGCGCCGCGCTCGAAGAGTTGGTTGACGATGTTGCGCTTGGTTTCGGCGTCGCCGTCCCGATACAACCGCAGCAACTGGCGAATCTCGGCGGGTGTTTCGGGGTAGATGCCGTATTTGAAATCCAGCAGGATGCGTTGCGCGCGCCAGACCACTTCCGCGTCGTTGCTTTTCGTGGCCTCAAGCAACGAGGGTTCCGCGCCCTTGCCTGCCTGCCAGAGGAGCTTCTCCGCATCCTCGCGCGCCTTGTAATCGTCGGCGCCGAGGTTCTTGATCGCCTGCGCAATCTGCTCCTTTGTCGGCGGCGCGGCAAACGATGCTGGCTGCCAGCAGGCGGATACAAGAAGCGCGATCGAGAGCAGGATTCGTGAAGTCAGCCAGTTCGCATTCATGTCAAAAACCTCCAGTTCGATAGTCGGCGAACCTCACGCGTTTGGCAAACCGCTTTTCACGGGCGCGACGTTGGCGTTGGCTGACCCACGCGCCAGCCAGACGCCGCAGAGGGTGACGGCGGCGCCGACGAGTTGCGACCGCGTGTAATTTTCCTTGAGCAGGAAATACGAAACGACGAACGCGAGCACGGGAACGAGATTGTTGAAATTCGCCGTCTGCGACGGTCCGATTTTTTTCACCGCGTGCGACCAGACCACGTTCGCCAACCCGATGGAAAGCGCGCCTGACGCCATCGCCGCCGCGTAATGCCAGAGCGTGAACCCGCCCCAATCCATCGTCGTCATCGCGGGCGCTCCCGCCAACGGCAGCGCCAGCGCGCCGACGCCGACAGCCACGAGCGCGACCTGCGTGGACGGGTAACGCGCGACGAGCGGTTTTTGGATGCTCGTGTTCAACGCCCACAACATCGCCGCCGCCAGCGTGATGAGGTCGCCCGTCACGGCTTCGCTGCCGAACTCGATTTTTTTGCCGCTGCCGACCACGATCATCACAATGCCCGCGAGCGACAGCCCCATCCCTCCCAACGCCGCCCTTCGCACCCGCTCCTTGTGCAGCAGCGAGGTGAACAACACCGTCCAGAGCGGCGACGTGGAGACGAGGATCGCCGAATTGCCCGCCGTTGTTTTCGACAGCCCGACGGTGAACGCCATCTGGTAAAACACGTGCGCGATCAGTCCCAGCCCCAGCAACCGTTTCCAGTCGCCCGCGCCCACCCGCTGCCACGCGCGCCGTTGCAGGAAAAACACGACGACGATGCTCGCGCCCGCAAAGACGTAGCGGATGGCGTTGAACGCGAAGATGTTCATGCCCTCCCGCGTCGCGTCGCCAATCGCCCATTTCGTCACGGGAAAATTCAGCGCCCAGACCAGCATCACGCCGACCAGCAAAAGCTCGGCTTGATACAGGCGCAGATTGCTTTCCCGCGCAGTTGCGGCGGACGATTCAGGCATGGTAGAAAGTAAATCCCCATGGACACCAAACTGCAAGACCTCAAAACCCGATTGCTCGAAATCAACGACATCAACTCTGCCGCCTCCGTGCTCTACTGGGACCAGGCAACCTATATGCCCGCGGGCGGCGCGGCGGCGCGCGGACGCCAGCTCGGCACGTTGCGCCGTTTGTCGCATGAGAAATTCACATCGCCCGAAATCGGCGAGCTGCTCGACAAATTACGCGACTACGAGCAATCGCTGCCTGACGACCACGATGACGCGGCGCTCATCCGCGTCGCGCGCCGCAATTACGACAAGGCGGTGAAAGTCCCGTCCTCGTTCGCCGCCGAAGTCTCGCGTCACACCACCGCGACCTACGAAGCGTGGGCAAAGGCGCGTCCCGCCAACGATTTCAAATCGGTGCTGCCGTTCCTCGAAAAGACGCTCGAGTTCAGCCGTCGCTACGCGAATTTTTTCGCTGGCTACGACCACATCGCCGACCCGCTCATTGACGGCGCGGATTACGGGATGAAGGCGGCGACGGTGCGCGCGTTGTTCGCCGAGTTGCGAGCGCAACTTGTTCCCATCGTGCAAGCCATCGCGAGCCAGCCCGTCGCCGACGATTCGTGTTTGCGCAAGAAATTCCCCGAAGACAAACAACTCGCGTTTGGGCTGGAGGTCATCCAACGGTTCGGGTTCGATTTTCAGCGCGGGCGGCAGGACAAGACGCTGCATCCGTTCATGACGAAGTTTTCGCTCGGCGACGCGCGCATCACGACGCGCTGCAAGGAGAATTTTCTTGCCGAAGCGCTTTTCAGCACCCTGCACGAAGCGGGGCACGCGCTCTACGAACTCGGCATCCGCCGCGATTACGAGGGCACGCCGCTGGCAGGCGGCACGTCGTCGGGCGTCCACGAAAGCCAGTCGCGCACTTGGGAGAATCTCGTCGGGCGCAGCCGCGGGTTCTGGAGATTCGTTTATCCCAAATTGCAGGCGGCGTTCCCCGACCAACTCGGTAGCGTTGCGCTCGACACGTTTTACCGCGCCATCAACAAGGTCGAGCGCACGCTCATCCGCACCGACGCGGACGAGGTGACTTACAACCTGCACGTGATGATTCGGTTCGATTTCGAGTTGCAACTGCTCGAAGGCAAACTCGCGCTCAAGGATTTGCCCGAAGCATGGCACGCGCGTTACCAAGCCGATCTCGGCGTCCGCGCGCCCGACGACCGCGACGGCGCGTTGCAGGACGTGCATTGGTATCACGGGATGATCGGCGGCGCGTTTCAGGGTTACACGCTCGGCAACATCATGAGCGCGCTGTTCTTCGACGCCGCGCTCAAGGCGCACCCGCAAATCCCGTCGGACATCGAGCAGGGCAAATTCGACGCGCTCCACGGCTGGCTGCGCGAAAACATTTACCAGCACGGGCGCAAATTCACCGCCAACGATTTGGTGCAGCGCACCACGGGCAACCCGCTCACCCTCGCGCCCTACATCAAATATCTGCGGACGAAATACGGGGAGCTTTACAAGTTGTAACGGCGTTCTGAGCGCAATTTCAGCCGAGCATTTGCGCCATGGGAAAACCCGCCGCTTGACATCGGCGGCTGGCATTGACCACACTTCGCGCGGCGCGCGTCCTCATCCGACGTTGCGCGCGCCGCTGATGAAGAGTCCGCCATGCCCAACCCCGCTTCCAACGAGCCGTGGTATGCCTCCGATGCCGAACGCGCCCGCGCCGAGGCTGCCGCGCGCGCCCGTGGCATCAGGCGCAAACTTTTTCTCGGCGCGCTCATCGTCCTTGCGGTCGTCGCGCTTGGCTCGATTATGGCTCGGCATCTCCCCAGCCTGAAATTCGAGTGGGGCGACAGGCGCGTGCAACACCCCCCCGTCGCGCCCTCGTTTTGCGCCGTGATCGAAACCGACCTCGACGGTGACCGCGCGTCCGATTGCGTCGCCGTCAACCTCGCGCAAAAACCGCCCACGCCCGTCGGGTTTCTCAGGAAAAGCGACCCGTCCATCCACCGCGAATACCGCCGCATCGTGCCGTCGCTGCGGGATCCGTCACTCTACCGCGACGAACTCGCCAAAATCCAGGCGCTCGCCGCGCAGTTCCCCCCACCGCCCGCATCGCTGCCGCCCGACACCGACACGACCGCGATCATTCACGTCATTCGTGTCGACCTCGACGGTGACGGCGAACCTGATTTCATCCTGTTCACCGAAGCATCGCGCGATGCGCACACCTTCGTCCTGCTCAAGCGCGACGGGCGATTCGTCACCTATGAATCGCTTTTGAGCGAGGGCGTGTTGACGACCCAACAGGTCGCGGCAATTGACGAAAACCAATACCGCATTGTCAAATCACTCCCGCCCAACACGCTCCCGCCGCCGCGTCCGAGAAAATAGCCTGCCGCGCTTTCGCTAAGTTTGCGCGTCATCAACCATCCACCCATCACCTCATGCCTCACGCCTCACCCTACGGTTCCTGGAAATCGCCCATCACCACCAGTCTCATCACCAGCAAGGTCATCGGTCTCGCCTGGCCCCAGTTTGATGGTGACAACGTTTATTGGACGGAAACGCGCCCGACCGAAGGCGGTCGCACGGTGATCGTGCGGCGCACGCCCGACGGCAAAATCTCCGACGTGACGCCGAAAGGTTACAACGCGCGCACCCGCGTCCACGAATACGGCGGCAAACCCTACACCGTTGAGAACGGCACAATGGATTTCTCGAACTGGAGCGACCAGCGCGTGTATCGGCAGGATGCAGGCAGCGCGCCGCGCCCCATCACACCGCTGCCATTCTGGTATGCGGATTTCGCTATTGACCGCAAGCGCAACCGAATGTTTTGCGTGCGCGAAGATCACACCGCGCGCTCGAAGGACGAAAACGGCAAATTGCGCGCGGAGGCGTTGCCCGACGAAGTTGCCAACACGCTTGTCCTGCTCGACCCCAACGAAAACCCTGGTGGCGGCAGGTCGCTCGTTTCGGGAAACGATTTTTACTCGACGCCGCGCATCAGTCCCGACGGCTCGCGGCTCTGCTGGCTGACGTGGAATCACCCGAATCTGCCGTGGGATGGGACGGAGCTTTGGGTTGCCTATATTAATAATGATGGCTCATTGCGGGACGCGCGACTCGTCGCGGGCGGCAAGAGCGAGTCCATCTTCCAACCCGAATGGTCGCCTGATGGCACGCTTCACTTCATCTCGGACTGCACTGGCTGGTGGAATCTCTATCGCTGTCGCGACGGAACAATCGAACCGCTTTGCCCGATGGAAGCGGAGTTCGGCTTGCCGCTTTGGAGTTTCGGGTCGTGCGCTTACGGGTTTAAGTCGCCCACCCGCATCATCTGCGCCTACACGCAGAAAGGCGCGCGCCGACTGGCGCGGCTCGACACGACAACGAAGAAATTACAGAACATCGAAATCCCGTTCACCGAAATCGGCACGCCGCAAGTGGCGAACGGCAAGCTGCTTTTCATCGGCGCGTCACCGACCGAGCCTGCGTGCGTCGTGTTGCTCGACCTCGCGACGGGACAACATGAAATCTTGAAACGCTCGACGGAACTTAAAATTGATTCGGGTTATCTCTCCGTCCCGCGCCCCATCGAGTTTCCGACCGAAGACGGCAAAACCGCGCACGCTTATTTTTACGCGCCGAGGAACAAGGATTTTGTCGCGCCCGCTGGCGAAAAACCGCCGCTCATCGTGATGAGCCACGGCGGACCGACTGGCTCGACTTCGACCGCGTGTTCGCTCGGCATCCAATACTGGACGAGCCGCGGGTTCGGCGTGGTGGACGTGAATTACGGCGGCAGCACGGGCTACGGACGCGAGTATTGGCAGCGGCTCGTCGGTCAATGGGGCGTGGTGGACGTGGACGATTGCGTGAATGCTGGCAAATATCTCGTCGCGCGCGGCGAAGCGGATGAAAAACGGTGCGCGATTCGCGGCGGCAGCGCGGGCGGTTACACGACACTCTGCGCGCTGACGTTCCGCGATTTTTTCAAAGCGGGCGCGAGCCATTTCGGATTGAGCGAGTTGGAAGTGTTCGTCAAGGACACGCACAAATTCGAGTCGCGCTATCTCGAATCGCTCATCGGACCGTATCCCGCGAAGCGTGAGTTGTATCGCGAGCGTTCGCCGCTGTTTTTTGCAAACCGTATCAAGGTGGCGCTGATTCTGTTTCAGGGATTGGAGGACAAAGTCGTCCCGCCCAACCAGCACCGATTGATTTTCGAGGCGGTGCGCAAGAAAGGCGTCCCATGCGCGAGTCTGGAGTTCGAGGGCGAGCAACACGGTTTCCGCAAAGCCGAAAACATCAAGCGCGTGCTGGATTCGGAGTTGTATTTCTACTCGCGCATCTTCGGCTTCGAGTTGGCGGACAAGGTCGAGCCTGTGAAAATCGAAAATCTCAAATAGTCAGCCGCAGGCGCAAGGGGCGCATTTCTGCCACTTCGTCCGCCTCGCAACGCCAGCTTTGTAACGGTTCCATCGGCTCGTCCCTCAAATGATGAAACACTTCGGGAACGCTTCGTTTCGTCAGTTTTCGGTCATGGACTCCCGACGCGTCACAGCCGAACACCTGCGCGTGCGCCTTGTAAATGCGCGGTCTGCCGATGATGCGCATTGCGTCGGCAGGCAACATGGACGGCTCTCGGCGATCCATCACAAGAAAACTCAACGGCAAGCTGCGCAAATCTATTCCCGCGATATTAGCGAATTTCGCCCAGTCGCCGTCGGTGAACACTTCGGGCGGCGACGGCGCGAAATGATGACACCAATGCCGCTCGTTGCCCGTCGCCAACATGCCGCACGCGGCTTGATGCGTGCAGGGCGCGATGACGGACATCGTTTCCCGTAGCTTTTCGCGCACGGCAATCAACGCGCGACTTGCCTCGAACGCTCCTGGCTCCACCCACAACACGGCAGCCGCTTTTCGCGCCAACTGCGTCAAATTCGCCAACTGTTGTTCCGCAAGCTCCGTGATGACGTGGCTGATTAAAAGAACCGCGCCTGAAGAAAATCGCGCAGACATTTGCGCGGGGGTTTTCGGAAACTCAGCCTGCGCGCGAGCCAGCGCGTAACGCATCGCCAGCGCCGAGCGGTCGCACAATTGCAGCGATTGAATTTCTGTCGCGCCAAAATGTTCGAGAAACGCGCGCCCCGCGATGCCGCTGCCGCAGCCCCAGTCGCACACATCCGCGCGGGGGGGCGTCCACCCGCGCCGCTTCAGTTCGCGCAAGACGTAGTCCCATTTCCATCGGATGCGTTGACCAAACGTCTGGTCGTAGATTTCCAGTTCGCGTTCCGAGCGCCAGTAATCGTCCCGCGCTGCGGGATCGGCGCGCAAAAACGTCTCGCGCAACCGTTGCAGGGATTTCCAATCGGCGGCGGAAAGATTCATTCGAGGTTGGCAAATCCGCTGTGGTGCCCGCGCCCCAACATAACGGCGCGCCCAGTGGTCGCGCCTATCAACCTTTATGGATTGGCGGGAGTGGCTGGCGGCGTGACAGTGCCGCCGCTTGCGGGAGGCGCGTCAGGTTTTGCCTTCGCTTTTTCCTTGCGCTCTTTCACCCAGCCAGATTTGGGCAGTTTGTCGGGGAATACGCGCTCGATGACGCCGTAATTCCACAACGCCCACGCAGCGACAAGCAGGACGATGAGCGTGATGATGACGTTGCGCCTGGTGTTCGTTTCCTCAAACGGGTCAATGAGGTCGCGGCTGGAATTGGGCGGCAGTTTGCCGACGCCCGTGAGCGATTTACCGAAGGGGATGTTGATTTTCGCCTTCGCGTTCACCGCCCAGCCGTTCGCGTCGAGGATGGGTCCGAGATTGCGTTGACGCAACTTGAGCCACGCAATGACCATCGAAGGCAGACTGATGAGCAGCACCAGGGCGATGACACCCAACGGCATCAAAACCCCCAATCCAAAGAACACCTGCAACATCGCGCCCAACGCCGCCGTGATGCCGCCGACCGCCACGCCAATTGCGGCGACCGTGCCGATGTCGATTTTCTTTGGTTCGGGTGGTTTTTGTTTGTCCACGTTTGCTGTCGCCGCCGCGCCCGCGAGTTTCGCGTCGGACGCCGCTTCCGCCGCTGCCGCGCGTTTGGCAACCATGTCCTCGATGAAGCGCATGAATTTTTTATACGGCATCCAGAACGCCTGCCGAATGCTGATGGGATTGTCCACGATTTTCACGATGGTCGCGTCCCAATCGTGCCCGAAGCGGTCGTAGAAAATTCCGTTGCGCCCGACCATCAGATTGTCGGAGTCGCCGTTGGTGAACGCCGCCGCGATGGTCATCTTTTCGCCCGTGGTTTTGCGGACGCATTCGCAATACGTGAGATAGCAGCGGCTCAACCCCGCCATCACACCGTGTTTGCCGATGTCCTCGACGCGCACGCACAAATCGCAACTGCGCTGGTCGAGATACAACCGTCCTGCTTGAAACACCGCCTTCTCCTTGCGCGCGTAAAAATCGCGGAACGAGACGAAGTTGTTGAGCAGCTTGCAGAGGTCGCGATGATAGCGCGCGAGTTTTTCCACGTTGGCGATGGCGCTGAATTCGCCTTCCAACGCCTTGTCCGCGGCGATGAGCGCGTTGATGGCGTCACGCGACTTGCCCGCGAGCAGTTCGCGCACGCGTTTGATGCCGAGTTTTTCCACCGACGCGCCGACCTTGCTCCCCGACCAGTTTTCAAACGTCGCGAGTTTCGCCGTGATGGTCGCCCAATCCGCCTCGGAGAGCGTTGCGCGCTCGCCGAGCGCGGGTTTCACCGCATCCGAGCGGAATTTCGCGATTGCCGCCGACCACGCGGGGTTTGTGCTGCCGTCCAACGGCAGCGCGCGCGCCGCTTCAATGCGGGCGAGCGGAAACCCTGCCACTTCGGCGACGCTGATGGTCAAATCTTTGGCGGCGACAGCGAGGTATTCCTTTTCCTCGCGATTCAAAGCCGCGATAGCTCTCGTGTCGAATGCCGCCAATCGGCAACGCGCAAAAAAGTCATCCACCTTCGATCTCACCGCGCGCACGGCATCAGCAGCGGCGGGTGTTGCGTCGCCCAGCGGCAGGATGTCCTTGTTGCCTTCGCCTTGTTTCCACCAGTCCGAGTAAGCCGCCGCCTCGCCAAAAAATTGGTCCGCTTTCGCCTGGTTCACCCCTGGCTTGCCGCTGAGATCGGTGACTGCGCCGACGCAGGCGATGATGTCGTTGATGACGACTTTCGTCGCGTCGTCGGTCGCGGCTTCAGCGGTGACGACGCCGTCGCCATTGAGCGCGGCTTGGAAAATTTTTTGCGTGTCCGCCGTGTCCTCGATGGTGATGGCGACGGCGTCTCGTTTGCCGAGATTGGCGAGAATCTGTTTCGCCGACGCGAGCAATCGTTTGCCGTCGGGCGTTGCGTCGTTGATCGCGCCGAGCGGGAGCGTCGGTGAGGATTTGAGCAGGTCATCGGGATTTTTCAGGGACGACACCGCCCATTTCGCCGCTGCGATGATTTCAGGCGCGCGGATGCGCCCGTCCTTGTCGGTGTCAATCAGATCGAGCGTTTTCGGGTCGCACTCGATCCCGCGCGTCGGGCAGGCAAGCGCGACCCAGAGTTTCTGGTCGAGTTGGTCGAGATGCGCCAGGTCGGCGCCGTTGCGCAACTGCACCTGGTCGAATCCGCCCGTCCGATAAAAATGCCACGTGTGATCAGTCTTCATGGAATCCTCTCTTGCCCCACCCGCGAAAAAATGATGCAACGAGCAACGTTGCAGACAATTGCCTAGCGGATTGCGGCAAATAGGGCAAGCCCCTTTGGGCATCGGTAGTGGGCCAGTTTGTTTTCTAAGGACAACTTTCCATCGCGTAGCTACGAGCGTAAGCGAGTGGAATCGGATGAACGCGCGGGAAATCCACTCGCTTACGCTCGTAGCTACACCAAACTGACCCTCTACCTTGGGCGCCGCAATCGGGATTGTCCGTTCACAACCGCCTTGCTACGCTTGCCCGCATGAAACACGCCGAAATCAACGCCGCCATCCGACGCGCGCAACGGTGTTTCAAGAAAAACCACTGGTCGCTGCCACCGAAGCCGCAATGGGACGTGACCGATTGGGGACTCGGCGCGTTTCGACGTTACGGCGCGGTGCTGGTGAACCTCGCGCTCGAAGAGGAATACAGCGAAAAACGGATTTACCTCGCGCGTCGGCAGACGATTCCCGCGCATTGCCACAGGAAAAAGAAGGAAGACATCATCGCCCGCAACGGCACGTTCGCCGTGCGCATCTGGTTCGGCAATCCCAGGCGCTGGACACCGCGCGGTCGCATCCAGACGGCGTGTTGCCCAAATCCTATTCCGCGTTGTCGCGACGCTTCTGTGAAGGGCAGAATCAGAACTTTCATAGGGGAATCGGCGCTTCACAGAAGCGCCGCTACACCAAAATACCGCCATAAATTGTTTGGGCAACATGCCCCAGATTAGCGGCCAGATGCGCGACGCGAAATCGGGGCAAGGGCAGACTGGTGGCCAGAAATTCCCCAAATTGGAGGGACGCGCTCTGTCGCGTCTCCCGCTTCGCGGGACGGTCACGACGGAGCGTGACCCTCCAACTCGCTCTACGTCAATCTTCTGAATCAAAATGGGGAATTTCTGACTGGTGGCAACTCGCCGTGGTTTCACATAAGGTGTTACCTCAACCCTAACGGATCGCGAAATTTGGAATACGACAAGGCGAAGCAGATCAATAAGTGACGACCGCAAACAAACCCAAGAACGACAATTTTGCCGTCAACCCCGACATCGGGCGTTTTCCCGAAATCATCGAGAACGAGCCGCCCTTCGTAAGACTGGCGGCGAACGCGACTGAAAAACCGAGTCACGGCTGCTTTTTCTTGAAGAGTTCGTCGAGCCCTTTTTCGAGTCCCTTGCGCAACAATTCATCCGCCGCGCCCTTGCCGATGCGGGCGAGAATGTCGGTCTTCGGCGCGTCGTACGTGCCCGTGACCTTGAAATCGAGTTCGCGCCAGCCGTCCTCGCGCTGGCGAAACGCGGCGCGCAATTCCTTCGGCATCTTGTCGAACAACACCCCGCCCGTGAACGCGATGGACATCTCGTGGTCGAGCGTGTAACTCTCCAGCGAGACGTTGCCCTTTCCCCAGATTTGCACGTGCGGCGCGGCGACGCGGACGGCGGTGGTGCGCATCACGTTGTCGGCGATGGTGAATTCGACGCGGCATTCGGTGAATTCGATCTGCCGCAATTCAGGCAACCCGAGCGCGATGGCGAGCACGTCCTGCAACGGCACTTTCTCCAAAGTTCCGCCGACGACCTCCATGCTGCCGTTGCCCTTGATGGTCGGCAACCCGCCCGTGCCTTCGATGGCGGCGAGCGCGCGCAGTTTGCCGCTGATGATTTTCTTGGCGACGCCCGCTTCGGCGAGCAGTTTCTCCATGTCGGAATCCGCGACGCGCAGGTTGAGCGTATATCGCGCACCGCCCTTGAGGTGCAGCGTCATATCGCCCGTCACCGCGCCGCCCGCGAGTTTGCCCGTCAATGGTGCGAGCGCGATTTGTTCGGTGGAAATCGCCATCGGCGCGGCGACATCGCGGATGAACAACGCATCCGCCGCGTTGATCGTCTCAATGCTCGCGTCGCCGCTGCCGCTGAGTTTTTCGCCCGCGTAATCCACGGAAGTCTTCACGCGGATGTCCTCGATGCGCGCGAGCAGTTTGCCCTTTTCGTCGAGCATCGCGAGGTTTGCGCCGCGCAGTTCCACCCGCGAAATCGCCACGTCCACGGGCACGGACGCGGACGAATCGCTGCCCGACGCAGGCGCGTTATTCGCTGCCGCGGAGGACGCGGGCGTGTCCGACTTGCCGCCGATGAACTCGTAATTCCATTCGCCCTTCGCGTTGCGCGAGAGCGTGATGTCAGCGCCGACGATGGAAAGCTCGTCCACTTGAAGACGTTTGCGCAGCAACGGCAGCAGTTGGTAACGCAACACGAACGATTCGCCCCGCAACAGGTCGCCCGAAAATCCTTCAGGGTTGGCGATGACAATCCCTTTGAGCGTCACACCGCTGAACAGGGACGCGGTCATGTCGGTGATCTTCACGTCCGAGCCGAGTTTTTCGCGCGCCGTTTTCAACACCGACTCCTTGAATTCGGGCGATTGAACGTAGCGGCTGAGCCAGAACACGCCGACGCCGAGCGCGACGATGACAATGGCGACAATGACGGCTGCGATCTTGAGAAATGTTTTCATGGGAAACCTCCGAGGTATTGTCGCGGCTGGACGCGGGAAATTCAACCGCGACGGATTGGAACCAGAACTTCCCCATTTTGATTCAGAAGATTGACGCAGAGCGAGTTGGAGGGTCACGCTCCGTCGTGACCGTCCCGCGAAGCGGGAGACGCGACAGAGCGCGTCCCTCCAATTTGGGGAATTT
>Ga0187892_10006656_pt1 | contig 17010 bp, 20 predicted proteins | sample MA1701073metaG_FD_139345 | JGI IMG/M metagenome (GOLD analysis project Ga0187892, IMG submission 139345) | Bio-ooze microbial communities from a basaltic lava cave in the Kipuka Kanohina Cave System on the Island of Hawaii, USA - MA170107-3 metaG ... | reverse complement strand
CTGCGCGAATGGGAGGAGCAAACCGAGCAACTCATCGACGCCGAAGCGCCGCACCCACGCTGAGCCCGCTCACCCTGCCCGAAATTACGCCGAAATGCGCGCCGAGATGTGCGGAATGTAAGACAAGATGTACTGAGCCGCGGTGAACGATTTGCGCGCTTCGGCCAGTGCCGCTTTGGCTTCCGGCGCCACCTCCTGATCGAGTTGCCGAAACACCCTCCCCGCGTTCTGCAGCGTGCTGTTCAGCCCCCCCAGGGTCTTGTTGAGATTCGTGCTGATGCTCTCAAACGGGACATTATTCAGCTTTCGGGCAATCTCGGCTAACTGCGATCGCAGATCCTCAATTCCGCCGACGACCGTGGGGATCTCGGGAGGCGTTTTGTTGGGATCAAACGGGACTGGTAACGCGTGCGGGAAAAAGTCGAGCGCGACATAGAGCTGGCCGGACAACAAATCCCCCGTTCGCAGTTGGGCGCGAAAGCCGCGTTTTACCATCGCCTCGAGCAAGAACGTCCTAGCCACCGTCTGGCCCTTCAGAATCGTCTCGCGATACCTCTCGCCAAGCCGCTCTAAGTAGACTTCAATGGTCACTGGGATCCGGAACTCCTTTCGCTTCGGGTCAAACTCGACGCCGATCGCTTTCACATTGCCGAGCACCAGGCCACGAAAATCGACCGGTGCCCCCCCACTCAGCCCCCGTACAGACTGGTCAAAATACAGTACCCTCACCTCCGCTTGCTCGTCTTGCTGCTTCAAAGCCTGCTCTTGGTCTTCCGCCAGGAGGTAGACCGTGTTCTCTTTGGCCGGTGTCGTTGTCACGCTGCCCGGCGGCACGTCAAAAGCGATGCCACCAAGCACCTTTGCTGGGATATTAAAGAATCAAGGCCGCGATGAGGAAGGCCCAGGTTCTGCCAATGCTGTCGCGCTTACGGAAATGGATCGCGCCAAGACAACGCGGACACCGCGTATCAGAGATGGATCGGACGCGACGACATAATGCACCGCAAGTACGACACACCATAAGTCCCCTGTCACCAGCGGTCATGATGAAGGGCTCCCTGCAAGCTCTTCCACGAAATCTCAAAGATGACGCGGATCGAACATCAGAATGGCCGCAAGCATAACCGTGAGTGCCCCGAAAGCCCATAAGGCCACCCCGGGCACGATGTTGCCTAGATCCGAAAGCTTCACGAGTGAGACGAGCACGCCCAGCATAAACACCTCAATCATCCCCCACGGCCGTATGGTCTGAACGACACGTGTGAAGAGGTGAAACTGAGCCGGACACCGTCCTCGTCTCAATGGAATAAGCAGGTACAGGAGTGCCACCAACTCCACAAGCGGGAAGAGAATCGTCGTCATCAGTACCAGCCCAGACACGATCGGCATCCCTTCACGGTAGAGCATTACAATCGCCCCGAAGAGTGTCGACCCAGTGCGAGTTCCTTCCGCCTCGAGCGTCACGATGGGGAATGCGTTCGCCATCAGAAACACCACGACACTCCCCAGTGTCAACGCTAAGACCGTATCGACATGGAACGATCGAGACCGGTACAACTGCGCGCCACATCGTGTACAGTATGCGGCTGACCTCACGTTCAGGGATATCCGGTGGTAGAGGGCATCGCATTCTTCACACGCCATTAGTTTGTGCATCATGTCATGGTGCATACCCCGCGTCAGCTCGGACCTTTCCGCGGAACACCCAGTACGACCAGCCGGTGTACATCAAGATGATCGGTAGCAGGAACAGCGTGCCAATCAGCAGGAACGCCTGTGACTGCGGCGCGGCGGCCGCGTCCCACAGGGTGATCGTCGGCGCCACGACGTACGGGAAGAGGCTGATCGCAAGCCCGAGATAGCACATCGCGAACAGCCCCATGGCGGCGATGAATGGCGCGATGTCGCGCGCGCGACGAAGCGAGACCCAAAGCCACCAACCGATGGCTGCGGTTGCCATCGGCACCGGGGCGAGGAGGGCGATGTTGGGCCACGAGAACCAGCGCGCAGCGATCCGCGCGTCGAGGAACGGCGTCCAGAGGCTCACCATGCCGATGAACGTGAGCGTGCCGAACAGTCCTATCCGCGCGCACGCGCGCGCCCAGTCGGCGAGCGCACCTTCGGTCTTCATCACCAGCCACGTGGCACCGAGCAACAGGTAGCCGAAGACGAGGCCGACGCCCACCGCGAGCACGAAGGGATGCACCCAGTCCCAGCTCGTCCCGGCGTACTGCCGCCCGCTCACTTCGAACCCCAGCACGAACTTACCGAGCACGCAGCCTTGGGCGAAGGTCGCGACGAGCGAACCCCAGAAGAACGCCTGATCCCAGCGCTTGCTAGTCGTGCGCGTGGCTGGCCGAAACTCGAACGCGACGCCGCGGAAGATCAAGCCCAGCACCATCGCGAGGAGCGGAAAGTAGAGCGCCGGGAAGATGATCGCGAAGGCGAGCGGGAAGGCTGCGAACAGCGCCAACCCGCCAAACACGAGCCAGGTTTCGTTCCCATCCCAGATGGGCGCGACCGAGGCCATCATCAGGTCACGCGCGCGATCGCCGGGCGCGAGGGGGAAAAGGATCCCGACGCCGAGATCGAAGCCATCGAGCAGGACATACATGAAGACGCCGAAGGCGAGGATGACAGTCCAGATGGGCACGAGATCGAGGGTCATGGCGGGCCTCGCTCAGAGGCCGGAGCGGTGGCCGCCGACAACGGCCGGGCAGGGCGCTGTTCTGGCGGCAGCTCCCGCCTTTCGAGCGGTTCCGGGAGACCTTGGCGCACCAGCCGCACGAAGTAGTAAACCCCGGCGCCGAAGATGACAACATACACCGCGATGTAGGTGAGGAGCGACGCCAGGACTTCGCCGCCCGTGAGCGTCGGCGTCACCGCGTCCGCAGTGCGCAGGAGTCCGTAGACCACGTACGGCTGCCGGCCGACCTCGGTCGTGATCCAGCCGGCGGTCACGGCGACATAGCCGGTCGGGATCGCCCAGGTTGCGGCGCGCAGAAACGCCGGGCTGGCGAAGAGCCGCTTGCGCCAGGTGAGCCGCCACGCCCAGAGCGTGAGTGCGAACATGATCGCCCACATGCCGACCATGACCCGGAAGCTGAAGAACACTACGGCGACCGGCGGACGATCCGCAGGCAGAAAGTTCTTGAGCCCCTGCACCACGCCGTCGAAGCTGTGGGTGAGATAGAGGCTCCCGAGCTTGGGGATCGACAGCTCGGCGCGGTTCGTCTCGGCCGCCTCGTCCGGAAGCGCAAACAGCACCGCCGGCGCCCCGGCGCGCGTCTCCCACAGCGCCTCCATCGCCGCCAGCTTCTGCGGCTGATGCTCGCGCGTATTCAGCCCGTGCAGGTCGCCGAGCAACGCCTGCGCGGGCACCAGCATTGAGGCGAGGAGCACGCCCATCGCGATCATCACCTTCGCCTCGTCGAGGTAGCGGCCGTGCCGCAGATACCAGGCCGCGACTCCGATCACCGTGAACGCGGTGGTGAGATAGACGGCGGTCACAGTGTGCAGGAACCGGTACGGAAACGACGGATTGAAGATCACCGCCAGCCAGTCGGTCGGCACGAACCGTCCGTCGATGATCTCGAAGCCGGCGGGTGTCTGCATCCAGCTGTTAGCCGCCAGGATCCAGAACGCGCTGAGGAGCGTCCCGATCGCGACCATTAGTGCTGCGAAGAAGTGCGCCCACTGTGGGACGAGCTTGCGCCCGAAGAGCAGCACGCCGAGGAACCCCGCCTCCAGGAAGAATGCCATCAGGGCTTCGTAGGCCATGAGCGGGGCGACGATGTTCGCGGTCGCGTCCGAGTAACGGCTCCAGTTGGCACCGAGCTGGGACGGCAAGACGATCCCGGATACCACCCCCATGCCGAACGCCACGGCGAAGATCCTGATCCAGAAGGTCGAGATCCGAAGATAGACCTGCTTCTTGGTCGCCAGGAGCAGTCCTTCCAGGACCGCGATGTACGAGGCGAGCCCGATCGTGAACGCGGGCAGCAGGAAGTGGAAGGCGATCACGAAGGCGAACTGGAGACGCGAAAGAATAACGGGATCTAGGCTCATCGATATCTCCTTGCGGACCCTCGCGTTCTGGTGGTGCTCGGACCAATCCGCCGGGAGCGGATTGGGAACGCAACCGGCGACCCGCAGGGTGCGCGCCAGGGATGGTGCGCATCAATCCTCATGTATTTCAAACATCCACTCCGGTTGCTCGTCCCGTCCTTGGGACTCGCCCCTGCGGGGCTTGCGCTCCGTTTCGCTCCCGGCGAAACGGTGCTCGTCTCATCCGTGGCGCCCCTGCGGGGTGCGCGCCGTTTCGCTCCCGGCGCACGCTCCTGTGCGCGGAACGGACTTCCCTGCGCTCGCGACGATTTTTTCACAGGCTCTCAGGTCCGCCGTAGCGAGCGATCGCCGCCGCACGCATGGCTGCCCGGGACGGCGGTCGAGTCGCGTCGCGTGATGATCGTTGGCAACATTCGAGTGTTTAAGCGGACCTCATCCCTTCATTCCTCCATCTTGACGGTTCTCCGTTTCATCCTTGTTGCGGTCGGATCTAAACGCAGAACTGATCGCACTACCGACCGAGTACCAGAAATACAAACCAATGGCAGAGACCAAGGCAATGCTCAGATAATCCCACACGTTTAACATCTCAGTAACCTCCGGTTAAGACGTTGTTTAACAGGGTTCACGGTGCCCATCTGCCGGTCGCAGAGCAACGCCCGCGCGGGCACCAGCATTGAGGCGAGGATCACGCCCATCGCGATCATCACCTTCGCCTCGTCGAGGTAGCGTCTGCATCCAGCGTTCGCCGCCAGGATCCAGAACGCGCTGAACAGCAGGTTCGCTGTTGCTCACCAGAATCTCAAACCAACACGCAGAGAGCGGCATCAAGCCACCTCGATCACCATCATCAGCCCGCCTCCTCCTCGCATCTCCACGTTGTTATTCGTCGTATGGTGACCGATGTGGCAATGGATCAGCCAGTTCCCGCGATGCCGCGCCGTCCAGATGACATCGTAGCGCTGGCCCGGCCCGACGTTCACGGTGTCGGCCCGATAGCGAGCCGAGGACTGCAGCGTCTCGCCCTCGACCGCAACGACTTCGAACGGTCCGCCGTGGATGTGCATGGGGTGAATGAAGCCGTTGTCCGAGCCGATGAAGCGAACTTTCAGGGTTTCCCCGACATGCATGCGGATCGTGTCCGTCGCGGGGTAAGCCCGGCCGCGGCTCTTTGTCCGCCAGGACATAAAGCAAGAGCCCGAGGGGTCCCATATAGAGCGTGACCAGGATAAAGCCCCACTTCATCACCGCGGGCTCGGGGTTGTTGCGATACTGGTCCCAAGCCACATAGGCAGTCGAGGCTGCGGCCAACGCAAACCAGACGACGAGAAAGTAGTCGATCGGCTGGATCAGCATGGAATTCAGAACCACATCCGCACACCAGCCACGAAGGCTACGTTGTCAACTTCACTTCCCTCCTGACGCGCGAAATCTGCTGTGTTTCCGAGCAGGCGCGTCCAGTTTACGCCAATGTAGGGGGCGAATTCACGCCGGATTTCGTAACGCAAACGTAAGCCGAGTTCCACATCATTGAAAACCTCGCCAACGCCGAACTTTTCCACATCTTGCCCAGCGATCTCGACTTCGAGAAGGATCAGCCGTTGGGTCAAGAGCAGGTCATACTCCGCTTCGAGCCTGGCGGACACGTCGCCCTCTTCAGTGATGAAAAGGGCGGGTTCGATGTCAAACCGGTAGGGCACCAACCCTTGGAAGCCAATTATGGCGAAAAGCGCGAGGGATCGGGGCCAGCGCCGTGGAGTTGGTCGTGCCGCCCACCGACTTGGAAATTCCAGAAGGGAGCGATCGATTGCCCATAGAGGAGTTGGACTTCCGCCTCCCCACCGTTGTCGCCTGAGAGCCGCTGGTCGCCTTCGGTCTTGACCCAGAGCTTATTGTAGTCCCGCCCTAACCATCCCTGGGCTTCCCAGCCTAACATGTCCGTGCCTTCATTAACCCGGTACTCCAGCTGGTCGAAATCGTAAGTCACCATGATGCGGTCATCGATCTGGTAGCTCCGACGGTCTTCGGTTGCTGTTGCTGATGGGCCAATAAGGGGGCCCCCTCTATTCGTGGTGAACTTCATTGCTAGCTCGGAGACTTTCGCGCGGGTTGATGAGTGCAGATTGCGAGCGCCTATCTAACTGAGCGCCGCTCACGTTCGCGCCGCTCTTCTTCCTCGACCGTGTAGATCGCATCGGGTACGACTTCCAGTCGCGCCCTCGGGATAGGCTCACCACTGGCGTCGGACAGGCCATACGTTCCTTCCCTTATCTTCTCGAGCGCTCGCTCGACAGTTGTCAACCGCCGGTCCCCTGCGTGGTGCAGGGCCTGATCGATATCTATCTGTGCTATTATCGCACCTTCATCGCCCCAGTCTCGGGGCTCGTCTCCGTACTGCTCCGTAAGAGCCCGCACTTCCGCTTCCCTGTTCTGCTCCATTCCCAAAAGCTGCGCGCGCAACGCTTCCAGTTGCTTGCGCTGCCACGCCACGAACGCCGCACTCAATCCGGGATTTTCATTCGCCATCGATCTCTCCTTTTTTCATCAGCATTACTCTTCGCCTCGGCGCTCTGCGATCTCAGCGGGCGTGATTGTTGATGCTTGGGCGCCGAAACGACCACGGCCTTGGCACGAGGCGCTTTGCCGAGCAGAGAACGCCGGTACTCGACCGGGTCTTGCTTCGCTGCTGCCGCCAGCTCGTCCATGAAACTCTCGACGACGAAAATGTTATGCGTCGGCCCGACACCGCGCCACCAACCGGTAACAAGATCCGGCGGCTCCTGGCGGACGTAGTCCACCAAAATGTTGGGAATCGCATAGGGTAGCTCCTTCGCCGCGCCCTCCACGGCGACAGCAGTTGCCGCAGCGCACGCAACGGCAACAGCACGCAGTCCAGATGGCTGCGGAACCGCCGCAGTGGTTCGAAGCGGGCGAGTTCCTCCCAGCCAGCGGGCGGCGGCGCGGGCACGCCGTCGGCGAGCCGACACAGGAACCACTCCGCCTGCGCGAGGCTGGACTCGTCCCTGCCCAGCATTGCGCGGCGCATGATCTCTGCCGAGGCCTCGCACAACACGCAGGCGCGTACCGTGCAGGCGATTTCCCGCACTAGACCTTCCTCGATCCGGGTTTCGAGCCGCACCTCGTCGCCGCAGAAACGGTTGCTGAGCACCGTCGCACGGGCGGTGGGCTGTGGCCGGTTGGCTGGAACCCGTCCCTCACGGGCGAGTTGCCGAATCGCCGCCGTGTACAACTGTTCAATGGACATCCTGCGTCGCCTCCCTGCCCGTCAAGCGGGATAGCACCGTCTCCAGCGCGGCTTCGGTATCGATGTCGACTAGCACACCGTCGTCCAGGATCTCCACTTCAACGATCTGCTCGGCGAATTCGCCGAACAGCACCCGCGCGCCCTGATCCCCGCGCAGCTCCAGCAGGTGCGAGAAGTAGCGCGCGCTCCACAGCACCGGCTTGCCTATGTGGCCTTGGCGTGCCGCGCCTGAGTGATCTGCGCCATGATCGAAATGGCGATCTCAGCCGGCGTCACCGCGCCGATACTCAGACCGATCGGCCCGTGGATGCGCGCGCCATCGGCCACGGAGAAGCCGCGCCCGGCGAGGCGCTGCAGGCGGCTTTCGTGTGTCTTGCGAAGGCTTTCTACTCGCCTCTTTTTCGCATTTTGCCTGCAGCCGGACGAGCAACGCTATGGTAACCACGCCTGTCTCCCGATCTTGGATTGATACCGCTGTATTGCGGAGGAGCAACAGCCGTTCCACAATGGATGCTGCAGAGCCCCGCTGCTTAAGTCACGGTAATCAGGACAGATTTGATCCTGAAGTTCGAGGAGGGAATCGGGACGGGACATCTGGTGCCGAAGCAAGCTGCCGGAGGGCCGTCAGAGCTGCCGGAAGGTGGGCACTAGGGAACCTAATGCGAGCGGGTCCTCGGCTCGATCTATGGATGGGCACTTCGATAAATTGTAGGCAAGCGACTTATCGAAGTGTCCAATATAGACACCTGCCTCCAAGCAAGGGGGATTTTTGGTCGTTTAAGGCCCAAAAAAAAAGCGGCAATGAATAAACCGAAACTCGAGAAACAACGTCCACGAATCATCGTGGTGGGCGGCGGCGCGGGCGGCCTTGAGCTGGCCACTCGCCTCGGCCAAAAATTCGGCAAGCGGCGCCAGGCCGAGATCACCCTCATCGACTGCAGCCGCACCCACATCTGGAAGCCGCTGCTGCACGAGGTCGCTGCCGGCACCCTCGATTCCCACGACGACGATCTTGAGTACCTGGCGCAGGCCCACGCCAAGCATTTTCGCTTCGTCCTCGGACGCATGGACGGCCTCGACCGCCGGCAACGACAGGTGCACCTGGCCGCTCTGCTGAACCACAAGGGCGAGGAGGTCATGCCTGCCCGCGTTCACCCTTACGACATCCTGGTCATCGCCGTGGGCAGTGTTTGCAACGACTTCGGTGTGCCAGGGGTCGGGGAGCATTGCCTCTTTCTCGATACCACCGAGCAAGCGGAAGACTTCCAGAACCGGTTCATGGAAACCTATTTTCACGCCCACGCGCAAGGCGGTCCCAAGGGGCCTGGCGAGATGGACGTGGGGATCGTCGGCGGCGGCGCTACGGGCATCGAGCTCTCGGCCCAATTGCATCAGGCGACGCGGCTCCTGAGCGCCTATGGTCTGGACAAGGTCAAGCCCTCGGACATCAGGATCCATGTGATCGAGGTCTCGGAGCGCCTGCTGCCGGGATTGCCCGAGCACCTGTCCAGGGCCATCTATGCACAGCTCGCCAAGCTCGGGATCCAGGTTCACCTCGACCAGCGGGTGATCGAAGTCACGGCCAACGGGTTCCAGACGCATACCGGGCGCTTCATACCCGCGGCGACGAAGGTCTGGGCGGCCGGCGTCAAGGCCCCAGATTTCCTGAAATTGATCACTGGTCTGGAGACCAACTCCATTAACCAGATCGTGGTCCGCCAGACCTTGCAAACCCATGCCGATGACGATGTATTCGGCATCGGCGATTGTGCCGCGTGTCCGTGGCCTGAGAAGAACTCAGCGGTACCGCCCCGCGCCCAATCCGCCCATCAGCAGGCGAGCCTGGTGTTTCAGAACATCCGCCGCAAGCTCCAGGGCAAACCACTGCTCGATTTCCGCTATCGGGACTACGGTTCCCTGGTGGCGCTCGGCAAGTACAGCACGGTCGGAAACCTCATGAGCAATCTCCTCGGCAGCGTCAGGATCGAGGGGCTGATCGCCCGCCTCGTGTATCTGTCGCTGTACAAAATGCACCAAATCGCGCTGTTCGGCCCGCTCCGCGTCGGTTTATTGATGATCGCCGAGTTCTTCCGCCGCAGACTGCGGCCGCGGATCAAGCTCCATTGAGAACCACGTCAGCGGCGGGTATACGACCTAGGAGTCGGTTCGACTAACGGCCAAGCCGATGAACTCCATCCCAACACTCGGGCGGATGTTTGTGATCCGGGCCGTGTACGCGCCTGTCACGCGGGCCGTAAACTCGACGATCTCGTAGTTGTTATCGAAGCTCGTGGAGCTACCCGCGGCTCCCCCACTGGGCCGAAGGACCGTGAGGTCCAAATCGGTCGTCGGCTCGGTCATGGTATTCCCGAGCGGCGTCTTGTGGGACCACACGACCACCACTCGAACTTTCTGGCCGGCCGAGGCCGTGAAGGTTTGGTCATGGGGGAATCCAGCCGCTCCCCCCGGCTTAGTAAACCAGAAAGACTGGCTGTTCAGCAATGCCTGGTCTGCGGCGGCCAACAGGATCCCGCCAGTCCCATCCTTCTCACTTAGCCGCCTAGCGCCCTCGATGTTGTGGCGCGCGGAGGCCATCAGAATGGCGCCGGCTCGCTCCTTTTGAGCGTCGAAAATAGCCGTCCTGCCTTGCAGCAGGCCGCCACCGCCGGTTACATGGGGAGCCGCAACGCTCGTCCCGCTGACACTCGAGAAGCCGCCGCCCGTGTTCGTGGTATCGATGAGGTGACCCGGGGCGACGAGATCAGGTTCCTCCCGGTCACCATGCGGGGAGAGGGGATCCCGGAAGGCACTGAAGTCGACGGCTCCCGTACAAGGGGGGACATCACCAGCAAAGGGTGTGGTGTTGTTGTCTCCAAAGGCCCCTACTGCCAAGGCATTGAAGGCGATCTCGGGGCTGCCCATCCTGTCGCTGCACGAATTGGAGACGGCCACCACGATGGTACGCCCAGTATTGCCGGCAGTGGCGTCCACGTAGCGGGCAAACGAGTCAAAAACACCGTTTGTCTCAGAGCCAAAGCTCATGTTGATGGCGCTAGCCCCTTGGCCGATCACACAGTCCGTCGCCGCCATCATCTCGGCGTCACCAAGGCTCGCTCCGATGCCATCGACGATGGTGCTATTCGGAGCCATGCCCGTATTAACCGTATTGTTGCTTTGGAACACACCGGCCACGTAGGTCTTGTGATCGCTCACTGTCGTTGTGGCTTCTGGGCGACAGAGGATCCGCTGAGACGGGGGGAGGTTAGGATGGGTCCCTATCCTGCCAAACTCGACGACGCCGACCCGTACACCGGTCCCATTGACCCCTCTACTATGTACGGTGGTCGCCTGGAACACGACTTTGGATATATCGAGCCTAGGTTTATGGACGCGCTCGAGATAAATGCACTCCACATCACCTCGTGACTCCATCGCCCGGATCGCGGGAGCATCGGCTTTCACCACCACCACGGGCGCATATCTCGCTTGATAGACCACCTGCTGGCCAGAGGCCGCCAGTTCGTTTACGATAGGGTCCTGGATAGCCGCCATCTGGTCCCTGACGGCAGTGAGCTGAGCCGCACGCTCTTCATTGCGTGGCCCCTCCTGTCTGAGAACCGGGTTGGTGGCTCCGTTCAACCAGAAGACGACGTTGATAGGGCCGGCATCGCGCTGGGCGGAAAGCCGCTCCGCCAATTCGGCGTCCTGCTTGCCCACGAACCCTCTTTGGCTAAGCTCTTCGACCGCCTCTTGCACCGCCTCGCGGCTCACTGGATTGCCTGAATCGTCGAGGGCAACCCCGTAAATATTGCCTTTGGGGTCCAGCAACTTGAGCCGTCTGATCCCCGCCTCCGCCATAAGCGATTCTCTTCCGACCGTCAGTTGGTCGGGAGCAAGCCCCGTTGCCCCAGCCACCAGCGCCTTGGCGCGTGCCGAGGAGCTCGGAGCCGCCAGGGCTTCAGGTGATGCGGTACCCGCGCTCCAAGCGATGAGACTCACAGCAGAAGCGACGGCGAGCCTGTTGAACCTAAGTTGGTTCTGCCGATGGTAAAAAAGATCCATGGATCCCCCCTAATCGATTAATAATTACACTATCTTCCTGAGCATCCAGCACTGCATGTGCTCATCTATTAGTTTTCTATTAGTTTTCCTTAACATCACCATCCCCTCCTCTCTGTCGCGGATCGCGCGTTTCAAAAACTTCCATAAGCGAGCGAGCCTCATTCCTCACCGTTTCATCACCATCCGAGAGCGCTTGTTTAACCGCCGCTCGCGCCTCCTCGTTTTGCACATAGTACGCGAGCGTGCTGATCGCCCTGACGCGAACCCCTGGCTCCGGGTCCTGTGCCGCTTGTGTCAACGCCTCTGTTGCGTTGGCACTCTCGCTATAACCCAATGCTTCAACCGCTGCTGTGCGGACTTGAATGTTTCGGTCATTCAGCATCTGAGCTAACAGGTCGGCCGCCTCCTCTCCTCCGAATTGCCCAAGAAACTGTGTTGCGGTTTCCAAAACCGCAAGATCTGTTTCACGGCCAAGCATAGCCTTGATGGGCTCCACCGCGGCATCGCCGCGCTGAGCTATTCCATTCAGCGCCGCTAGCCGCACATTTGCGTCTTGATCCTCGAGGGATCCGAGTAGAACAGCAAAACTCTCTTCATCTGCTTGTTCCGCAAACTGTTCCACCGCCCAACGGCGCATACTCGCGTCGAGATGGCTTGTCAAGCTCTGATCTAACACCACCAACTCGCTATCTTGTATATCCCGCGCCTCTTCGGAAGCAGGGGCTGAGCGTTGATCCGAAATTATCACTTTGACGATCCGAGCGTTCCTTTCTCTAGAGGGAGCCCACATCACGACATGGCTTACGTTACCCACCTCTCGAAAGAGCGTTCGAAGTCCCTCGCTTAGCGGCGTTTGCGAAAACCGGACTGAGACCTTAGCGCGCAGTCTTTCAAACCCCTTGATTTCGATCCCCGTTTTCAGGGCTATGGCCTGCAAGATTTCGGCAAGCGGCGTCTGTTCAGCGGTCACACTTAGGCGCCCGTTTTGGTACCCAGCAACAAGCGACGAACTCCCCTCGGCAGTGAACTTGACGCAACACCTGTTCGTCGGCCGGAACGGCTCAAATCGCGGTGACTTACCGGCCAGTCTTTCGGAGCACCAAACCTCACACGCTCCCGTGAACACTAACCCAAAGCCCATGGCCAATCGACTCCAACGCGATATCACTTGTCTTTACCCGTGAACCACTATGATGTGTAACGGATGCTGTGCCATTTGTAACCTGGCATAATACATCTTTTTCTTTTCCCCGCCAGGGTCGTCACGTCGAGCTCTAAGTGTAATTTAAAGCCAATAAGTACAAAAACTGGGGCCAGTGAAAAGGGGCAGGGTTGGGCAGGATCGCTTATTGTTGGACATCCCGAAATATTCGATGCTGGCTCGCTTCTTCAAATGTACGATCCTGGCCCCTTTCTTCTTCTTCGCTGCTGGAGTGTTTCAAGGCTAAACCCGCGCAGGCGTTCCGGCGCGGTGTTGCCGAACGCAATGTGTGTGTTTGTGGTGACCATGAGCTTTTCTCCAAGTTTTCATCGATTTCTGGGACGATGCCGTCCCTCATTGCGAGCGCCTTCGAGGCGACGAAACCGAATAGGTTATCCGGCGTTTTTTACAGTTGCGTGCAGCGCAGCGGATTGGGCATCGCGAGTCCCCTACGATCCTTTGTCAGCGACCGATCTGTATGAGTGTGCACGCTGGAATAGCAGCAAGCGAAGCAAGCAACTCGGGAATCAGTGGACGGAGCGCGTCAATCCGATTGCTCTTGGCAATGAGGACGGCTACGGCGATTGGCAGAGCGCTCAAGTTCTGCTGAAACCGCAGATTTTGATCTGCGGTAACGAATACGTCGAAGTGCTCGGTCGCCCGCAACAGTAATTCGCCATTCTTCACGCTGGACCATTCCATCTCCTGGACCGTGCGGACAGGGTGCCCGGAAAGCGCACTCTTGAGTTCCTTGGGCAAAAACTCGTCAAGCAGGATGCGCATCCAACGCGAGTGTCTCGCGGGCAAGTTCCAGCGCCGCGACAGCCTGCTCTCGTGTCACGGAAGGAAATGACTCCAAAAAGTCGTTGAGTGAGTCGCCGGCCTCGAGATAGTCAAAGAGGTTTTTAACCGGAACTCGTGTACCAACGAAGACGGGTACGCCGCCTTGGATGTCAGGATCGCTGTGAATAACTGATTGCTTCATCTCCCATCATCTTTCAAGAACATGCCGATCATACGCTGACCTGCGATTAGGCGTATCGTGCTGGAATGCAAGAGCAGTCTGAGAACCGCATGCTGAGGGGGCGGCGAGCGGACTCACATCGCTTGTCAAAGCTGCAGTATAAACGCCACGAGGTCCTTCCGCTCTTCATCGCTAAGTCTGAGCCCGAGCACCAGATTGAAGAATTCCACGGTATCCTCCAGGGTCAGCAGCCGCCCATCGTGCAGATATGGCGGTGAATCCTTGATCCCGCGCAAGGGAAAAGTCTTGATGGGGCCGTCGGCCGAGGCCATCCTGCCGTTGATCATCTGCGGCTTGTAGAAGCGTTCCACCTTGAGGTTGTGCATGAGGTTATCGGTGTAATAGGGCGGGGTGTGGCAGGTGGCGCATTTGGCCTTTCCGAAAAAGAGCTCTTGGCCGCGCAGCTCTGCCTGGGTGGCTAGCGCAGGATCCAGTTGACCAAAGACGTTGAGCTTCGGGGCGGGCGGGAAGTCCAGCAGCTCTTGGAACTCCGCCATGAAGTGGACCTGGCTGGCGCGCTCGAGGATGTTGACCCCCTTCTTCTGGGCGATGACCGGATCGCCGTCAAAGTAGGCGGCTCGCTGCTCGAACTCGGTAAAGTCTTCCACGCTCCGCAAGGCGCGTTGAGAGCCGAAGAGGCGCTGGATGTTGACTCCGCGAAGCGAAGGCGTGTCGATGCGGTGGCGAAACTCCTGCGGGCGGATGTCGCCGACGAGGTGCGTCGCCGCGTTGGTATGGCCGTTGGCGTGGCACTCGAAGCACACGACACCGCGGCTCGGGCGCTCCGTGCGCCGGTCCTCGGTCTGATTGAACTGCTGCTGCGGAAAGGGGGTGAGCAGCAGGCGCAGCCCCTCGATCTGCTTGGGATTCAGGATCCCGTTGAAGAGCGCGTAGTAGTTTTCGATGGTGACGAGCTTGCCCTGCGAGACATCGCCCAAGTCGGGCCGCGTGGTCAAAAAGATCGGCGCAGGAAACTCGGGCAGGAGGTGCTCCGGGAGATCGAAGTCGAGATCGAAGCGGGTGAGGTCTCGGTCTTCCTGCTTCTTGATCTCTTTGATATGGAACTCGGGGAAGACCATGCCGCCCTCCACATGGTTCGGATGCGGCAAGGGGTAGAGGCCCGCGGGCCAGGCGCCCTTGCTCTGGATCTCGGCCGGACTCATCCCCGCGAGCTTGGCCCACGTCATCCCCTCGGGGAGCTTGACCCGCACCCCCACCTGGATCGGTTTGCCGCCGGTCATGGTCACGCCCTTGCCCGGGCGGTCGGAGAGGTCATAGCGCTCCTGCAGCAGTTGCTCCTGCCGTTGCATGACCTTCGCCTTGGCCGCCTTCATGCGCTCCAGGGTGGTCTCGAAGGCCTCCTTGGGATCCACGGGCAGATAGCTCGTCGCTTGCTCTCCAGCAAGCGGGGTGTTGTCCGCGCCCAACACGCCAAACGTCATGGCGACGATCACCAGCGCCGCATTTGTTCGGTTAAATCTTTTCTGGTTCATGGCTTTTCCTCTGCAACTGGAGGATGGATGTTACAACGCAGTGGGCTGGACCAACGCTGCGTTCTCCCCTGCCGCTCGCCGGCGCGGGGAATGCCTCGATCGATACGACCGGACGCCACCGCTTCGGGGCGCTTCGATTTGAAATCGGAGTGCCCTTGGTCGTTCGCAGGGCGGGGCACGCCTTATCGGCTGTCCGATTCGTATTTGAACGACAACTGTACCCGTGCCCGGTAAGCGGTGACTCGGCCGTTTTCAATCTTCATGTCGAATTTGCTTACTTCGGCGACGCGCAGGTCTCGAAGGTGCTTGCTGGCCTCCTCGACGGCATTCTTTGCCGCGTCCTCTCATGATTGTGCGCTGGTTCCAATGACCTCGGTGACTCTATACACGCTTTCTGTCATGTTTGCTCCTCTGTTTTCTTGTCTTTCTTTTCTTTCTTGTCGCCAATGGTTCCTGTCGCCGTAAGCACCTGCGCTGCCATCCCAGGGTACTCCTCGGAACAAGGAATCGAAATCAAAAAAGGGGATAGACAACGTATAACAAATTACTCCAATGCGGGTGGTTGTTAAAGTGGCACGGCGATCATATCACTCCTTCGCGCCGCCTTCTTCTGTGGCTGTTGTGGTCGGTCTCCTAATGAGCGAAAATCTGTCCTCGATTTCCTACTCGCCTCGCGACGGTTCCCTAAGTCCGACAGGCTCCCAGCTTCACCGATGCTACCGCGTATAGCGGCGTCTTTACTAGGAAGTCGGCGCAAGCCTCGGCCGGGAGCGGCCGGCTGAAGGCGTAGCCTTGCGCCTCCTGGCAGCGGTGATCTCGGAGGAACCGGGCCTGCGCGGGCGTCTCCACGCCTTCCGCCACCACGCGGATGTTAAGCTGCCTCGCCATCGCTAGGATCGCCTGCACGATCGCCACATCGTCGGGGTCCTCGGGGATGTCGCGCACGAAGGATCGGTCGATCTTAATCCGGTCGAGCGGCAGGCGCTTGAGGTAGGCGAGGCTCGAATATCCGGCGCCGAGGTCATCCATCGCGAGCTGAATGCCCATACCGCGCAACTCGTGCAAGGTCTTGATGATCTGCTCGGGATCGACCATCAGGCTCGATTCGGTGATCTCGAGCTCGAGGCGTCGCGGCGCCAACGCGGTCTCTTGCAGGATCGCCCGAACCCGCGCCGGGAAACCCCCCCGCCGGAGCTGGCGGATCGAGAGGTTTACCGCCATCCGCACCGGTGGTAGCCCCGTCGCCTCCCATTCCCTTGCTTGCCGGCAGGCGGTGCGCAGGACCCATTCGCCGATCTCGGTGATGAGCCCGGCCTCTTCGGCAATCGGGATAAACTCACCCGGCAGCACCATCCGCTGCTCGGGGTGCCAGCGGATAAGTGCCTCAACGCCGGTAACCGCGTCCGTTTGAAGGTCGATCTGTGGCTGATAGTGGAGCACGAATCCCCCCTCTCGATCGCGCGCCGCAATCCGCTTTCTAGTAACAGGCGTTCCCGGGCGTGCGCATTCATGCGCGCATCGAAGAACTGGTACTGATTGCGCCCCCGATCCTTGGCCTGGTAGAGGGCGGTATCGGCGTGCTTTAGCAAGGTCTCCGGATCAGCGCCATCCTTGGGAAACAGGCTCACGCCGATAGTGCTGGATATGTGCAACTCGTGCCCCAACACCGTGAAGGGGGCGGTCACCATGCCGAGGGCCTTGGCCGCGACCCGGGCGACATCGCGCGCCTCCGAGATCCGCGGCAGGAGGATGACGAACTTATCCCCGCTCAAGCGAGCAATCGTATCGCCCTCGCGCAGCGCCGAGCGCAAGCGTATATATGGACTCCACCCGGTTTGCAAGGAGAAAAACACTGATGGGCGCAAGGAATGACTGCATGTATATATCCGGCCTGTTG
>Ga0187892_10006655_pt1 | contig 17011 bp, 19 predicted proteins | sample MA1701073metaG_FD_139345 | JGI IMG/M metagenome (GOLD analysis project Ga0187892, IMG submission 139345) | Bio-ooze microbial communities from a basaltic lava cave in the Kipuka Kanohina Cave System on the Island of Hawaii, USA - MA170107-3 metaG ... | reverse complement strand
TGTAAATGGCTATGGCAGGACAACTTGGTGGACAACCGATCTTTATACTACCCGAGGGAACTCTCAGGAACAGCGGCAGGGATGCACAAAGCAGGAACATAATGGCTGCGAAGGCTGTTGCTGAGTCGGTTAGAAGCACGCTGGGCCCCAAGGGCATGGACAAGATGCTTGTTGACTCTATAGGCGACGTTACCATCACAAACGACGGCGCCACTATACTCAAGGAAATGGAGATAGAGCACCCGGCAGCCAAAATGATAGTCGAAGTCGCCAAGACCCAGGAAGAGGAAGTTGGAGATGGTACTACTACTGCAGTCATACTTTCTGGAGAACTCCTGAAGAAGGCCGAGGAGCTTCTTGACCAGAACATCCATCCCACCATGATTGTCAAGGGTTACAGGATGGCAAAAGACAAGTCGCTGGAATTCCTCCAGAAGCTAGGCCAGAAGGTCGACGTTAACAGCACGGACATACTAAACAAGATTGCAATGACGGCCATGACGGGCAAGTCAAGCGAAGCGGCAAGGGAAAGCCTCGCGACACTTGCTGTCGAAGCTGTCAGGACTATTGCAAGGCAGGAAGAAGGAAAGCTTTCCATTGAGAAGGATGACGTAAAGATAGAGAAAAAGCAAGGCGGCTCGCTCAATGACACTGAGCTTGTTCGTGGCATAGTAATTGACAAGGAAGTTGTCCACCCGAACATGCCGAAGAAGCTAAAGAATGCTAAAATTGCTCTTCTGGATGCTGCGCTTGAAGTGAAGGAGACGGAAACAAGCGCTGAAATACGAATTACAGACCCCACCCAGCTCCAAGCCTTCATAGAGCAGGAGGGCAAGATGCTCAAAGACATGGTCGAAAAAGTAGCAAAAAGCGGTGCAAATGTCGTGCTTTGCCAGAAAGGCATCGACGACCTCGCACAACACTACCTTTCAAAGAAAGGCATAATGGCCACCCGACGCGTCAAGAAGTCTGACATGGACAAGCTTGCAAAAGCTACCGGAGCCAGAGTTGTAAACTCCCTTGACGAGCTGGAAGCCTCTGACCTGGGCTCTGCAGGGCTGGTTGAAGAACTCAAGCTCGCAGGAGAAGAGATGCTTTTTGTAAGGGACTGCAAGAACCCCAAGGCGGTCTCAATACTGCTAAGAGGCGGCACTGAGCACGTGGTTGACGAGGCCATGCGTGCAATGGAAGATGCCGTTCTCGGACTTATCTCTGCACTCGAAGTCGGCCGCGTTGTACCCGGCGGCGGGGCGGTAGAAATTGAGCTCGCCCGCCAGCTAAGGATGTGGGCCGCTTCAGTAGGCGGCAGGGAGCAGCTTGCAATAGATGCCTTTGCCGAAGCCGTGGAAATAGTCCCAAGAACCCTTGCAGAGAGTACAGGCTCTGACCCAATAGACATACTAGTTTCTCTCAGGAGCCTTCATGACAAGGGTGCAGTAAACATGGGAATCGACGTCATGAACGGAAAGCCTGCAGACACATGGGAAATGGGCGTTTGTGAACCTCTCAAAATCAAGACGCAGGCCATAAAGTCTGCGGCAGAGGCTGCACAGCTCATCCTCCGCATCGACGACGTAATACAGTCCAGGTCGCCACCGGGACCGAGGGGCGGAATGCCTCCAGGCATGCCAGGAATGGGCGGCATGGACATGGGCGAGTAAGACGAAGCGCCTTTTGATTCTTCTAACGCCTTTCCTATTTTCTTGTGAGAGGTCATCAGAAAGCTTTCGAAGCTATCAAGGCTGAATATGAAAAGCTGTACGGAAATCAGAAATAACCTATAAATATCGCCTTCTTTCAAAGTATAGTCATGGAAGGACATGACGAGTACGAGCTTGTTCCGCTTACTCCTCTCCGCAGGATGGAGAAGAAGATAGAGCACATGGAGAAGCAGGGTGCTCCCATTGAGGCGATGAACAGGCTCGTGGAAGTAATGCAGGAAAACCACAAGCTGATGGCTGAGCTGACCCAGAAGGTCAGCGACCTCTCGATGAAAATGGAAATGATGGCTTCCCGCGGCGGAGCAGAAGGCGACGAGCACAGGAAGCTCGAAAACATGGAAAAGAAGCTCGACGAGCGCCTCACGAAGCTCGAAAAGCGCGTCAATACGATGATAATGGCCATGATGCAGAAGATGCGGCGGCCCGCGCCCCAGCCTGCATGGCCCCAGCCAGCCACGATGTGAACGGCTTTAATCCTTTCCTCTTTCTAACCAACCTATGCAAATACGCACAATGAATAAAAAGGACCTGAAGCGACTGGCTCAGATTTACGTCGAAGTTTACACGAAATTTGATGTCGGCGAGCGCTGGACGGAGGAAGCTGCATACAACTTGCTCAAGCACTACTACAACCGCCAGCCAGACCTTGCGTTTGTTGCAGACTTGGATGGTAAAAGCGTGGGAGCTTTTATCGCCTGCATCAAGCCGTGGTGGGATGGCAATCACCTGTCAGAAGGTGAAATTTTCGTTCATCCAGACTATCAGGCGAAAGGCGTTGGAAGCAAGCTTTCTGAAGTGATGTTTGAAACGGCAATCGAGAAATACGACGCGACCGTCTGGGACACCATTACCTTCAAAGGCAAATATCCTGAGAAATGGTACAAGAAGCTGGGGTTCGTACCTATCAAGGAATGGTCGCTCATAAGCGGCGATATGCGAGAAGCCCTGAAAAGAATCATGAAGTGAGCGCTATGCGAAAATCAGTCTGCGTACTCTGCGGCAAAGAAGCCACAATAGAAAGCTATTGCGAGGAGCACTGGCTATCCAAGCAGGAGCTTTTCACGATAGAAGACTTCTCCATAGTACAGTGCGACGGCTGCGGCAGATGGCTGTACAAGGAATGGCGTGCCAAGATGGACCTTTTGCTCGCAATAAAGCTGGCCGTGAACGAGGCCGTAAAGGAAAAAGGCTCCATCAAAGACCTGAACGTCGCTGTCCGCAAGGGAGCGGGCAAATACGACGTGACCGTAAGGGCGAAGGGAACCGTAGCCCCTGCAACAGCCCTTAAGGAAGAAGAGAAAGAGATATCCGTTGTAGTGAAAAACCTGAAATGCCCCGTCTGCGTCAAGATGCTGGGCAACTACCACGAGGCTGTATTGCAGCTGCGCGGGAAAAACATGGAAATGCTAGTGGAAAAGGTCGGAAAGCTGTGCCAAGGCATGGACAACAGGCTAAGCCAGAAAAAGGAGGGCTATAACGTTTTATTTGTCAACAAGTCAGATGCAAAGAAGATAGCGACCGTCTTGAGAAAGAAAGGATTTGAAGTTACAGAATCCTATAAGCTGGTCGGCAAGAAGGACGGCAAGGAGCTCTGGAAAGACTTCTATGCCATCCGGTAAACAGTAAGTCCAAGAGGTAAGGGTAAAGAGAAAGAAATCAGCGAACCGATAACTTGCCGCTGGAAGCGCTGATTTAGCTCCATTTGTCATATTGTTTCGTAAAGTGAGTTGCAAATCATGTACAGAAAACCAACCCAGGAAGCAGGCCCTGACCAGATCGGCCGTGTCAGAACGCCGCAGGGAACGGAAGTACTGGGCGTAATCGAAGCTATGCTCGGCAACAACAAGCTGCGCGTAAGGTGCCAGGACGACAAGATAAGGATCTGCAGGATTCCCGGCAAGCTGCGCAAGCGCGTCTGGATGCACGAAGGTGAAGTGATCATAGTAGCACCGTGGAAGATACAGGGCGACACGAACGGCGATGCAATATGGCGATATACCGCAGCCCAGGTAATGTGGCTGAAAAAGAAAGGAATTCTCAAGATGGAAGTATGATTTATTAACTTGTTGTCTTTACCACTTCTATGAGTTACTACATTATTATCAGAGGGCCTTTGGGTGTAGGAAAATCAACAATAGCCCAAAGGGTTGCAAGAATTTTGAAAGCGGAATACGTATCTATAGATTCGGTACTGGCAAAGCTTGGACTGGACAAAGCTAGCCACTACGAAGAGTGTATCCCCGCGAAGAACTTTATCCAAGCCCAGGAATCCATACTTCCTCATATAAAGAAAGCCCTCCAAAAAGGCAAGATAGTAATTTTTGACGCCTGCTTTTATCACAAAGGGCAAATTGAACACCTCATCAAAAGCCTGCATTATCCGCATTATGTGTTTACGCTCAAGGCTTCTCTAGAAGCGTGCATAGAAAGGGACAGCAAAAGAAAGAAAACGTACGGGAAAGATGCAGCAACAGCTGTATACCGCCTTGTTTCAAAGTTCGATTACGGCACTGCTATCGGCGAGAAGAACCTCGACGATACCATAAAAGAAATACTTTCATATTTGCCTAAATCTGAGTAGATTTCCATGATAAACCGCGTCAAAATCCCAGAAGCAAGGATAGGAGTTCTGATAGGCGAAAGAGGGGAAGTCAAGAAGAAGATCGAGAAGGATCTGTCAATTTCCCTTGGAGTGAGCAGCGCGAGCGGAGAAGTAGAGATAAGAGGCGAAGATGCTCTCCAAGTGCTCACGGCCGAGAACATCGTAAAGGCCATCGGAAGGGGGTTCGACCCCGCGACTGCGCTGAAGCTCCTCGACGAGAACTACGCGCTGGAAATAATCCAGCTTCCCAAGGACAAGAAAGAGCTCAAGCGGCACAAGTCCAGGATAATCGGCGAGAAGGGCGGTGCCAGGGAGAACCTGGAGCGGCTGACGGGCTGCGACATTTCAGTCTATGGAAAAACCGTTTCTATCATAGGCGAATACGAGAACGTTGAGCGCGCGCGAGATGCAATACTGCAGCTGATGAAAGGCTTTTCGCACGCGGCAGTATACGCTATGCTTGAAAAAGCCAGGAAACAATACTAATTCTAGGCCCGAAAGGAGGCATAGCAATTTAAACTAGGAAATCCACTAGCAAGAATCACGATTTTTCTGGTGTGAGAATGGCTGAGAAAGGCGAAAGGAAAAGGATTACCGCGGAGGAGATGGCCAAAGCCCAGAAGGAGATATCCGTATCCGAGTTCTTCGAGAAAAACAAGCACCTCCTCGGCTTTGACAACCCAACCAAGGCGCTGCTCATCGCAATAAAGGAGGCGGTTGACAATTCCCTTGACGCCTGCCAGGAAGCGGACATACTTCCCGACATAGTAGTCAAGTTAAAGCAGAAGAAGGAAGACTATTTCATCGTCTCAATCCAGGACAACGGCCCCGGAATAGTGAAGGAACAGGTGGGGCGCGTGTTCGGAAAGCTCCTCTACGGCTCCAAGTTCCACCGCCTCCGCCAGAGCAGGGGACAGCAGGGAATAGGAATCTCTGCGTGCGTCCTCTACGCACAGCTCACCACAGGCGCGCCGACAAAGATATGGACCAAGACAGAAAGCGGCAAGAAAGGCAATTATTTTGAGATATTCCTCAACACAACCAAGAACGAGCCTGAAATCGTAAAGGAAGAAGACGTTTCAGAGCCTCCATTTGAGCACGGCGTCAAGGTGGAGTTTGAGATGGTCGGGCGCTACAGGAAATGGGTGTACGACTACCTCAAGCAGACTTCTATCTCAAACCCGTTCGCAAAAGTCATATATCATGCCCCTGACGGCACCAAGACTACTTTTCCACGTTCCATCAACCAGCTTCCGAAGCCGCCGAAAGAAATGAAGCCACACCCATACGGGATGGAGTTCGGCATACTCCAGAGGATGCTTGGCAGGACGGACAGCCGCGGACTTGCAGGCTTCCTCACAAACGAATTTTCTTCGGTAGGCTCACAGACCGCCAAGGAGATATGCTCTGTCGCCAAGCTTGATGCGGACATAAAGCCCAAGAGCCTCGACCGTGACCAGATTGAAAAGCTTCTCAACGCGATGCAGAAAGTCAAGGTCCAGCGCCCTCCAATGGACGCAGTGTCCCCTATAGGCCAGACTGAATTTGAAAAGTCACTGAAGAGCGAATTTCCCGGAGCGGAATTCATAGCAGTCCGGAGCAGGGACCCCGAAGTCTACAGAGGCTTTCCTTTCATAATCGAAGCCGGCGTAGTCTACGGCGGCGACCTTCCCGCAGACCAGGCTGCGCAGACCATGAGGTTCGCGAACCGCGTGCCCCTGCTCTACCAGTCGGGAGCGTGCGCGACGACGGAAGCCATAAAGGAAACGGACTGGAAGCGCTACAACCTGCAGCAGAGCGGCGGAAACATCCCAACAGGGCCCATTGTAATCATACTCCACATGTGCGGAGTCTGGGTGCCTTTCGTTTCAGAAAGCAAGGAGGCTATAGCGCCTTACCCCGAAATCGTGAAGGAAATGAAGCTCGCCCTGCAGGACATAGGGCGCGAGCTCGGCAGATACCTCTCAGGAAAGCGCAGGGCAGGCGAAGCACGCAGGCGCATACTCATCTTCGACAGGTACGCGGCGCAGGTCGCCGAAGCGCTTGCAAAGCTTACTGGCAAGCCTGAGAAGAAGATTGAAGAAACCCTGAAAGGTCTTGTCCGCGAACGGATAAAGACCATAGAGAAGGAAGTAGAAGAAGAGCTGGGGGCACAGCCTGTCGCAGGAACGCCTGAAGAGAAGAAAGAGACAAAGGAAAAGCCAAAGGAAGAGAAGCCTGAGAAGAAGTGATTTTCATGCCGGACCCTACATCAAAGAAGCTCGAGCAGATGGGGAACAAGGTAGTGGACCAGATAGAGAAGAAGCAGAACCCTTCGGTAGATATACCCATCCGCGCGCTCTCCAACATAATTTATGACAAGAAGAGCGGGACGCTGATGCTTGGGGACAAGTCTGCCAGCAGGTATTTCTTCAACATAGCACATGCGCGCAAGTTCATGCAGACCATGATGGTTGGCAGCTTCTGCAAGCAGCTCATTGACGAGAAGATACACACCTCCATAAGAGACATGTACTACAACCTGAAGCGCACGCTTCCGGACACTAACGAGAATACTTTCGAGGAGCAGAACGAGTCGGACCCGATTATTGTGGACATTGAAGTTGCCCTTGACGTGCTGCGTGAGCAATTACACTTAACCACAGACCGCAAAGGAATAGTTGCAGGCAATGTAGTAATAGAAGACCGCGGCGACAAGATAGACTGGTCGAAGCTCGGTTCCGGAGGCTGGTCTATTCCTGCGACGGTAGAAGAGATAGCGTTCAAGAAAGTGGATGCCGACTTTGTACTAGTCGTTGAAAAGAATGCCGGCTTTGAGCGCCTGCATGAGGACAAGTTCTGGCAGAAGCATAACTGCATACTTATCGGGACCGGAGGGCAGCCTTCCCGCGGTACAAGGCTGCTGATCCAGAGGCTGCACCAGGAGAACAAGATACCTGTCTACGTCATGACAGACGCCGACTCTTACGGACTCTACATCTATTCCGTAATAAAGTTCGGCTCAATGAACCTTGCACACATTTCGGAGCGAATAGCAACGCCCGAAGCGAAGTTCATAGGGCTGACTGTTTCGGACATCTTCGACTACGACCTGAAGAAGCTCACCATCAAGCTGAAGGACGTAGACATTAAGCGCGCGAAGGAACTGCTCAACTACGACTGGTTCAAGAAACCCCACTGGCAGCGCGAGATAAACCTCATGATTGAGAAAGGCATCAAGGCAGAAATAGAAGCCCTCTCAAACAGGGGGCTGAAGTTCCTGTCAGAGGAATACCTTCCCGAGAAGCTCAAGAAGAAGCAGTTCCTGGATTAGGCCTTTTCTTTCCCGACACTTTCTCGCCCCTTCCGCTCATCCTTATTCCTACGGCCTTGTGAAGATCTTCCTGGCTCAGCGGTTCCAGAACTTTTGCCAACTTGTGCCCTGATTCTGAGAATTTCTTCATTTCCGCGAAAACAGACGAGAGGTACCTATTACCAGCGGAATAATAATCGCTCTCCAATGTCATTCCTTTCCCGCGGGCTTTCTTCAGGATGTCCACGGGGACTCCTCTTAGCAGGGGCATGTCTCCCTGAAGCCTCCCAAGCTCCACTTCCAGAATATAGTAAAGCACGAACTGCCTGTTGTATATATCCATTGCCTCTTTCAGGTAGCCCTTTACCTTGGCCACGAGGCTTCCAGCTTCCTTATCATTCTTCAGTTCGTTCCCAAGCCTTTCCTCAACAGCATCCAAAAAATCCATATAGACCGCAACCTTCTCCCTGTTCCATATCGTAGAGATAATCTCTCTCCAATTTGAGAATCCAGGACTGCCCCGAGCGTACATGAAGAATTTCTCCTGCTTCTCGTAATCGCCCGGCAGTCCTTTACCCACCGGGCTGCCTGCCTATCAAGCTCCTCGAATTCCCTGTCTGTAATAGGAACATATGTCATAGGCTTTCCTTCTTCACACAGCCCCAGAGGTTGTCCTTGAGCAGCTTCACTCCGACTTCATGCGCAGACTTTCCGTGGGAGCTTCCGCACAAATCAATGAGCACTTTAACGTCCCCGAAGCCCTGGTCAAAGGCGTCCATGGCAGTGGCATAGACGCAGCATTCAGTGTCCGTCCCACAGATAGTTATTTTCTCCACGCTGTTCTTTTTCAGGAACTCTGCAAAGGCTTCCGACTTGAAGGCTGAGAAGGCGCTCTTCTGGAAAGTGTTCTCCTTTCTCGCAAATCCCTCCAATTCCGCGTGAATATCTATGTCCGGCGAGAAGGCGCACTTGTCCCAGCCCAGGAGCTTGGTGAAATTAGAGCCGCGCTTGTTGACGAACTGCGTGAACAGGACGAAGTCGTACTTTCCTCCCTCCTTCCGCACGTATTCCGCTATCTTTTTCGGCAATTCCCTGAAATCTTCGCTAATGAAGTAGTTCTGGACGTCCACTATTACAAGTGCTGTTTTCATACCGCTGTCAAACCCAGAATTCTTTAAATGGTTTCTCCAAAGGATAAATTGAATTGAAAAGAACTTGACGCACCTTCGGTGCGTCATTCAGCTTTTGCCCCGATAGCTCAGCAGGTAGAGCATTTGGCTGTTAACCAAAGGGTCGGCGGTTCGAGTCCGCCTCGGGGCGCTCTTTTATTTCAGGAACTTGCTAACTATCATAAGGTCTTCTCCTTCTGCAAAATGACTTTTCAGAATACCCTCTTTCCCAAAGCCAAATTCCTTATAGAATTCTTCATATTGCCGGAAGATGAGTGCGCAGGCTTTCCTGACCTTTCTCTCTTTCAAGATGGTGAGGATTTCAGAAATTATCTTGTGGCCCAGTCCTTTTCCTCTGAATTCCGGATCAACTACAAAGTCCCTTAGCTCTGCTACATTGCCTTCGTAGATTATAACGGACATTGCGCCCAGGACTTTCTCTCCGTCCTTTGCTGTGAAGAACAGATCTTCCTTTATCTCAGCTTTGTGCCCTTTCCTCACATAGCCTTCTGCCCACGTTTGTGAATATTTCATCCCACGGGTCTCCCAATACTCCCTCAGGAGCCTTGCTGTTGCAGAAACATCTTTCTTGCCTAATTTGGCCAATTTCATAATTCTGCTCAACCTCCAAACAAATAAAAGGTAATCGAATAAGGTAATTGAATCTTGGGGGCGTAGCTCAGCCTGGGAGAGCACATACGCCAAAAGCGTAGCTTAAACGGCTGAAGGCTAAGCTAGGCAGCGACCGTATCTGCGTCTGCAGAGGTTAAGGTGTCATGGGTCCAAATCCCATCGCCCCCATCTAATATTTTTACTGCCTTAGCATACTTGTATTTGTTAGAAAAGCCGATTTCCTTCATCCATAACTCGACGTTTTTCCTTCCATTTAGCGGTATTTTGTAGCTATCCACTTTGCTGATTTTTGACCTATATTTCCATGATTTTGCTACTCTGAAGCCTCTTCTCTGAAGAGCGCTTCTTATCTGCCCGACCAATTTAGGGCTAGATGTTGTTATCTCAATGGAAGGATAGTTGGGCGATCCTGTCTTGTTTGCTGTAAAAATAGAGCCGTCCGTATCTGCTATTCCCCTCAGAACTTTGTTGCAAAGGTCTCGTTTTTTGTAAAGGCTGTGTGGCACGAATGTGTTGGTACATTTCTCTCTTCCGAATGGGAGCCCAAGATCCTTTGTTAAGAATTCGAAAACTGGCTTTGATTTGAATGTTAGCCTAACGCCCCGTTGTCTTAGTCTAATTTTCGGATTGACACAGAAGGATTTTCGAAGAATATTAGCCAAGTATTCGTAGTACTCACAGTCATTTTTAGGGCTTCCTGTAAGTCCTATTATGTATCTGCTTTCTTTGTGGTGAATATAGCCGTCTCCAAGAAGAGCTCCGACAAATTCAGCGATTTCGGGTGTCATTTTCATTGCATCGCCGCAGGTTATTCTATATTAATCGCGCTTGCATTTATAATTATGGAAATCGACATTCTTCCATTGGACGGAGCAGAGAAAGTCTCGAAAGAGCTGCTGAAAAAATTGCAGGCGGAACTCAAGAAGAAGGACGTAAAGACGCGCGTGCTGAAGGCTGCAAAAATGCCGAAAGGTGCATGGGACGAGGGTCGCGGGCAGTACGATGCCCACAAGGCGCTGGAGCTATCTGGCAAGAAAGGAGTCCTCGCCATAACTTCCGCGGATATCTTTGAACCCGGCATGAATTTCGTGTTTGGCACGGGCTTCAGGGAAGGCTCCGCCATAGTAAGCTATGCCCGCCTCAAGCCGGAGTGGTACGGCGAAAAGGCAAGCCAGAAAAAGATCATGGAGAGGCTGGCGAAAGAAGCGCTGCACGAAATAGGCCATACGCTCGGCCTGAAGCCCTGCAATAACAGGGTCGGGAAGAAAATTTGTGCCATGACCTTCAGCTCTACCGTTCACGACATCGACGCAAAGGCTGCTGCATTCTGCACGAAAGATGCCAAGATGCTTGAGTAGCATATTAAAACCTTGACTAGTATTGTATCGTAGAGGCCAGACTTCTTCATTGCCGTGCTTTCTGAAGCGCGGCGGAAGCCAAGGTCTGTTTCTCGCTTCAAAGGTGTTAGAATTGGGAAAGAAGAAAACGGAAGAAATCGATAAGATTAGCCTTGAAACTGAGGTCTGGGAGGAAGAAGAGGAAAAGCCCGCCAAGGCTTTCGAGGAAGAAAAGCCGAAAGTAGTTGTAGAAACCCACCTTGAAGGGGACAAGGTAGTTGCGTGGAAAGACTGGGAACACGTCTACGACTCAGGCTACTACGGCAAGCCTGTGGGCACCGACAGGCTGGAAATCGCCCTGGTAGAAGCTGTTCTCTTGCTCAAGCGAGGGAGGATAACAGTCAAGAAGGAAGGGCGCGACCTGGCTCTAAACGAGCTTTACGAGCACTCGACAAAAACAGACTCGAGGTTTGCGCACCGCTACCGCGTCTACGAAGACCTGCGGGAGCGCGGCCTTCTCGTCAGGACGGGGTTCAAGTTCGGATGTGACTTCCGCGTCTATGAGCGCGGTGTGCAGCTCAAGAAAGGGCCAAAGTCCGCAAAAGAGCACACCAAGTGGATAGTTTACGCGGTTCCTGAGGACTATGTATGCTCGTTCCAGGAACTTAGCCGTGCTGTAAGGCTTGCCCATAACATAAGGGCAAGGATGCTCTGGGCAATAGTAGACAACGAAGGAGACGTGACGTACTATCAAATAACAAGGCACAAGCCTTGAACGTGGTGATTTCAATGCAAGTAAGGGACCTAATGACCGAGGAAGCAATTGCCTGCGGGCCGGATGCGCCGCTTTCGCAGATAATCAGCCAGATGAGGGAGCACAGGATACACCAGATGCCCGTTCTGGGAGAAGGCGACAAGTACCACGAGAAAGGCGAAGTTATAGGAGTCGTCACAGTGAACAAGATAGTCACCCGCGAGTTCGACCCTTCAAACGTCTTTGCTAAGACTGTGATGACCCCCACGACGAAAGTTTCTCCCGACGACACGGTGGAGCGCGCAGTCGAGCTAATACTTGGCGCAAACCTTCGCGCAATTCCCGTGTGGGACAAAGGCCTTGTCGGAATGATATCCGAACAGGACCTGATGAAAGCAGTTGTGGTAGGCGGGATGGCCAAGGACGCGATGAAGGAAGCTGTCACTCTTGAAGAGACCGAGAAAGTCGGCAAGGCGAAAGAGCTGCTGGTCCAGAAAAACTTCTCACGAGTCGTGATAACCAAGGAAGGCCGCGTTACAGGAGTCGTCGGAACGCTGGATTTGATGAAGATACTCGAGCCGGGATGGCAGGCGTATCCTGCCAAGGCTTCAAGCCCCGGACAGCAGGGCAGGGGGCGCGGCTTCAAGGAGAAGCAGCAGCTCGACTCTGTCGTAATCAAGAATGCAGTCCATTCTTCTCCAATCGTAAACCCGGAAGAGGACCTCAGGAAAGTCGTGGAACTCCTCAAGGAAAACGAGGAAGTGATAGTTCAGGACAGCAAGATAGGAATCATAACTCCGAAAGACCTACTGAAGATGTTCCTGGAAGCGAAGGAGTGGTCCCTTGTGCAGATTGTCGGAATTGACAAAGAGATTGATGTGATGGACGTCGCCATGGTGCACCAGAAGGCAGCCGACATCGTGAAACACCTTTCCAAGTCGGCCGAGCTCCAGACGATGAAGATAGCAATCAAGAAGCACCACAAGCAGGGGCCGAAGGTCAAATATTCAGTCAAGGTCGAGCTTCCAAGCTCCCTGGGCACTTTCATAGCAACCCAGGAGCACGGCAAGAATGACAAGAGCTACAGCAACCTGACCACGATAGTTCAGAGGGCTCTTGATGACCTCGAAAGGCAGGTAAGGAAAAAACAGGAGAAGTTCCGCAAGCCCGACCAGGGCGACCTTGCAGCCATGCGCGCAGCTAAAGAGGAAGGAATAGGCCTGCGCGAAAGGAAAATTAGGAAGCGAAAGACGAAATGAAAGGCCAGCTGAAAGACGTTGCTTTCTGGGCAGGAGTACTGGGGCTCATAATCGTAGCGCTTATAATCTACTTCCTATTCTTTTTCGGCAGGATCTAGCGCCTGGCTTCCCCTACTTCTCCGATGCTTTCTCCGTTGAGGAACCTTCGGAGGCGCTTCGGGAGGTCTTTTATTGAGACTGAAACCTGCTTCATGCTGTCCCTGTCTCTGATTGTGACCATTTCTTTTTCTATAGTATCCGCATCAATGGTTATCGACGCAGGCACTCCGATCTCATCCATGCGCCTGTAACGCCTGCCTATGCTTCCCGATTCATCGTAGAATATCACAAAACCGCTCTCTTTCAGAGCTTCGGCAAGCTCCTTCGCTTTTTCTGGCATCTCCTCCCTGTTTACAAGAGGAAAGACTCCCGCGTCGTAAGGCGCGACGCGCCTAGGGAACTTAATTATCGTCCTTTCCTTCTCCTCGGCAAGTCCTATATCCATCAGCGAGTACATGTTCCTGTCGACCCCGAAGCTCAGCTCCAGAATGTGCGGAATAAAGTTCCTTCCGTCGATTGTGACGCTAAGGTTTTCCTTCGACACTTTTCCGTGCCCTCCCAGGTCGTGGTCCGTGCGGTAATGCAGGCCTCCTACTTCCTTGAAGCCTCCAAGGCTCTCCACGTTCAGCTCCATGTCCCAATGGATCTTGTTGTAGAAAGCGCGCTCCTCTTGCGACAGCTCCCTGAACCTGAAGAGTTCGGGCGGCAGCTTGAGCACCTCCAGATAAAATTTCTGGATTTTTGCCAGATAGTAGACATAGAACTGCGGCAATTCCAGCTTTTTCACAGCGTCGGCGCATGTTATTTCCGTGAGCGTTTTGCTCTTCCTATCCTTCACGCTGAAGAGCCTGAGCGTGTAATCCGCCACTTCCTCGAACCTGGGGTGCACCCTGATCTTCTCGTGGTCGAAGAATATCTGGAGCTCTGCCTGCGTGAATTCCCTCATCCTGACTATGTAGTTCCTGGGGGAAATCTCGTTGCGGAAGGCTTTGCCTATTATCGCGAGCCCGAAAGGCAGAGCTTTCCTTGAATGCTCGTAGGCGCGCTTGAAGTTGACATACACGCCCTGCGCAGTTTCGGGGCGCAGGTAAGCCTTTGCGCCGGTCCCGGCGCCTACATTCAAGGGAAACATCATGTTCAGCACTGAAACGTCCTCGAGGGGACCCTTGCATAGCGTGCAGCGCACGTTGTGCTTCCTGATTATTTCGGTGAGCTGCTGCGGCGTCATGCCTTCGAAGGATTCCTTGAGAAAGTCTTCCATTATGTGGTCCGCCCTGTGGAAAGCGCCGCACTTCGAGCATTTCGCCGTCGGGTCGATGAAGTTGCTCAAATGGCCGCTAGCAATAAAGACCGACTCAGGCATCACCTGAGCCGCCTCAATCTCGAAAGTATGGGGCTCGTCCAGGAAGTAGGAGCGCCACAAGCTTTCCCATCTTCGCTTGAGCGCAGAGCCCAAGTGCCCGTAGTCATAGAAGCCTGCAAGCCCTCCATAAATTTCCGAGGAAATCCAGAAGAAACCCCTGCGCTTTGCTATATCCTCTATCTTCTCCGACTTTGTCCTTTCTTTCGGCTGAGCCATGCGACCAACTTGTAGATAAAGATAAACAGGAGGCAACAATTTAAAGCGTGTCTCCCCAAAGGGTTCCTATGGCTTATCGTTTAACGAAAGAGGGGAAGCTATGCCTTGAGAAGGGCCTTCCTGAAGTGCAGCTTGCCAACCTTCTCTGGGACAAGGGCTCGATGGAGCTGGATACGGCAAAGAAGGGCGTAGACAACTTCTCAGTCGCCCTGGCATGGGCAAAGAAGAACGGCTGGGTGAACATAGAAGGCAGCAAGCTCAAGCTTACGAAGAAGCCTTCCGAAGTCCACCAGGCATCAGCCCTGGAGAAGGTCGGGAAAGGCGAGGCTATTGGCCGCGAGTATGCCAAAGCACTGCTCCACCGCAAGCTGATTGAAGAAGAAAAGGAAGGAATCAAGGAAAAGGCCGAGAAGCTTGCCGGGCAGGAAATAACGCACCTAACTCCGGAGCTGGTCGCAACGGGCGGCTGGCGCAACGTCAAGCTCAAGCCTTACAATGTCAGCATAGTCGGGGAGAAGCTGCACCCAGGCAAGCGGCAGCCTTACGGCCGCTTTCTCCGCCAGGTCAAGCGCAAGCTTGTTGCGCTGGGTTTCAAGGAAATGACCGGGCCGCTGATAGAGACGGAGTTCTGGAACTTTGACGCACTCTTCCAGCCGCAGCAGCACCCTGCGCGCGACTGGACCGACACTTACCAGCTCAAGGAGCCGAAGACGGGAGACCTTCCCGACAAGAAGATCGTCGACAGGGTTAGCAAAGGCCATGAGCGAAGCTGGAAATACGCATGGAATCCAGTAAAGGCTTCGCATCTCATGCCGCGTGCGCACACAACTGCTGTCTCTGCGCGCACTCTTCTGAAAGCGGAAGTCCCTGGAAAATACTTCACGATAGGCAGGTGCTTCAGGCCTGACGTGCTTGACGCCACGCATCTGATTGAGTTCAACCAGATCGAAGGGATAGTGCTCGATGAGAACCTCACTTTCAGGAACCTCCTGGGGATACTCCAGATGTTCGCCAAGGAAGTAGCCGGAGCCGAGGAAGTAAGGTTCATGCCTGACTACTACCCGTTCACAGAGCCGAGCGTACAGATGAGCGCCAAGCATCCCGAGCTCGGCTGGGTCGAGTTCGGCGGTGCGGGCGTCTTCCGCGAAGAGCTCACCACTGCGCTGGGCGTCACTGCGCCAGTAATCGCATGGGGAATAGGAATAGACAGGCTCGCGATGTTCAAGCTCGGAATAAAGGACATACGCTACCTTTTTGCAACGGACCTGAAGTGGCTGAGGGACGCCCCTGTAGTCTGAGTGATGCTTATGCCGAAAATAGAGATATTCAAGGATGACTTTGACAGGCTTGTAAAGAAGAAGCTGGACGGCGAAGCGCTTGAGGAAGCGCTGATGGTTGCGAAGACCGAGCTCGACGAGTTCGACCGCAAGACTGGAAAAATGAAGCTCGACGTGAAGGATACCAACCGCCCCGACCTCTGGTCTGCCGAAGGAATTGCCCGCCAGCTCCGCGCAAGCTTCGGCATAGACAAGGGCGTGCCGAAGTACAAAGTGTCTTCCGGCGACGTCGTCCTCAAGATTGACAAGAAAGTGGAGCGCGTCCGCCCATACATGGTCCTCGCAGTCGTAAAAGGCGTCAAGCTCGATGAAAAGGCTCTGCTCAACATACTTCAGCTTCAGGACAAGCTCGCCCTTGCGTTCGGCAGCAAGAGGAAGATAGCAGGAGTCGGGCTTTTCGACTTCGACCAGACAAAGCCTCCGTTCACCTACCGGACTTTCAAGGGCTATGACAGGAAGTTCGTCCCTCTCGGCATGAAGGAGGAGCTAACTCTCCATGACATAATCAAGAACCACCCGAAGGGACAGGAGTTTGCGCACCTCATCCCTGGCGAGGAGTTTCCCATACTGATGGACTCCGCCGAGAAAATCCTGACAATGCCCCCGATAATCAACGCGGAAGGTGTAGGAAAAATAACTACAAAGACAAAGAACATACTTGTTGAAGCGACCGGCCATGACCAGAGGATAATCGGAATTGCCCTGAACGTGCTTGCGACTGCGCTGGCGGAGCGCGGCGGAACTATTGAAACTGTCACTGTGATAAGGCCTGACGGAAAGAAGTTCGCAAGCCCGGACCTCTCTCCCAAGAGCTCAGTCGTGGACCCCGACTATGCGCGCAAGTTTCTCGGCCTTCAAATCTCAAATGAAGAAGTGCTTCACCTGCTTTCCCGTAGCAGGTACGACGTGAAGCTCGCCAAAGGCAAGAAGATAGAAGTGAAGTACCCAGCCTACCGCGACGACATAATGCACGCCCGGGACATCGTGGAGGACGTCGGGATAGCCTTCGGCTACAACGAGATGCAGCCCGAAGTCCCGAAGATACCGACTGTTGGAAGCACTCTCGAGTTCGAGGAGTGGTGCGATTCCGTATCTGAAGTTGCCTCGGGAATGGGCTTCCAGGAAGTCTTCACTTTCATACTCACCAACAAGGAAAACCTCTTCCAGAAGATGCGCTCCAAGGAGTATCCCATATGCGAGATAGCCAATCCTGTTAGTGCTAATTGGACCGCCATGCGCAACTGGCTTACTCCAAGCCTTCTGGAGTTCCTTTCCAAGAACATGCACGC
>Ga0187892_10006654_pt1 | contig 17017 bp, 19 predicted proteins | sample MA1701073metaG_FD_139345 | JGI IMG/M metagenome (GOLD analysis project Ga0187892, IMG submission 139345) | Bio-ooze microbial communities from a basaltic lava cave in the Kipuka Kanohina Cave System on the Island of Hawaii, USA - MA170107-3 metaG ... | reverse complement strand
TCCTCCACCCGATCACGGTGATGCCCGTGAGCCTCGAGAGCGCAAACATCTCCACCAGTTGATCGAGCTGTGAACGATCCCGCGCCACCAGTGCGTCGAACCCGGCCTGCGCAGCTACGCAGTACAGGACCCAGTCGGGTGTGCTCGCTTCCGAGAGCCGCCGATCGAAGTCGTAGAGATGGACGACATCGACCGTTGCGTCGAGGGTGCGAGCGGCGAACTCGGGCGGCTTGGGAAGCCCTGGTCGAGGAGGAGCCGGAACTCAGGCGGCGGCAGGTGCGGGGAGTTCGAAGCCACGAAGCCGCCGTTCGAGCGTGTAGGCGTCGTCGGCCGCCTCGGGCGTCAGGCCGCGAGAGGTCGACGATATCGGCGGTGGACAGGCCACGGTCAAGGCGACGGGCGTGAATCGCCGCCGTCGGGATGCGCGTCCGGTGGACACACGGATCGCCAGCGAGGACCCAGGGCGAGATGAACGTGTGCTCGCTCGGCGTCACGAGGTCCGGCGCCCATACTCGGTGACCACCGCGCCGCCGTAGCTCGTCGATCGGATCGAGCAAGTCGAAGGTCCGCAACAGCCCGAGGAAGTCGTCGAAGGGCAACAGGTTCTGATCCCCAAGCTGTACGGCTCCGTCGTCGTCGAGCACCAGCGTTCTGCCATCGGTGCGGATGCTCCGGATCTCCGCTCCTTCGGCGACGAGCCGCCGTACCACCACGACTCGCTCCGAAGCCCGCGGCCTCGGCATCCCCAGCTGACGGAGCCACGCCAGCAGTCGGAGGTAAACGAGGTCGCGATACGACCATGCCACGGGGCTCGCGCCGTCAAAGTCGGGTACGTAGATGGCCTCGCGGCGCCAGTCGTAGAGCGTGCTGCGGGGAACGCCAGACAGCTGCGACGCGCGGTCAGCCGGATACCGCCCCCGGGGATGGCGGAGGGCATACCTGACCGTCCTCTCGGACGCGGCGTCGATCATCAGCGACGAGTATGCCCTGCGGCGATGACCAGAGACCGGATGAGACTGAGCGGAAGCCCCGACCGAACGCGGTGGCCGTCCGGCACCGCACGCCGCGCGCGCTCGATCGACGTGAGCAGCGCGGCGATGATCGTTCGCCCGCCAGCGGCCTCCTTCTCTGGCCTTGGTAAGGGATCCGGGGAATCCAACCGCCAGGGAGAAGGCGCGCCTGCCCATCGACACTCGCCTCAGTCGAGCTCCGTCACGAGCGTTAAGCCGGGAACACCACGGAAGATCCGGTCGTGCGCAACGAGTGGTATGCCCAACCACAAGGCTGTTGCCGCGACCCAACGGTCGGCCTCGTGAACCTTGCCTGCCAATCCATGGCCCATCGCCGCGGACTCCACACGCAGTCCGACGTAGGCAGCGACGAGCCGTTCGTCGGGCCAAACGATCGTCGCACCGGCGATGAGGCGCTCCAGCCGCCGACGCTTCAGGTCGCCCCACCGCGCCCGTGCTGCGCCATACCGGAGTTCAGCGGCCGTCACAAAGGAGATCACAACCACGCGACCGGTCAGGTGCGGTTCGTAGCGCTGCGCCAACGCGGCCGACTGCGGTGCCAGTTCCGCGCCGAACACCGCCGTGTCGACGACAACAGGGTCGCTCAAGCCTCGGTGATCGCCTTCCAGAACGCGTCGAACTCCTCGTCGGTGAGATCCTCGATCAACATCTCGGAGCGCGGCGGAAGCGGCTTGGCCTCGGCGAGGATCTCCTCGCGAGTCTTGAGACGCCGGGGTGGCTGATCGTCATGCAGGGACATCGGGGGCCAAGCGTACGGGGTCGTCGTGCGGTTGGGGGCTGAGTACCGATTCGAGGGCACGGGCGGCGGCCTCGGTCATGCGGGGCGTGACGTGCTGGTAAGTCGCCATCGTGAAGCTCTCGGAGGCGTGGCCGAGCACCGCCGACGCGATCGCCGGGTGGACCTGCTGTTCGAGCAGCACGGTGGCAACGCCGTGGCGGATGTCGTGCAGGCGGGTCTTCGGCGAGATGCCGGCCTCGGCGGCCAGCCGCTTGAACGCATGGCCGAACGAGTCAGGGTCCATCGGCCGACCGTCGCCGCGCTCGCACACGAGGTCGAAGTCCTGCCACTCCGCCCCTGCGAGCAGCTTGCGCTCGGCCTGCGCCTTGCCGTGTTCGAGCAGGATCGGCGGGACGAAGGCCGGCAGGACGATCTCCCGCCGTGCGCGTGTCGTCTTGGGGTCGAAGAACTCCAGCGTGCGATCTGGCGAACGTTGCAGCGTGCGCGTCACACGCACCCGGCCCTTCCGGAGGTCGACGTCGGCCCACCGCAGGCCGAGCACCTCCGATCGGCGCATGCCGGTCGTCGCGGCCAGGATGATCGGCGCCTCCCAGATGGTCCCCCTCGCCGCGGCGATAAGGCTACGGAGCTGGTCGCCGGTGGGGATCGTGAGGCGCGCCCGCTCTATCCGCGGCGGCTTCACCGAGCGAACGGGGTTGACGGTCATGAGGCCCCACGCCACCGCGGTGCTTACGGCGGAGCCGAGCACGGCCCGGGCTTGTAGCACGGTGCGGGGCGCGGCGCCCTTCTTGCTGATGTGATCGAGCACCTGCTGCACGTGCGCGGGCCGCAGCTTCGAAAGGCGCACGCGACCGACCACCGGCAGGATCTCCCGCTGCATCAACCGCGTGTAGCGATCGTGGGTGAGCGGGCGCAGCCGAGCTTGCTGGTGGTCGAGCCACCGTTCGGCGAAGTCGGCGAGGGTCATGTTGCTGGGGAAGGCGTCGGCGCCCTGTTCGACCTGGTGGAGCTGGCGGTTGAGCTCGGCCTCGGCCTCGCGCTTGGTGCGGAAGCCTCCCTGCCACCGCTGTCGCCGGTGCCCGGTGTCGGCGTCACGGCCGGCGTCGAACACGATCGACCAGCTGCTCCCACGCTTGCGAACGTGTCCGCGCACCGTGCCGATGCTAACGGATCCGTTAGCAAATGTTTGCAAATCGCCTTGTTATGTCAACCTGGCTGAGAACTGTTCTTACATAGCAACGCTCTGACCAGGACTTTCACGGTGGGCCGCCGGGGTCTCGAACCCCGCACCTTGGGATTAAAAGTCCCCTGCTCTACCGGATGAGCTAGCGGCCCGGGGCTGGCTCACTTACTGGGGCCGGTTGCCCCGTCGCGCCCCGATCGTAGGCGGCGGGACCTGACTCGATCGCACGTGCGGCGGGCGGTTTCCCGACGCCGCGGCACCTGCGTCCCTGGCCGGGAGCTGTGGCACACTTCGGCTTCAGGCGGCGGTTTGAGTTTGACGACGGCTCGTCCCGGAAGTTCTGGGAGATCGGCGCTGACGGCTCCCGCGTCGCTGTGCGGTTCGGACGCTTGGGCACCGACGGCCAGAACCAGGTGAAGGATTTCGGCTCCCCCGAGGAAGCCCAGTCCCATGTGGCCAAGCTGATCGCCGAGAAGACCCGCAAGGGCTACGTCGAAGGCGTCAGCGTCGAGCGCGGCATGCGGCGGTACATGAGCCAGTCGAGCGGGGCGCCACATCGTCGTGCGCAACGCCGACGACCCCGAAGCGGCGGTGCGCGGCCTGGCGGAGTTCCGCCAAGACCTCTGGTCGTCGGACCTGGTCGCGGCGCTCGACGGCGAGTTCGGCGACGAGGAGGACGGCACGCCGACCCGCTACACGCCGACCTTCGCCACTGCAGTCAAGGTGGGCAACGAAGGCCCGGAGTTCTGGTTCGAGGCCGAGGACATCCTCGAATGTTGGCCCGAGTTGGTTGATCGCCTGCTCGCCAGGCTCAAGGCACGGTTACGTGAGGCGGCAGTGGAGCGGGCCGAGATCGGGATGCCCAGGCGCAGGTGAGTTCGGGTCCCCACGAGCGGGGTGTTCCTGCAACCGGGTCGGGCGTAGGATCGTGGCGTGCCCAGGGACATTTTCGGACGGGGGAAAGGGGCCCCACCGCCGAGCGACGACATCGAACGTGAAGCGCAGAAGGAGCTCGACCGCCTCACGGCGCGCCAGTCGCCGGCCGGGCCGTACGGCAACTTCGGCGGGATGGGCGGGGCGCCGGGGCCGAGCATCGGCGCCGGCCCGCCATCGCCGCTCGAAGAGATGGCCATGCAGGTCCAGGATCGCAAGCAGGCGAGCGGGCGGCGGCGGCGGCGTAGCGCGCCCGAGCAGCAGGGGCAGCGCAAGGGCTTCACCGGCTTCCAGGGCGCGGCAGCGATGACCGGTTCGGTGGGATCGGCGCTCTCGTTCGGAGGCGGCGTGGGGCCGGGCGGCCGGAAGCAACCTCCGCCGGCCGACGCCGTCCGCCTCGGCGAGTATCCGCCCGAGCGCCAGGTCGCTCCGGCCCCCCACGGCCGCGCTCCCAACGATGATGACGACGACGCCGACGACGACATCGGCGTCACCGAGATGGCCCTCCGCGACCACGCCGAACGGTTCGGACGCGGCCTCGAGGACACGATGATCCGCTCCGATCCCGCCGCGGCCGAGAGCATGCGGGAGCAGGCACTCCGCAAGTTCATGGAACGCCAAGCAGCGCAGCGGGCGGGCGGCGGTGGGCAACCTCCCGGAAGCGCCCTGCGGATGCGCACGACCAAGCCCGCCCTGGGCGGGGTCCTGGGCCGGATGCGGGCCGTCCCCGACCCCGACGACGAGCCCGAGGAGGGCGAACCCGTCGTCGACGAGGCCGTCGCCCCCGATGCCGTCGCCCCCGATGCCGTCGCCCCCGATGCCGTCGCCCCCGATGCCGTCGCCCCCGATGCCGTCGCCGACGTGCCCGACGAGGAGGACGAGATCATCGAGGAGCCCGACGACGACCACGAACTCGACTTCCTCGACGCCGAGGACAAGGAGGCGCCCGGCGACGAGCCGATGGCCGTCGCCGGCCAAGCAGGCGGCCCCCGGTCGGGCGACGATCGCCGGGCCCAGCTCGCCGAGGAGCGCGCCCTCATGGCCGAGGAGCGGGCCCGTCTCGCCGAGGACCGAGCACGCTTGGGTGAGGAGCGCTCCTCCTATGCCGAAGCCCGGGCTTGGGCTGCCGAGCAGGCGAGCATGGAGACGGCCGGACGGGTAACCGAGCTCGAAGCGGCCCTGGCCCAGGCGGAGCAGGCAACCCGCGACGCACGCAAGGCCGAGCCGGCCCCCGCCCCCGCCCCCGCCCCCGCCGAGCGCGCCACCGGGAGCAAGCCGCGAGCCGTCAAGAAGGCCAAGAAGGCGGATGCGCCCGCCGAGTCTGCCGTCAAAGCCGCCGAGCCGGTCACCAAGGGGGCCGCCAAGGCGACCAAGGCTGCGGCCAAGAAGGCTGCGCCGTCCGCCAAGGCGGCAGCGAAGAAGGCCGCATCGCCGGCTGCCAAGGCGGCCCCCGCCAAGGCCGCGTCCGACGACACCGCCAACCGTGCCCCTCGGGCCAAGAAGACCATGAAGCGCAGCGCCCCCGCCACCCAGAAGGAGGCCCCACCCGCGGCCACCAGCGACGACGGTGCGCGCCTGGGAGGCGTGCTCGGCCGCCGCCTCGCCGCCAAGAAGCCGTAGGGCGGTCCGCGCAAGAGCGCCTCTAGGGCCTGCGGCCGAGGAAGGCCACCAGGCGTTCGTGGACGGGAGCGTCGTCGCCCACCTCGACGGGTGGGCCGAACGAGCCCCGCGCCCGTAGCTCGTCGGTCACCACGCCCTTCGCCACTTCGAACGTGGCACCGGCCAGGTCGGCGTCGATCGCCGGGTTGTGGCCCGTGGCCCTGGCCAGGTCCCAGCCGTGGACCACGGTGTCGAGCAGGGCGTACGGCAGCGCGTCGCAACTCCCCCCACCTTCCGAGCCGAAGGCGGCGACGCTCGCAGCCGCCGCGTCCCCGAACGCGCCGGCCCGGTCGCCCGCCATCCAGTCCCCCTCCGCCGTCTCGACGCCGGCGAACGTCCACGTGGCCTTGATGAGGTGGTTGCCGAGCGTCCGGACGTCCCAGGCCGAGCACGGCGTCGGGAACCCGAGCTGGTCGTCCCGCACCGCTGCCACCGCCCTGGCCGTCGACGCCACCGCTCGTTCGTAGAAGGCCAGGAGGTCGCCGCCCGCGGCCCGGATCCCACTTGGCGCCGGTGCGACGGCCAGGCCGAGCAGGTCGGCGATCTCGTCGTCGGTCGTGGGACGGAAGTCGCGGTACCACTCCCCGACGGCGTGGAAGGAAGGGGGCTGGCGGGCGCACACCACCTCGTCGGCCACCCGGCGGAACTCGGCGCACGTGACCGGCGCGCCCACGGGAACGGCCACGACGATCCGGCTGGGGTTGAGCTGGCGCAGGGCGGCCACCGCCGCCCGCATGGTCGAGCCCGTCGCCAGCCCGTCGTCGACGACAACGACCACCTTGCCGGCGACGTCCAGCGGCGCACGCGAGCCCCGGTACAACGCCGCCCGCCGGGCCAGCTCCGCCTTCTCGGCATCGGTGACCCGCTCCACGTCCGCCGGATCGACCCGCAGGTGGCCGATCACGCTCTCGTTCAGCACCCGGACGCCACCAGTGGCGATGGCACCCATGGCCAGCTCCTCCTGGCCGGGCGCGCCCAGTTTGCGCACCAGGAACACGTCGAGGGGCGCCCCTAGGCCGGCCGCCACCTCGGCCGCCACCGGCACGCCACCCCGGGGCAGGCCCAGCACGACGAGGTCGCCGGCAGGCTGTCCCCGGTAGCCGGCTTCGGCCAGCAGGCCCGCCCGCACCCGGCCGCCGTCGGCCCGGTCGCGGAAGGGGTGGCGCGCCCGCCCGCCCCCGCCGCCTACGCCAGCCGTACCGAGACCCGTCCCGCCGCCACCCGGACGTCGTAGCGGGGCTGGGGGCCGGTGGCGGGCCCATGCACCACGTCGCCGCCGTCGAGCCGGAACACGCTGCCGTGCCACGGGCACGTCACGCACCCGCCGGCCAGTTCGCCCTCGTGCAGCGGTCCGCCGGCGTGGCCGCACACGTCGGAGATGGCGAGCACCTTCCCGCCGTAGCGCACGAGCAGCACCGTGTCCTCGCCCGCCTCGACGGCGAAGGCCTCGCCCTCCTTCACGTCGGCGTCGGCAGCCACGTCGACCCAGTCGTGGGTGGGGTGGATGAAGGCGTGGCGGTCAACGTTGACGCCCCGCCGCCACGCCAGGTGCCCGCCCAGGTACGCGCTGGCCGTCGCCGCGCCACCACCGGCCAGGCCCAGCATCACCCCCTTGCCGTGCTCGCCCCGCCGCCGGGCCAGCCACGAGAGCGAGTAGCAGGTGACCGCCACCGCGTTGATGCCGGCGTGGGCGAAGCCGAGGCGGCGGTCCTCCCCGATGGTGTCCGACCAGTCGGAGAGGCCCGACGCCGCCGTCGGCAGCACGGTCAGGACGCCCAGGCCCACGAGGAACTGGGCGCCCGCCCGTCCCCGCTTGCCGGCCAGCAGGTCGAGGGCCATGGCGTTCGTCCAGCAGCCGATGGGCAGGTCAGTGAGCATCGGGTGCAGGGGATGGCCGAGCCAGGTGCCGCTCAGCGTGTCCTTGACGGCACCGCGGGGGATGAGGTCGGCGACCATTGCTGGCGAGCGGCTTGGCCACCTTGTCGAGGACCATGGCGTTGGCCTCCTTCGCCACCACGTTCTCGACGATGCGAGGAGCCACGGGACGGTCCTACCCCGGAGGCTGCAGCGGCAACGACGTCATGTCGGCCAGGGGGTAGACCTGGAAGTGGGCGAAGTTGTAGACGGGCGACTTCGCCAGCAGCATCTCCAGCTCGTCGTTGGACTCGACGTTGTAGATCCACGCCCCGCCATGGGAGCCGACGATGTGGTAGCGGCCGATGACCTTCCCCGACTGTTCGAGGGGACGGGCGTAGTCGGGCATGGCCAGGACGGTCTTCATCATTTCGGCGCTGAGGCGGGAGATCTCCATACGCCAGATGACCAGGAACTTCACAGCCGCCACCTCCTTCGCCCGGCGTGGACGGACGCCACGCCGGTCCGGGGGCAACCCTAGACCCGGGTTGATCCGCCCTTGAACAGAGGGTTAGGGGGCGGCGCTTCGGGCTAGGAACCGTCCATGAGCAACCCGAGACTCGAGGACCATCTGGTCGGGCTCGAGCTCCAACTCGTCGAGCTTGTTGAGAACAAGCAGCGCGCCGAGGTGCAGGGCCGGGCGGCGGACGCCGAGCAACTCGATCACGAAATCGACGAGATCCAGGCTGAGCTGGCCCAGACCGCCGAACAACTCACCGAGGAGGTCGACGTCGCGCCACCAAAGGCCCGGCTGTCCGCTCCTCACGCCGCGTAAGGCTCATCCCACCGTCAGTTCCTCGAGGTCGGGAACCCGGGTCGGCCGCAGTCCCGCCTTCGTGCAGGACGCCGCGAACACGGCGGCATCCCGCACCGCACATCCCAGCGGGTCATTGTTGAAGTAGGCGTAGACGTCGTCGTCCGCCGTCCATTGCTCGGACAGCTGGCGCGCCCACGTGTCGAGCGCCTGCCTTCCGTAGCACGGCGCCGGTGTGGCGCGCCCTTCGTGGAACCGGACGTAGCCCCAGCCGGCCGTGCGCCACCGCGGCGTCTTGCGGTGCGGGCTGTCGGCCAGGCACAGCGCCGCCCCGTGGTGGCGCAGCACCTCGCACGTCTGCTCGGTGAACCACGAGTCGTGGCGGAACTCGACGGCCACCCGCACCTCAGGCGCGAACTCGGACAGGGTTGCGTCGAGCCGGTCGAGGTCGACGGGCAGCGTGGGCGGCAACTGCACCAGGACGGGGCCGAGCTTGTCGCCCAGGCACCGGGCCCGTTCCAGGAACCGCTTCACCGGCTCGGCCGGCTCGGCCAGGCGCTTGATGTGGGTCAGGTAGCGGCTGGCCTTGACCCCCACCAGGAAGTCGGGCGGAGTGCGCTCGGCCCACTTCGTGAACGTCGACGCCTCGGGCAGGCGGTAGAAGGCGTTGTTGACCTCGACGGTCTGGAACCGGTCGGCGAAGTGTTCGAGGTACCGGGCCTGGGCCAGCTTCTCGGGATAGAACCGGCCCCGCCAGGAGTCGTATTGCCACCCGGACGTGCCGATCAGGACGGGCGCGGCTTCCCCGATTCGTCGAGGTGGTCGACCCTGCCGGAGCCGTGCCTGGCGAAGACCGTCTCGGCCGTCGTCGCCGCCTCGTCGTCACGGGCGTGGACGGCCACCATGACCCGGCCGTCCTGGAGCGGCGCGCCGTAGGTGACCTCCCACTCGGGTCCCAACTCGGTGGCGTCGATGGCCCCGACCATGCCGCCCACCACACCGCCGGCGATGGCGCCGCCCGCCACCGCACCCCAGATGCCGGCCCCCACGACGGGACCGATGCCGGGGAGAATGAAGGCGGCGGCCCCGGCGATGCCCCCGATGGCGGCGCCGAGGCCGCCGGTCGTGGCCGCCCTCTTGCCCAGTTCGGCGGTTGACTCCATGTCGCGCAGGCGGGTGTCGGGGTCGCTGGTCACCTCCTCGGCCTGCTTGCCCAGCAGCGAGATGTCGTCGGCGTCGATGCCGGCCCCGTTCAGGTCCTTCATGACCGCCCGGGCGGTGTCGAGATCGGAGAACATCCCCACCACGTTGTGGTCGGTGAGGCGCGCCAACTAGAAAGGCTCCGGGTTGGGGAGGGGTGGAGTGGGGCTGGGCATCGGGTCGGGCGGGCCGGGCTCGGGTGCGGGCGCCGGACCGGGCGGCGGGTCGACGGGTGGGAACGGGGGGTCGGGGATCGGCGGGTCGATCGTGGTGCGCATGACCCGTCGCGCCTACCCGGCGCGATCGTGGTCGAAACAGCCGCGGCCCGGGTAGACCGCCGCCGTGCCGCCCAGGCTCCGACGTGTCGACTGCTCCGCGCCCGGCATCGCCCGGCGCCGGGCAGGCAAGGGCTTCGCCTACTACGAGGCCGGCGGCGCCCGGGTCACCGACCCCGAGACCGTCGAGCGCATCAAGGCGCTGGTGATCCCCCCGGCGTGGACCGACGTCTGGATCTGCACCGACCCCCGCGGCCACATCCAGGCCACCGGCCTCGACGCCAAGGGACGCCGCCAGTACCGCTACCACGACGGGTGGCGCATCCACCGCGACCGGGAGAAGTTCGATCACATGCTCGAGTTCGCCCGGGCCATGCCTTCGGTACGCCGGTGCGTCGCCGCCCACCTGTCCGGCGAGGGGCTGGCCCGGGAACGGGTGCTGGCGTGCGCCGTGCGCCTCCTCGACCTCGGCTTCTTCCGCATCGGCACCGAGGGCTACGCCGAGGAGAACCAGACCTACGGCCTGGCCACCATGCAGCGCCACCACGTGCGGGTCAGCGGCGAGGAGATCGTCTTCGACTACGTGGCCAAGTCGCAGAAGAGGCGGGTGCAGTCGGTCGTCGACCCCGAGGTCATGGCCGTCATCCAGTCGTTGAAGCGGCGGCGGGGCGGCCCCGGCGACCTGCTGGTGCGGAAGGACGGGAGGCGGTGGGTGGACGTCCGCTCCGCCGACATCAACGCCTACATCAAGGACTGCACGGGCGGCGACTTCACGGCCAAGGACTTCCGCACGTGGAACGCCACCGTCCTGGCGGCGACCGCGTTGGCCGTCTCGGCCGCCGTCACGTCCGGGTCGGGCCGCAAGCGGGCAGTCACCCGGGCCGTGAAGGAGGTGTCCCACTACCTCGGGAACACGCCCGCCGTGTGCCGTTCGTCCTACATCGACCCCCGGGTGATCGACCGGTTCCGGGAAGGGAGGACCATCGCGCCGGCCCTCGACGTGCTGGCCACGCCGTCGGGAACCCGTGACAACCCCGGAGGTAGCCTCCTCACCCAGGGAGCGATCGAGGGGGCCGTCATCGACCTCCTGGACGATCGGCCGGCTGTCGACGAGGAGGCCGCGTAGAGATGAGCGAGGTGCACACCCTGGCTGACCTGCTGTCGGCCTTCGAGGTGGAGGGGTACAAGGGGCAGATGGCGGCGGCCGAGGCCGGACACGTGATCTGTCTCACGTGCCACGTGGAGAGCCCGGCGGCCGAGATGCGGCTCGACGCGCTGGAACGCATGGAGGGCGCCTCCGACCCGGCCGACATGCTGGCCGTGGCCGCCCTGGTGTGCCCGCTGTGCAACGCCAATGGGACGCTGGTGCTCTCCTACGGCCCCGAGGCGAGCGAGGAGGACGCCGACGTGCTTGCCGTCCTGGGCGACGTCGAATAGCCGACGTGGCGGCCTCGGCGGCCCGGATGCTGGGCCGGGGCCTGACCCGGCGGTGCCCGGTGTGCGGCTCGGGCCATCTGTTCGAGGGCTGGTTCCGGATGAAGGAGCGCTGCCCCCGGTGCACCTACAGGTTCGAACGGGAGGAGGGCCTCTTCCTGGGCGCCTACGTGGTGAACCTGGCCGTGGCCGAGGCGTTGATGGCGCTGTTGTGCATCGTCCCGCTGATCTGGCTGCTGGCCACCCGTCCCGACGCCAGCAGCTGGCCGGTGGTGGTGGGCGGGCTGGTCGGCGCGGTGATCGCGCCGATCCTCTTCTACCCGTTCTCCAGGACGACCTGGGTGGCCCTCGACCTGATGCTGCGCCCCGCCCAGACCCACGAGCCCACCGACAACCGCTGACCGCCGCTCAGGCGCCGAGGGCCCGCACCAGCTTCTCCCTCGTCTCGGCATCCTGGGCCAGCACCAGGTCGACGCGGGAGCCGCTGCGCACGATCCGGCCCGTTCCCTTCGAGCCCGTGAACCGTCCGTCGGCACCGGGCAGCCGCCCGCTCCCCGACCACTGCTGCGACCACCGGCCGAGGGCCTCGACCAGGCGGGCGGGGTCGGTACCGGGGTCGGTCTCCCACCGGTCGGCCAGGCCGATCGAGGTGCCGCACCGCACCAGGCCGAAGGCGTCGCCGTTCCACCCGTCGGCGGCCCGGTTGGCGTCGGTCGTGGACAGGTGGGTGTCGAGGAGGGCCCGCATGTCGAACATGCCGATCGTCCCCGTGCGCAGGCCCGTGCAGCCCGTCGCCGAGGCGAGGTTGGGGAGGGCGGGCGCCGCCGAGGGCTGCCCGCTGCGGTAGGTCTCGGGCTTGAGGATGTGCTCGGTCGAGGTCGGCGGCTTGCGGTAGGCGGCGTCCACGGCTGCGAACCCGCCGGCGTCGTAGAGGCCCTTGACGAAGCTGCGCCCGTCGTCGTACGGAAAGAACAGCGATCTGCGGATGTACTCGGGCGCCCGCAGGAACGTCGATGCATCGCCGCCCCCGCCCAGCAGGGCCTGAAGCTGCTCGGCCCGGGTGAGGTGCTTCTCGGCCCACAGCTCCTGCAGGATCACGGCGTCGCCTTCGAGCAGGGCGCTGTAGGCCCCCGCCTCCTCGGCCTTGTCGGCCTTGTCGAGGGCGACGGTCGCCGGTCCGAAGTTGAAGACCTGGTCGGTGAGGGCGTGGTTCATCTCGTGGGCGATGACGAACCGGGTGGCGGCGTCGAGTTCCCCGCCCCCTCCCCCGCCCACGAACAGCTCCTTGGTCTCGGGGTCGTAGAACCCCAGCACCTGCTCGGCCAGCAGGTCTTCGATCAGCTTCTGGTAGTTGAGGTCGTTCGGGATCAGGCCGAGGATCTTGAGCGTCGCCTCCTCGGCCGCCACCTGCTCGGGCTCGACGTCGCGGGCGATGACGTCCCGCACCAGCTTGGCCAGCTCCCCCTTGGGTGCCACCCGCAGGTTGAGCGGCGCCTTCCACTGCAGCCCCCGGATATCGGCCACCTGGGCCATGATCTGGTCGAAGACCCGCTTCTGGGCGGCGGGGATGGGCGTCGTCGGGGTGACCGCCGTCGTCGGCGACTGGCCTACGCCCCCGGCTGTCGTCGAGGCCTGGCCGCCCTGGCCGCCCTGGCCGCCCTGGCCGCCCCGGCCGCCGGCCCCGACCTCGCCGCCGTTGCCGTCGCCGCCGTTGCCGGTGACCACCACCGCCACCACGCCGGCCGCCACCAGCAGGACCACCAGGAGGGCCAGCACCAGCGGGCCCCGCGTGCGGGGCGGTGGCTTGGGGGGATCGGGCGGCGACGCGGGGAGGATGCTCATGTCGGGGTGAACGCCACGATGGTAAAGGTCCCGTACGCCAACAGGACCGCGCTCGCCCCGTACAGCACCCCTTTGAGGGCCTTCTGCAGCTCGGGCCGCCGCACCGAGTCCTCGACCACCCACCGGGCCCCGTTGGCACCGTGCAGGAGGGCGAGGGCCAGGAGCAGCCAGTCGAACAGCTGCCACAGCGGGTTGTCCCACCGGTTGGCCACGAACCGGTAGTCGGTGTCCACCACGTCGTTGAGCACATGGGTGATGGCGAAGTGCAGGAGGGCGAGGAAGACGAGGACCAGCCCCGACAGGCGCATGAACAGCCACGACCACGCCTCGAAGCCCTTGCGGGGGCGGGCCTTGGCCTCGACCGCCACCTAGAACACGCGCCCGTCGAGGAACGGCCACATGATGACGACCGCGCCGGGCACGCCCGCCGCGAGGGTGAGGCCGACGGCCACCGCGAGCAGGTTGCGCTCCCTGGCGATGACGCCCGGGAAGAAGTCCACGGCGATGAGCCGCAGGCCGTTCAAGGCGTGAAAGAGGAGGGCGAACAGGAGGCCGACCTCGAAGAGGCGCAGCAGGACGTTGCCGTAGAGGCGGTGGACGTCGTCGTAGAGGGCCGGCCAGCGCACGAGCGACACGTCCACGATGTGCAGCATCAGGAAGGCGAACACCAGGAAGCCGGTCACGCGGTGGGCCAGGAACGCCCACTGCCCCGAGGCCCCCTTGTACAGCGTCGGGCCCTTGCGCCGCGGCTTTCCACGGCGTTGGGGCCACGCCGGCCAGGACAGCACGAACCCGGCCACCACCAGCACCAGCACCGCGATCGCCGTCAGGGCCACGGCGAACGAGGCTTGCGCCTGCGTCACCCGATCCTCGTCTGGCCCCGCATGTAGGGGTGGAGGGCGGCGGGCAGCTCGACCGAGCCGTCGGGCTGGCGGCAGGTCTCGACCAGGGCCGCCCACACCCGGGGCACGGCCAGGCCCGACCCGTTCAGGGTGTGGACCATCACCGGGGCGCCGCCGTCGGCGGGGCGGTAGCGGATGTTGGCCCGCCGGGCCTGGTAGTCGCTGAACCACGACACCGACGAAACCTCCAGCCACAGATCGCAGCCCGGGGCGTACACCTCGAGGTCGAAGGTGCGGGCCGATGAGGCGCCCAGGTCGCCGGCGCACAGGTCGAGCACCCTGTAGGGCAGCCCGAGGACCTGCAGGGCGCCCTCCGCCCTGGCCAAAAGGTCCTCGTGGACCTTGGTCGACTGCTCGGCGGTGGCGTAGGCGAGGATCTCGACCTTGTCGAACTCGTGCACCCGGAGCAGGCCGCGGGTGTCCCGGCCGGCCGAGCCCGCCTCCCGGCGGAAACAGCTGGTGTGGGCCATCAGCCGCCACGGCAGCTTGCCCTCGTCGATGATCTCGTCCCGCGCCAGCGAGGTGAGCGGCACCTCGGCAGTGGGCACGCACCACAGCTCGTCCCGCGCGACGTGGTAGGCGTCCTCGGCGAACTTGGGCAGGTGGCCGGTCGAGACCATCGTCTCGGTGCGCACCAACGTGGGCGGGCGCACCTCCTCGAAGGCGTCGGCGTTGCGGTCGAGGGCGAGCTGGCACAGGGCCCGCACCAGGGTGGCGCCCGGGCCCCGGTAGAGCGGGAACATCGAGCCGCTGAGCTTGGCCCCCGCCGCCAGGTCGAGGATGCCCAGGTCGGCGCCGATCTCCCAGTGGGGCACCCGCTGGTGGTCGCCATAGGCGTCGGGGTCGTAGCCCTCGACGCGCACCTCGACGTTCTCCTCGGGCGTCAGGCCGTCAGGCGCCTCCGGCGACGGCACGTTGGGGACGCGCAGGAGCACGTCGCGCAGCTGGGCGGCGGCGGCGGCCGCCTCCTCGCCCAGCGCCCGCTCCTCCTCACCCAGGCGGCGGCTCTCGGCCATCCTGGCCTCGGCGCCAGCCATGTCCCCGGCCTTCCGGGCCGTGCCCACCTCCCGGGACAGCTGCTTCACCTGGGCCCGTACCGCCTCCTGGCGGGCGGTCAGGTGGCGCCACCGGTCGTCGAGGGCGGCCGCCTTGTCCAGCTCCGACGGCTCGACCCCACGGCGGCCCAGGGCCTCCTTCAAGGCGGCGAGCTCGGTGCGGAGCCGCCGGGCGTCGATCATTCCGAGGACGGTAGCCGGGCCTGCGCCGGAGGCGGTCCGGCTTTTGCGGCCACGACCGCCGCCAGGCCGGTGGTGATGGGGACCGACGCCACCAGCCCGATGCTGCCGACCAACGTCCGGATGATCTCCTCGGCGATCAGCTCCCCGGTCACGATGTCCCCCACCGGCCGGCTGGCGAGGGTGAAGAGGAGGAGCAACGGGAGGGAGGCACCGGCGTAGGCGAGGACGAGGGTGTCCACCGTCGAGGCGATGTGGTCCCGCCCGACCCGCATGGCCAGCCGGTACAGGTCGGCGGCCTTGGCCAGGGGGTTGGCGGCCCGCAGCGCCCACACCGCGGACGCCTGGGTCACCGTGACGTCGTTGAGCACGCCCAACGAGCCGATGATCACCCCGCCCAGCACCAGGCCCCGCAGGTCGACCTGGGATGCGCTGATCTGGAGGAACGTGGCCTCCTCGGAACCCAGGTTCACGATCTGGGCGGCGTCGAGGAACACGCCCGCCAGCACGGCGATGATGGCCAGGCTCACGAGGGTGCCGAGCAGCGCCGTGGTCGTCTGGGCGTTGACCCCGTGGGCCAGGTACATGATCACGAACATCACCGCCGCCGACCCCACGACCGCCACCAGCAGGGGGGAACGGCCTTGGAGCAGGGCCGGCAGCACGAACTTGACCAGCACGGCGAAGGTGACGACCAGCCCGGCCAGCGCGGCCAGCCCCCGCAGCCGCCCGATGGCGATCACGACGGCGGCGAACAGCAGCCCGAGCAGGAGCAGCGGCGCCCGCCGCTGGAAGTCGGCGAAGTAGTAGACGGTCCCCTCGATCGGGTCCACCGACCGGCCCACCACGATCTTGTCGCCGTCCGCGAACCTCGGGTTGCCGGGCCCGATGGTGATGTTCAGGAACGAGTCCCGGCCCTTGTCGGGGCCGCTGGTGATGCGGATGGTGGCGTTCTGGCAGATGCTGCGGTTCAGCGGCCCCTGGGCGCACGGCGCGCGCTGCACGTCGGTGACGGTCGCCGTCTCCAGTTCGACGGGCTGGCCCAGGTTGTCGGGCCGGGCCGGTGGCGCATCGCGGGGCCACAGCACGATCAGGCCCACGAGGGTGGCGACCAGGAGCGGCACCACCGCGATCACCAGCAGCCGGCGCACCGGGGCAGGCACCGCTGCCGGCGCATGGTCGTGGTCCATTGCGACAGGATGGCTCCCGGTGGACGCCAATGGGTGGAACGACCTGAGGACTTTTCCCGTCACGAACACCTCACCGAGGTGGTGTTCGTGACGGGAAAAGCTCAGCGGCTACTTCTTGGTGTCCACCGCCGTGCGCCCGGGAGCGACCTCGCGGGGCACCGGGCGGCGCGGTGACCTCGATGGTCGTGCCCTCCCGTAGCCCGAGCAGCACCGCGGCAGCCCGATGGGAGGCGCAGGCGCTCGGCGGCCCTGCCAGCAAGGTGGTCGTCAGCCGTTGGTGCCAGGTTGCCGGTTGGCCAGTCAGCACGAAGACGCCGGGGTAGTGCGACGCGACCCAGACGCCACTGGCCGCTCGGCGGGCGCACGCGCTCCGCGACAGACCGAGAGCCATGGCCTGGCGAGTGGTGATCACACCGTGCTGCTGTGCCGCGAGCCGGGCGACGTTGCGATCCACTGATCGCATGTCCCTACGCTACCGAAGCCGTGCGACAGCCACTCTCAGTGGGCAGGGCGGTCCAGGCGGTGGAGTTCGCGCTCCACGTCGTCCCAGAGCAGGACTTTCGGTTTGCGCTCCTCCTCGGCATACCAGCGGAAGAAGATCACGGCGATGACCGCCCACAGGTACATGCCGGCGCCGATCTTCATGATCAGGCCCGCCACCTGCTGGTCGGTGATGGCCGAGATGCCCCAGAGGCGGGGGAACTCCCCGTAGATCGGGTACAGGAG
>Ga0187892_10006653_pt1 | contig 17022 bp, 13 predicted proteins | sample MA1701073metaG_FD_139345 | JGI IMG/M metagenome (GOLD analysis project Ga0187892, IMG submission 139345) | Bio-ooze microbial communities from a basaltic lava cave in the Kipuka Kanohina Cave System on the Island of Hawaii, USA - MA170107-3 metaG ... | reverse complement strand
ATGTCCTTGATGCCGCGCTTCTCCCGCTCCTCGAACAGATCGTAGTAGAGCTTGCCGGAGCAGAGGACCACGCGCTTCACCTCGCGGTCCTCGCATAGCGGCACGTCTTCGTGCAGCACGCGGTGGAAGCTCGTCCCCGGTCCCATGTCGGACACCTTGGCGACGCACAGCTTGTGCCGCAGCAGGGATTTCGGCGTCATGCAGATGAGCGGCTTGCGGAAGGTGCGATGCATTTGCCGCCGCAAGGCATGGAAGAAGTTCCACGGTGTCGTGCAGTTCACCACCTGCATGTTGTCGTCGGCGCACAGCTGCAGGTAGCGCTCGAGCCGGGCCGAGGAGTGCTCGGGACCCTGCCCCTCGTATCCGTGCGGCAGCATCATGACGAGCCCCGACATGCGCAGCCACTTGCTCTCGCCGGAGGTGATGAACTGATCGATGATCACCTGCGCGCCATTGGCGAAATCGCCGAACTGCGCCTCCCAGACGACGAGCGAGCGCGGGTCGGCGAGGCTGTAGCCATATTCGAAGCCGAGCACGCCGGCTTCCGACAGCGGGCTGTCGATGACCTCGAATAGCGCCTGGCCCGGGCGGATGTTGTTGAGCGGGAGGTAGTGCGCCTCGTTCTCCTGGTCGACCAGCACGGCGTGGCGCTGCGAAAAAGTACCGCGGCCGCAATCCTGCCCGGAGAGTCGCACCGGATGGCCGTCGAGCAGCAGCGAGCCGAAGGCGAGCGCCTCGGCCGTCGCCCAATCGATTCCCTCGCCGGACTCGAACATCTGCTTCTTGTTCTGCAGCAGCCGCACGATCTTGCGGTTGGCGTTGAAGTCCTTGGGGACGCCGGCGAGCGCGGCTCCGATCTCCTTCAACGTCTCGACCGTCACCGCGGTCTCGCCGCGGCGATCTTCGCCGGATGCGATCTCCATTCCCGACCACGCACCTTCCAGCCAGTCGGCCTTGTTCGGTTTGTAGCTCGGTGCCGCCGCGAACTCGCTTTCGAGTCTGGCCTGGAAACCGTCGACGACGCGCTTGGCCTCGTCGGCGCCGATGATGCCCTCCTTCACCAGGCGATCGGAGTAGATCGCCCGCGTCGTCGGATGCTTGGCGATCCGCTTGTACATCAGCGGTTGGGTGAACGCCGGCTCGTCGCTTTCGTTGTGGCCGAAGCGCCGGTAGCAGAACATGTCCAGGACCACGTCCTTCTTGAACTGCTGCCGGAACTCCATGGCGATCCGGGCCACATGCACGACGGACTCGGGATCGTCGCCGTTCACATGGAAGATCGGCGCCTGGCAGATCCGGGCCACATCCGAGCAGTAGGGGCCGGAGCGTGAGTTCACCGGGTTGGTGGTGAAGCCGATCTGGTTGTTGATGATGAAATGCACCGTGCCGCCGACGCGGTAACCCTTGAGATCGGACAGGTCCAGCGTTTCGGCGACCAACCCCTGGCCGGCGAAGGCCGCGTCGCCATGCAGCAGGAGCGCCATGGTCTGGTCGCGATTGAGGTCGCGCTTTTGCATCTGCTTGGCGCGAACCTTGCCGAGCACGACCGTATTCACCGCTTCGAGGTGGGACGGGTTGGCGGTCAAAGACAGATGCACGACCTTGTCGTCGAACTCGCGGTCGGCCGAGGTGCCGAGGTGGTACTTGACGTCGGCCGAACCCTGGACGTCCTCCGGGTTGGCGGCATTCCCCTGGAACTCGGAGAAGATCGCCGCATAGGGCTTGTTCATGAAGTTGGCGAGCACATTGAGACGGCCGCGATGGGCCATGCCGACGACGACCTCGTCCAGGCCCAGCTGGCTGCCCCGTTTGAGAATCTGCTCCAGTGCCGGGATCAAGGTTTCAGCGCCATCGAGGCCGAAGCGCTTGGTGCCCGTATATTTGCGGTCGAGGAACCGTTCGAACAGCTCCGCCGCCGTCAGCCGCTCCAGGATCGTCCGCTTGCCGACGTCGGTGAAGCGCGTCTGATTGTGGCTGACTTCGATGCGCTCCTGGATCCAAGCCTTCTGTGCCGGGTCCTGGATGTGCATGAACTCGACGCCGACGTTGCCGCAGTAGGTCTCGCGCACCGCCTGCACGATCTGCCGCAGCGTCGCCGTCTCATGGCCGAGCAGGTAGTCGATGTAGATCGGCCGATCCATGTCGGCCTCGGTGAACCCATAGGTCTTGGGATCGAGTTCGGGATGCGGCTCGCGCGGCTTCAGCTCCAGGGGATCGAGGTTTGCTTCCAGATGGCCGCGCACGCGATAGGCGCGGATCAGCATGCGGGCGCGGATCGAATCCTTGGCCGCGGCCTTCATCGCCTCGATGCCGACCGGTCGCGGCGTCATCGCCGTAGCGGCTGCCGCGGGCGCGCCGTTGACGATTACGACCGGGTGCCGCGGCGCCCAGCTGGCCCCGCGCAGGTCCTGCAGCACGGAACGACCGTCATCCTGCAGCTCGGCAAAGAAACGCTGCCAGCCGGCGTCCACCGCGCTGGGATCCTCGACATAGCGGGCATAGAGCTCGGCGATGAACGCCGCATTCGGCCCCGACAGGATGCTGGTGTCGATCGATTGCATGACTGGTCTCACGAACTCCGCTGCGGCTGAACGCCGCAAGTCTGTAATGCCGGCCGCCGCCGGCTACCGCTGCAAGACCTTTAACATGGTGCTGCCGAGGCTGGCTGGCGAGTCCGCGACGCTGATTCCGGCGCTGCGCATCGCTTCGATCTTATCGCCGGCCGTGCCCTTGCCGCCGGAAATGATGGCGCCGGCGTGGCCCATGCGCCGCCCGGGCGGTGCCGTGACGCCGGCGATGAAGCCCACGACCGGCTTCTTCCGCTTCGCCGCTTTCACGAACGCAGCCGCATCCTCCTCGGCCGAACCGCCGATCTCGCCGATCACGATGATGCCCTGCGTCTCGTCGTCGGCCAGGAACAGCTCCAGGCAGTCGACGAAGTTCGTGCCGTTCACGGGGTCGCCGCCGATGCCGATGCAGGTCGATTGGCCCAGCCCCGCCGCCGTGGTCTGCGCCACCGCCTCATAGGTGAGCGTGCCGGAGCGGGAAACGATGCCGACCTTGCCGCGGGCGTGGATGTGGCCGGGCATGATGCCGATCTTGCAGGCTTCGGGCGTGATGATGCCCGGGCAGTTGGGGCCGATGAGGCGGGTATTCGAACCCTGCAATGCCCGCTTCACCTTCACCATGTCGAGCACCGGAATGCCTTCGGTGATGCAGACCGCCAGCGGCAGCGCCGCGTCGATCGCCTCGAGGATCGCATCGGCCGCGAATGGCGGGGGTACATAGATCGCGCTTGCGGTGGCGCCGGTTTCGCGGACCGCCTGGTCGACCGTATCGAAGACCGGCAGGTCGAGATGGATCGTGCCGCCTTTTCCCGGCGTCACACCGCCCACCATCTTGGTGCCGTAGGCGATGGCCTGTTCGGAGTGGAACGTACCCTGGGCGCCGGTGAATCCCTGGCAGATGACCTTCGTCGCGGCGTTGACGAGGACGGCCATCAGGCGGCCTCGTGCACGGCTTTGACCACCTTCTCGGCGGCATCGGCGAGATTCTCGGCGGAGAGGATGGCGAGGCCGGATTCGCGCAAGATTTTCTTGCCGAGCTCGACATTGGTGCCTTCGAGGCGGACAACCAGCGGCACCTGCAGGCCGATCTCGCGCGCCGCCGCGACGACGCCTTCGGCGATGACGTCGCAGCGCATGATGCCGCCGAAGATGTTCACCAGGATTCCCTCGACGTTCGGATCCGACAGGATGATCTTGAAGGCCGTCGTCACCCGGTCCTTGGTGGCGCCGCCGCCGACGTCGAGAAAGTTCGCCGGCGAGCCGCCATAGAGCTTGATGATGTCCATGGTCGCCATGGCCAGCCCGGCGCCATTGACCAGGCAGCCGATGTTCCCGTCGAGCTTGATGTAGTTGAGGCCGTGCTTTCCCGCTTCGACCTCCGACGGATCTTCCTCGTCCTCGTCGCGCAGCTCGGCGACGTCATTCTGGCGGAACAGGCCGTTGTCGTCGAAATTCATCTTGGCGTCGAGCGCCATGACCTCGCCGCTGCCGGTGACGATCATCGGGTTGATCTCGACGATGCTGGAGTCGAGCTCGAGGAAGGCCTTGTGCATGGCCGTCATGAACTTGATGGCCGACCCCACCTGCGGGCCTTCGAGTCCGAGGCCGTAGGCGATGCGGCGCGCGTGATGCGCCATGAGGCCCGTCGCCGGATCGATCGCCACCTTGATGATCTTCTCCGGGTGGCTGGCGGCGACCTCTTCGATGTCGACGCCGCCCTCGGCCGACGCCATCACCGTCAGGCGCGAGGTCGCCCGGTCGATCAGCATGCCGAGATAGAGCTCGCGCTTGATGTCGCAGCCGGCCTCGATATAGACGCGCTTGACCTCGCGGCCGGCCGGGCCGGTCTGCTTGGTGACCAGCGTCATGCCGATCATCTTGGCAGCAAGGTCGCGCACTTCGGCAGGAGATTTTGCGATCTTGATGCCGCCGGCCTTGCCGCGGCCGCCGGCGTGGATCTGCGCCTTCACCGCCCAGACCGAGCCGCCCAAATTTCGGGCAGCCGCTTCGGCCTCGTCCGCCGTGTAGGCAACGGCGCCGCGGGGGACCGCGACGCCGAATTTCGCCATCAGGCCCTTGGCCTGATACTCGTGTATGTTCATCGACCTGCCGCAGTTTGCGAGTGGCGGCGGTACCCGACGCGCCCCGCCGAAGCGGCGCTAATCTACCAGCTTCGGAGGGCGGCGCAAGCAATGCCCCCCTCAAATTCGCGAGAACATCGGGTAACCGCCGCCGCAGGCCGTTAGAAAGTGCTCCGGTCCGGAGCTACTTCTTCTTCGCCTTTTTCTTTGCGGCCTTCTTCTTCGGCGCCGCCTTCTTGGTCGCCTTCTTGGCCGCAGCCTTGGTGGTCCTACGAGTCTTCTTCATCAAAGTCTCCTCTCTAGATTTTCCTCACCGCATCGATGAGGCCCCTTACGGCCGAGACCGACTTTTCGAACATCGCCCGTTCGGACGCGTCCAGATCGATCTCGACCACCCTCTCCACGCCGCCGGCTCCGAGAACGACCGGTACTCCGACGTAGAGATCCTTCACCCCGTACTCGCCGTTGAGATGGGCGGCACAGGGAAGCACGCGTTTCTTGTCCAGGAGATAGGACTCGGCCATCTGGACGGCCGACGAGGCCGGCGCGTAGAAGGCCGACCCCGTTTTCAACAATCCGACGATCTCGGCGCCGCCGTCGCGCGTGCGTTGCACGATCGCGTCGAGGCGCGCCTGAGTCGTCCAACCTTTCTTGACCAGATCGGGCAGCGGAATGCCCGCCACCGTCGAGTAGCGGACCAGCGGCACCATGGTGTCGCCGTGACCGCCGAGGACGAAGCCCGTCACGTCTTCGACGGAGACCTTGAACTCCTCGGCGAGGAATGCGCGGAAGCGCGCGCTGTCGAGCACGCCGGCCATGCCGACGACCATGTTGTGCGGCAGTCCGCACGCCTCGCGCATCACCCACACCATCGCGTCGAGCGGATTGGTGATGACGATGACGAATGCCTGCGGGCAATTCTTCTTGATCGCGGCGCCGACGTCGCGGACCACTTTCGCGTTGATGCCGATCAGGTCGTCGCGGCTCATGCCGGGCTTGCGCGGCACGCCGGCGGTGACGATCACGACGTCGGCGCCCTTGATATCGTCGTAGCTGTTCGTGCCGACATAGCGGGCGTCGTAGTCCTCGACCGGTCCGGCCTGGGCGATGTCGAGCGCCTTGCCCTGCGGAACGCCCTCGACGATGTCGAACAACACGACGTCGCCGAGATGCTTCAAGCCGATGAGCAGCGCCAGCGTGCCGCCGATTTGTCCTGCACCGATCAGAGCGATCTTCTTGCGTGCCATTTCGAGTTCTCACCGTCGTTGCGTGTTGCCGAAATTTTCGTCTCCCGACACACGCAGAACCGACTGGGACACGGTACTACGTGTGGTGTTATTACGCTCTCTTGACAACAAGATCAAGTACAACTGTCGCATTCAGGTTATTTTTCATGCCAAGTGCGGTCGGCCCAGATAGTCGACCGACTGCATCTCCAGCAGCCGCGACGCCGTGCGCCGGAACTCCTGCGCCCCATGTCCCGACGCATAGAGTCGATCCGGCGCATCCGCCGCGGAACAGATCAGATTCGTTTTGTGCTCGTAGAGCGCATCGATCAGCGTCATGAAGCGGCGCGCTTCGTTGCGCTGCTGCGGCGACATTCGCGGTACCCCATCGACGATCACCGTGTGGAAATGCGTGGCGACGGCGATGTAGTCGGCGGCGCCCAGCGGTCGCTCGCAGAGATCCGCGAAGCGGAAGCAGGCGACGCCCTTCGCCGCCTTCGGCACGGCGAGCGTGCGCCCCCGAATCGCGAGCGTGGTCGGCGTGGCGGCAGCGTCGTCGGTCAACCGCGCAAAGGCATCGGCGAGCGCCGATTCGGCGGCCGAGCCCAGCGGCTGGTGGTAGACGGTCATGCCCTTGATGCGGTTGCGGCGATGGTCGGTGACGCCGTCGAGCTCGAGGATGTCGAGTCGCTCCTTCAGCAGGTCGATGAAGGGCAGGAACCGCTCGCGCTGCAGGCCGCCCGCATAGAGATCGTCCGGAGCGACGTTCGAGGTGGCGACGACGACGACGCCGAGCTCGAACAGCGCCGCGAACAGCCGGCCCAGCAGCATGGCGTCGGCGATGTTGCCGACCTGGAACTCGTCGAAGCACAGCAAGACCGATTCGGCGACGATGCGCTCGGCCAGCGCCGCCAGCACGTCGCTCTCCGTCGCGCGCTCCTGCCGCTGACGGTGCAGGCTGTCGTGCACCTCCAGCATGAACGCGTGGAAATGCACGCGGCGCTTGCGCTCGAGCGGCGCCGCCGCGAAGAACAGATCCATCAGCATCGACTTGCCGCGGCCGACGCCGCCGAAGATGTAGAGGCCCTGCGGCGGCTCTTCGCGGCGCCGCGTCAGGCCCAGGCGCTCGCGCCACCCGGCGCGGCCCGCCGCCGGCCCGTAGCCGACGAGCGCATGATGCAGGCTCTGCAGCTTCTCCGCAGCGAGCTCCTGCGGCGGATCGGCTTCGAGCTGCCCGGCGCGCCGCCGCGCGCGATAGAGCGCGAGCGGTCCTTCCGCCATGGCTGCAGCGAGGCCGGAGTCCGGCGTCATTCGCGCGGCAACCATGCCGGTCGCATCATGGCATCCATCGTTCGCAATCGGCGCTCAGCGCATCCACGGTACATCGACTGAGAGTCATCGCTCCAAGTCCGTGGCCCCACGGCACAACTTAACTGTGTTCGTACCGCCGCGACAACATCAACTTCACGTCTTGGCGCGGCGACCGCCCGTGTCATACTCGGGCATCCCGCCCATCATTCGACGAGGCAGCGATGAACGAAGATGTCCTCAACATGGAGATCCGCAAGTTCCTGAAGCGCGTCGGCGTCACCTCGCAGCGCGAGATCGAGATCGCTGTGCGCGACGCCGCGACCGCAGGAAAGCTGCAGGGACGCAAGGCGGTCGACGTCCGCATGACGCTCGTGATCGAGACCCTCGGCATCAAGCACGAGATCGCCGACGAGATCGCCTTCGATTGATCGAGGTCTTCAGCTATTGGAGTCCCTCTCCGCGCGGTGGAGATGCACACATGGCAGCGACGCCTCGATCCATTCCCCCGCCCCTTGTGGGCGGGGGCTAGGGGGCGGGGTTAGCGCGCGGCAGCGCGCCAGAGAATCGGTCCGCGCCAAGCTCGCCGCCAGCGACGATGACCCCGATTGTCTTGAAGACGAAAGTCGCGAGAGTCATGCGCGCCTACCGGCGCGAGACCCCGCCCCCTAACCCCCCGCCCACAAGGGGCGGGGGAATGTCTTCAGTGATGCTGCGCCGGTGTGTGCATACCCAATCCCGCGCCCGCGGGAGAGGGCCGGCATGCGGGGGCGACTCAGTTGCCCGTCGTGGTTTCGCCGGTGCCCTCGGGCGGCGGTGCCGTGGACTCGGGCGTCGCGCCACCCTCCGCCGGCGGCGGCATCTCGCCGCCCATCGGCCCCATGAAGCTGTATTCCTTGCCGTTGATGAGCACCTGGCCCGCCGGCGTGAGATCGATCTCGTAGTGATCGACGACCGTGCCGTCCGCCGCCGTCTGCCGCGTGCTGAAGCCGCGCAGCACTTCGAGCCCGGCGACTTCGTCGGCCTGCGGACCGAAATTCGCCCGCACCGAATCGATCAGCCTGTCGAGCCCGGTCACATCGAGCGTCACCTTGCCGACGGCGCCGAACATGGATTCCGCCGACGCCTCGATCACGCCGTCGAGCTGCGCCTGCGCCAGGGCGTTGACGATCCGCCAGTCGTTCAGCCCCATGCGGCTCTTGCCGTTGACCAGCGATTGCTGCAACAGCCCCATCAGCATGAACATGGCCATGCTGGAGCCCTCGTCCGTCGACATGTCGGCCGAGGCGAAGGTGTCGATGGCGCCGTTCCAGATCTCCTGCACGGGCAGATTCTCGAGGGCCACGTTGAGGGCGAGCTCGTGCGGGATGAGATCCCGGGTCCCCGGATCGATTTCGTTGACCGCAAGGCCCTGGTGGGCCAGCGACACCACGATGCGGCCGATCGCCTGATCGAACCCTTCGAGCGTCATGTTGAAGGAACCCGTGGGCAGCGAGAACACCTCTGCCCCGCTCGAATCGCGGAAGTTGATGGCGCTGACCTGCACGTTGGTGGTGCCGCTGGCGACCAGCGGCGCGGCGCCGCGCAACGCCTCGAATACCTGCGGGTCCATGGCCGGCGCCGGCGCGTTCGGATCGGCGCCGACCGTCATGGCCTCGATCTGGTCCTGCACCGTCGCCCAGCCCTTGGCGTTGTAGCCTTGCGCAGTCGACGTGGCGTCGACGGCGCCGAGCGAGAACATGCCATCGGCATCGGAGACGCTGAAGGTCGCCAGCCGGAAGGTGGCGTTCTGATCGAGGCGGCCGTTGCCCTTGTCGGTGCTCTCGATCCGGGTGGTCACCTCGCCCAGGGTCATGGACAGGTTCTCGGGCGTGCTCGTGACCTTGATGTCGCGGTAGCTGGCGTCGAGCTGCAGGAAGTTCTCGATCGAGCGCGACCACACGCCGGTGAAATGCTGCGACGGCAGCGAGATACCGCCGTCGACGCTGCCGTCCGCCGCCTTGTGCGGGATCTCCTGCGGGATCTTCACCTCATCGACGCGGTAGAGGTCGTCCCCCTCCGGGGTCATGCGGAAGCTGACCGTGCCGATGTCGAGATAGCCGCTCTCGTCCGGCACGCCGCGCAGGTCGGAGATCTGCACCACATAGCCGGCGCCGTCGGCGGTGACGTCGACACCACCGTACGTCAGGGCCGAATCGCCCTCGGTGCCGGCCAGCGGCGCCAGCGCGTCCTCCACGTCCTTCTTGATCTGCGCCGCCAGATCCTGCGCCGATGCCGGTGCGCTCGTCGCCAGCAACACGCCAATGCCGAAAAGCCATCCGATCGTCCGCATGAATCTCCCCGTTTTCTTCGTCGCGACAGGCCGCCCGCCTGCCGTTCGTGCCGGCGGCAGGATAGCGCAAGATCAGGGCGTCGCGAAATCTTTGCCGCCCACCTGTGATCGGCATCACGCATCTTTGAAGGCGGCAGGCCCGCCCTCCGCCGACCGGCGGCGCCGTCGATCAGGGCATCGTCAGCGCCCGCGGCGACAGGAAGTCGAGCGACCGGCCGTTGACCACGACCGGTCCCTTCGGCGTCACCCTGACCTCGTAGCGGTCGATGGCGGCGCCGTCTGCCGCCGCCTCGCGGCGGGCGAGCCCGCGGAACAGCAGCAGCTGCATCCAGCGCATGTTGGAGCCGGCCTGCGGCGGCGCCGCCGCGATGGCGTCCATCGCCGCATCGAGGCCGGTGATGGCCAGGCCGACGTCGACCGCCGCCTCGCGCCGCAGGAACCCGCCCTGCCGCCGGGACCACAGGCCGGAAAGCGCGCGGTTGTCGACCTGCCACATGCCGTCGACGAGGCCATCGGCGCCGCGATGCGGAACGCGCGCGGGCACCGCGATCTGTTCGACGCGGAATAGGTTGCCCGGCTGCGGCGTCAACCGGAAGCTGACGATGCCGAGGTCGAGATAGCCCGGATCGTTGGCGGCCAGCCGGATGGAGACGTCGGCGACGGCGATGTCGAAGGCGCCGCCCCGGGACACGACATCGACGGCCCCGTAAGCGAGTGCGAGAGACGGGTCGAGCGCCGCCAGCCGGGCCAGCGCCTGCTCCACCTCGGTCTGAACCGCGGCGGCGCTGTCCCGGGCCGAAGCGGCGGGCGCGGCCGTTATGCCGAGCAGAACCAGGATCAGAAGCAGACCAATCCGCGTCATCGACCGCCTCGCTCGCCTCTGTGGTGACCGTGGCATCGAAGCGACGCGACCGCCGGCGTCGCGCCCCTTCGCCGTCGATAGCAACACGCGATTGCGGCAAGAGTTCGGCGTTTCGCCGGCCGGAACGCGCCGCGCGCTCCGGCCGGCAGTCGCTTACTGCTGCGGCGGCGCGCCCATCATCATGCCGAACAGGTCGAACGGCTTGTTGTTGATGGTCATCTCGCCGCTCGGCGCCAGGACGATGGCGTAGCGGTCGATCACCTTGCCGTCGGCCGCCGTCTCGCGCGTGCTGAAGCCGCGGACCATGTCGAAGGCGCCGCTGGCGCCGGCCGCCTCTTCCGGCGGCATCGACTGCTTGACCGCGTCGGCCATGGCATCGAGGCCGATGACCTCGAGGTTCGCCGACCCGGCCGCCCCCAGGGGCGAGCTGGCGTCGCCCTTGACGTTGCCGTCCATCTTCACCCGCGCCGCCGGCGCCTCGAGCTCGAGATTGGTGATGCGGAACGCGCTGCCGGACTGGTTGGCAAGCTGCACCATCTGCATGCCGAACCCCTGCATCGCCATTTCGGCCGCGGCCTCGTTGCCCGGCTGGAAGGCGCCGCTGGCCATGAGGTCGAGCCAGGCCGACCACAGCTCCTTCGCCGGCAGATCGTCGAGGGCATACCCGAACTTCACCAGCGTCGGGATGAATTGCTGGTGCTGGGCCACCATCGGATCCAGTGCCGCCTCCGGGATCTTGAGACCGACGAGGCTCATGTCGAAGCTCAATCCCGCCTTCGGCTGATCCAGCGCCGTGCCGCCGCCGCTGAGGATCAGGTTTTCGGCGCTGAACATTTCAGCGCCCGTCGCATCCTTCACGACCATGCCCGACAGATCGGCCTGGGTCGCCAATGAGCCGATGATGCCGACATAGCCCTTGAGGCGCTGGATGAGGGCCGGATCGGCCGGCTTGCCCTCGCCGAGGCCCATGACCAAGGCCTGCCAGTCGGTGCCGAGGGCGCGCAGCTCCGCCAGCTTCGCCCCCTTCACGTCGGACTTGAACTCGCCGCCGCTGAAGACGCCGGAGCCTTCCGGTCCCGTGATCGACAGCGACTTCAGCGTCCCCGTCGTCGTCTGGTCGAAGATGCCGTTGCCCTTGTCCTCGCTGGTCGACTTCATGGCGATCTCCGCCAGATCGACCGTGCCTCCCTCGAGCGCGGGGCCGCTCACCTTCAGGCCGCCATACTTGGCGTCGGCGGACAGGAAGCTGTGATATTTCGTCGACAGGACACCCGACCAGGCCTGCGAGCCGATATCGATGTTGATATCGCCCTGCGGTCCCTTGAACGTGATCTTGCTCGGGATCTTCCCGTCGGTGATCTCGTACTGGTCCTCGCCCTTGGGCACGGCGTACATCTCGATGTCGCCGATGGTCAGCGGCTCGGCCCCGGGCACCAGGAACTTCACGGCCTTGATCGTCACCTTGACCTTGTCGCCGTCGGCAACCGCATCGACGCCGTCGAAGCCGAGATATTTCTGGCCCTCCGCCCCGGCCATCGCGTTCATCTCGGCGGTGAAATCCTTCTTCACCTTCTCGACGTCGGGACCCTTCTCGGAACAGCCGGCCAGCAGGCCGAGGCCGAGCGTCAACACGCAAACGTAGCGCAACCGCATTTTTGTGACTCCGATTGATGCGCGGTTCGGGATTGACCCGCGCCGAACAGCCATGCCCGCTGCCGCGGGCTCACCCCCGTTGATCTAGCGTCGTGCGATCATCAGTTTCTTGATCTCGGCGATTGCCTTCGCCGGGTTGAGATTCTTAGGGCATGTTTTTGTGCAATTCATGATGGTGTGGCAGCGATAGAGGCGGAACGGGTCCTCGAGATCGTCGAGCCGCTCGCCCGTCGCCTCGTCACGGCTGTCGGCGATCCAGCGATAGGCCTGCAGCAGGATCGCCGGCCCGAGATAGCGGTCGCCGTTCCACCAGTAGCTCGGGCAGCTGGTCGTGCAGCAGAAGCAGAGGATGCACTCCCACAGCCCGTCCAGCCGCGCCCGCTCTTCCGGCGCCTGCAGCCGTTCGCGCTCCGGGGCCGGCGTGCTCGTCTTCAGCCACGGCTCGATCAGTGCATACTGCGCATAGACGCTCGTGAGGTCCGGCACCAGGTCCTTCACCACGGCCATGTGCGGCAGCGGGTAGACCTTCACGTCGCCCTTAACCTCCTCGATGTATTTCGTGCAGGCGAGCGTGTTGGTGCCGTCGATGTTCATCGCGCAGGAGCCGCACACGCCCTCGCGGCAGGAGCGGCGGAAGGTGAGAGTCGAATCGACCTGGTTCTTGATCTTGATGAGCGCGTCCAGGACCATCGGCCCGCATTCCGCGAGATCGATCTCGTAACTGTCGAGCCGCGGCGTCTCGCCCGCATCCGGGTCCCAGCGATAGACCTTGAACCACTTCGGCTTCTTCGCCGCGCCGCTCGCCGCGAAGCGCTTGCCCTCGCGGACCTTCGAGTTGGCGGGAAGGGTGAACTCGGCCATGCGGTCCGTCGTCAGTTTCTGGTGTCGTCACCCCCGCGAAGGCGGGGGTCCAGGGCAAGCGACGGGTCTGTTGCCCTGGATGCCCGCTTTCGCGGGCATGACATCCAAAAATGGGCGAGAAGCATCTGAGCGGCCGACATATCGCTTCTCAATATACCCGCGCCTTCGGCGGGAACGCTTGCACGTCGTTGGTCAGCGGCTGCAGATGCACCGGCCGGTAGTCGATGCGCGGCTTGCCGTTCTCGCCGCACCAGGCGATCGTGTGCTTGAGCCAGTTGGCATCGTCGCGCTCGGGATGGTCCTCGCGCGCATGGGCGCCGCGGCTCTCGGTACGGTTGAGCGCCGACGTCACCGACACCACCGCCTGAACCAGAAGGTTTTCGAGCTCCAGCGTCTCCACCAGGTCGCTGTTCCAGATCATCGAGCGGTCCGCGACCTTGATGTCGGCGCGGCCGTCCCAGCAGCGGCGCAGCTTGTCGACGCCCTCCTGCAGGATCTCGCCGGTGCGGAAGACCGCGCAGTTCGTCTGCATGGTCTTCTGCATCTGCAGGCGCAGCGCGGCGGTCGGCGTGCCGCCATCGGCATGACGCAGCCGATCCAGTCGCGCCAGAGCCGGCTCGCCGGCATCGGCCGGGAGCGTCGCCTGGCTTTCGCCGGGCCTGACGATCTCGGCGCAGCGCGCCGCCGCCGCCCGGCCGAACACGACGAGATCGAGCAGCGAGTTGGACCCGAGCCGGTTGGCGCCGTGCACGCTGACGCACGCCGCCTCGCCGATCGCCATCAGCCCAGGCACCACCGCATCCGGATCGCCGTTCAGCTTGGTCACGGCCTCGCCGCGATAGTTCGTCGGAATGCCGCCCATGTTGTAATGGCAGGTCGGCAGCACCGGGATCGGCTCGCGCGTCACGTCGACGCCGGAGAAGATGCGCGCCGTCTCGGAGATGCCGGGCAGGCGCTCGTGCAGGATCTTCGGATCGAGATGCTCGAGATGCAGATGGATGTGGTCCTTGTTCGGCCCCACGCCGCGGCCCTCGCGGATCTCGATCGTCATCGAGCGGCTGACGACGTCGCGCGACGCCAGGTCCTTGGCGTGCGGGGCGTAGCGCTCCATGAAGCGATCCCCCTCGGAGTTGGTGAGATAGCCGCCTTCGCCGCGGGCGCCCTCGGTGATCAGGCAGCCGGCGCCGTAGATGCCGGTCGGGTGGAACTGGATGAACTCCATGTCCTGCAGCGGCAGGCCGGCACGCAGGACCATGGCGTTGCCGTCGCCGGTGCAGGTATGGGCGGAGGTGCAGGAGAAGTAGGTGCGGCCATAGCCGCCGGTCGCCAGCACCGTCATGCGCGCGCGGAAGCGGTGGATCGAGCCGTCGTCCAGGTTCCACGCGATGACGCCGCGGACGCCGGCTTCGTCCGTGATCAGGTCGAGGGCGAAGTACTCGACGAAGAACTCCGCCGAGTGCTTCAGCGCCTGCTGGTAGAGCGTATGCAGCATGGCATGACCGGTGCGGTCGGCAGCGGCGCAGGTCCGCTGCGCGATGCCCTCGCCGAACTTCGTCGTCATGCCGCCGAATGGCCGCTGATAGATCTTGCCTTCCTCGGTGCGGCTGAAGGGGACGCCGTAATGCTCGAGCTCGATGATCGCCGGGATCGCCTCGCGCACCATGTACTCGATCGCATCCTGGTCGCCGAGCCAGTCCGAGCCCTTGACCGTGTCGTACATGTGCCAGCGCCAATCGTCCTCGCCCATGTTGCCGAGCGCGGCGCTGATGCCGCCCTGCGCCGCCACCGTGTGACTGCGGGTCGGGAAGACCTTGGTGATGCAGGCCGTCTTCAGCCCCTTCTCGGCCATGCCGAACGTGGCCCGCAACCCGGCACCGCCGGCCCCCACCACGATGACATCGTAGGTGTGATCGATGATCGGATAGGCCTTGCCGTTGATGCTTAGCGCCGCTGCGCCGTTGCCTTTTGTGTTCGCCATGACCGGTTCTGTCACCGCATGAGAACGCTATCCAACATTGGCAGCGTCACCCCCGCGAAAGCGGGGGTCCAGGGCAATCGACGGATCCTGCAGCTCTTGCACCTCGCCTTGGCTGGAAGGCCCAACAGGTTGAACCGAAAATTCATCAACCTTGGCAGGGGACTCCTCAAATCCGAGTACGAGTAGGGCGATGATCGCGGCGAGCGCCAACACCAGGCAAGCCAGTTTTACCGTCAAGATGATGGCGACCTTCCGTCCCTCGCTGTGGACATAATCCTCGATCACCACCTGCAGCCCTAGCGCGGCGTGATAGAACGTCGCGCCGATGAGCAGGACCATCAAGCCGAAGGTGACGGGGGAACCGAGCCAGGCACGCGTCGTCACGTAGTCGGCGCCGGTGTGCGCCACGACGGCGATCACGAACCACAGCGTCAGCGGCACCAGCGCAATCGCCGTGACGCGCTGCATCCACCAGTGCTGCACGCCCTCCTTGGCCGAGCCGAGGCCGCGGACACGCGCGAGGTCGCTGCGGAACGCGCGGCCGGCCTGGTTCATGCGCCGCCCATCGCCGCGTAGCCGGCGATCCAGGCAATCACCGAGAGCACAACCGTGACGATCACGACGGCCCAGCCGGACGCGTACGCCGCGCGCAGCTCGAATCCGCGCCCCGCGTCCCAGAACAAGTGTCGGATGCCGTTGCACAGATGATAGAAGAGAGCGACCGTCCAGCCGAACAGCAGGATGCGGCCAAGGATCGAACCGATGAATTCCTGCGCCGCGGCGAATGCGCCGGGCCCGACGGCGGCGGCGATCAACCAATAGACGAGCAGCAGCGTCCCCACTGCCAGCGCAACGCCGGTCATGCGATGAAAGATCGACATGACGGACGTCAGCTGCCAGCGATAGACCTGCAAGTGGGGGGACAGCGGCCGTTCCTGCGACGGCATGATGGATGTCCTGCCTTCCGACCCTGCAACCGCGCGTCTGCGACCATTTAGACGCCGCCCGAGGTCGAGTCAACGCTGCCATCGCGCTGCAACAAACAGATGACTGTCAGCCACGCACTTTCGTCGCCGCGCTTCTCGCCGATGAACCCGATATTGTCGCGGTCGCTGAACGTTTCTCGATAAGGCTCTGACCAAAGAAAGTTTTTCGGTTCAGTGTTGAATCGTCACTCGGGCGATCTGTGGATGAAATTGTGGATAGTGTGTGCAGGCTTTGTGCGCTACTTCGGAATTTACTCACAGAAATTTTCGCGATTACTTAACTTTTCGATTGCGAGCGTTCAGAAGTTCTTTCACTCTGAAGTCGGTACGCGAAAGCGTCGGATTGTCGAGCGGTTCGGTTCTCTTGCTTGAACCTTCGGGTGCGCGCAAGGGAGCTTCGCGAAAGCGAAGATCGCCGGATTGCAGCAGGCAGTTCGCGGGCGATTGCCTCCCGCAGGGGGCGCCGATCGTCCGGCGCCGGTCGCCTCCCGTGTGGGCGCTCCCACACGGTAAACGACCGGGATGGGGATGGTTGCGTCTTTCGTGAGACTTGCCGTTCGGTCGATCCGTTCACTTCCCTGCGCAGTGCGGCGGATCGGACAGGCAGCGGTGAAACCTTCGGGCCAACCGCCGGTCGAAAGGTGCACTTGGGCTCCGTCCCGGAGCAATCCGGGGTGTGAGTTGGGGTGCCGCCGAGGGGTCGGTTGAAAGAGGCAGGGTCTCCATAGGGTCAGGGCTCCCGCGAGGGAGCCCGAACCAGCCAACGGAGTTGAGGATTCGCCAGAGTCCGTTCAGCGCCGACGGTTGGATTGAAGCCCCGCCGTTTCCTCGTACCGGAGCCTGCCGGCTCCGAAGAGGCGTCAGGAGCGCTCCTTAGGGGGCGCGTTGCGAAGGATCTTCGGCTCCCTCGCACCTGACGCCTCTTCCATTATCAAAGCACCGTTAACAAATCAACTACATTTTGATGAAGATAGTGTTAAGCCCGCTAGATATGGCGTGGGCCGCGCTTTTCCATCTATGATCTCATTTTGTTCTTGACAACTCCGGGAGCGATGTCCTAAACTGCAAAAATTATGGGATGGGCTGGTGCGCCTCGCGCGTGCCGGCCCATTTCATTTTCGCCGCACAAAGGGTCCGCCAAGAGGCCCATGCGGCGGCAGCTGCATTT
>Ga0187892_10006652_pt1 | contig 17024 bp, 16 predicted proteins | sample MA1701073metaG_FD_139345 | JGI IMG/M metagenome (GOLD analysis project Ga0187892, IMG submission 139345) | Bio-ooze microbial communities from a basaltic lava cave in the Kipuka Kanohina Cave System on the Island of Hawaii, USA - MA170107-3 metaG ... | reverse complement strand
CAGGACCGGCGTCTCGCGCGGGACGACGCGGACCAGTGCCTCCGCCGCCGAAGCCCGCCAGCGACCCTCCACCGCGCGGACCCGGTAGGAGTACGTGCCGGGCGCGAGCTTCCCCAGGTCAAAGGCGGCCCGGCCTTCGGCGTTCGTTTTCGCGCGGCCCACGCCTTCGACTTCGACCTCGGCGGCGCGGATCGGCGGATCGACGAACGGGAAGAGTCGACGCTCCAGCTCCACGTCCAGACGCACCGGCTCGTCCGGAGCCGCCAGGACGTCCCACGCCGAGATCAGCGCCGCCTTCGCCACAGCCACGCTCCCGCCGCGAGGCACATGACCCAGAAAGAACTCGATCCTCCAGTTGCCACGACCGAGGACGCCAGGCAGCCGTCGGATTCCGAAGCCGATCCGCCCGCCAGGTCGACCGGCGATTCGTCGAACACCGCATAGATTCCGGGCGCGACCCCGCGCGTCTCGACCCAGCCGTCCGCCCAACTTACCCGGGAGAACTCCTTGCGGTACCACACGCCCGCGGACTCGTCGTAGGCGTGGACGCCCAGGGCGTCGCGGGCCGGCGTGCAGGGGATCCGGATCGTGAAGTCGTTGACGAAGGGGGCATCGAGCCCCACGCGCCATGCGCCGCCTTGCGGAATCATGCCGAGCGCGCTCCCGTTGGGAAGGGGCGCCGTTGCCGGCTCCAGCCGGAGGGTCCGATCCGCCGCGGCCGTCGTTGCACCCGGGGAAAGGATGATCCAGACGCCCGCGGCGTTCCGCGAAATCGTCGTGCGTCCCGGGGTCGCGCTCTCTTCCCGGACCCCGCCGTCTTCGAGCAAGGTCGGGGTCGCGGGGTCCACCGTGACGGGATTGGCCGTGTCCCCGGAGGAGACCGTGTCGTCGATGAGTACCCGGAGGTCGAGCGCCGTCGCGGGAGGGACGGTCGTGACGTTCCAGGAAGCGGAGAAGAGAGTCCCTTCGGAGAAAAGCGGCCCCGAGAGGTCCACCCACGGGCCGGGCGGCCCCGCGGGCCGATACTGAAACACCACTTTCTTCATTCGTCCCGAGGGAACCGCCTCGGCGGTGAGGGTGACGGCCGTTCCGGCGAGTCGGTCCCCCGCGCGAGGATCGATGAGCCAGCCACGGACGTCCGGTCCCACGGCGAGGAAGGAGGTTGTTTGCTCGGCCGAAAGACCCGTGTCGTCCGTGACCCGGACCCGGGCGAAGCGGTTCCCGGCGCGCTGGATCTCGTGCGTCACCGTGGTGGACCCTGGGGTAGTCGGTGGAAGGTTCAGGTCGAAGGTTCCGTCGCCGTCCAGGTCGAACTCGACGCGGACAATGGCCCCTCCGGGGTCGGAGTGCGAGACCGTGAACGTGGAGGGGTAAGGAAGCGCCCCGGGGGAGGCGGCGAACGACGTGATCGACGGGGGGGACGCGCCGGGGGACACCGTCACCGTGCCGGACAGCGCCCGGTAAGCGCGGCCCTGGGCGTCCATCACGGTCAGGCGCGCGACGTAGGATCCGGGCAGCCGGAACGTGAAGAGGGCGGCCGGCGACGTGACCGACACGCGGTCGGCGACGCCGTCCGACTCGAAGTCCCATTCGTAGGACATCGGGACCAACCCTGAAAGGTCGGCGCCGAACGAAACCGCGAGCGGGGCCGCCCCGGCGCTTTGGTCCTGGATCACGTTGACGGTGGGCGCGGCGGTCGGGATGACGGTGACGGCGACGGCGCCGGTCGTCACGGCGGCGTCCGAGTCGACGACCCGGAGCGTGGCATTGAACGTTCCCGGCCGCGAGTAGGTCGTGGTCACCGTCCCGCCCCGGAGCGACGACCAGTCGGTCCGGCCGTCGCCGTCGAAGTCCCACTGGTATTCGAGAGAGAAGGCTTCCGGGTCGGTGGCCTGGCCGGAGAGCGTGACCCGGAGCGGCGCGCGGCCGATGGCGATCGAGGCCGTGACCGGCCCGAGGAGGGGCGGCAGGTTGAACACGATTTCGGCGCGCACGTCGTAGAAACCGTTCTCGACCACGCTCCCGGAACGGAGGACGCGCGCGTAACGCGTGCCGGCGGCCGCCAGCGGGAGCTGAATTCGCGAACTCAGGTCTCCCGGCGCCCGGTCGTCGTTGGAGGCCAGGAGTGTGACGCCGTCGGAGGCGTAGAGCTCCAGGCGCGTGTTCGCACCGTCGCCCAAGACGCGCGTCTCGACGACGAGGGTGCCGCCCGGCGCGGCGACCGGGATGGCATACCAATCTTCGTCTCCGGCGGCAAAGATCGTGCGCTGGAGAAGGCCGGCGCCCCCGACCGCGAGCGCCGCCGCGGAGGAGAAAGCATTATTGGATTCGGAGCCGTCGAGATAGTAGCGGACGCTTCGCTCTTTCATGATCCCCGGCGATGCCTCGCTCCCGGTCACGGCGGCCATGATCCCCAGCGCCTCGGCGGTCAGGCCCGCCCGGAAATCCTCCAGCGTGATCTGCAGGAAGGTCGGGATCCGGTCGTCGACGGCGCGCCAGATCTCGATCTCGTTACCCGTTAGCGTGTCGAAGGCGCCCTCGTTGGCCGGGTCGATGATGTCCCAGAGAATCGCCGCCACCGCCAGTTCGTTCGTGGCCATGACGGCCAGGGTCGGGAAGCTCGGCCCTTCGATTTCAAACACGGAGGCGCTCGATGCGAAATTGTCGACGTGGGTCGCGGGGGAAAGGTACTCGGGGAAGGTGCGGCGCACCGCGGACGACCAGTAGTGGGCCCACCCTTCGGACCAGGCGGTGCGCGGATCGAGCCGGTCGATCACCGAGTGGGGGCCGCCCAGCGTGTCGTCCGTCGAGAAGTTGAAGGCAACCCAGTGGCCGATCTCGTGGAGGATGAGGTCGTCGTCGAATTCGTCCGGGTCCGACGACAGGCCCAGCAGGAAGACGGCGTTCGTGGTTCGCGTGTAGTAGGTCCCGTTGGACGACCCGGGTTCCCAGAAGATCGTCAGCTCGGGCGGCGCCGCGGGGAGGTCCGCGTCGACGGTTGCCTGGTACTGGAAGCTCTTGACGGCGCAGTCGAAGATGTTGAAGACGCCGGCGCCGGTGGCGAGCGTGAGGGCGAGGGGCGGGACGGCGTCCACTCCGCCGGTGGTGACGACCGTTCCCGTGACGGCGGTGTAGACGGCATTGGATACGGGGTCGTCCTTGACGACGGCGCGGATCTGGCCGCCGACGCGCCGTGCGTAGACGCGGGCGAAGACGGTTTCGCCGGTTCCCACGACGGAAACCGAGAAGGCGCCCGCGTTGTCGGTGAAGCCGAAGCCTCGGATCGCTCCGTCGGAGGCGCGGACGATCTCGACTTCAGCCTGGCGGACGGGGCGGAAGGGGTAGGGCGGCGGAGTAAAGCCGGCGGACGTGTAGGTCTTGTCCTCGTAGGTCACGACTCCGGTGACCTGCGCCAGGAGGAAGGCGGCGGCAGACATCACGGCGCGAGCTCCCGGATCGCTTCGCCTCGCGAGTTTTTCTTGAGCACGCCCAGGGGGGCCTTCGGAGTGGGACCCAGCGCGAGCGGAACGACGCGCGTCAGGCGGGCTCCCCCGGTTTCCATCGTCGCCCGTACGAGGATCTCCCGGGACGACCGGTCCCGCACCCGGAGGTCGAGCTTTACTTCGGGCCTCTTGCCTTTCCGCTTCGGCTCGCCCGCCGCGACGGTGACCCCGTCGGGGAGCGTGACGTCGATTTCGATCTCCGCGTCCAGGCGCGAGGAGGCGGAGGCGACGATTCTCAAGGCTCCGCCGGGGTCGCCCGTGAGCCGCGCTTCGATCTCGATGGGCGGAACGGGTTTGCAGGCCGACCGAACGGTCGCGGAAGCGGTCGGGCCCGTGTCGAGGAGGGGCGCGGAGATGAGAATCGCGACGGCGAGCCGTTTCATTCCTGAGTCGCCCGCTCAGAGTCAATTCCTTACGGGCGACTCACCACGCCGAAGCTCGGCCGGAGGTGGAGCGAAGGCGGGTCGCCGCCGCAGGGCCTGGACTTATTGTATCTCGGGCTGCTCCGGAAGCGCCATCGGGATCGCCTCGACAGAGACGTGCCTGCCCGCCGGGGCCAGCACTTCGGCAGGCGGGGGCGGGGCGATGGCGACGATCCCGGCCACTTCGCGCGCCAGGGCCAGGTAGTCTTCCGCGCCGTTGGACTCGGGGGCGTAGTCGAAGATGGACCTCCCGTGGCTGGGCGCTTCGGCGAGCCGGACGTTCGTCCGGATCCTCGACTTGTAGACCTTGTCCTTGAAGTGGTTTTCGATTTCGACCACGGTTTCGCGCGCGAGGCTCTTCCGGGCGTCGTACATGCAGGGCACCACGCCGGCGATCTCGAGGGAGGGGTTCAGGCGTTTCTTGATGAGGTCGATCGTGCGCATCAGAAGCGAAATTCCGTGCAGCGCCAGGAATTCGCACTGGAGCGGGATGATGACTTCGTTTACGTAGGTCAGGGCGTTCACGGAGACGATTCCCAGGGAGGGGGGGCAATCGAGGAGCACGAAGTCGTACCCCGTCAGGGAAGCCAGGGCATCGCGGAGCACGCTCTCGCGTCCGATGGCGCCCGAAAGTTCCATCTCCGCGCCCGCCAGGTCGATGTTCGCGGGGAGGAGGTGAAGGTTGGGGGACAGCGGAAGCGGCTGGGCCGGGATGCCGGTGAGGACGGAGTAGCTCGTGTGCTTCTGCTGGTGCGGAACGATCCCGAGCGAGATCGTTGAGTTCGCCTGGGGATCGAGGTCGATGAGGAGCACCCGACGGTCCAGGCGTGACAGGGCGGCGCTCAGGTTAACGGCGGTCGTGGTTTTCCCCACGCCCCCCTTCTGATTGACCAGCGCGACCTTCCGCATGTTCCCTCTCTCCTATCTCCCTGAAACGTTCGAGGAGCCACGGCCCCATCTTGGGACCGTAGAAACTCACCCGCGCTTCGTAGCCGCCCTTCAGGAACTCCTCCTCGGTGAGGAAATACCCCAGGTGGTCGTTGGCCAGCCCGAGGACCCAGGAGCCCGGGAAGCGTTTCTTGAGCTCCAGCCCCAGCTCGACGCCCGGCTCGCCCGGAAAGCAGAACATCCGGACGTCGTTGAGCCGCAGGAGGCCGAGGACGCTCTTGCCCGGGGCCAGAAGAAGGGTGGGGGTCGGCAACTCCACCCCTCTCTCCACATAGGACATTGTAACCCGTTCCGCCTTTTTTTCAATGCCCCGGACCAAAGTCGCCGCCCGGGCGGCCAGCAGGTCCCCGATCGCGGCGCACTTCTCGAAATCGTCGCGCCCCGAGGGGGCCCGAGGGGCGATGTCCCCTTCCGCCCCGTTGGTGAAGAGGACGGTCGCTCCCAGCTCGCGCTCCAGGGCCCTTTGGAAGGCCCCCGGCCAGTCGCCGCTCACCAGGAAGTTCTCGTCGGGCAGCACCGTCCCGTGCGCCGTGAAATTCGTCACGACCGCCAGCGGGCGGGACATCGCGTCCGTGACGAGGAAGAGGTTGAGCTCGGGGTCGACCGGCCCGTCCTTGTGGCGCCGGTTGCGGACCAGCTCCGGGACCTCCCCGCGGGCGAAGGCGATCCGGGCCGGCACGACCACCGACCGGGCGTCTTCGACCAGCTTCTTGAGCTTCGCCGTCAGCTCCGCGGTGAACTCCGCGTCGTACTTGCCCATGGCCATGACCCACATGCCCTTGGCGAGCGCGCCGGGGCCGGAGTGGTTGTGCGAGGCCGCCAGGACGAGCGGAACGCCTTCGGGGCGGATCGCGTCCCGGATCTCGAGGGTGGAGCCGATCAGATCGGTCGTGACGATGCAGGCCTTGGCGTCCTTGGTTTCCAGCCAGAGCGCCTTGGCATAGATCGGGTCGTGGACCCCCGTCATGGGCTTGCCTTTGCGCGCGCCGTACCCCCCGAGGGGCACGAGCCGGGTGGGGGTGATCTCGACCGTCGCCACGCCGGCCCAGAACTCCGCCGTCGCGGCCTTCGGCTCGGACCCGCAGCCCGCGAGCAGAAACAGGGCGACCGCGGCGCGCTTCATCGTCATCCAAATGTAACAAAATAGTCGCATCATTCCGTTACATTCAGACGACGAGCTTGCCCCCCAGGTAGTCGCGGATCACCTGGTGGGCGTCGGGGCTGATTTTCGTGAGCATCACGCCGACCTTCTCGGTCCGCGGCTGGTCCGGCCACTGGTAGACGTGAGCGATCCGCCCCTGCACCTCGAGGACGATGTCCTTCTTGATCGAAAGGACGAAATCGAGCGTGTGCGATTCCTGGAACCTCTTGGCATGCTTGGCGAACAGGCACAGCGGGTGGACGGTCCCCTGTTCGTACCCCGTGCAGATCTCGCACCGGACGAACTCGAACGAAAGGCCCTTGAGCGAGATGTCGTAGACGCGGGTCTTGTAGACGGGGGCCAGGCCGCCCTGGCTCTGGCCTCCCCACGAGAGCGACCAGCCCGCCACCTTCCGCCGGGAGTCGCGGCGCTCGAGGGCAGCGATGATCCGGGTCGAGGGCCCCTTCCGGGCGGCGATCGCCTTCTCGAGCTTGGAGAGCACCGTCTCCTTCGTGAAGGGCTTCAGGATGTAGTCTTCGGCGCCGGCCCGGATCGCGGCGACGAGGTCCTCCTTGCGGTTCTTGGCTGTGCAGATGACGACCGCCGTCCGGCGCGTCTCCGGGTCGTCCTTGATGAGCTTGCAGACCGTGAAGCCGTCGAGGACGGGCATCATGATGTCCAGGATGACCGCGTCGGGCCTGTGCTGGCGCACCGCGTCGAGCGTCTCGCGGCCGTTGGAAGCTTCGACGGTGGCGTAGTTCGCGTTCTTGAGGAACAGGCAGAGGATCTTGCGCAGGTTGTGGTCGTCGTCCGCGACGACCACGACGGGAGCGGTTCGCGCGTCCCCGGCCATGGTCGGACCAGTATCGGCCGTACGACCGCCCGAGTCAAGCGACCCGCGGGAAAGATCAAAGGCCCGGGGGAGGAGTCCCCCGTACCCCCTGTCCGGGTGTAGCTCCAATTCGTGCATAGGCACGCGAGCGTTTGGAACGAAAGGGGATCGGGAGATGGCTGGAGATTGGGAGATCAAGACTTAGATCAAGACTCCCATCTCCCCATCTCCAGACATCTCCCTATCTCCTTTCACTTCGGCTCAATTGGACCCACGATTCGGCGCTACACCCCCCCTCTCCAAGAAAGGGATCTCTCTTTGACCTGCCTTCTGAGCTTTCTGGTACACTTGCCGCGATGGATTCCGAGACGCGCCTCGAGGACTTCCTGGCGGTCGTCGCGTCCGATCCCGCCCTCGAGCTCGAATGGATCGACCTGCTGAGTCAGCTCGAATACGTCGGCTGCCGCAAGATCGTCAAGGGCGTGGGCTTCGAAGCGGTCTCGCTGGAAGTGATCCGCCACGTCGCCGAGGAGGCGTCCCACGCGCTCCTCCTCAAGTCGGTGGCGGAAGCCTCCGGCCTCCCGCCGCGCTCGTGGCGCGAGGGGCGCTTCTCCGCGGCGGGCTGGCGTTACTTCCAGGGGCTTGACCGCGGACTCTGCGCGCTCCTGGGCGACCCGGGACTCCACTACCCGGCGGTGAGCTGGGCGGTCGAAGAGCGCGTCCTCCGGCTGTACGCCGCCTGCCTCCGAGTGACGCGCAACGAGTCGCTGAAGCGCGTCTTGCGCACCATCCTCGCGCAGGAGGAGCGTCACGGCGCGAGCTTCGGCGCGGCATCCTTTCCCGAAGGATTCCGCGACGCGGCGCGGGGGCTCGAAGGAGCGCTCTGGAGGGAGTTCATCGACGAGATCGCTCACGACGTGAAGCGAGGGTCCCTTTTCTCGAGGAACGCCCGGTAAGCTTCCCGGAAGTCTTCCCGATCCATGAACGCGGACTGGAGTGCGGCGTCCGCGTGCAGGGACTGCTCCAGGGTCATCCCGTGCTCGCCATCGAGCATCCGCTTCGTGACGGCCGCCGCGTCCCGAGGGCCGTGCGCGATCCGGAGCGCCGTCTCCCCGGCGTCGGCGAGGAGGCTTTCGGCGGGCACCACGCGGGAATAGAATCCGGCGGCCAGCGCCTCGGGCGGGTCGACGACGCGCCCCGTGAGGAGCCAATCCGTCGCGCGGCCCAGCCCGACGACGCGGGGGAGCAGCCAGCAGGCCCCCATGTCCGCCCCCGAGAGCCCGACGCGCGGGAAGGCGAAGGCGACTTTCGCCTCCGGGGAACCCAGGCGGAGGTCGCAGGCCAGGGCCAGGACGGCCCCTCCGCCCACGGCGACGCCGTTGACCGCGGCGATCACGGGCTGGGGCGCCTTCCGCACGGCCAGCACGACGTCGCAGGCCAGCCTGTTGAACTCGAGAATCCGGGCGGGTTTGGCCGTGACCAGCTCCCCGATCACCTCCCTCACGTCCCCGCCAGAACAAAACCCCCGTCCCGCGCCCGTCAGGACGACCGCGCGGACGGACTCGTCCTTGGCGTGCCGGCGGAAGAAGTCCCGGAGCGCCTCGTACGTTTCCCAGAGGAGCGCGTTCAGGCGGTGCGGACGGTGGAGCGTAACCGTGGCGACCCGTTCAGCGACGTCGACTCGGAACGGCTCGGCCGGGCTCATAGGTCGATGGCGGCGCCCGTGTGGGAGCACTCCGGCCGGGCCAGGGCCAGCGCCACTTCCGCCACGTTCTCCGGCCGGAGGAGCTTGGTCTGGCCGGCGGTGGCCATCAGCTTGAGGAGGATCTCCTTCTTCGTGCTGCCGGTGGCCTTGGCGATCCGCGTGACGTTGTGCCGCGTCATGCCGGTATCCACGTAGCCGGGGCAGATGGCGTTCACCGTGATCCCGTATTTCTGCAGTTCCGCCGCGAGGCTGGAATTGAAGCCGATGAGCGCGTGCTTCGAGGCGGCGTAGGCGGTGATGTAGGCGGCCCCGCGCTTCCCGGCGACGGAGGCGATGTTCACGATCCGCCCGTACTTCCGCTCGATCATGCCGGGCAGGACCGCCTTGCACAGGAGGAAGGCGCTCGTGACGTTCGTGTCCATGATCCGCCGCCACAGCTCGAGGTCCATCTTCACCAGCGGCGCCGCCTCGGCGATCCCGGCGTTGTTGATGAGCGCGTGGACGGGGCCGACTTTCTTGAGGAGGCGGTCTACCTGGTGAGGGTCGGTGACGTCGCAGACGTCGAAGTTGGCCCCGGTCTGTTGCGCGACGCGCTCCAGGTCCGAGGGCGTCCGGGACGTGATGAAGACGCGCGCCCCTTCGCGGGCGATCCGGCGGGCGATCGCCTCGCCGATGCCGCGGCCTCCGCCCGTGATCAGTGCGGTGTGACCTACCATGCGCTCCAGATTATAGAGCGGGACAAACCCAGCGGATAGCTTGGTATAACCGAAAGATCAAAGATCACAGATCAAAGAGCAAAGGGGGCGGGGAAGCCTCCCCACACCCTTTGCTCTTTGCTCTGTGATCTTTGATCTTTCGGCAAGTGGTATAATCCTGCCGTCCGATGAATCGTCACGCCTGGCTTCTGCTTTCGGGGTGCGTCTGGGCCGTGATGATGTTCCTGCTCTTCGAGCGCGAGATCCGCCCCTACTTCGAGTACCAGCAGCCCCCCACGTACCGCCTCCTGCTGTCGCAGAAGCGCCAGCCGGAAGTCCAGCGCCGCTCGGTCGTCTTCGGCGCGGAAAAGATCGGCGAGGCGGAGTCGCTCACCGAACCGCTCGCCTCCGGGGGCTACCGGCTGAGGTCGCGGATCCTCATGAAGATGCAGGCGCTCGCGACGGGCGTGCCGCTGCCCGACGACCGCGCCTATCTGGCCTCCGACGTCCGCGTCGACGCCGGCTTCCAGCTTTCCGAGTTCCGCATGACGGGGCAGCTCCAGGGAATCGCCCTCGGCGTGAGCGGCGACCGCCAGGGAGACCGCCTCCGGGTGGCCTACAACCTCCTGGGCCTTTTCAAGGGCGACAAGCTGGTCGACTTCCCACGGGACGCCACCCTCTCGGACAATTTCCTGCCGTTCCAGGGCGGGGTCCGGCTTTCGGAAGGGAAAAAGTGGAGAATGAAGTTCCTCGACGTCACGAGCCTGGCGACGTTGAACAAGGGAGACAACCTGGGAATCCTGGAGCTCTACGCCGCGGTCGTGGGACGCGAAGTCGTCCAGAGCCGCGGCCGGGAGACGCCGACGTTCAAGGTCGAAGTCCGGAAGGAGCCCACCCAGGAGTACACGGACTACATCTTCTGGGTCGATGAGGAAGGCACCGTGGTGCGTCAACAGATGCGCATGAGCAACAAGCTCGTGTGCGAAATCGTCCTCGAACACCAGCAGCGGTTGACGGCGGACGAGGCCGCCGCCCACTCCTGGGCCGTCCAGCCCCCGAAGTGAACATGATCTCCATCCAAGGGGTCAGCAAGCACTACGGCCGGAAGGTGGCCGTCGACAACCTGTCCCTCGAGGTCGCCGCCGGCGAGTTCTTCGCCGTCCTGGGGCCCAACGGGGCCGGGAAGACGAGCACGATCAAGATGATCGCCGGACTGCTCCGGCCGACGGCCGGACGGATCACCGTCTGCGGCCACGACGTCCAGGCCCGCCCCATCGAGGCCAAGAAGGTGACCGCGTACGTACCCGACCAGCCGTTCCTCTACGACAAGCTTTCCGGCCTGGAGTTCATGAATTTCATCGCCGACCTGTACGGGGTCAACGGGGAGTTCCGGAAGTCGGAGATCGACCGCCTGGTCGAGGTCTTCGACATGAAGGACTTTGTCCGGGAGCTCACGGAGTCGTATTCCCACGGCATGAAGCAGCGCCTGGTCCTGGCGGCGACGCTCCTGCACCGGCCGAAAGTCATCGTCGTGGACGAGCCCCTGGTGGGGCTGGACCCTCACACGACGCGCCTGGTCAAGGGGATCTTCCGGGAGCAGGCGCACGCGGGCACGTCGATCTTCATGTCGACCCACGTCCTCTCGGTCGCGGAGGATTTCGCCGACCGGATCGGCATCATGCTCCAGGGGCGGATCGTGGCGCTGGGCCGGATGGAGGAGCTCCGGAAGCAGGCGCAGGTCGACGGCAAGCTCGAGGAAGTTTTCTTCAAGATCACCGAGACGGCGCGGGGATCGCCGCCGTGACGGACGTCGCGGTCCTCGCGTCCCTCAAGTGGGTGGAGTTCCGCAACCGCGCGCGGCTGTTCGCCCGCCAGTCCCGGTTCAAGGTCGCGGTGCTCACGCTCTTCTCGATCGCCTTCTGGGTAAGCCTCTACCGGCTGTTCTACGAGGGGCTCTTCTTCATCCACACGGTGGCCGTGGGGTACAACTTCCACTCCCTCATCGACGCGATGTTCTACGTCTTCTTCTTCGCCCTCACGGTCATGCTCATTTTTTCCAACGCGATCATCGGCTACACGAGCTATTTCAAGTCCCGGGAGACCGGGTTTCTCCTCGCGTGTCCCGCCCGCCCCGAGAGTATTTTTCTCTACAAGTTCGCCGAGTCGCTGGGCTTCAGCTCCTGGGCGTTCCTCTTCCTGGGCACTCCGCTCATGGCGGCCTACGGGAGGCTCTTCGAGGTGCCGTGGCACTTCTACGTCGCTTCGGCGGGATTCCTTGCCGCGTACATGTTTCTCCCGGCGGCGGTCGGGGCGGCGGTGGCCATGCTCGTCACCGTGTACGTCCCCCGGACGCGCCGCGGGCTCGTGATCGGGGCCGTCCTGGCCGCGATCCTGGGCGTCCTCATCGTCGGATCGAAGGTCGTGATCGCCCACGGGGGAGCGGCGATGGACCTCAAGCTGGCGAGCGAGGTGTTCGAGTCCACCCGGTTCAGCCGCATCCCGGTCCTCCCCAGCTACTGGCTTTCGAAAGGCATCCTCGACCTGGCGGCGCAGCGGTACTCGTCGTCGATCTTCTTCTTCGGGCTCATCGCCGCCAACGGCCTGTTCCTGGTGTGCGTGGCGCACGCCATGAGCGGCCATTTCATGCTTCGCGGATGGCACTTGTCCCAGGGGCTCCGGACGGCGCGCAAGTACGCGGCGCGAGGGCTCGTGGACCGGGCCGTGGCGGGGCTCCTCTGGTTCGCGGACCGGAACGTGCGGTTCATCGTCGCCAAGGACATCAAGAGCTTCATCCGGGACCCGGTCCAGTGGTCCCAGTTCCTCATCTTCTTCGGGTTGCTGGCGATCTATTTCCTGAACCTCCGCACCTTCGCGTACGAAGAGCGCGACATCTTCTGGAAGAACCTGATCGCGCAGATGAACCTCCTGGCCACGTCCCTGACGCTGGCCACCTTCGCGAGCCGGTTCATCTTCCCGCAGCTTTCCCTGGAAGGACGGCGCTTCTGGGTGATCGGGATGGCGCCGATGGAGCGGGAGAAGATCCTGTTCGGCAAGCTCGCCCTCTCCTTCACCTGCTCGCTCCTCATCAGCGAGGTCCTGATCACGCTCTCGAGCGTGATGCTCAAGACGCCCCTCACGCTGGCGATCCTCCACGCGGTCGCGCTTTTCGGGATCTGCCTGGGGCTGTCGGGGCTGGCGGTCGGGCTGGGCGCGCTCTACCCGAATTTCTCGGAGGACAATCCGTCCAAGATCGTCAGCGGGTTCGGCGGGACGCTCAACCTCGTCCTCAGCCTCGCGTTCGTCCTGGTCGTCCTGGGCGCCCAGGCGGTGCCGTGCTTCTACTACTTCGGCCGATGGGCGCTTTCCGGCGAGCAGTTCCGCGGGATCATCGTGGCGGCGATGTGCGCGATCGCGCTCGTCTCGCTCGCGGCCTGCCTCGTCCCGATGTCCCTGGGATTGCGGGCGATCAAGCGGCTGGAGATATAGCCTCGGGCGCCGCGGGGGTCGGAACGGATGCCGCCCGAGGTTGCCACCGCTCGGACCAGGTGAGAAGGCCCACCACGGTAAACCCCGCCGCGTAGATCCCCAGGAGCACCGCGAGCGGGAAATGACCGCGCGAGGAGTACAGCGCCGCCGCCGCCGCGCAAGCCGCGCCGACCAGAACCTCGAAGACGTGCACGCGACCCGAAGCCGCCGAGTAGCCGGACTTGCGGCGCGCCTCGCCTTTCTTGGGAGTCCGGTGGAACGGGCTCCGGCGGCCCCGCAACCCTTCCCAGACCGCCCAGGACGTGTTAAGCGAGATCCCCATGCCCAAGGCCATGAGGACCGGCAGAGCGGCGAGCTTCTTCCAGCGGCGGGGATAGAGGACCGCCTGCGACGACGAGTAAAGCAGGATCGGCGCGGAGGTCCCCACCAGGGACATCACGCTCCCCGCCACCATCCAGAAGACCGGGAGCGAGCGGTCGGCCAGGAAGAGCATCGGGAAGGCCAGCATCACCGAGGCCAGCATGAGAGGCGCGATGCCGTAGGCCGTCAGGTGAAGCGTCGCGGCGACTTTGCGGCCCAGCGGCGCGCCGCTTCCCCAGACCTGCCCGAGATGTTTCCGCGCCGTCTGGATCGACCCCTTGGCCCAGCGGAACTGCTGCGCCTTCAGCGCCCCGGTCTCCGAGGGCAGCTCGGCGGGGACCGACAGATCCATGCGGTATGCCATCCGCCAGCCTTTGAATTGCGCGCGGTAGGAAAGGTCGAGATCCTCCGTCAGCGTGTCGCCCACCCAGCCGCCCGCGTCGAGGATTGCCGCCTTCCTCCACAGGCCCGCGGTCCCGTTGAAGTTGGCGAAGAAGCCGGCGGCCACACGCGCCGGCTGCTCGATGGCGAAGTGGCCGTCGATCCCCAGCGCCTGGGCCCGCGTGAGCCACGACTCTTCGGCGTTCAGGTGAGCCCACCGCGTCTGGACCCACCCCAGCGACGGGTCGGCCGCCAGCTCGGGGACGACCGCGCGGAGCCAGTCGGACGAGGGGACGAAATCCGCGTCGAAGATGGCGACGAACTCTCCCCGGCAGCGCTCCAGGCCGTACTGCAGGGCCCCGGCCTTGTAATCGACGCGGTCCGGGCGTCGGACGACGGAGACGTCGACGCCTCGGGCGCGCTGGACCGCGACCTCCCCGTCGACGATCTCGCGCGTCTCGTCGGTGGAGTCGTCGAGCACCTGGATTTCAAGCCGGTCGCGCGGGTAGTCGAGGTCGCAGGCGGCGCGGATGATCCGCTGGGCGACCCACTTTTCGTTGTAGAGAGGGAGCTGGACGGTCACGGGGGGGAAGGCGTCATCCGCCAAGGGGGCCGGAGGGCCCGTCCGGCGCCGGCCGCGCCTGGAGAGGAAGAGGAGCGCGTACATCTGGAGCGCGTAGACCAGCAGGCAGGCCGAGACCAGGGCGTGCGCTCCCAGGAGAAGCCACTCCCAGCCGCTCATCGGAGCCCCGCCGAGGCATGAAGATACTGCATCTCCCCTGCTGATGAGGGATGTAACAAAATGCTACGACTATTTTGTTACATCGTCGGAGTACTCGATGTCCTTCGCGCCGACGGAGGCGGCGCGGCGCGCCGGGAAGAAGCCCACGACGAGCGACCCGAGGCCCGAGAGACTCACGTAGGGCAGGATGACGAACCAACCGAGGATGGGGAAGAGGGCGCCGAACGCGAAGACCATCCAGCCGGAGGCGAGGTGCGAGGCGCGGCTCCCCTCCTTGCCGCACGCCCAGTAGAGTCGCCGGCCGATGTCCTCGGCCGCGGCGGCGTAGGCGAGGATGAGAAGCACGCCGAAGAGGATGCCGATCAGGGCCTGCAGGCCGGGGGCGTTTTGCGAAGCCAGGGCGAGAATCCCGAAGAAGCCGAAGATCGGAATTCCCACAAAGAAGGACGTGAAGTTCCGCTCGCGGAGCGCGCCCGAAAAGCGCTGCGTGGCATTCGGCGTGATCACCATGGTCATGAAGAGGATCCCCAGGAGCGACCCGATCGTCGCGACGGCGGAAAGCGTGCCGAAGACGACGGTCCCCGCCGCGAAGTAGGCGTGCTGCGCTTCCTTCAGGTTGTCCTCGATGCCGAGGGACGTGATGAGCGAAACGAGGTCGATCATGGCTGGTTCCTCCAGGAAGCGGGATCCAACGCGACGGCGGCCGAGCGGAAGGTTTCGACGGCCTTGTCTTTGGCGGAAACCACGACCCTGTGGTCGTCGAGGTTGAACTTGAAGACGGCGAGCGCGCCGACCATGAGGACGGCCGCCGCGGCCGCCACCCGAAAGAATTCGCGCCGGACGGGAACGACGCGCGGCAAGGCCTTCATCACGCGGCCGACCAGCCCCTTGGGAGGGTCGAGGACGGGCTGCGTGCGCAGGCGCGCCTCCACGGCGACGTGAAGGCGGCAGTCGTCGCACCCTTCCAGGTGCTCGCGGGTTTCCTCGCAGTTCATGTTTGTCCCCAGTTCTACCCGGATTACAGGAGGGTCTCGACGTACGGTTTCAACTTTTGCACCAGAATCTCGCGCGCGCGGAAGAGCCACGTCTTGACGGTGCCCGAGGGGACCTGGAGGGTCTCGGCGATTTCGTTCACCCCCAGGTCCTCGAGGTACTTGAGGGTCACGCACGCCTGGTACTCGGTCGGCAGTTCCCGGATCGCCTTGTGAAGCCGGTCGCTCGGATCGGGCGGGGCCGAATCGCGGGCCGCCACCTCCGGGAGCTCCGCGGCGGGCCGCTGCTTTTCCTTCCAGTTCAGGACGCAATTCGTCGCCAGCCGGCGGAACCAGGGGAGGAACGGCTGGGAAGGGTCGAATTGCGCGAAATTGCGGTAGAGGCGGAGGTAGACCTCCTGGGTGGCGTCCTCGGCGTCGTTGGCGTTGTACGTGAGCCGGTAGGCGATGTTGAAGGCGAGTTTCTGGGTGGCTTCGAGGACCGAGCGGAACGCTTCACGGTCGCCGGCGCGGGCGCGGAGCAGAGTTTCCCTGGGGATGTCCGCAGTCATCTACAAACGCCTACAGCGAACGGATTTCACCCGGTTTCAGTATACCGGAGGCCCTAGGCCTTAGCAGATAGATTCCCCTCCCCCTCGCCCCATCCCCGGAGGGAGGGGGAAGGGGGGTGGGGAACACACTCTGCTAAGGCCTAAGGCCTCGGGCCTAAGGCCTTGACATCCTTCGGCCGGAGAATGCCGCGCTCCGTGATGAAGGCGGTGATGTAGCGGGCGGGCGTGACGTCGAAGGCCGGGTTGTAGGCGGGGAAGCGTTCGGACAGCTCGCGGGACGCCCGTTCCTCGATGGGGATCCGCGACCCGTCCCGCTTCGAGAGGTCGATCGTGGAGCTCGGGGCGGCGACGTAGAAGGGGACGCGAAGGTCGCGGCAGGCGATCGCCAGGCCGAGGGTCCCAATCTTGTTGGCGGTGTCGCCGTTGCGGGCGATGCGGTCGGCGCCGACGACGGCGGCGCGGACGCCCTTGGTGCGGATTGTGGCGGCCGCCGCGCCGTCGGCGACCAGGAAGGCGCGGAGCCCGGCCTTCTCGGCTTCCCACATCGTCAGGCGGGCGCCCTGGCCGAGCGGTCGGGTCTCCAGCGCGAAGAAGGGGACCCGAGCGCGCCGGAGGACGCCGAACGCGGTGCCGATCCCGCCGGTGGCGAGCGCGCCCGTATTGCAGATCGTGATGGCCGGCCCGCGGCCCATGAGCGGCGCGCCGTGCCGGCCGATGGCCAGGCACATCTCGGCGTCCTCGGCGTGGATCCGCCGGGCTTCCTCGAGCCGGTCCTCCGCCTTCAGGGCTCGCTCCACCGCCCAGCGGAGGTTGACCGCGGTGGGCCGGGCGGCGATGAGTTTGCGGGCGGCCGCGAGGGGGTCGCGGGCGAGGCTCAGGCCGTACGCGGCCGTGATCCCGATCAGGGGAGCGCCGCGGACGGCGAGGGTCGTGATCGCGTCGACCACCTGGTCGACGGTGCGACAGACGAGGTATCGTTCCCGATGAGGCAGGAGTCGCTGGTCGAGGATATGGAGGCGGTTGCGGACCCAGCGGACGGGTTGCACTACTTCTTTTTGACGTGGCCGGTGTGTTTGAGGATCCGTTCGAGGGACTCCGAGGGCAGGGCGCCGTGCGTGACCCAATGGGAGTACCGGTCGAAGTCGATCTTGACCTTCTCCTCGGGCTTCTTGGCGGCGGGGTCGTAGGTGCCGAGGTTCTCGAGGTACTTTCCGTCGCGTCGCGTGCGCGAGTCGAAGACCGCGATGCGCCAGGACGGGTTGTTCT